>Ga0209062_1003530_pt1 | contig 17900 bp, 17 predicted proteins | sample Coa_R2_2_FD_187158 | JGI IMG/M metagenome (GOLD analysis project Ga0209062, IMG submission 187158) | Surface soil microbial communities from Centralia Pennsylvania, which are recovering from an underground coalmine fire - Coalmine... | ecosystem: Environmental > Terrestrial > Soil > Unclassified...
CGACCTTGTCCTTGAGCGCCGCCTGCTGCGCGAACTGGGTATAGAGCTGCATGTTCGATTGCGGATCGTAGCTGATGAGCTCGATCTTCCGGCCGAGCAGTCCCCCCGCCCCATTCGCCTCCTCGACCGCGAGCGTCAGTGCATCGACCATGGGCTTGCCATAGATGTCGAGGCCGCCCGAGAGATCGTGGATGCTCGCGACCTTGATGGGATCCGCGGCAAAAGCGGCGCGCGAAAAGGCACCTGTCCCCGCCGCCAATGCCGCGCCGGCGGCCGCACTCTGCAAAAACTCCCTGCGATTAAGCGTCATTTCTCGTCTCCCTTTGTTTGGTATGATCTCGGGCCGCAGTTCTGCGCCGACGCCGCGGCAAATCCGCACCGGACGGTGCCCTGATTTACCGAAGTGCCCTCCCCACGACGCCCATGCCTCCCGGTCCGCTCGTTCGATGGCGAACGCACCGCTTTGCCTACTTCCGCTAGGCAGTTTGGCACAATGAATCTCAATCCGCTATGGGGTGCGATCGAAGGGATGGCAGATAGACCACACCGAAACGGCGCAGCTTCGCGTCCCATCTTCCGCTATCGCATCGAGAGGTGCGGCCGGCATCGATCGCCGGGCAGCGCAGTTGCGGGCAAGCGAGCGCCGCCTATCCGAAATGGGCAGGGCGTTCCCGATTGTGCTCGGACGGAAGCCGTGCCATGGTTAAGTGCCAGTTTCAGCTTCGGCGGCCTTGCGATCGCCCGCCGGGCGTTGCTCCAAGAAGCCTTGAGGCCGACACTGCGTGGCGCCGTTCACTGTCGAATGGCCGGCGCCGATCCATTTACGACAAAGGGGAGGCCAACTTGGCAACCGGCACTGTGAAATGGTTCAATGCGCAAAAAGGTTACGGCTTCATTCAGCCCGATGGCGGCGGGAAGGACGTGTTCGTCCACATCTCCGCCGTCGAACGAGCCGGTTTGAACTCGCTCCGTGAGGGCCAGAAGATCAAATACGACGTCGTCACGGACCGCGGCAAGGATGCTGCCGGCAACCTTGCGCCCATGGACTGACCATCGGAACGCGGGCGGCGATGCCGCCGCCCGCGCCCGCATCCGACCAGCCTAACCGACGGCGGCGACCGAGACCGCTTCGCGACCCTTGGGCGTTTCGACGACGCGCATCGAAACCTGCTGACCCTCGGCGAGATTGGCAAGACCGGACCGGCCGAGGACGGAGATATGGACGAAGACGTCCTTCCCGCCGCTGTCCGGTGCGATGAAGCCGAATCCCTTGTCGCTGTTGAACCATTTGACTGTCCCGGTCATCTCGACCGCGTTGGACAGATCGCGGTTCATGTCGCGACCGCGTCCCGGGCCACCATCGCCGCGAGGCGGACGATCACGCCGCGGAGCACTCTCCACCGCGGTGCTTTCGTCCACATCGATCACACGCGCGACTTGGCGGCCCTTCGGTCCTTGCGCCGTGGCGACGCGCATCTTCGCCCCGGGCTGTACCGATTGCCGGCCCGCCGCCTGCAAGACCGCGACATGCAGGAAGGCATCGCCCGTCCCGTCGCTCAGTTCGACGAACCCAAAGCCCTTGTCGCCGTTGAACCATTTGACGGTGGCATCGACCTCTGGCCCCTCGGCCAGGGGCGGTGCCGAGCCGAAGGATGACCCATAGGAGCGCCGCGGCGCGTAGTCCGGAACATCCCCTGGTGAGAAATCGTCGTCGTTGAAGCCGCGTCGTCTTGGGCCGCGGAAATCCCTGCCTCTACCCATTAGTTGTGCTCGCCTTCGCTCTCCGTGGTTTACACCGCGCCCCCGGCGCGGATCGACTAAACTAGCACATCGTTGTGAATTTTCCGCGGCGTATTATTGGGGGGCTCCCCGGAGCCGATTTTCATGCCCGGCCGCGTCCCGGCCGCGAAGTCCCTGGACAGCGCAAAAACCCTGGGATTAGCCTTCCTTGCGGGGCGAGAGCAGCGCAGTGGGGTGACCCATGACGGCGACACGAACCCTCATCGACGCCTTGAAACGACGCGCCGCCGACATGGCGAAGCCCTTCATCGATGCGGCGCAACAACCCGACGCGACCGATCTCCAGCGCGCCTTCGGCGAGGCTGCCGAGCTCATTCTGCGCGACGCCGAAGCGCGCGCACAATTGCTTCCGCGCGAGGAATTCGAGCGGCGCGTCCAGGCGTTCACCGATTGGCATCGCCGCTCGGAGAGCGCCATGCGCGACGAGATCGCCAAGCTCGCCGCCAATGACCGCTCGTCGAGTGCCAAGACCGCGATCTCGCAGGCGCGTCGGCGCGCCGCTTGCGAGTTGGACCACCGCGAGGCGGAATTTCATCAATGGGTGGACGGACACGCACTTGCCGCTTGGATCCGCGCGACGGAGGACCTCTTGACTCTTGACCGTCCTTCCGCGTTCATCTCCTCACAGGAGAGCCCCGCCCGCCACTGATTGAGCATGCGCTCCCCGCCGTGGCCGGGTTTGCGACAAGAGAGGGGCGGTCTCCGGATCCTGGCAGGCGCCGATGATAAGAGGGCAGAACAGCGAGCCGGTGGAGTTGCACCCCGGCATCAGCGCGCGCGAGGCGGCGCATCTTGCGGAGGTCGAACAATGGGCGTGGCGGCGGGTGCGCTCGCTGCGCGGCTTCTATAGCCATCTGACCGCCTATGTCATCATCAATTTCGTGCTCTTCCTGATTGATTCCGCGACGCCCGGCCCGGCCTGGTTCTACGCGCCGCTGATCGGATGGGGCATGCTCGTCTGCCTGCATGGGCTCCACGCCTATGAGCTGCTGCCCTGGACGACGCAGAATTGGGAACAGCGCAAGGTGCGCGAGCTCATCGAGAGCCGGTTCCGGCGCTGAACGCCGGGCAGCAGGGGATGAGCCGCTAGACGAGCGCGGGCCGGCGCCCGATCCAGGGCTGTGCCCGCTCGAGTTCGCCCGCGAGCCGCAGCAGCACCGCCTCCTCGCCATAGCGCGCGCCGAACATCATGCCGATGGGCAGGCCCGCCTTCGAGACATGGAGCGGCAACGAGATCGCCGGCTGGCCCGACAGGTTATAGAGCGGGTTATAGAGCGCAAAGGCGGCGATCCGCGGATCGGCGAAATTGGCCTTGGGATCGTCGAAATCGATGAGGCCGACCGGCAGCGGCAGCGAACCGAGGCTGGGCGTGAGCCAGATGTCGCGCTCGGCGAAGAAGCCGGCGAAGGCGCGGCCGGCGCTTTGGAGTGCGCCCGTCGCGGCGAGATATTGGGCGCCGCTGATTTGCCGGCCCATTTGGAAGAAATTCCAGGTCATCGCCTCGACATCGCTCGCTTGAGGCTCGCGCTTCATCTGCTGTGCCGCATTGAGGATCGTGCTAGCGAGCCCGGTTGCGTAGACCGCGAAGAAGGCGGGCGCCAGCCGCGCGACGTCGAGCTCGAAGCTCGCCTCCTCCACCTCATGACCGAGCTCGGCGCAGAGCTTGGCCGTCGCCTTGGTGGCGGCCAGGATCTCGGGATCGAGGCCGCCGCCATAGGGCATGCGCGTCGAAAAGGCGATGCGCAGCTTGCGCGGCTTGGCCGTGACCTCGGCGAGGAAGGGCTGCGCCGGCGGCGGCGCGGCATAAGGATCGCCCGGCACGTAACCCGCGACGGCATCGAGCGCGGCGGCGGTGTCGCGCACCGTGCGGCTCACCACATGTTCGACGACAAGACCGCCCATGATGTCGCCGAGATTGGGGCCGAGCGAGTTGCGCCCGCGCGTCGGCTTCAGCCCGACCAGACCGCAGCACGCGGCGGGAATGCGGATCGAGCCGCCGCCGTCATTGGCATGAGCCACCGGCACGATGCCCGCCGCCACGGCCGCCGCCGAGCCGCCCGACGACCCGCCCGGCGTGCGCGAGAGATCCCAGGGGTTGCGCGCCGGCCCATAGAGCCGGCCCTCGGTAAAGGGCGGCAGGCCGAATTCCGGCACGTTGGTCTTGGCGAAGGGAACGAAGCCCGCCTCCTTGAAACGCGCGACGAGAGTCGAATCGCCCGCTGCCGGCACGGGCGGCAGAAAGCCCGACCCGAAGCGCGTCGGCACGCCCGCATGGTCGCCCAGGATGTCCTTGAGCAGCAGCGGCACGCCGGCAAAGGGTTCATCCCTTGGCGCGAAGGATCTCGCCCGCACCCGCGCGATCTCATCGAAGCGATGGACCAGCGCATTGAGCTTGGGATTGACCGCCTCGGCGCGCGCGACCGCCGCCTCGAGCAATTCGAGCGCGCTGACCTCGCCGCGGCGGACCAACGCGCCCAGCGCCAGCGCATCGTGCTTCACATAATCGTCAAACTGCACGCTCCGCTCCTCCACGACACGGCGCCCTGGGCACGAACCGGCGTCCGGCGGCACGGACAGCCGCCGGTACAAGCTCGCCGATCTCGCGAGCCAAGGCAACGAGCCCGCAGCACCGGCCGCCAGCGCCGCCGATCTTGCGGATTTCTGAGGCTTAAGATCCCGCTTCGGCGTCCGCAGCCGCAATCCGGCTGAACTTCACGGTTTGCGAGCCGCGGATCAGGATCGCGTCGAATCGAGCCGCCCGCCAGGCTTTCCGCCAGGCACGCTCGGGCGGCGAGGAGAGCTCCGATTTCGCCACCCGCCCCCACCACCATGCCTGTTCCGCCGTCGCCGGCAGGGGCGCGCCAATCAGCTTCTCGATGGTTGCGAAATCCAATTCCAGCTCCGGAGCCGGCTGACGCTCCAGATAGTCCCAGAGAGGGGCGTATTTCATGGCCGCCAACCTCCGACCCGCCATAACAGGTAAAAACGAGAGCGAACGTTCACTCTAATTATGCTACCTCATTCCTGTCAACTCTGCTATGGAAGGAAGCGGGATCGCGAACTCATCCGGCGGGCCGAGATGGGCAGAATCAACCATGAGCGGCAGGAGGAGCGGCGGCGCCATATCCGCGACGCCGCGCTCGCCTGTTTCAAGCGGTCCGGCTTTCACCAGACCAGCATCGCCGAGATCTGCGCCGAGGCACGCATGAGCCCGGGCAATCTCTACCGCTATTACGACAGCAAGGAAGCGATCATCGAGGCGATCTGCGAAGATGATCGCCAACGCGTCACCGACCGCATTCACGCGATCAAAGGGCGCGAGAACCTGATGGTGGCGATGCTGGAGATCGCCGGCGAGACGATGAGCGCCAGCACCGACACGGCGAAGAGCCGGTTCGCCTGCGAGATCCTCGCCGAGGCGATGCGCAACGAGCGGGTCGGCGCCATCGTCCGGCGCCACAACGCCGCGCTCCTCGACATTTGCACCGAGGCGATCGCTCAGGCACAGGCGGCAAAGCAGGTGGATCCCGGGCTCGATCCCATGCTTGCCGCAACGCTGCTGATGGGGGCAGCCGAAGGGCTCGGCACGCGCCTTGCCCTTCATTCCCATCTCGACGCCAAGCAATCAATCGCGATGTTTCAGCTTCTGATCGCCCGCTTCCTGCGCCCGCGCGACAATGCGCCTTAGAGCCCGCCGAGGAAGTCGCGCTTGCCGATCTCGACGCCGCAATGGCGCAGGATGTCGTAGGCCGTCGTCGCGTGAAAATAGAAATTCGGGAAGACGAAGCCGGTCAGGTATTGCCGGCCCTTGAACTTCAATTCCGTGCCGCCCGCCTTGATGACAATGTCGCGGTCTTCCGAGCCCTCGAAGCGATCGGGCGTGAAGCTCTTCACGAAATCGATGGTCTTGGCAATGCGCGCCTTGAGATCGGCGAAGCTCGTTTCCGAATCGGCATAGACGGGAACCTCGGCGCCGGCGAGCCGCGCCGCCATGCCCTTGGCCTGGTCGGTCATGATCTGGATCTGGCGCGAGAACGGGAACATGTCGGGCGCGAGGCGGAAATTCACGAGCACGGCAGGATCGATCTTGCGCGCCTCGCAATGGGCGGCCGCCTTGTCGAGAACCGCCGACATGCTGGCGAGGATCTGAAGGATGGGTGGAACGGCGATCTGATGCATCGAGATGGACATGCGAAGGACCCCAAGGTGGTTCCGGCGGTGGGCCGTGCGGCTCTATAGCACAATCGATGGCGGGCCCTGATCAATGAAACGAGACGGCATCTTGACTGTACGTAAAAAGCGTATATGTTAGCGTATATACGACCGCGCTTCTCGACGAGGCGGAACGAGAGGGACCAGAGGGTTAATTTTGCAGAACGAACCCAATTTCAAAGGAAGGAGCGGGTCCGGGGTTGACTTGTGGCGTATAATAGGATACCCCCCTACCCCATAGAGATCCGAATGGCTCATACGATCCGCGACAGGCAGAAGCTGCTGAACCGCGTGCGCCGCATCCGCGGGCAGGTCGAGGCGATCGAGCGCGCGCTCGAAGGCGAAGCGGGTTGTGCCCAGGTCATGCATCTGATCGCGGGATGCCGCGGCGCCATCAACGGGCTCCTGGCGGAGGTGGTCGAGGACCATGTCCGCACGCATCTCGTCGATCCCGTGCGCGATCCGGGCGCGCTCAACGCCGAGGCGGCCGATCAGCTCATCGAGGTGGTTCACAGCTATTTCAAGTGAGGAGGCCGCGATGAGCAGCAGTCGCGCGACGCTCACCCCCGGCAGTCACCATCACGTCTTTCTCGGCGCCGCGCATGAGCGCAATGCACGGCGAAGCTGGGCGGTCATCTGGCTTTGCGGCGTGATGATGATCGCCGAGATCGTCGGCGGCAGCCTGTTCGGCTCGCTCGCCCTCATCGCCGACGGCCTGCATATGTCGACCCATGCCGGCGCCTTGCTGCTCGCGGCACTCGCCTATACCTATGCACGCCGCCATGCTGAAGATCCGCGCTTCGCCTTCGGCACGGGAAAACTCGGCGATCTCGCCGGGTTCAGCAGCGCGATCGTCCTCGCCATGATCGCGCTGCTCATCGGCTACGAGGCCGTCACGCGGCTATTGCGGCCGATCGCCATCGATTTCAACGAGGCGATTCCGATCGCCGTGCTCGGCTTGATGGTCAATGTGGCGAGCGCGTGGCTCTTGGGCGGCGATCACGGTCATGATGACGCACATGATCACGATCACGACCACGACCACGATCACCACCATGACCACGACCATGATCACGGCCACCATCATCATCACGACCACGGGCATGAGCATGGCATCGCCGCGGCGCATCGCGACAACAACATGCGCGCGGCTTTCGTCCATGTGCTGGCGGATGCGGCGGTATCGGTGCTGGCGATCATCGGCCTGGTCGCCGGAAAGTTCCTGGGCTGGGTCTTCATGGATCCGGTCATGGGAATCGTCGGCGCGCTCGTCATCGCCAATTGGTCCTATGGCCTCATCCGTGACACCGGCGCGATCCTGCTCGACATGAACCCGGATCAGCACCTGGCGGAAAGGCTGCGCAGCACGATCGAGGCCGAAGGCGACCGCCTCGCCGATCTTCATCTCTGGCGGCTCGGCCCCGGCCATCTCGGCGCGATCGTGTCGGTCGTCACGCGAGAGCCGCGCGGGCCCGACTTCTATCGCCGGCGGCTCCGCCGCTTTTGCGCGCTGTCGCATGTCACGGTCGAGGTGCAGAAGCCGCAATAGAAGCGAGCTTCGGCCGGCGCCTAGGGCACCAGCACCGCCGCGCCGGTGAGCGCGCCGCGCCGCAGATGATCGAGCGCCTTGTTGGCTTCGGCGAGCGGATAGCTCTCGATCGTCGTTTTGACCCCCGCCTTTGGCGCGAGCGCCAGGAACTCCTCGGCATCGCGCCGCGTCAGATTGGCGACGGAGCGGACAACCCGCTCCTCCCAAAGCAAGCGATAGGGAAAGGCCGGGATGTCGCTCATATGGATGCCGGCGCAAACGACGACGCCGCCTTTCCCGGTTGCGCTAAGTGCGGCGGGCACCAGCGCGCCCACGGGAGCGAAGATGAGCGCGGCGTCGAGGAGCTCGGGCGGCATCTCATCGGAGCCGCCGGCCCAGACCGCCCCGAGACCGCGCGCGAACGCCGCCGCGGCGCGATCGCCGGGCCTGACAAAGGCATAGACCCGGCGGCCTTCGAAGCGCGCCACTTGCGCGATGATGTGGGCCGCGGCGCCGAAGCCATAGAGACCGAGGCGCTCGCCATCGCCCGCCATGCGCAAGGCGCGATGGCCGATCAACCCGGCGCAGAGCAGCGGCGCGGCCTCTGCGTCGCTGTAAGCCGGCGGGAGGGCAAAGGCGAAACGCTCATCGGCGAGCGCCAGTTCGGCATAGCCGCCATCGCGCTGATAGCCGGTGAAGCGCGCGCGGTCGCAGAGATTCTCCCGTCCGGTCCGGCAATAGGCGCAGACGCCGCATGTCCATCCGAGCCAGGGCACACCGACCCGATCGCCGATGCGGAAGCGCTCGACAGAGCGCCCCAGAGCGACGACCGTCCCGACGATCTCGTGACCGGGAACGAGCGGCAGTTTCGGATCGGGCAACTCGCCATCGACCACATGGAGATCGGTGCGGCAGACGGCACAGGCATGGACTTTGATCAGTACCTCGCCCTCAGCGACGCGCGGCTCCGCCAGCTCGGCAAAGCGCAGCGGAAGCTTGGGAGCGTCAAGCACCATGGCTTTCATCGCGCGGGCCCCTCACCTCGAGAAAGCGGAGCAGCGGTTTTCCCCGACATACATATATATGACATGCGCAGCGCAGGATGAGGCGCTGCCGCGCCAAAGATTGAAGCACTCCGGAGAGCGCCCCCGGCCATGTCGGTCCGCAATCTCGATCGCATGTTCAAGCCGCGTTCGATCGCGCTGATCGGCGCGACATCGCCCGCGGATGCGCCGGGCGCGCTGGTGCTGCGCAATCTCCGGCGCGCCGGCTTTCCGGGCACGCTGCTGCGGGTCGGCCCGCAGCACGAGCCGATCGACGGCTTGCCGGTATGCCCCGATATCGCGAGCCTGCCAACGCCACCCGACCTCGCAGTGATCGTCGATGCGACGGAGAGCGCAGCATCGCTCATCGCCGCGCTCGGCAGGCGCGGCACCCGCGCCGCCCTCATTATGACGACGGGCGTCGCCGAGCAAGCGGTTCTCGACGCGGCGCGCCCTTTTCTCCTGCGACTCCTCGGTCCCGATAGCCTCGGCATCATCGTGCCGGGACAGCGGCTCGATGCTTCTGCCGCGCCCTTGGCGCCGCGCGCCGGCGAGCTCGCTCTGATCAGCCAGTCGGGCGCGATGATCACGGCGGTGCTCGATTGGGCCGCGCCGCGACAGATCGGTTTCTCCCATGTGGTCTCGCTCGGCGACATGGCCGATATCGATACCGGCGACATGCTCGACTATCTCGCCGGCGACGAGGCAACGCGCGCCATCCTGCTTTATGTCGAGCGACTGAAGGAGGCGCGAAAATTCATGTCAGCCGCCCGCGCCGCCGCACGCACCAAGCCGGTGCTGGTGGTCAAGGCCGGACGGTTCGAACAAGGTGCGGGCGCACCGCCATCGAAGACGAGTGCTCTCGCGCCACCCGATGCCGTTTACGACGCCGCCTTTCGCCGTGCCGGAATGCTTCGCGTCGGCGACATGACAGAGCTCTTCGAGGCGGTGGAGACCTTGGCCTTGACCGAAGCGCAACGGGGCGACCGGCTCGCCATCCTCACGAATGGGCATGGTCCCGGTCTCCTGGCCATGGACGAGTTGATCGCCAAGGGCGGCATGCCGGCCGCGCTTTCGCCCACCACCCGTGCGCGCCTCGATGCCGCGCTGCCCCGAAGCCGGAGCCGCGCCAACCCCATCGATCTCCTCGGCGATGCCGATGGCAAACGCTACGCCGATGTGCTCGCTATCCTGCTCGAGGATGACGGCGTCGATGGGATTCTCGCGCTCAACAGCCCGACGGCATCGGCCGAACCGCGCGCGGTGGCGGAGGCGGTGATCGCCGCGATCAACGGCGCAAGACAGAAGGGCCTGCTCCAAGGACGCAATGTGCTCACCGCTTGGCTCGGCGAGCATAGCGCGGTGCCGGCGCGTCATGCCTTCGATGAAGCGCGCATTCCCACTTACGAGACGCCCAACGGCGCCGTGCGCGGCTTCCTCCACCGCGTGAAGTATCAGCGCCATCAGGAATTACTGTTGGAGACTCCGGCGGCTGGTCCCGACGGTTTCGAACCCGACCGCTCAGGGGCGCGAACCATCATCACGCGAGCCCTCGCCACCGGAAGAGCGTGGCTCGACGCCGAAGAGGTCGCCGCCCTGCTGGCCGCTTATGGCATTCCCTTCCAGAGGATGGCTCGGCGGCCGCAGGCGATCGAGCTGATGATCGGCCTCGCCGATGATACGCTCTTCGGCCCGATCCTCGTCTTCGGCCAGGGCGGCGGCGGCGCCGAGCCGCACCAGGATGTCTCGCTCGAACTGCCGCCGTTCAACGACGCGCTCGCCCGCGCGCAGATGGCGCGCAGCCGTGTCTGGCGGCGCCTTCAGGGCCATCGCGGCCAGCCGCCGGCGGATATCGCCGCGCTCTCGACGATGCTGATCCGCCTCGGCCAACTCGCCGCCGATCAGGCCGAGATCGTCGAGCTCCACATCAATCCGCTGCTGGCCGACGCCGTCGGCATCATCGGCAGCGATGGCCGCATCCGCGTCGCACCGACGGCGGAGCGCGGACCGGCGCGTCTCTCGATCTCGCCCTACCCCCGAGAACTGATCACCTCGGCCGCGCTCCCCGATGGCACCTCGCTTCGCCTTCGCCCCGTGCGGCCGGAGGATGAGCCCTTGTTGATCGATCTCGCGCGGCACATGAACCTCGAAGACCTGCGCATGCGCTTCTTCACATCGATGAAATCCGTGCCTCACCATCTGGCGGCGCGCCTCTCGCAGATCGACTACGACCGCGAGATGGCGCTGATCGCCGAAGCCGACGCGGCTGTTCTCGGCGTCGCGCGCTTCAGCGCCGATCCCGACAATCAGCGCGCCGAATTCGCCATCGCCATCCGCAGCGACCGCAAGCGCCGCGGGCTGGGCCGGCTCCTGATGAAGCACCTCATCGAGGTCGCGCGCCGGCGCGGCATCGGCGCGCTCTTCGGCGATGTGTTGCGCGAGAACGACGCCATGCTCGCCCTCTGTCGCGCACTCGGCTTCAGCGTGGGGTCGCATCCGAGCGACCCCCTCGCCTTGCGGGTGACGCTGCCGCTTCGCCCCTAATGCCAGATATAGTCCGCGCCCGCATGGAGCGGCTGTGTGACATGGTCGAGCGTGACGACCGTATGCCAGCTTCCATGCGTGTTGACGCTGAGGACCGTGTCTCCCGAACCGTCGGCGGCAAATCCGATGACATGATCGGCGACGGGGTCCGCGCCGCTGTAATGCATCGCCTTCAGCAGCGGCCGCAGGTCGAGAACATCCGCCCCCACCGTGAAGTCGGTGATGACATTGCCGTGGTCGCGCGGCGATGAGAACACGAACATGTCCTGCCCGGCGCCGCCGGTCAGCACGTTGTGGCCAGTGCCGACGATCAGCCGGTCATTGCCGGTGCCGCCATTCAGCACGTCATTGCCGCTGCCGCCATAGATGACATTGGCGCCGTCATTGCCGATGAGGGTCTGGGCGGAACGGCCGGTGCCCATCAGATTGTCGATCCCCGCGGGCAGCGTGTACTGCGCTGCCGAGGTGATCACCTCCGAGACGCCGGGGCCGATTTCGATGATCTTCGCATCGCTGTGGCTGCCGATCTTGAAGATATCGTCACCGCCGCCGCCGATGAGCGTCTCTCCGGGACCGGTGGCGATCAAGATCTCGGCCGCGGCGCTGCCATGAACGACGCCATGCGAATCCGGTGTGAGCGTCGCATGCGAGACATCGGGTGTGTCGACCGGTGTGGTGCCGGTCGGCGTGGGCGCCGGAGCGGGCGCCGGGCTCGGGGCCGGAGCGGGCGCCGGTGCGGGGCTCGGTGTCGGTGTCGGATCGGGTGCAGGCGTCGGCGTGGGAACGGGCACGGGGGCCGGGCTAGGAGCCGGGACCGGTACGGGAGAAGGGATCGGCGCCGGAGAGGGCGCCGGCGCCGCGCCGGCGAGCGCAAAGGAAGCGGCGCCCAGCGCCGCCACCGTCTCGTCATGGAAGGTCAGGCTCTCGCCGCCGCCGAGCGCGAGGACGACATCGGATCCCGACTGGGTCAGAGCCGCCGTCACCGCCGTCGTGCTGGCAAAGCCATAGCCGGAGAGCTGAACGACGTCGCCTTGGTGGAAGTCGAAGATCTGATCGCTGCCGTTCCCCTTGGTGACGACAAAGGTGCTGTCGCCTTGACCGCCAAACAGCAAATCATTGCCGGGGCCGCCATCGAGCGTGTCGTTTCCGCCATTGCCGATCAGCACGTCGTTTCCGGCACCGCCCTTGACGATGTTGCTGCCGGCGGGCGCGGTGAAGACTTGGCTCGCCACCGCTTGCCGCACGGTCAGGGTGCTGCCGGTTTCGTAGGCGCTCTGCTGCTGGCGCAAGTTGCTCCAGCTATAGAACTGGTTGCCGACGTCATAGAAAGCGTAATTCGCGTCGGGCACGACATAGTAGTTGTTGGCGAAGCTGTTGGGCCAGGCGAGCGCCGTCGCGATATCCTGATAGGGCCAGTTTCCATCGTGACCACTCGCGCCCAGATGCACGACCGTGTTGTCGTGTACGCTGTTGTTCATCGTCTGCCACGGACCGAAGGCGGGCGTGCCGCTGCGCGGCTCATAGGCCATTCCGATGCCGTTGCCGCTGGTCGCGCCGACCTCGACGTAATTGCCGTAGACCTGGGTGTTCTGGCTGTTGTGAATGAAGACCGCGTTGCCGCCGACGGGCGTGGTTCCGCTGGTCGACGTGCCGTTCTGAAGCAGCACATTGTCGTGGATCACGGCGTCGTAGGAGATCTCTTGGATGATGCCGGAGCCGGTGTTGTCGCTGATGACATTGTTCGCGTAGGTCACGCCTTTGGTGTTGTCGTCGCTCCAGATGCCAGGTCCGGCATTGTCATGGATGTAGCTGTCGACGATCTGCACGTTGAGCGCGTCGTCGACTTTGATGCCGCCCGCCTCCCAGCCGGTGCTGAAGCCGGCATAGTTGTTGTGCGCCACTTCGGCGCCGATGATTTGTGCGTTGGTGGCCTTCCACGCGCCGATGCCGAGCTCGCCATTGTTGACGTAGTGGCCGCCGAGCACCAAGGCGTTCTGGCTCAACTGCGCGCCGCCGCCGTGATTCAGGGTCACCGTGTCATTGATGAGCTGCCAGCCATCGCCGCCCCATTGAATGGCGCCGGTCTGCGCGGGGTTGGCGTATTTCTCGACGGTGAGGTCCTTGATGACGACGCCTTTGGCGCTGGATTCGCCGAATGCGAAGCTCGACATGCCGAGTTCGACATTGGCGCCGGTCGGATTGTCGGAGAGATAGGCGGTGCCGGTTGCGCTGTCATAGTACCAGGTGCCGTGGCCCATCTGGCTTAGCGAGGCGACGCGCGTATAGACGGTGTCGTTGACGTAGAGATCGTTCGGGTAAGGCGCTTCCGGATTGCTGCCGGCAACGCCGCTCGGTCCTGCCAGCGTCGGCAGATTGGAGGCTTGCCAAAAGCCGTTGACGAAGCTCCAGTTCTTCAACGCCATCGCACCGTCGAGAACGGCGCCGGGTTGCCCGATGAACTGCTGATTGTCCTGCGGGATGATCTCCTGCTCGTGATAGATGCCGGGGTTGAGAATGAAGACCGTCCCTGCAGGGTTCGCATTGACGGCGCTCTGAATGTCGTCTCCGGGATTGAGAATCACTGTGAACACAATAAAACACTCCAACCAAACGTGCGGTGCAAAATCAGTCACAATGATTCGCGAACTGCGCGCGACGCGGTGAGGCTTTATTGGGACGTGCCGGCGATGTCACAGGGGCGCGCCCCGTCGCGGGGTGCGATCCTCATGATCATCAGATGAATAGGGAGAGTTCGCGCCAAATCGCCGCAGCGGCATGCCCTCGCGGGCGCAGTAAGGGCAGACCGGCTCGCGGTTCGTGCCGAGCGCTTTAGTGCTCTCTCGGATATCCGGGCGCGCTCGGCGGCCTGTCGACAGCCTTGGTCCCGCTCGCTCCCCTCTTCCCATCCTCGGCCAATCGCTCGAGTTCCAGCCGAACGCGGGCCGTCGATCGCATCAGACGATCGGCCGCATCTTGGAGGGTCGCCAATGCCTCAGCTGAATTGTCAATGACGACATAATCGAGCGCTACGAGAAAACCCGCGACATCGGCGGTCACCCGGTTGCGCAATTCGATACCCACGGCACGCTCCCGCTCGAGCGTGGCGCTAGCCGGCATTTTCGCGCCCGGTCGATCGGCCACAACCGGTGCGGCGCGCCCCGGAGACGCGCGCCGTGTTTCGGGACTGCCGGCCGCTTCCGAAGGCGAGGCTTCGGCCCGTTCCTTGAGGCTTCCGGTGCGCTTGATGATGTAGCGTATCGCCGGCGCCGTACAACCATAGGCGCGGCTGATCTGAGCTATCGTTTCTCCGGAGTTGTAGCGCGCAAGTATTTTCGGCCATTCCTGCCGGGCGATCTTGCCCTTTTCGCGTGTGCCAGCCATCGAGTACCCCGTTGCGGACCTCGACCGCCGATCGGTGCTTTGCTGCGCGTCGCGGCCCTTCGATCTAATAACACCTCTTCATTGAGATTGACAGCGTGAAAAAACATTTAGCCTCGTGCCACGAAAGGCACAAAAAGATCGGCTCGGCTTATCGAAAAGAGCCGGCAGGGACCCGGGCGTCAGCGCGCCCGTGCGACCAGGGGTTGAGGATAGAAGGCGGCCCGGTGGTTTCGGCATTGACGACGTTTTGCGTTGTATTCCGGGGCGCTTACGAGCGCTGGGGGCGCGCCGCTTTGGCGGGCTTCGGCGGCACATCCGAGAACCCAGGCGCATAAGCGCTGATTGACCAGCTCGGCTCCGAGCGGCTCCGTGAAATGGAGCTGGATCGTCAGATCGGGGCCATCAAAATTGCATGCCATGGCAGGAGACCGGATGTCGTACTCCTCCAGGCAGTTCCAGATTTCGCTTATCGCTTCTTCGGCATGGGCCACGGTAATGCGATGGAGTGTGATGCTCGGCATCCCAGTCTCCTGCAACGGTGTTTTTTGGACTTCCCCTGCTTTCTTTTGTCACGAAACGGCCACAATGCCTAGATGCGAAAAGCGCAAACAGAAGTTGTATGATATAGTCCTACGGTTGTGTGATCGCCGCGCTCGCATCGGGCGCGACAGCGCCTTTTTCGCGAGCGGCGCTTCATTTCCCGCCCGCCTACGGTCACTTCGGAATCATGTGCACCCAGAGATGCCAGCCCAGCAGAGAGGCACCAGGCAGGCCATGCACCTTCAACGGCGGCGCATGCAGATATTCCTTGTGGACGCGCTCGATGCGGAAGTCAGGAAAATCGCGCCGCACCTCTGCGACGCTGTAGACCTTGCTGTAGGGATTGTGAGGACCGTCGGTGTTGCGATGGATGAAGTTGCGCATGCGCAGATATCGCGCGAGGCCGAGCTCTCTCGCTCCGGCGAGGTGAGCGGCGTAGATGCCGCGGGCTGAAGGCCGCAAGAGATACAAGGCGATAAGCCCGAGGCGCCGGAGCAGAAAAATGGACAGAAGATAGTTCAGCGAATATTTCGCATAGAGCATCACGACCAGTCTTCCGTCTCGCTTGAGCACGCGATGGATCTCGCTTTGCGCCGAGCGGATGTCGGGGACGTGATGGAGAACGCCATGGGAAAAGACCACGTCGAAGCTGGCGGTCTCGTGAGGTATCCTCAGCGCCGATCCGACCTTGATCGACTCGTAAGGGAGCCGACGCAGCATCAGTCTCATGGCGACGCGATTGACCGACTCGGGCGTCAGATCAAGACCCGACCAGATTGCGCCCAGCCTTATCAGTTGTTCGCTATCGGCGCCTTGTCCGAGGCCGATTTCCAATATCCGTTTCCCTGCCACATCCATCGCGCGAAGGCAGGCGGGGATATGTGCCTCCTCGCCGTATCTGATGCTGTCATAGCGTGCAAAAAATCGCTCAAAGTCTTCTCGCGCGCCGTCGACGAACTGATCGCCGCAGGGATGCGCCTGCCAGAAGGCCGCTATTTGATCTTCCGAGATGTCGCCCGCGCCGCGCGAAAGCGCCGTGTCCGGCTTAGGATCGCGAAGCGCGGCGCCAATCTCTCCTCCTCGCTCAGTACGCATTGTCGCCTCGGAATCCCACGAATGCCGTGCGGGCGAGAATGTAGAGGTCGAAGAAAGGCGACCAATGATCGATGTAGTAGAGGTCGTGTTCGACGCGGCGAGCCATCTTTTCGGTTGTGTCGGTCTCTCCGCGAAAGCCGTTGACTTGCGCCCACCCCGTGATTCCGGGCTTTACCCGATGGCGGCCGAGATAGCCGTCGATCAGCTTGGCGTAATGCTCGTCATGGGCGACCGCATGCGGCCGCGGGCCGACCAGAGACATGGTTCCCGCAAGGACGTTCAAGAGCTGCGGCAATTCGTCGAGGCTGCTGCGCCGCAAAAATCGGCCGATCCGCGTCACCCGCGGATCGTTGCGCCGGGCCTGCGCCACGTCGTCTTCGCGCGACGCCGCCGCGCTCATCGTGCGGAACTTGTAGACCATGAAGCGATTCTGGTTGAAGCCGAAGCGCTGCTGGCGGAACAGCACCGGACCGGGGCTATCCAGCTTCACCAAGGCCGCAATCATTACGAGGAGCGGAGCGAAGAAGATCAGCAGCAGACCGGAGATGGTTATGTCCATGCAACGCTTGACGAGCATCGGCCACCCCGCCAGCGGACGCTCGAGCACGGCAACCGGCGGCAACAGCAGCCCCATGCGCTCGGGTCCCTCGCCTATCGCGATATGCGTGCACAATTTGACGTTGATCGGCATCGTGCTGAGCCTTGCGAGCGCGGCGCCGAGTTTGTCGCTCTCCGGGCATGGCATGGAAATGGCGATCTCGTCGATCCGCTCGCGACGCGCGAGGCGAAGGAGATCGCTGATGCCGGGCCGCCTCCTGGCCCCCTCCGGCGCGCTGGAGGGCACCTCGGACAGGTTGAAGACGCCGACGACGCGGCTGTCGCCGCTGCTGCTCCTTTCCAGATGCTGGGCCAGGAAATCGGCGGCTCGATCCTCGCCGACGACCGCGACTTTCAGCAGGAATCTTTCCTGGCTGAGAGCGGCACCGAGCCATTTCCAGCCGGCGATGCGCACGACGATCAAGCCGCAGAAGCCGAACATTGCCCACAGCAGGATCCATCCGCGCGAGATCTCGCCGGCGCTGTGCGTGAAGTAAACGGAGGCGACGACGGCGAGCATCGTCAGCGCCCACGCGCTGGCGAGACGTTGGACGTGAGACAAGCGCTTGCGCAGACTCTCGATGCTGTAGACTTGCGCAAAATGAAGCAGATTGGCGGCAATGAGGCAGCCGATCACGAGTTGCAGCTTCTCGCTCCGCTGCGGATTGTGCCCACCCAAATAGATCCAATACGCCAGGAGCGCGCCGGCGCACACCACGCCCATGTCGAGCGCCCGCAGCGCCGCCAGAAAGAGAGTTCGCGCATCGGCCGCGAAGCGCGCATCGGCGGCACCGTCCGGCATCTGTCGCGCCGCATTCGCAACCCCTGGACCCGATCCGCCGGCAACCGCTTCCAGCAGTCGCATGTCCCGGCGCGGCCGTCTTTGCAGCAGCGCGAACATCCCCTTGCTCATCCTCCCACCGGCGCCGTCATGCCTTCGGCGGCTTCGTTGAACGCATTGCTCTGTTCTATTTTCTTTTGCTTTCTTATCTAAACACGGCCCGTGTTTCGTGTAAACGTGCTTTGCCGCGCGGGTGACGTAAGAGATTCTGTGTCAGGGGCAGGAAGGGGTACTCCAACTGCGGCTGCCAAGCCCACAAGAGGAGCACCCCCATGTCACAGCGAGCTGCGACGATTGAGAGTTTACCGGTGGCATTCGA
>Ga0209062_1003531_pt1 | contig 17892 bp, 14 predicted proteins | sample Coa_R2_2_FD_187158 | JGI IMG/M metagenome (GOLD analysis project Ga0209062, IMG submission 187158) | Surface soil microbial communities from Centralia Pennsylvania, which are recovering from an underground coalmine fire - Coalmine... | ecosystem: Environmental > Terrestrial > Soil > Unclassified...
ACGATGCAACCAGATCGGCGCTATCACTGCTCGGCGAATCGCTCTTGCTCTCCCGCATGGAGAGCGTGAATCATCTCGCCGCAGTCGGCTCAACATCGCAGACCCGAGTCACAACGCCGCAGGGGGGTGAGTAGTTACTGACCGCGGGGGAATCGGCGCCGGATTTCGTCGAACCGCAGCGTCGCTCAAGCGGCAGCGTCCCTGCAGCGGCGCCCTACCGGTTCCTTCATTCATCGCTGACGATGCGTTCGAGCTCCAAAATGGGTCACTTTCCGCCATCAGCACGCGCCATTGACAATGCCTTGAAATATAGGACTTCCTTGTAGTCATCACGCTTACTGATCCCCGACCCAAAAGCGTAGCGAGAGAGCAGAGATCCCCATGTTGACCATCCTGTTCGATGGCGTCGCCTACGGGATGCTGCTGTTCGTGCTCGCCTGCGGTCTTTCGGTCACGCTCGGGCTGATGAACTTCGTCAACCTCGCCCATGGGGCGTTCGCCATGGCGGGGGGCTACATCACGGTCGTCCTCGTCAATCGCGCGGGGTTGCCGTTTCTTGCCGGGCTTGTGCTCGCCTTCTTCGCCACTGCGGCGATCGGCTTGCTGCTGGAGCGCACGCTTTACGTTCATGTCTATCGGAAGAGCCATCTCGACCAGGTGCTGTTCACCATCGGCCTCGTTTTCATGTCGGTCGCGGCGGTCGACTACGTCATGGGCTCGTCGCAGCAGTTCGTGCAGATTCCGTCGGCGCTGCAGGGCCAATTTAACGTGCTGGGGGTCGGCGTCGGCCGCTACCGTCTGCTCATCATCGTCGTGTGCGGGGCGCTGACCGCGGCGCTGCAATTCGTGCTGACGGCGACGCGCTTTGGCAGCCGGCTGCGCGCGGCCGTGGACGACCAGCGCGTGGCGCGCGGGCTCGGCATCAATGTGGGGATGGTATTCGCTATTACGTTTGCGGCCGGCTCGGGCCTCGCCGGCCTCGGCGGAGCTTTGGGCGCCGAGATTCTCGGGCTCGATCCCACCTTTCCGCTCAAGTACATGATCTATTTCCTCATCGTCGTCACAGTGGGCGGCACCTCGAGCATCACCGGGCCGTTCCTTGCCTCGATCCTGCTTGGCATCGGCGATGTTGCCGGCAAATATTACTTTCCAACGCTCGGCGCCTTCGTCATCTACACTATCATGATCGTGGTTCTGATCTGGCGCCCGCAAGGGCTGTTCGCCCGCGGCACAGCGAGGTAACTCGGGGACTGATGCGATGAAACGCGCCGCTTTATCCGCCAATCACGTCATTCCGGGACGCCACCGTCAGGCGGCGAACCCGAAATCCATGGCGCTCGGCCGGTGGTTACGGATTCCGGGCTCGCGGGCTAAAGCCCGCGCCCTGGAATGACGGAGCAGGGGAAGTGATGACCCGCAAGGCTGACACCGCTGTCACCCGCTTTCTGACCAGCCGCGCGCGCATAGGTCCATTCGAAACCGCCTTCTGGCTCGCCGCTTTCGCGACCATCTATTTCCTGCCGGGCCGCCATCTCATCCTTACCGAGACCGCGATCTGGGGCCTGTTTGCGCTTTCGCTCGATCTTATCCTCGGCTATGCGGGCATCATCTCGCTGGGCCATGCGGCCTTCTTCGGCGTGGGGGCCTATGCGGCAGGCCTTCTCGCCAAGTATGAAATCATCGTCGAGCCTTCCGTTGCCCTCCTTTGTGCCGGGCTGATCGCTGCCGCTCTCGGTTTTGCGACGAGCTTTCTGGTGCTGCGGGGTTCCGATCTGACTCGTCTGATGGTGACGCTCGGCGTCTCCCTGGTATGCTTCGAACTCGCGAACAAATTCGCCGACCTTACGGGAGGCGCCGACGGTCTGCAGGGCGTCGCCATGGCGCCGGTGTTCGGCGCCTATCGGTTCGATCTTTTCGGCCATACGGCTTACGTCTACACCCTGGCCTGGCTGTTTGTGCTGTTCATGCTGGCGCGGCGCGTCGTCAATTCGCCGTTCGGACTGTCCCTCAAAGCCATCAAGGGCAATCCGCTGCGGAGTTCTGCCATCGGAATTGCAGTCAACTGGCGGCTGGTGGCGATCTACACGCTCTCAGCCGGCTACGCCGGGATCGCCGGGGGTCTGCTGGCCCAGACCCAGGCCTTCGCTTCGCTCTCCATGCTTTCGATTGAGCGCTCGGCCGACGTTCTCCTGATCCTCATCATCGGCGGCACCGGCTATCTTTATGGCGGCCTCATCGGCGCCCTGATCTACCGGCTGCTGCAGGACTATCTGTCCGATCTCACGGCGCGCTACTGGCAGTTCTGGATCGGCTTGCTGCTCGTCGCCATCGTTCTCGTCGGGCGTGAGCGCATTGGCGGCTGGATCCGCTCTGTCGAAACGCAGATTGGACGCGCGCTCCGCTGGCCCGCCTCGACGTCCAGCGCTGATCAGGGCGCATGACCATGGCGGCCGCGTCGGAAACGCCCGTGTTGGAGACCAGGGACCTCGACAAACGGTTCGGCGGCATCGTGGCGGCAAACGCGATCTCCATGGCGATTCGCAGGGGCGCCCGCCATGCGCTGATCGGCCCCAATGGCGCCGGCAAGACCACATTCGTCAACCTGCTCACCGGCATGCTGCGCCCCTCGGGCGGCGAAATTCTGCTCGATGGCGCACCGATCACGAACCTCGAACCACATCGCCGCGTGCGGCTCGGAATCGCCCGCACGTTCCAGATCAACCAGTTGTTCGCAGACTTGACGCCGATCGAAACGCTCGGCCTCGCGGTGTCCGAGCGCCATGGCTCCGGCCGCGATTGGTGGCGCATCGTCGGAAGCCGCGCGGGCATCACGGCCGAAGTGGCCGAGCTCTTGGAACGGTTCCGGCTGGTCGACGTCATGACCGAGCGCACCGCGATCCTGCCTTACGGCAAGCAGCGGTTGCTGGAGATCGCGGTCGCCTTTGCGTGCGGGCCACGCGTGCTCCTCCTGGACGAACCGGCCGCAGGCGTGCCGGAGGCGGAGCGCCACGAAATCCTTGCCACCATCGCGGCGTTGCCTGCGGACGTGACCGTGCTCCTGATCGAGCACGATATGGACATTGTGTTCAGCTTTGCGGACCGCATCTCCGTGCTGGTCAATGGCGAGTTGTTCGTCGAAGGTCCGCCCGATGAAGTCGCGCGCGATCCGCGCGTGAAGGCGGTCTATCTGGGCGAGGCGTTCGATGGCTGAGCTGTTGAGCCTTGATCGCCTCAAGGCCGGCTACGGCGAAGCCGTGGTGCTTGCCGAAATTTCGCTGCGGCTTGACTGCGGCCAATCGCTGGCGTTGCTCGGCCGCAACGGCATGGGCAAGACGACGCTGATCAACTCCATCGTCGGGGTGACCCGCTATCGCGGCGGCGTCATCCGGTTGGCTGGCCGCGACATCACCAAGCTGCCGCCCGAAGAGCGTGCGCGCGCCGGCGTCGGCTGGGCGCCGCAGGAGCGCAACATCTTCCGCTCGCTCACGGTGCACGAGAACCTCACCGCGGTCGCTTTGCCGGGGCCGTGGACGCCCCAGAAGGTCTACGCGATATTTCCGCGGCTCGCCGAGCGCAAAGCCAATCTTGGCAACCAGCTGTCCGGCGGCGAACAGCAGATGCTCGCGGTCGGCCGGGCGCTCGTGCTCAACCCGAAGATCATGCTGCTGGATGAGCCGCTGGAGGGGCTCGCGCCGATCATCGTAGAGGAGCTTTTGTCTGCGCTCAACCGGATTATCCGCGAGGAGGGCATGTCGGCCATCCTGGTCGAGCAGAACCCGCAAAAAATCCTCGGCGTCACCGATCGCGCCGCCATTCTCGAACGCGGCGCCATCGTCCACGAAGCCGCGAGCGCCGAGCTGCGCGCCGACCGCGCGGTGCTTGAGACGTATCTCGGCGTGACCGATCAGGGGCCGCGGCGGGGCGGTAGGAATGTCCATTGATGTTGGTGTCGATATAAGCAATCGCCTGGGGCCGGTTTGACCACCGCGCGACGGCGTGCTTGCCCACCGCCTTCGCCAACGCCAACGCCGGCGTCCTCGCCAACGCCTTCGACTCCGGACGAAATCTGCCGTCTAATTTTCAGAACGACCCATTACGCTGGAGCCGCCTGACTGGCAGAAGGAGCAAGCAGAAGGAGCAAAAGGAGAGGCGGGTTGCTATCCTGATTTTGGCGGCATGAGTCAGAGAACCAAAGACAATCCTCCACAGGGTCGAGCACTGGCCGCGGGAAGATCAGGACGGACTCGCCAACGCAGAGCGTGAAGTCGACGCGAGCCGCTCGGGAGTCCAGGTCCTGAACGACGACGACAGGGCCGCGCTCGACAGGCGCTGCAAAGCGGCATTGCGTCCGGTGAAGAGGCGGCCGCCTTCTGGAAGCGCCACGGCCTCAGATGAAGGTACATTATCGCAGCACCTGTGGACCGGATTAAGCGCGGCGAAATCCGGGATCACCCTTGCCGCGTGCCACCGCCGACCCCGGGTTTCGCTGACGCTCAACCCGGGCTACTTCGAGAGCAAGCGTAATCGCGAACGCTTCGTTGGGCGGCCTCCCAACCTTCCCAATAATGGTATGGGTTTACAAACCGTGCTCAATCATGGAAACAGCGGCCAATAAATCCTTAAGGGGAGATACGTCCATGACCGATCGCACAAAACCGCCTTTCCGCGCCGACCATGTAGGCTCGATCCTGCGCTCGGCGCCGCTCAAGGAAGCGCGCGAAAAGTACGAGAAGGGAGAGATGTCCGCGGGCGATCTCAAGGCGGTGGAAGACACCGAGATTGCAAAGATCATCGCCAGGCAGGAGGAACTGGGCCTCAAGCTCGCGACCGATGGGGAATATCGCCGCTCGTGGTGGCACTTCGACTTCTACGGCATGCTTGACGGGGTCGAAATCTACGAGCTCGATCACGGCATCCAGTTCCAGGGCATCCAGACCAAGCCGCGCAGTATCCGCATCGTCGGCAAGATCGGGTTTTCCAACCACCCGATGCTGGAGCATTTCCGTTTCCTCAAGGCGCACACCAAAGTGATGCCCAAAATGACGATTCCAAGCCCCAGCGTCCTGCATTTCCGCCTGGAACCTGGCGCGGTGAGCAAGGATTTCTATCCGCACCGCGACGCGATCTTTGACGATCTTGGCGCCGCTTATCAAAAGGCGGTGCGCGCCTTCTATGACGCCGGCTGCCGATACCTGCAATTTGACGACACCGCCTGGGCATATCTGTGCTCCGACGTCGAACTCAAGAAGGCGCGCGACCGCGGCCTTGACGTCGATCATCTCCAGGAGACTTACGCCCGCACGATTAACAAGGCGCTCGAAGCCAAACCCGCCGACATGACGATCACGACCCACGTTTGCCGCGGCAATTTCCGCTCCACCTGGATCTCGTCCGGCGGCTACGAGCCGGTGGCGCAGAACCTTCTGGCGAACTGCAATTACGACGGCTATTTCCTCGAATATGACACGGAGCGCGCGGGCGGGTTCGAGCCGTTGCGGTTCCTGCCGAAGGGCGACAAGATCGTGGTGCTTGGCCTCCTCACCACCAAGGTCGGGACGTTGGAGAATAAGGCGGACATCAAGCGCCGCATCGAGGAAGCGAGCAAATACGTGGCGCTCGACCAGCTTGCATTGTCGCCGCAATGCGGCTTCGCCTCCACCGATGAAGGTAACATTCTCGCCGAGAGCGAACAGTGGGCGAAGCTGCGCATGGTGGTCGAGATTGCCGAGGAGGTGTGGGGATGACCAAGCGCACAACTCCCCCCTTCCGCGCCGACCACGTCGGCAGCCTCCTGCGTCCTGCGGCCCTCAAGGAAGCGCGCGCCAGGCATGCCGCTGGAGCGATCCCGGCCGAGGAACTCAAGGCCATCGAGGACCGCGAGATCGAACGCATCGTGAAAAAGCAGCAGGAGATCGGATTGCAGCTCGCGACCGATGGCGAGCTGCGCCGCGCGTGGTGGCACTTCGACTTTTATTCGGGACTCGACGGCGTCCAACTCTACGAGACGTCGCACGGCATCCAGTTCGCCGGCGTCGCCACCAGATCGGAAGGCATTCGCGTCGTGGGCAAAGTCGGCTTCTCCGGCCACCCGCAGATCGACCATTTCCGTTTCCTCAAATCGAAAGCGCGCGTCGCGGCGAAGATGTGCATCCCGGCCCCGGGCACGATGCATTTCCGCCAGGGCCGCCAGGCGATCTCCCGTGAAATTTATCCGGATCTTGACGGCTTTTTCGCCGATCTCGCGGCTGCTTACAAAAAAGCGGTGCGCGCCTTCTATGACGCGGGCTGCCGCTACCTCCAGTTTGACGACACCGCCTGGGCGATGCTGTGCTCGGCTTTCGAGCGCGAGCAGTCGAAAAAACGCGGCGACGATCCGGACACGCTGCCGCAGCACTATGCCCGTTTGACCAATCTGGCGCTCGCCGACAAGCCGGCCGACCTGGTCGTGACGATGCATTCGTGCCGCGGCAATTTCCGTTCCAAGTGGATCGCGGAAGGCGGCTACGAGCCGGTGGCCGAGCGGCTGTTCAACGACGTCAATGTCGACGGCTACTTCCTCGAATGGGAAACCGAGCGCGCCGGCGGCCTTGAGCCGCTTCGTTATGTGCCGAAGGGCAACAAGATCGTCGTGCTCGGCCTGGTGTCCTCCAAGCTCGCCGCGCTTGAAGACAAGGACGACATCAAGCGCCGCATCGAGGAGGCCACAAAATACGTGTCGATTGACCAGCTCGCGCTGTCGCCTCAATGCGGATTTGCCTCGACCGAAGAAGGCAATGTGCTGACCGAGGAGGAGCAATGGGCAAAGCTGCGCCTCGTGGTCGAGATCGCCCAGGAGGTGTGGGGGTGACGGCGGGTGCGTCGGGTGAGCGAGGGCGTAGGATGGGTTGAACGAAGCGAAACCCATCAGCCCCTTTCAGCGGCGAGGCCGATGGTGGGTTTCGCTGCGCTCAACCCACGCGCCGCGCCGTGAGCCGCGCCCGGCCTTCCGGGCAACATTCATAGGAAAGTCCGCAACCATGCTCCGCACCACTCCACCCTTCCGCGCCGACCATGTCGGCAGCCTGCTGCGCACCGCGGCTCTCAAGGAGGCGCGCGCCAGGCGCGAGCGCGGCGAGATCGAGGCCGGCGCGCTTCGCGCGATCGAGGACGAAGAAATCATCGCGCTGATCCGCAAACAGGAAGAGGTCGGCCTGAAATCCGTCACCGACGGGGAATATCGCCGGGCCTCCTGGCAGACCGATTTTCTGCTCGGGCTCGATGGCGTCGAGTCCTACTACGGCGAGCGCAAGTTCAAGTTCCAGGGGCCGCAGCCCAGGCCGATCCTGCTGCGCCTCAACGCCAGGCTCGGCTTTTCCGGGCACCCGATGATCGAGCACTTCCGCTTTCTGGCGCAGCACACAAAAGCGACGCCCAAAATGACGATCCCGTCGCCGTCCGCGCTGCATTTCCGCTATGGCCGCGAGGCCGTCCCAGAGGCGGTCTATCCGTCGATGGATGATTTCTATCGCGATCTCGGCGCGACCTACCGCAAGGTGGTGCGAGCGTTTGCGGACGCGGGCTGCCGGTACCTGCAGCTTGACGAGGTCAACCTCGCCTATCTGTGCGATCCGGCGTTGTGTGATCAGGTGCGCGCGAGGGGCGATGATCCCCGTACGTTGCCGTTCGTCTATGCCGGCATGATCAACGCAGCGATCTCAGACATCCCCTCCGACATGACGATCACGATGCATCTGTGCCGCGGCAATTTCCGCTCGAGCTTCGTGGCGTCGGGCGGCTACGAGCCGATCGCCGAGATGCTGTTCAATACGATCGGCGTGCACGGCTATTTCATGGAGTATGACAGCGCACGGGCTGGCGGATTTGAGCCGCTGCGCTTCGTGCCAAAAGGCAAGCAGGTCGTGCTTGGCCTCGTCACGTCGAAAGCCGGCACGCTTGAGCCTCGCGACGAACTCAAGCGCCGCATCGAGGAAGCCGCAAAATTCGTCGACATCGATCAGCTTTGCCTGTCGCCGCAATGCGGCTTCGCCTCGACCGAGGAAGGCAATGTGCTGGCCGCGGAGGAGCAGTGGGCGAAGCTGCGGATGATCGTGGAAGTGGCCGACGAAATATGGGGATGACTTTGCGGCCGGCCCCTGTAAGGGTAGCCCGGATTGAGCGCCAGCAAAATCCGGGACCGGCTGACCAGCGCGGCACGGCCGCTGCCCGGGTTTCGCTCACGCTCAACCCGGGCTACACGGCAAACCTACCCTATGAAGCCTCTGAAGGACTTGAAATGACGCGCCCTAAACCGCCATTTCGCGCGGATCATGTCGGCAGCCTGCTTCGCCCCGCCACCGTTAAGGAGGCGCGCGAAAGGCGCGCGAAAGGGGCGCTCTCGGTCGAGGAGCTGACTGCCATCGAAGACCGCGAAATCGAGCGCATCATACGCAAGCAGGAGGAGGTTGGCCTGCAATCGATCACCGACGGGGAATTTCGACGCTCGTGGTGGCACCTCGATTTCCTATGGGGCCTTGATGGCGTCGAACGCTATGCGATGGAACGGGGCATGGCGTTTGCCGGAATGCAAACCCGGGCGGAGGGGGCGCGCGTCGCAGGCCCGCTCGGCTTCTCGAGCCACCCGATGCTTGAGCACTTTCGTTTCCTCAAAGCACGGACCTCGCGCACGCCCAAGATGACTCTTCCCGCGCCGTCCGCGCTCTACGGGCGCGTCGGACGCGACGCCGTCAGTCCCACAGTTTACCCGATCCTCGATCAATTTTTCAGCGATCTCGGCGTTGCGTATCGCAAGGCGGTCCGTGCCTTCGCGGACGCCGGCTGCCGCTACCTGCAGCTTGACGAGGTGTTCATTGCGATGCTGTGCGATCCGGCTTACCGCGCCACCCAGGAGGGCCGCGGCGACGATCCGCACAAGCTCGCCGAGATCTACGCCGACATGATCAATGCGGCGATCTCCGACATCCCGGCCGACATGACGATCACAATGCATCTGTGCCGGGGCAACTACCGCTCGACCTACATGGGGAGCGGCGCCTATGACGCGGTCGCGGACGTGCTCTTCAACCGCATCAGGGTGCGCGGCTATTTCATGGAGTATGACACCGAACGCGCCGGCGGCTTCGAGCCGCTGCGTCTGTTGCCCAAGGACCGCCTCGCCGTGCTCGGCCTGGTGACCACCAAAACCGGCCAGCTTGAATCCAAGGACGAGATCAAGCGGCGGATCGCGGAGGCAGCGAAATTCGCCGACATCGATCAGCTCTGCCTGTCGCCGCAATGCGGCTTCGCTTCGACCGAGGAAGGCAATGTGCTGACCGAGGAGGAGCAATGGGCGAAGCTGCGGATGATCGTGGAAGTGGCCGACGAGGTGTGGGGTTAGGTGGACCTGAGCATGGCCTCGTCGCAAACAATGCCTGTCATCGCCCAGCCTGACCGTGCAATATCCAGTAACCCCTGTGCTGTCGATTGAGCGAACGCCTTGCACCCCGGCTTGATCTGCGGGCTAGTGTTATCGCCCGGTCAAGCCGGGCGATAACAGTCTTGAGAATGTCGGCAGGTCGTGGTTCACCTCGCAAGACTATGCGTAAATCCAATGCTTCCCCTTTCCGGCCTCCTCGTCGTCTCGCTTGAACAGGCGGTGGCGGCGCCCATGTGCACGTGCCGGCTCGCCGACGCGGGCGCGCGCGTCATCAAGATCGAGCGGCCGGAGGGCGACTTTGCCCGCGGCTATCATGATCTCGTTCATGGCGAGAGCGCCTATTTCGTCTGGCTCAACCGCGGCAAGGAATCCGTGGTGCTCGATCTTGCCAAGGCCGAGGACAAGACGCTCCTCGAAGCCATGCTGGCCAGGGCCGATGTCTTTGTGCAGAACCTGAAGCTCGGCGCCGTGCGCAAGCTTGGCTTTGCGGTCGAGCGCCTCCGCCGTGATTATCCGCGGCTCATCGTGTGCTCGGTTACGGGCTATGGCGAGAGCGGTCCTTATGCGCAGCGCAAGGCTTACGATCTCCTGATCCAGGCCGAAGCGGGCCTCGCCTACGTGACCGGCGGCCCCGAAGCGCCCGCGCGCGTCGGCGTATCGGTGGCTGATATCGCCGCAGGGATGAACGCCTATGAGGGCATCCTTGAGGCGCTGATTGCCCGCGGGCGAACCGGACAGGGCGCCGAAATCTCCATCTCGATGTTCGATGCGATGGCGGACTGGATGACGGTGCCGCTCCTGCAGCACGAAGGCGGCAAGACTCCGCAGCGGGTCGGCCTTGCGCATCCGACCATCGCGCCGTACGGCGTTTTCAAGACCCGCGACGGCGCCGACATCCTGATTTCAATCCAGAGCGATCGCGAATGGCGCGTCCTCGCGAAGGACGTGCTTGGCGACTCAGCGCTCGCGGCTGATCCGGTCTTTGCAACCAATGTCGAGCGCGTGAGACGCCGCGCCGAGACCGATGCGCGGGTTCAGGCGGTGTTTGGCGCCGCCGACGTCACAACGTTATCCAGGAAGCTCGACGCCGCCGGGATTGCATTCGCGCGGGTGAGCGACATGGCGGCGCTGGCGCAGCATCCGCATCTCAACCGAATCACGATTGCGACCCCGTCCGGGCCTGCATCCTATCCGGCCCCTCCGCGCAGGAGGGCGAAGGAATACGGCGCAGTGCCGGCTCTTGGCGAGCATTCGGACAAGGCGCGCGCCGAGTTTTCTTCCCGCTTATCTCACCGTAGCCCGGGTTGAGCGAAGCGAAACCCAGGAGCGGCATCGCCTCGTTGACAGACCGGCCCCGGATTTGATTTCGCTGCGCTCAATCCGGCCTCCGGCGAGGTAGCGAGAAGAAGCGAGCGCGGCCCTTCAATCCATCGCATGAGCCTCGCGCTTTGCAAGCTGCTGCACCGCCTTTGATGAGCCGACGAACAGCACCAGCGGCATGGCGGCGATCGCCAGAACGAGCAGCATTTTGTAATCGTTGGCGTAGGCGATGATCGCGGCTTGCTGGGTCACGACCAGGTCGAGGAGCGCCCTGCCGGAATCGGTCGCCATGTTGAGCGCGGAGGCGACATTCGGCATTCTCAGAGCATCGTTGAATGGGGTGACGTTTTCGACGATGCGGGCGTGCATCACGGTCGTTGTGTTGGTCAGCTCGGCGATCATCACCGAAATCCCGATCGAGGAGAAGATGTTGCGGATCAGGGTGAGCATCGCGGTGCCTTCGGTACGCAAGTCGTTCCGGAGAGTGAGGAACGCGACCGTGCTCAGCGGCACGAACAGCATGCCGATGCCGAAGCCTTGAACCACGCTCGTCACTGCAATCGTCGTCCCCGACGTCTGCTCGGTGAACAGCTCCATCTGATAGAGCGTACCAGCCATCATAATGAGCCCGACCAGCAGCAGCCAACGCGCTTCGATGACGCGCAGGAGGCGGCTGATGACCATCATGCTGAGCAGCGTGCCGATGCCGCGGGTGCCGAGCAGCCAGCCAGCCGTCGTGACCGGGTAGCCGATGTTGTTCTGCATGAACGGTGAAACCAGCGCCATGGTGCCGAACAGCGCTACGCCGATAAAAGCCATGAACACCAGGCCGGTCGCGAAATTGCGGTCGCGGAAGACTTCGAAGCGGACGAACGGATTGTCGGTCGTCAGCGAGTGAGCGAAGAAGAAATAGAAGCCGACAATCGAGAGCACAAGTTCGGACACGATCTCGGTTGAGGAGAACCATCCAACCTGTTCGCCGCGATCAAGCATGATCTGCAGCGCTCCGATGCCGATCGCGAGCGCCACGAACCCGAACCAATCGAAGCGCCGGCTGTTCTCGGTCGGAGTCTCATCCATGAAGATCATGAGCCCGATCACGGTCACAATGCCAATCGGCAGGTTGATAAGAAACACCCAATGCCAGCTATAATGGTCGGTGAGCCATCCGCCGAGGGTCGGCCCCATGATCGGTCCGAGCATTACGCCGATGCCCCAGATCGCCATCGCGGCGCCGCGCTCGGCCAGCGTGTAGGCGTCAAGCAGCACCGCCTGCGACAGCGGCACCAGCGCCGCGCCGAACGAGCCCTGCAGCGCGCGGAACAGCACCATCTGTTCAATGTTCTGGGCCGAACCGCACAATACCGACGCCACCGTGAAGCCGCCGACACAAACGATGAATAGCCGTTTGCGGCCGAACCGATCGGCGACCCAGCCGATCGGCGATGTCATGATGGCGGCGGCCACGATGTAGGACGTGAGCACCCAGTTGATCTGGTCCAGGGACGCCGAGAGACTGCCCTGCATGTAGGGCAGCGCCACATTGGCGATGGTCGAATCGAGCGCCTGCATGATGGTCGCCGTCATGGCGCAGACGGTGAGCATCGAGCGGCGCATGCCGGGCGGAAGAGGCGCGGGAGCCGTCATGGTATGCGGTGAAGCCTTATCTTTTTTTCGCCTGCCATTTTCATTGGTCTCATGCCCCTCGAAAGCCGGGCATCAGCAGCCCGGTAACGCCAGGGATCAACGGTCTGCCCAACACGAATGCGAAGCCGGTGGTCACTGGGTCGCCCGCTTTCGCGGGCGATGACAACGATGACGATCAAAGGTCATCGCATCGGCCCCTTCTTCTCCTCGGCAAGCGAGTCCGACGGCGTGAACAGAGAGGCGATCAACTTGCCAAGCGATCTGCTCCGACCGGTATCGATCTCGACCCATACGCTCATGCCCGAACGCAGGTCCCTGGTGTCCTGGTCAGGATCAAATACGATCCGCACCGGAACCCGTTGCACGACCTTGACCCAGTTTCCGCTGGCGTTCTGCGGCGGCAGAATGGCGAATTGCGCGCCGGTGCCCGGGCTGACGGAGCTGACCGTGCCGCGGAAGGTATGGCCCGGAAAGGTGTCAACATCGATTGAGACCTTCTGGCCGACGCGCAGATAGGTGATGTCCGTTTCCTTTGGATTGGCATCGACCCAGGGGGCGGTGTCGTCGATCACGCTGAACACCGGCGTGCCGGCCATGACGAAGCGGCCGAGCTGGATGTTGTCGACCTGGGTCGCGGTGCCGGAGATTGGCGCCCGCAATGTGGTGTGGTCGAGATCGCGCTGGGCCTGCTCGACGGCGGCCTTGGCCTGGCGATAGGCGGGGAAATCCCCGATGGGCAGGTCCGGATCGCCGAGCAATTGATTGAGGGTCGACGTTTTCTGCTGCAAGGCGAATTGCGCCATGAGCTGCGCCGTCACGGTCGCCGAGGCGGAATTGTCGAGATCGAGCTGCGATCCCGTGCTCTTCGCGACGAGCGCCGACTTACGCTCGACGTCGCGCTGCTTAAGCTCGACGTTCTTCTGGGAGAGCTCCGCAAGGGTGGCGAGCGATTTTGCGTTGGATTTGAGATTGGCGAAATCGACCCGCACGCTCGCGAGCTTGGCCTGCGCCTGCGCCAGCGCAAGCCGGAACGGCTCAGGGTCGATCTCGAAAAGAGTGTCCCCCGGCGCGACATGCTGTCCTTCGCGGACCACGATGCGGCTCACCTTGCCGGAGATATCCGGCGTGATGAGAACCTTCTGGGCGCCCACGTAAGCATTGTCGGTCGAGATATAGCGCCCGCCGGAGAGATAGAAGCCGAGGCCGGCCACAGCGGCGATTGCAGGCACCACGACCAGCAGAATCATCCGCAGGTTCCTGCGCACGGCGTGCTTCAAACCCGCCCGCTTTGAGATTGAGGGGTCTCCGGCGGCGTCGGGGAATTTGAGAAGCTTTTCAGCCATAGCGTTTCTCCCTTGCGGTCTCGTTCGCCCGGTTCGCGATGGCGCTGCGCAGATTTGTTTTGAGGATCAGGAGATGGGCGAGAAGCTGTTCGAGGGCCGCCGGCTCGATTCCCGCCAACACGGCCGCCATGACGTCTTGCCCGAGCCGCGTCAGTCCGTCGAGCACGGGCCGGGCCGCAGGGGTCAGATAGAGCCGCTTGGCGCGCCGATCTTCCGGGTCCGATCGACGCTCGATGAGTCCGCTATCGCAAAGGCGGTCGATCAGCCGGGTGAGCGTGATGGGCTGCAAGTCGAGCGTTTCGGCAAGCTCACACTGCTTGAGGCCCTCCGCGCGTTCGACCCGAGCCAGCACCGCCCACTGGGCCCGCGTCATTCCGAGTTCCCGCGCCCGCTGATCCGCACAGGTCTTGAGCAGGCGGGCTACGTCATTGAGGTTGAACGCTATTTCACGCTCCAGCGACATCGTTGACATGGCCATCAGGCTCAAAATGCGAAGGCTGATATAATATAAGCTAGCTTATTAACATGGCGAAAATTGGCCTTTCGCGCCCTTGCGGCGGTCCTTGGGCGGGGAAACACCGAGCGGAGCGCACACGTCTCGCCGCCCCCTCCCTACTCTCCCGACCAGCAGGGTAGGGAAGGGACGGGCGCACGCTCGCCTTCCCGGGTGACGCCGCAGCTCTATTCGGGCAGATTCCGAGCCCCCGCCGGCGTTTCCGCATGCCGCCGTGCCTTCAAACAAGGAAGCCATCATGGACAAAGCCAGGTTCGACAAGGGTCTCGAAGTTCGCACCGCCGTGCTCGGCAAAGATTATGTCGAGGCGTCGATGAAGAGCGCCGACGATTTCAATCGCCCCTTCCAGGAACTCGTCACCGAATACTGCTGGGGCGCGGCGTGGGGCAGCGACGGTCTTTCGCGCAAAACGCGCAGCATGCTCAACATCGCGATGATCAGCATCCTCAACCGCCCGCACGAATTGAAGCTGCACGTCAAAGGCGCGCTGCGCAACGGCGTCACCAAGAATGAAATCCGCGAAGTGCTGACTCAGGTTGCGATCTATGCGGGTGTCCCGTGCGGCGTCGACGCCTTCCGCATCGCCCGCGAGGCATTCAAGGAAGTGGAGGCGCCTTGAGGGCGCGCTCGCCAATCGGTTTCGCGCCACGCCAGAGTTGGTTCATCGAACCACCTGCTATCCCTCCCGGGTCGTGGCCGGGCCGTTCCCCGGTTTGCTTGCTGCGTGCTCTAACGATCGTGGTCGCCGGGACAAGCCCGGCGACCGCGGCGGGCTGTGTGTTCGGTGGCCCTGTAGCCCCGCCGCACCCGCGATAATTGCGTCGAACAGCCGTTTTCTGCAATGCGGTAATATCGCAGGATCCCCTTCAAGAGCCCTTCCCCTGGAGCCCTCGGAGGCGTACGCTGACCGGCAAAGTCGGCAAATAGAATCGCTTGACCACAAATTGTTCAGCAAACTTGCGGTTCGGCATGGGGTGAATCCGGCTATTGGGGTACTTCGCTCATGCTTGCTTTAAGAGCCGCGTCGTTACCCGTGTTCGTTCCAAGCCAATTTCGGCCAGTCGCCGCGTCCCGCGTCAGTTGACTGCGCCAGATCTACCGTCCGCACCCGTCCCGCATGCGGGAGGCAGGGGCGGCAGCCGTGCGAGGAGGAGGGAAACATCATGACAGATATGCGATGCCAATTATTGGCTAGCGTTGCGAGTGTTGTGCTGATCGGAGCTGCGAGCACCGCTTCGGCCGACCAGTTGCTGACCGGCTCGATCACTTCGGCTTCCGGTCAGAAGCTCGAAGGCGTGCAGGTCTCCGCCAAGAAGGAAGGCTCGACCATCACGACGAGCGTCTACACGGACCTCAACGGCGAGTACTTCTTCCCGGCGATGGCGGACGGCAAGTATCGCGTCTGGGCGCAGGCGCTGGGCTTTGAGACCGCGAAGGGCGAGGTCGAGCTGAACGCCACCAGGCACCAGGACTTCAAGCTCGCCGCGATCACCGATCCTGAGCAGAAGATCAAGCAGATGCCGTCGGAGATGCTCGCTGCGGCATTGCCTGACGAGACTGAGGCCGATGCGCAGATGAAGCGCATCTTCCACAACCAGTGCACCGGCTGTCATACGCCGGGCTATCCGCTCCAGTTCAAGTTCGACGAAGCGGGCTGGAACAAGATCATCAACCTCATGAAGGTCGTTGCCAACACCGGCGCCTATCCGGGCCCGAATGCGAAAGCCAACGGCATCATCGAATTCAACCGCAAGGACCTCGCGGCTTATCTCGCCCGCGCCCGCGGCCCCGGCGAAACCTCGATGAAGTTCAAGGACCGCCCGCGGCCGACCGGCGAAGCTGCTCGCGTGGTGTGGCAGACCTACGACCTGCCGCTCAACCCGGACACGGGCGCAGGCGTGCTCGGCGCCAAGTATCCGGTCAATGACGGCTATGACTGGAACCTCGGCACCCCGTCCAAGCTCGGCCAGCTGCCCCATGACGGGGCCATGGGCTTCGACGGCAATCTCTACTACACGGTTAACAACCCGAACCCGGGCGTCACGATCGGCAAGGTCGACACCAAGACGGGCGAAGTGAAGTACATCAAGGTCGACCGCAAGGACGGCAGATATGCCGCCACCGCCCACGGCCTCACCCGCGACGCCCATGGCGATCTGTGGTTCGACGTCGATCCGGGCCGGCGCAGCCTGGGCAAGCTTGAGGTTGCGACCGAGAAGGTCAGCGTCTACGAGACGCCGCCTCCGATGTCGCCGCTCGGCGGCGCCGTGACGCTCGACGTCGACGGCAAGGGCCGCATCTGGGCCTCCGCGCCAGACGGCGTCGTCGCTTTCGACCCGGCGACCGAGAAGTTCACCGACTTCAAGTCGGTCCTGCCGTACAAGAACCCCAAGGGCACCAACAGCACCTACGGCGCCGCGGGCGACCGCGACGGCAACGGCTGGTGGGCCCAGATGGCGTTCGACACCATCGGCAAGGCCGACATGACGACCGGCAAGACGACGGAAATTGTCCTCCCGTCGCTCAAGGACGAGATGGCCCGCCTGCCGGAAGCCAAACGCGCATTCTACGAGAACTTCGCCGACCGCACCAACGGCAACCCGCTGCCGTGGGCGCAAGGCCCGCGCCGCATGGGCACGGATAAGAATGCCGATGTGCTGTGGGTCGGCAATTCATGGGGCGCCTCGCTCTCCCGCATCGACACCAAGACCGGGCAAACCACGATCATTCCGTTCCCGGATCCGGCCTATCAGCCCTATCACATCGCGGTCGACCAGAACCACAATGTGTGGGGCAATCTGTGGACCGCCGACCGGCTCGCCAAGTACGATCCGGCCAAGGCCGAATGGACCCTGTTCGACCTGCCGGTGCGCGGCACCGAAATCCGCCACATCTCGCTGCTTGAGAAGGACGGCGTGACCAAGGTGATCGTGCCGGTCTATCGCGACAGCATGATGGGCGTCATGACGCTGCGCAGCGACGCCGATATCGCGAAGCTGAAGACGGCGGCGAGGTAAGGCGGCGCACCGCTTGACGCACCTTTGGGTGAGCTGAGGCCGAGCCCCGGCGACGGGGCTCGGTTTTTTTGGAGAGGTTGCAAGAGGGCCTTTATCCTAAATCCGTGAGTTAACGTCGCTGATTTTCGCGATGTCCTGGCCCACAAGCAAGAAAGAGAACGCTTGGAGGCACCGAATTGTAACTGCCCCGCAGACTGACTGATTTTCAAAGATTCGCCCACTCGATTTTCAAAAGAGTTTTCCACCGGGCCTGGCCCGACCTGCAGCGCATGAAACTTCTGCTACCCGTGGCCCGGTCCTGCCGGGTCAGTTTCCTCCTAGTTGAGCGTTTCCTAAGTTCGAAGCATATGGAGCCCGCCCGGAAGGCCGCGTTTACCGGCCCAAGTTGAGGTCTTCAATTGATAGGTTTCATGGAATCGCTGAACTAGTTCATCGATTCCGTGAAACCGATCATATGAAGAGGATTCATTTTTTCCGGCATGGCTTGTAGCCTCTCTGCTTTGATTCGAGGCGGGGTTTGAGTCATGGCGGCGTGGCGGCGGGCAATCGAACTGGCAATTGGCGCGGAGGATTTGGCGGCGTTGGGAGCGATCGCTCGCTCGCGGACGGAACCGGCGAGCCGGGTCGAGCGGGCGCGAA
>Ga0209062_1003534_pt1 | contig 17882 bp, 15 predicted proteins | sample Coa_R2_2_FD_187158 | JGI IMG/M metagenome (GOLD analysis project Ga0209062, IMG submission 187158) | Surface soil microbial communities from Centralia Pennsylvania, which are recovering from an underground coalmine fire - Coalmine... | ecosystem: Environmental > Terrestrial > Soil > Unclassified...
ACCAGGCGCGGGTGAAATTCTTCGAGCACCTGCAACGCCTCTTCGGCGCTGGCGGCCGTGCGAACCTTATAGCCTTCATGCTCCAGGAGAAGGCGGGTCAATTTCAGATTGACCGGCGTGTCATCCACCACAAGGATGGGTTCTCCAGGCATTCGCTGGTATTTTAACCTACCGCTGCGGGCTTTTTGGGACAGACGGGGAGGACGGCGGAAAACACGCTGCCCGAGCCAGGTGTGCTGCGCACGCCGACGGTGCCGCCCTGGGCCTCGACGATGTGGCGGGTCAAAGCGAGGCCCAGGCCGGTGCCCTGGTAGCCACGGGCGTTGGAGAACTGCTGGAAGTCCTGGAACAGGCGCGAAGTCTCCTCGGGAGGAATGCCGACGCCGGTATCCTCCACCTCCAGGCGGAACCACTCATCGGCGGGCAGAATGCGGACCCGGATGGAGCCGCCTTCCGGCGTGAACTTGACCGCGTTCGAGAGGTAGTTGTAGAGGATCTGCTTGAAGCGGCCGCGGTCCAGCACGGCGGAAAATCCTGCGGGCACGTCGGTATAGAGGCGGATCTGCTTGCGCTCCGCGAGCGGGCGGATTACGTCCCGCACCTCCTGCACGAGCGGCGCGAGCGCGGAGGATTCCGGATGGAATTCCATGCGGCCGGCCTCAACTTTGGAGAGATCGAGGATATCGCTGATCAGGCGGAGCAAATGGCGGGCGCTCGAAAGAATATCGCCGAGCATTTCGCGGTGCTCGGCGGCGAGCTCGCCGGCTTTGCCGTCGTAGAGCAGCTCGGCGAAGCCGATGATGCCGTTGAGCGGCGTGCGGAGCTCGTGGGAAACGCTGGCGAGGAAGCGGCCCTTGGCGTCCGTGGCGGAGCGCGCGGCTTCGAGCGCGTGCGCGAGCTGCTCGTTGCGGTTGCGGAGCTCCATGGCGTACTGCGCGACCTTGCGGGCGGCCATGGCGGCGAGTTTGCGCTCGGTGACGTCGAGCAGCGAACGGCAGACGCCCGTCACTTCGCCGGTTTCGCTGCGGATGAGGCTCTCGCGGATTTCGACCACGAGGCGGGCGCCATCATCGAGGACGAATTCGCATTCGAAGGGCCCGGCTTCGACAGCGCGGGCGATGCGGTCGAGCATGTCGGCGCGGAATTGCTCGCGCTGGCCGGGATCGACGAAGTCCCAGGCGGCGCTGCCGGCGATGCGCTCGGGGCCGCAGCGCAGGAGATGGCAGACCTCCTGATTGAAACGGCGGACGATGCCGGCGCTATCGGTCTCTTAATACGGGACGGGCGCACGATCGAACAGGTCGCGGTAGCGGCGCTCGCTGGCGCGGACGAGGTGCTCGCGCTCATTCATGATGGCGCCGGCTTCCTGAATCTGGCGGCCGAGGATGGCGATTTCGTCGCTGCCGATGGGCGCTTCGCCGAGCGGCTCGCCTTGGGCGACGCGGCGGGCGTTCTCCGCCACCTGCCGGAGACGATCGAGCATGTTGGTGGTACCGATAACGTTGAGGAAGAGCGTCGCCAGAAGACCGAAGGTGGCGAACGCCAGGAGAGTGTTGCGGAGACGGACGGGGGCGGCCTGGCGCGCGGCACGGGCCTGCGCCAGGGACGTTTCCGCCGATTGCACGCTGATTTCCAACTGCGACCGGTTCTGGCGCAGGCGGGCGTACTCTTCGACCGAGCCACCGCCGGCGCGCAGGCCATCCACGGCGTGCTCCTCGCGCACGACGGCGTCGCGGAGGCGGCTGACGGCCGTTGCGCGGAGCTGATCGGCGTCGGCCACGGCCTGGTCCGCGCGGTGCACGAGGCTCTCCAGCCAAAACACGGCGAGAAGCGCGCCAAACAGCGCTGCCATGGGCACCCAGAACACGAGCACGGCTTTGATGCGGACCGGAATGCGGTAGGCCAGGCGGGCGATCCACGGGTCGGCTTTGCGGTCGGCAGCCACGAAACTCCATTCTATGCTACGGGCGGCAAGCTGCGCGTTTTTCAACAATCCGCAGCGCCATCGGCCGCAGCCGGACTGGTGTATGATTCCTCATGAACGAAAGGGAGGTTACCAATGAGACGAATGGCATGGATTCTGGCCGGCCTGGCTGCGCTGGCGATGGCCGCCGAGGGTCCGTACAAAGTTCTGAAGACGGCCAAGGTGGGCGGACCGGGCGGCTTCGACTACGTGTACGCGGATTCCACGGACCGCAAGCTCTATGTGCCGAGGAGCGGCAATCCGGGCCGGGTGATGGTCTATAACCTGGACACGCTGGCGCAGGAGGGCGAGATTCCAGAGGCCAAGGGCGTACACGGCGCGGCGGTATCGGACAAGACGCACCACGGATTCGCCAGCAGCAATCCGGTGCTGATGTGGGACACCAAGACGCTGAAGACGATCAAGACCATCGACGTGCAGGGCTCCCCGGACGGCATCATGCATGACGACTTCAACGACCGCGTCTACATCTTCAGCCACCGGGCGCCGAACGCCACGGTGATCAACCCGGCGGACGGCTCGATCGTGGGCACGATCGACCTGGGCGGCGCGCCCGAGCAGGCAGCCAGCGACGGCAAGGGTCACATCTATGTCGATCTCGAAGACAAGGACAATATCGCGGTGATCGACGCCAAGACGCTGCAGGTGACCGGGCATTACGACCTGACCGGGAAGGGCGGCCAGTGCGCGGGTCTCGCGATGGACACGAAGAACCGCATCCTGTTCGCGGCGTGCCGCAATCCGCAGAACATGGTGATCCTCAACGCGGATGACGGCAAGATTCTGGAAACGCTGCCGATCGGCGCCGGAACCGACGGCGCGGTATTCAACCCGAAGACGATGGAGGCATTCAGCTCGCAGCGCGACGGCACCTTGACGGTCGTGAAAGAGAACAGCCCGACGAGCTTCGCGGTGGAGCAGACGGTGCAGACGATGACGGGCGCGAAGACTTCGACGCTCGATTCGAAGACGGGGCACGTGTACCTCATCGCGGCCGAGTACGGAGCGCCCACTGCGCCGCCGAAGGAAGGCGGACGGGGCGGACGCGCTCCGATGGTGCCGGATTCGTTCACGATTCTGGTAGTGGGGAAGTAACCCTCAGGCCACTCCCTAACGCAGAGACACGGAGGCGCAGAGGGAAGCAGGAATTGCGCCTCCGCGTCTCCCCGCGGGGGTCGGGCGGCGCGCCATATCAGTTCTCCGAGGGCCGCTCGATGTGATCTACAGACAGTGTCTTCACGGGGGCCCGATTCGGCCGCAGCCTCAATCCTAATTGCTCCTGAAGTGCGGTGAAAATGGACGGGAACGTATCATAGTCCGCTCCGCTCAGGTCCGCGTCCCACCGCAGACGCAAATCGTATGCGCCCTTCAGCCCGGTCTTATCCACCACACTGCGTCCCACAATTTCTTCCAGAAAAGAAGCCAGGCCGCCGGTGGAAACGGCTGTTCCGGTGTACTCTGATTTCCGCACCTCTACGTGTTGTCCACGGGTGCTCTCGCTGAATTTTGGCCCGCCTTTCGCAATCACGAGATCGAATACGGGTACCTCCTTCGTGACCGGGTGGACCTCCAGGTGAAACCGGTCTTCGAGCATCGCCGCCATCAACGCCCGCCGCTGTTCACGGCTCATGGTATTCGGCATGGCCGGGCCGGCATCGGTCACTTTGGCCCGAATATCATAACGAGCCTCTTCTGCCCATCGGGGCAATCCAAAGATCAATCCCTCGTGTACTCCATAAGCGCTCGTGATCAGCGATTTTAGGAGCAGGTTATTGACCTGAAGAAACCCATCTTTCAGCGACATCCTTCCGTCGCCACCCGCGGCTCCCGCCGTGTTTTCCCGGATCGCGACGACATCGAAACGAATCGCCATTGCTCGCGGCTGCGGCGTTGGGGACTGTGCCTGAACGGTTACCTCTCGTTTGACGGATTCGCGGGCGAGCCCCATAAGCGCCACAAGGATCACGACAGGGGAGCCCTTGTGACGCCATAGTCCAATGAACATTGCCTTATTCTACGGCCGGATCCAAAGCGTTGAGGATCGAGCTCGATTCGGATTCAGGCGTTGCGGACCAGTTCGAAGACGGAGATTTCGGGCGGCGCGCCGATGCGGATGGGGACGCCGATGGTTCCGATTCCGCGGTTGACGTAGAGCTGGCCGCCCGGCTTTTGGAAGTGCCCGGCGACGTACGGCGTGACCAGGCGGCTGGGCGCGATCTCCGGGCTGATGAATTCGAGCGCGGCCTGGCCGCCGTGGGTGTGGCCGGCGAGGCTGAGATCGATGCCCAGCCCGGCCGCGCGGTCGAACGTGTCCGGGTTGTGGCTGAGCAGAATATTCACCTGATCCGGCGCCATCAGCCGGTCCACGCCCTCTAAAAACTCCCGCACCATGGGCGAACTGCCGAAGGGGCGGCGGGTTTGAAAATCTACGCCGATGAGGTTGAACGTGCCGCCGGGGACTGCGACCGGCGCTGCGGCGTGGCGCAGGATGCGGATGCCGGCGTTGGCGAACAGGCCGGTCAGCTCGTCCTCGGCGCGCGCCCAGGCATCATGATTGCCGAGGCAGCCGTAAACCCCGAGAGGCGCGCGCAGGCCGGAGAGCGCTGCCACGACCGCGGGGGCGGTGCGGCGGTCGAAGGTGACGAAATCGCCCGTGAGGACGATCATGTCCGGCTTGAGGCTGTTGGCGATTTCGACGTAGCGGCGGATCTCGTCTTCCGGCATGAAGGGGCCGATGTGAATATCGGAAAGCTGCGCGATGCGGAAGCCGTGAAGCGCTTTGGGCAGGCGTGGCAGGTAAATGCGCGGCGCGGTGGTTTCGAGATTGAGGCGGCCATAGAGGACGCCGTAGGCGCTCGCGACGAACGGGGCGGCGGCGGCGGTCGTCACTGAGCGGTTCAGGAAGGCCCGGCGCGAAGGCGACCGCAGCGGCTTGAGGCGGCCCGCGAGGCGCAGCGGGCTGAGCAGGACGGCGACCAGGAATCCGACGATCGACCCGGCCGCCCACCAGGCGAAGGGCGCCCCGAGCAGGGCGTCGCCGGCCGTGAGGTGGACGGGCGTGGGGCGCGAGAACGAGCGCCAGGTATAGGCGAACGCGAGCCCGTAGAGCGCCAGAGCGGCGGCGCCGAGCGTCCTTCTCCACAGAGCGCGCCGGATGGCCCGCTTCCCCCAGCGCGCCAGCCACACGGCCCAGAAGATCTGGCTGGCGAGGAGGAGGATCAGGATGAAGCGGAACATATTTCCATTGTGCAATGGATACGATGGGAGAATGCCCATCGATTCCCAACCTGCGCCGCGGCCGCGGCGGACCACGATCGAAGGGCGGTACGTGCGGCTCGTGCCGCTCGATGCCGCGGCCCACGCGGAAGACCTCTGGCGCGGCGCCTGCGCGCCGGAGCACGACGGCTTATGGACGTACCTGTTCGACGGGCCGTATCGCGAGCGGGCGGCGTTCGATGGGGCGCTGGCGCGGAAAGCGGCCTCGGAAGATCCCCTGTTCTTTGCGATTGTGGGGCGGGAGGCTGGGCGCGCGCTGGGGTATGCGTCTTTTCTGCGGATCGAACCGGCGCATCGCGTGATCGAGGTCGGGAGCATCCTGTACACGCCGGCGCTGCAGCGGACGACCGGCGCGACGGAGGCGATGTACCTGATGGCGCGGCATGCATTCGAGGACCTCGGCTACCGGCGCTACGAATGGAAATGCGACTCGCGCAACGAGCCCTCGCGGCGCGCGGCGCTGCGGCTGGGATTCACCTTCGAGGGGATCTTCCGGCAGCACATGATCGTGAAGGGCCAGAACCGCGACACGGCGTGGTATTCCATGCTGGATCGCGAATGGCCGGCGCGCAAAGCGGCGTTCGAGCGCTGGCTCGACCCGGCGAACTTCGCGAACGGAATCCAGAAAACCGCGCTCGGGCTGTTACGATAGAGTCGATGCACCCCAACCAGCCTGGACAGATGCCCCGATTGCCGATTCCGGGCGTGAAGAACCTGATCGCCGTCGGCTCCGGCAAGGGAGGCGTGGGAAAGACGACGGTCGCGGTGAACCTGGCTGTCGGTTTGGCGCAGCTCGGGCACGCCACCGGCTTGATGGATGCGGATGTGTACGGCCCAAACGTGCCCCTGATGATGGGGATCAACCGCACGCCGATGGCCTACGGGGAGCGCATCCAGCCGCTCGAGCAGTTCGGCGTGAAGCTGATGTCGATGGGCTTTCTCAACCCCGGCGATAAGCCGCTGGTTTGGCGCGGGCCGATGCTGCACAGCGTGATCCAACAGTTCCTGCGCGGCGTGGACTGGGGCGATCTGGAATACCTCGTGATCGATCTGCCGCCGGGCACGGGCGACGTGGCGCTCTCACTGATTCAGACGGCGCCGATCACGGGCGCGATTGTGGTGACGACGCCTTCGGACGTGTCGCTCGAAGATGCGCGCAAGGCAGTCCACATGTTCCACCAGGTGCGGGTGCCGATCCTGGGGATCGTGGAGAACATGAGCTACCTGAACTGCCCGCACTGCCAGGAGCGCATCGACGTGTTCAGCCACGGCGGCGGACGGCGGACGGCCGAGGAAATGAAGGTCAACTTCCTGGCCGAGTTGCCGCTCGATCCGCAGGTGCGCGTGGGAGGCGATAGCGGCCAGCCGGTGGTGCTCCGCGAGGGGCAAGGCGAGCCCTTTCTGGAGCTGGCGCGGCGGGCGGCGGCGCGGGCGGGCGAAGCGGCGCGGCAGGAAGGGCCGAAGATCGAGATCAGCGAGTAGCCGGTGCGGTGCGGACCGGGACGGCGAGCGCCGATTCCACGATCTTCCGGATGGCGGCGCTGCCGTAGGGCTTCTGCAGGAAGCCCGCGGGGCCCGCGCCCTCGAAGCGGCGGCTGACTTCGGCCTCGCTATAACCGCTCGAAAGCACGACGGGCAGATCGGGGCGCAGAGCGCGTATCTGGCATAGCACCTCCTGAGCGCCCATCGTGGGCATGGTGAGATTGAGAATCACGAGGGAGATCGCGGGCACCGTCCGGATCATTTCCACCGCCTGCTGGCCGTCGGCGGCCAGCAGGACCGAGTAATCCGCGGCTTCGAGCGCGGCGCGCGCCACCTGCCGCACCGTCTCTTCGTCATCGGCGATCAGAACCGTGCCGCGCCGGGCTCGCGGCCGGCTGTCCTGCGCCGCCGGGGATACCGGCAGGAACACCCGGAAGGTGCTGCCGCGGCCGGGCGCGCTGGAAACCCGTATGGCTCCGCGGTGCCCGCGGACGATGCCCAGCGCGGCAGCCAGGCCCATACCGCGGCCCATGAATTTGGTGGTGAAGAAGGGATCGAAGATGCGGGCCTGCGTGGCCTCGTCCATCCCGGAGCCGTCGTCCTGGACCTCAATCGAGACATACTCGCCCGGTTGCAGATCGGCGCCAGCAAGGGCAGCGCGGATATAGGATTCGTCCAGGAACTCGACTCCCGTGCGGACCGTGACCGTGCCGGGGCGGTCCTCGCCGATGGCCTCGGCGCCATTAATGACGAGGTTCATCAGGAGCTGATGCATCTGGCTGCTATCTGCCTCGACCAGCGGGAGGTCCGGCGCCAGATCGAGGCACAGCGTGACGTTCTTGCGCACCAGCGCGCGGACCAGGGTGCGAATTTCGAAGAGCACCTCGGACAGGTTGACTGGGCCTACGAAGAAGCGGCCGCGGCCGGAGTAGGCCAGGAGCTGGGCGGTAAGATCGGCGGCGCGCTTTGCAGCAGACATGAGGGCTTCCAGGAACTGGCGCGAGTGCGCATCGGGCGGAAGGTCTTCCTCGATCAGGCTGGCGTTGCCGATGATTCCGGTGAGCAGATTATTGAAATCGTGCGCGATCCCGCCAGCCAGCACCCCAACGCTTTCGAGGCGCTGGGCCTGGCGCATCTGCTCCTCAAGAGCACGGCGCCCGGTGATGTCCCGCGCCACGTGCGAGGCGCCGACGACGCGGCCGGAAGTGTCGTAGATGGGCGATATGGTTACGGATACCTCGATCAGGTCGCCGTTCTTGCGCAGACGGGTGGTCTCGAAATGCTGAATGCGTTCCCCGCGGCCAATGCGCTCCAGAATTTCCAACTCCTCATGCTGGCGATCCGCCGGGAGCAGCAGGAGGGCAATGCCACGGCCGATCGCCTCCTCGGCACTGTAGCCATAGAGTTTTTCGGCGCCGGAATTCCAGCTCTGAATGCAGCCTTTGAGGTCCTTGCTGATGATGGCGTCTTCGGATGATTCGACGATCGCCGCCAGGCGTGCATTCGCCGCCTCCAGCCGTTTGCGTTCGGAAATTTCGCGCGCGATGTGGGACGCGCCGACAATCCGGCCATTCTCCCAAACCGGCGAGATCGTCAGAGAGACATCGATGCGCGCGCCGCCTTTACGGACACGGACGGTATCGAAGTGCTGGATCCGGCGGCCGGCGCGAATCGAGCTGAGGATCTGCTGCTCCTCGTCGAGCCGGTCCGGGGGCACCAGAAGGTTGATCGATTGGCCGACCGCTTCCTCGGCGGAGTAACCGTAGACCGCGCACGCGCCCCGATTCCAGGTGAGAATCACGCCATTCAGGTCCTTGGCGATGATGGCATCATCGGAAGACTCGACGATCGCCGCGAGCCGCGCCAGCGTGGCCGCGGAATCCGGGCTTAGGATGGTGGCGGGCTGTGTCGCGTGCATCCACTCCCGCTTGGGTAACTCCAATACGATCTTTCTCCTGCTTCGATTCTCGCGCATCAGCGTGGGGCCCCATACGGCGGAGCGCCGCCCTCCTTCATTTCGATGACAATTCCGGGTTTGGCGCCTCGGGCCGGCCGTAAACCGGCACGCCTGCGCATACACTTGTAAGATAACAGTGAGGCGAGCTAAAGGATGATTACTGGGGAGCACGCGGGCCACAATCACGTGGTGCAGTTCGGCGCCGGAGACCACTCGTTGGCGCGCAACGCCGGTGCGTTTGTGGCCGAAGGGGTGCGCTCCGGCGGCGGGATTGTGATCGCGGCGGCAGAGCGCGCCTCGGAGATTGTGGACGAGATCCGGAAACAGGTGGGCGATCTCGGCCCGGCGGCGGCGCAGGAACGGTTGGTTGTGGCGGAGGCCTCCGAGGTTCTGGCCAGCTTCATGGAGGCGGACGAGCCCGTTTGGGAACGCTTCGACGCGGTGGTCGGCGCGTTGGTGCGCGGGTTGCGCGCGCGGACCGGGGGTACGGAAGTGCGGGCGTACGGGGAGATGGTCGGCCTGCTCTGGAACGTGGGCAAGGCGGACGCGGCGGACCGGCTGGAGGCCTTTTGGAACCGGCTGCTGGCCGAAGGCGGTCTCAGCCTTTATTGCGGGTACGAGATTGACGTATTCGGCCGCGAGTTCCAGGAAGCTGTGCTCCACCGGATATTCCGCGCGCATTCCGACATAGCGCCAGGCTTTCCCGAAGAAACGATGATGGACGCGATCGACCGGGCGATGCGCGAAGTGCTAGGCAGCCGTGCGGGCGTGGTAAGCGCGACCATGGCGTTTATGCCCCACCCGGAATGGAGCAAGATGCCGCCGGGCCAGGCGGCGGTGCTTTGGATTCGCAATCATCTGCCGGATTGCTCCGACGAGATTCTGATGCGGGCGCGGCGTTTTGCCACCGGCCGGGCGCGGGCGTGACCGGCGCGCCATCGCTTTTCGTTTACGGAACCCTGCGCAGCGAGTTTCACAACGAATTCGCGTGTCTCCTGCGGGCCGGAAGCGTTTTTATGGGCAAGGCCCGCGTGCGCGGCCGGCTATACCGGCTGGGCGGCTATCCGGGACTGAAGCTATCGAAGAGCGGGGAGCATTGGGCGAGAGGCGAGGTGTATCTGTTGAGAGATCCCGAAGCCACGCTGAGGGCCCTCGATGCCTACGAGGGCTGCGCGCCCGACGATCCGCGACCGCATCAATTCGAGCGAGTGAAGACGGGAGCCGTTATGGAGGACGGCAGTGTCGCCGAGGTGTGGGTCTACGCTTACAACCGTGAGGTGCCGGAGAGCAGGCGGATTGTTTCCGGAGATTTTCTGGCCGGCGTGGCGCGGACGCCCTCCTTTGGTCTCCGAAACCATACGCGGCAGCCTCGGCCTTGAGCACGCACGGGCGCTGCAGGCATCACTGGATCAATCCGGTGCGCCGCTCCAATGCGATCATCCGCGGGTCCTGCTGGTATGGAGCGAGGACCGGATCGATCCGCATGTTCAGCGCGTGCTGCTCGTGAGAATCCACCGATCGGCCGAGCCAATAGAAAAGCCGGTCGCGATTCCCGAGGTATGCGCTGACCAAGCCCAACTGGTAACGCACGTAGCGCTTTGCATCGGATTGCGATTCCATCTGCCGCATCAGCGCCTGCGCCTCCAGTCGACGTCCGCTTTCGGCGTAGGCGATTGCCAATCCCGGTTCAATTACCGGGCTTCCGGGCGCAAGGCTTGCCGCCCGATGTAAGTCGCTCAAGGCCGCCTCCGGACGGTTATCAAACAGTTCAAAATAGCCGAGAGCCAATTGGCCGAAGAACCACCCAGGGTCACGGTCGAGGCAGGAGGCCAACTCCTGCCGCGCCGCGGCAGCGCGCCTTTCCCTGCTGAATAGCGTCGCCAGATTGTAGCGAAGCAGGCAGTTCAAGGGGTCCAGCTCAATCGCTTCGCGGTAGTGCCGCTCGGATTCCGCGAAGCGCCCGCGAGTCATCAGCGCCCAAGCGTAAGTCTGATGAGCAGCGCTGCTGGGGGACAACGCCAAGGCGCGCCGGAATCCCGCTTCGGCGCTCGGCCAATCCCAGTTGAGGAGATAATTGACCAAAACCAATCCGGCGCTGGCTACCGGAAGCCTGGGGTCAAGCGAAACGGCGGCCTCCAGTTCTCGCCGGGCATCATCCAATTCCGCTTGCTGCGCCGGGCCGGTTTGAGCAGACAGGCCGAGGTGTACGCTCCCCAATCGCGCATGAGCCAGCGCGTAAAGGGGCGCGAGGCGGATCGCATCCTGGTAATGCGCCTCAGCCGACCGCAGCGAAGCCGGATCGGACTTCCTCTCCTGGTCAATCCCTTTCATGTACTCGTCGAGAGCTTGCTGGCCGGGATCGAACTCGGCCGCGGGCGGCGAGACCAGCCTCACCCGCAATGCGCCCGCTACGGCCTGCGTGATTTCATCCTCAACTCCGAGCACATCTCTTGCTTCGCGGTCGTACTGGGCTTGCCACACGTGAGTGCCGTCGGCGGTGCGATTCAACCGGACCATGACACGAAAGCGATCGCCTTGACTTAGAATGCTGCCTTCTACCACGGCGCCAGCCCCCAGCAGACGCCCGATCTGCCGCACATCCGTGTTCTTTCCTTTGAACTGAAACGCCGAGGTTCGCGCGATTACTCGCAACCCTTTCACCATGGCGAGCGAATTGGTCAATTCCTCGGTAAATCCATTGCTCAGGTATTCATACTGGCCGCCGGACGTCAGATCCAGGAAGGGCAGGACGGCAATCGTTGTAATGGGTGGCGGCGTACTCGACCGTCGCCAGGCCACAAAAACGCCTGCGCCCAGCACCACCAGGACAAGCGCCATCGCCAGTCCCCAGCGGCTCCGCCGGGAAGGTATTTCCACCGTTGGGAAGCCCGCCTGCGCGGAAGGCTGCTCCGCTTTCGCCGCTGCCCAGGTGAGGACCGGAAGATACTGGCGAAAAGGGAATTCAATGATGACCGGATCGGTTGCGCCGTGGCCTTGATAATAATCACGGAGCTTCTGGCGCATCCGGCTAAACTCGACGCGTACGATGGGATCGATGCGCGGGTCCCACGATGCCGGCTTGCCGAACACCGCCAAGCCGATTTCATGTTCCTTGACCGGGCCTTCCGCGCCATGGAGGGCGCGCTCTACGGTCCAGCGCAGCAACGCGCGGCGGCGCCCGGAGTGGCGGAACTCCTTGCTGGCCAGAATGCGCGTCAGTTGCGCTTCAATGGCCTCCTGACCGGGCCCGCCCTGGAGGCCGCTTGCACCCGTGTCCGCGATGAAAAAAGCTTACCATGATCGTGCCGATGATGAACAACGGGCAGGTGGAGGGTTCAGGAGCAGCCGACTGCCCGTTGGGCGTAGCGAAAAATCCCTGGTAGTTATCGCCGCACGTGGCGCAAGTGAACTGGCCGACGATCTGCCCGAGATCGTTGATGCCGGTAACCTCCGTGGCGCCGGTCGCGATCGCGCCGGGGTTATCGATCGTGGTGAAGGAGCCGCTACTGAACAGGAAGCCGTGATAATCGAGTCCGAGGTCCTGGCCGGTTCCGGACGCGATGGAATAACCGACAATCTGGCCCAGATTATTGATGCCCCTGGCGTAGGTTCCTTCCTGGGCGACCTGACTTGCGTTCGGGTCGTCCAGCGTGGTGAAGACGCCGTTCTGCTCCAGAAACCCGTGAGCAACGTTGTTGCTATCGACGTAATAGCCTACGACTGCTCCCGAAGCATTAATACTGAAGGGATACGTCCCTTGTCCGAAGGAGTTGCCCGCGTGCGGATCGTTTAGGGAGGCAAAGGACCCACTCGAATCCAAAAAACCACTGTAGCTGGTCCCGTTGTAGGAATAGCCAACGATTTGCCCGGAATTGTTGATTCCGGTGGCGTAAGTGTCGAACGCTCCGGCGACGTCGATATCCGTGAAAGTGCCGTTACTGTACACGAATCCGTTGGTGCCGAATAAGTTGCGATAGGAGCCGACGATCACCCCCGAATCGTTGATGCCAGTCGGGTTGGTATCGTTGACCGAGCTGCCAATTTGAAATTTCGTGTCGGAAATCGTGGAAAAAGCGCCGCCGTTATAGATAAACCCGGTCGAGTGGAACTCGGACGTCGAGTACGAGCCTGTGATCACACCGCTGTTGTTCAGCGCATTGGCGTACGTGGCGGGATAGAACTGGGCGCTCGGGTCATCGATGGTCGTGAAGAGAAAAGTCCCCGCCTGAGCGAGTCCCCCGCCGAGCCAGAACACGGCCGCGAGCCTCAACAGTGAGAAGCGATCGATTGCCGAAATCAACATTATGTGGTCAGAATGGACTCGACACGTCCCATTGTGGAAGTAACAACAGGTACGTTTACGTTACAAGTATCGTGTTTTCAACAAGTTTTTTGCCTTCCCCGATGAGAAGGGGACTTGCGGCCCAGCCAGGGCGCGCTGGCCGCTGAGTCCCGAGGCATATCAACTTTCAATCAGCGCGGGCATGCATCAGACGCGGAGGTGGCGGCTACTTTCCGGTTGGGGCGAAACTGGTAAGGTGAAGTCATTTTTGATACCGTTCTGCGCGCTGGCGCTGATGCCCAGTGGGTTGTGGGCCCAGACACCCGCCCCAAAGCCGGTCGACCCGCTCGGACGGACCAGCCCGCAGGAAAGCATTTTCCAGTTTCTGGAGGCGTGCCACGCCAAGAACTATGCGAAAGCGGCTCACTACCTCGATCTCCGCAAAATGCCGCCCGCGGATGTAGCCAAGAACGGTCCGGCGCTGGCGGCCCAACTCGAAGATCTGCTCGATGATACCCAGTTCGATATCACGACGCTCAGCCGCGATCCGATGGGCGATACGTCGGATGGACTCGACGTCGCCCGCGAGAAGCTGGCCACTTTCCACGTGGGCTCTCAAACCCTGGAACTGCAAATGGAGCGCGTGGAACGGCGGCCCGGACAACGCGTCTGGCTGGTCGCCTCCGACAGCCTGCCGCTGATTCCCCAGGCGCATCAACTGATCCAGGAAACAGGACTCGAAAAGTGGCTGCCGCAGGCGCTGGTTACTTTCGAGCTTTTCGACACGCCGGTGTGGCGCTGGATTGGGCTGGTGCTGGCCGGGCTGGCGCTATGGTTTGTGACGCCGGTATTGGCATCGGGAGTGGTGAGGGCGCTCCGCCCGGTGTTGAATGCTCCTGCGCTGAAGGGGCCATTCCGCATTCTGCTCGCGGTAACCGGGCTCCGGATTGCGGTGGAATTCGCGCCGCCGGCGGCCATCGCGCGGATGTTCGTGGAGCGCGCGCTGGCGCTCGCCATGGCCTTGGGACTGGCTTGGGCGGCCGCAGTGCTGGCGGACCTGCTGGCCGACCGATGGCGCAAGCGCCTCGACCCGCGCATGCACGGGGTGAGCCTGTCGTTTCTTCCGCTCGGGCGCCAGGTCGTGAAGCTGTCGCTCTACGTTCTCGCCATTTTGAGCGTGATCAGCGCGTGGGGCTACAACACGTCCACGATTCTGGCAGGACTGGGCGTCGGCGGACTGGCGATCGCGCTGGCGGCGCAGAAGACGATCGAGAACCTGTTCGGCGGCATCTCGGTGATCGGCGACCGCCCGGTCCTGGTCGGGGATGTCTGCAAGTTCGGCGACCATACCGGCACGGTGTTGCATATCGGGCTGCGTTCGACGCGGATTCAAACCGCGGACCGCACGATCATCAGCATTCCGAACAGCCAGTTCTCCTCGATGCCGCTCGAGAACGTGTCGCGGCGGGATAAGTTCCTGTTTCATCCGGTGCTGAACCTGCGGCGGGACACGACGTCGGAGCAGCTCCTCAAGGTGCTGTCCGGCATCGGCGCCATTTTGAAGGGGAACGAGAAGGTGGAGACGGGCGAGATTCCGGTGCGGTTCATCGGCGTGGGCCCGTATTCGCTGGATGTCGAGGTGGTGGCGTACGTCAGGACGGTGAACGGCGACGAGTTCCTGGCGCTGCAACAGGAGTTGCTGCTGCGGATGCTGCGGGCGGTCGAGGAAGCCGGGACGGCGCTGGCGGTGCCGGTGCAGGAGGTGGCGCAGCGGGCGCAGGCGTCGTGAGGGATCGCCGGCTTGAGTCTCGATGTGCTACAATGTAGCACATGAGAAAGGCGTCCATTCGCGATCTGCGGATTCGGACCTCGGAGCTGGTGCGCGATGCCGAGCAGGGCGAGGTGATCGTCATTGAGCGGCGGGGCGAGCCGGTGGCGGAATTGCGGCCGATCGGTAAGCGCAAGCAGCCGCCGCTGCCGGAACACCGCGACCTTTGGGAAACATTTCCCCAAGTGCCTGGTGATAGCGGTAGATTCCTCGAGGAAGACCGCTGAGCGTGTACGTCGACTCCGCCTACCTGGCCAAGGTATACATAAACGAGCCGGATTCAGCGGCGGTCCGGCAGATGATGCGGGACGCCGAGACGCGCATCTGTTCCGCATGGGCTATTCCGGAAGTCACCTGTGTGCTTCACCGCCACGTTCGTGAGGGCGCCCTCAGCCCAACGGAAGCGCATGTTCTCCTCCGCCGCTTCCTTGAGGACATTGACGCCGATGTCTGGACACTGATTCCGGTAACCGACGCTCTCTTGCGGCGCTGCGCATACTTGGTAAGCACACTGCCTCCCGGCGTGTTTTTGAGAGCTGGTGATGCCATGCACCTCACCACGGCCTCGGTATACGGCGAATCCGAGATATGGACAAACGACCGCCACCTGCTCGCGGCGGCGCGCCACTTCAACCTGACTGGACGTACGGTCACCTAGCGGGTCTTATCCCACCACCGGCGCTTCGTTCGCCACCTTCTTGCCGCTGCGCCGGCAGTGCTGGACTCTCTCCTGCAATGCGGACATGTAGATGTAGAACACCGGCGTCAGGTAGAGCGTGACCAATTGCGAGAACAGCAGGCCGCCGACGACTACCAGGCCGAGCGGCTGGCGGGCTTCGCCGCCGGCGCCGTAGCCAAGGGCGATCGGCACGGCGCCGAGCAGGGCGGCCATGGTGGTCATCATGATCGGGCGGAAGCGGATCAGGCAGCCTTCGTAGATGGCCTTCTCGGGGCTGAGACCCTGGTGGCGCTCGGCTTCGAGGGCGAAGTCGATCTGCATGATGGCGTTCTTCTTGACGATGCCGATCAGCATGATGAGCCCGACGAAGGCGTAGATGCTCAGATCGATCTTGAAGATCACCAGCGTGAGGAGCGCGCCGAAGCCGGCGGACGGGAGGCCGGAGAGGATCGTAATGGGGTGGATGTAGCTTTCGTACAGGATGCCCAGCACGATGTACACCACCAGAATCGCAATGATCAGCAGCACCCAGAGGTTGCCGAGCGAGCTCATGAACGCCTTGGCGGCGCCCTGGAAGTTCGTGCTGATCGTAGCGGGAAGCTGCTCGTCGGCTAATCCTTGAATCTTCTCGATGGCCTCGCCGAGCGCGGCGCCCGGTTTGAGGTTGAAGGAGATCGTGGCCGAGGGGATCTGGCCGTAGTGGTTGATGGTCTGCGGACCGGTCTCCGTCACGATGCTGGCCATCGTATCGAGCGGGATCAGCTTGCCCGCGGCATTCTTGAAATAGAGCATCGAAAGCGCGTTGGGATCCTTCTGATAGCGCGGTTCGAGCTCGAGCAGCACCTTGTACTCGTTGATGGAGCCGTAAATGGTCGAAACCCAGCGCGGGCCGTACGCATCGTAAAGCGCATTTTCGATGGTGTTGGCGTTGATGTTCATGGCCGCGGCTTTATCCCGGTCCACCGTAACGGTGATCTGCGGAGTCGTCACGGCTACGTCGCTGGTCACGTCCTCGACGCCGGGGATCTCGGCGACTTTTTTGGTCAGCGCCTCGGTCTGAGCGTAGAGCTCAGCCTTATCCGGAGTCTGCAATGAAAACTGATAAAGGCTCTTGGTGACCTGCCCGCCGAGCTGGATGGTCGGCGGGTTTTGGAGGTACGATCTTACCCCGGCATAGGCGGCGAGTTGAGGGCGGAGTTCCTTGATGATGTCGTCGACGCCGAGCCGGCGCTGGTTGCGCGGCTTGAGGTGGATGACGAGCTCGCCGTAGTTGGGGCCGCCGAGGTTGGAAGCGGTGGTGCCGCCGACGCTGGCCATGAGCGCATCGACATTGGGATCGCTCGCGACCGTATCGGCGATCTTCTGCTCATAGTCGACCATCTGGTAATACGAGGTGCCCTGCTGGGCTTCGGTGATGATGTGGAGCTGATCGGTGTCCTGATCCGGGATGAAGCCTTTGGGGATCTTGACGAACATGTACACCGTCGCGCCCAGGACGAGGACGAAGCTGGCCATCATGGCCAGGCGGTGGCGAAGAACGAGCTGCAAGGTACGGTCGTAGACCCGGAGCATACCCTGAAAGAATCCCTCGGTCACGTGGTAAAACCAGCCGCGCTTCTCTTCGTGCCCGCCGCGCAGGAAGCGGCTGCAGAGCATGGGCGTAAGGGTTACGGAGACCACCCCCGAGATCAGGATGGCGACCGTGATGGTTACGGCAAATTCCTTGAACAGGCGGCCGAGAACGCCGCCGAGGAACAGCACCGGGATGAACACGGCGGCGAGCGAGAGCGTCATGGAGACGATCGTGAAGCCGATTTCGCCGGAGCCGCGGAGCGAAGCGCCCAGGGGCTCCTCGCCTAATTCGATATGCCGGACGATGTTCTCGAGCATGACAATGGCGTCATCCACCACGAACCCGATGGAGAGGATCAACGCCATCATCGAGAGGTTGTCCAGGCTGTAATTGAGCAGGTACATCACCGCGAACGTGCCGATGATCGAGAACGGCAGCGCGAGGCTGGGGATGATGGTGGCCGAAACGTTGCGCAGGAAGAGAAAAATGACCATCACCACCAGACCGAGCGTCAGGACCATCGTGAACTGGACATCCTTGAACGACTCGCGGATCGTATCCGAGCGGTCGTACAGGATATCCATGCTGACCGAAGGAGGAAGCTCGGCTTTGAACAGCGGCAGGAGGTTCTTGACCCCGTCGGTGACCTCCATGGTATTGGTTCCCGGCTGGCGCTGAATCGCCAGCACGATGGCGCGGGAGTGTCCCTTATGGGAGTAGAACCAGGAGGCGGTCTTGTCGTCCTCGACGCTATCGATAATATTGCCGAGTTCCTGGAGGCGGACCGGAGAGCCGCCGCGGTAGGCAACCACGACCGGCTT
>Ga0209062_1003535_pt1 | contig 17881 bp, 14 predicted proteins | sample Coa_R2_2_FD_187158 | JGI IMG/M metagenome (GOLD analysis project Ga0209062, IMG submission 187158) | Surface soil microbial communities from Centralia Pennsylvania, which are recovering from an underground coalmine fire - Coalmine... | ecosystem: Environmental > Terrestrial > Soil > Unclassified...
AAACCTCGATGCACTCTTTCAGCAGCGCCGCCGGTATCGGCGAGGCGCCGTACAGCATGTATTTCAGGCGCGAGAAATCCATCTGTCGTGCCCGTGGCTGGCGCACCACGAACTGCATTGCCGCCGGCACCATGAATAGTTTTGTGATGCCGTCCTTCTCGATGAAGTCCAGCACCTTGGTCGGATCGAACTCCCGCGCGATCACGCCGCGGGCGCCCTGATAGAGCCCCATGACGCCCCAGCCGGAGCCGCCGATGTGAAACAAGGGCATGGCGATCAGCGAGACGTCGTCGGCGGTCCACCTGTTCCATTCCGGCTGCTCTGCGTCATCGCCTGCGTTGACCAGGTTGAAGAAGTTGGCGTGCGACAGCATCGCGCCTTTTGGTTTTCCCGTGGTGCCGGAGGTGTAGAGCTGGATCGCGATGTCCTTCGGCGTCACCTCGATGCCGGGCTCGGCATCGCTCTGTGCGTCGCGCCAGCCCGCAAAATCCTGCCATTCGCTTGCGCCGCCTTCGGTGGTGATGACGGTGCGCACGGTCCTCAGCTGCGGCAGGATGCTGCGGGCCAGTGCTATGAACTCGGGGCCGACGAACAGCACCGGCGCCTTGCAGTCCTCGACAATGAAGGCGACCTCGGGTCCGGCCAGGCGCCAGTTGATCGGCGCCAGCACGATCCTCGCCTTGATCGCGCCGAGCATCAGCTCGAAAAAGATGTCGCTGTTCTTGCCGAGATAGGCGATGCGCTCGCCGGGTTGCACGCCGAGCGCCTTCAGCGCATTGGCAACGCGGTTGGTGTTGCGGTCGAACGCGGCGAAGGTGGTGGTGCGGCCTTCGAACTCAAATGCGACCGCATTGCCGCGGTTGTTGGCCTGCAGGCGCACCAATTCGGCCAGCGTCGCTGGCTGCACAATTGCGGACATGTTTCCCCCGTAAGTTCTTTCTTGTCCGCAATACTGACGTCAGGCGGCAACAAAGACAATACGGAGAAGGGGGCTGCGGTGTTTCAACACGCCCGTCCCGGCGAAGGCAGCGACGACCAGGTTGATGTATCACCCCCTTTGCGCCCGATCCTTTTCGTTCTGCGCCTTGATGGAGTCCCGCGCCTTGGCCCAGTCGTCGTCGGTCCAGTCGCGCAGCTGGTAGAAATTGCCGCCCATCGCCAGGGCCTGGGCGCCGTCCATGGCGATGGTCTCGCCATTGATCCAGTCGCAGCCGCCGGAGATCAGGAAGGTCGCGAGGTTCTGCAATTCCTCCATGGTGCCGACGCGACCCATCGGGTTCATCGCCTTGGTGCGCGCGCCGGCCTCGTCGCCGGGCTTGATGCGCTTGCTCATGCCCTCGGTCGGAATCTCGCCGGGCGCGATGGTGTTCAGCCGAATGCCGTAGCGGCCCCATTCGGTTGCGAGCGACATGGTCATGGCATGGATTGCGGACTTGCTCATTGCTGACGGCACCACATAAGGCGAGCCGTTGCGCACCCACGTCACGGTGATCGACACCACATTGCCCGGCAGCTTGGCCGCGATCCAGCGCCGGCCGACGGCGTGGGTGACGTAAAACGTGCCGTGCATGACGATGTTGGCGATCGCATCGAAGCCGCGCGGGCTGAGCTCCTCGCTGCGCGAGATGAAATTGCCGGCGGCGTTGTTGATGAGGTCGGTCAGCGGCCCCTCGCGAAAGATGGTTTCCACCATCTCGTCGACGGCCTGCGCATTGCGGATATCGACGCCATGGCTGGTGACGCGACCTCCATAAAGATCCATCAGCTCGGTCGCGGTCTCGTCGCAGACGATCTTGCGGCGGCCGCAGATGTGGAGCTCGGCGCCAAGCTGGAGAAACCGCCCAGCCATTGCCTTGCCCAAACCCGTGCCGCCGCCGGTGACCAGGATGCGTCGTCCTGCCAGAAGATTGTCTTTGAACATGGGGGTCTTCCGTAAACAGACTGGTTGTTAATTGGTTGATTGACTAAATCCCTCCGACGCCGTTCTGTAAAGCTGCAACAACGGATAGGGCCCAAGGAGAATCTCATGGAGAGCCGCGTCTCGATCGCGATTGCGGAGGGCGTCGCCGATGTCCGCCTGGTACGCGCGGACAAGATGAATGCGCTGGATGCCGATATGTTCGAGGCACTGGTCGCAGCCACAGATAGGCTGGCGCGCGAAAAAGGCGTACGCGCGGTGGTGCTGTCAGGGGAAGGACGTGCATTTTGCGCCGGCCTCGACATGGGCCGCTTCGCCGCCATGAAGGAGAAGGGCGGCAATGGAATTCCGGGTGGCGAAAAGCGCGACCTCACTATGCGTACCCATGGGCTGGCGAATTTTCCACAACAAGCGGTGTGGGGCTGGCGGCAGCTTCCGGTTCCCGTGATCGCTGCCGTGCATGGCGTGGCCTTTGGGGGCGGGTTCCAGCTCGCGCTCGGTGCCGATATGCGCTTTCTCGCAGCCGATGCGCGGATGTCGATCATGGAGATCAAATGGGGGCTGGTGCCCGACATGGCGGGCACGCCGATCCTGGCAAGTCTGGTGCGCGACGATATCCTTCGCGACCTCACCTTCACGGGGCGGATTTTTTCCGCCCAGGAGGCGCTTAGCTACGGCCTCGCAACGCGCATTTGCGACGATCCGCGCGCCGCAGCGCTGGAGGTTGCGCGTGATATTGCGGGGAAAAGCCCGGATGCGATCCGCGCCGCAAAGCGCATGCTGAACAATCTGTCGGTCGATCCGGGGCCAGCGCTGCTCGCGGAATCGGTCGAGCAGCAGAAGCTGATCGGCAGCGCCAATCAGACCGAGGCGGTGCGCGCGAATCTCGAGAAGCGCGCGGCGAACTTTGTCGATCCAGGTTGATATTTGCACCGTCATTCCGGGGCGCGCGTAAGCGCGAACCCGGAATCTCGAGATTCCGGGTTCGGTCCTTTGGACCGCCCCGGAATGACGGAGCGAAACAATTCAAATCCGACCAAGATCGGCAAATCAAATGAGCGAAACGTCCCAACCCTATCTCGGCATCATTTCCGGCGAGCGCCGGCGCAGCCATGCCGAGGTCGCCGATCGTGCGTCGCGGATTGCGGGCGGGCTGAGCCGGCTTGGCGTGCGTCAGGGCGATAGTGTCTGCATGCTGATGCGCAATGACATCGCCTTCATCGAGGCGGCCTATGGCGCCATGCAGCTCGGCGCCTATGGCGTGCCGGTGAACTGGCATTTCAAGCCGGAGGAGATCAACTACATCCTCGAGGACTCCGGCACATCCGTGTTGATCGGTCATGCCGATCTCTTGCATCAGCTGCGCGATGCGATTCCCCGACGCGTGACCGTGCTGAGCGTGCCGACCCCACCGGAAATCGTCGCCAGCTACAAGATTGATCCGGATCATCTCGCAAAACCGGACTTCGCGCGCGAGTTCGAAAGCTGGCTCGCGGAACAGCCGCGCTATGACGGGCCGGCCGTGCCACAGCCGATGAACATGATCTACACCTCGGGCACCACCGGCCATCCCAAGGGCGTCCGCCGCGCCGCGCCGACGCCAGAACAGAGCGCGGCGATGGAGCGGATGCGCGCCATGATCTATGGCCTCAAGCCGGGCGCGCGGACGCTGCTGCCGGGGCCGCTCTATCATTCCGCGCCGAATTCCTTCGGCCTCCGGTCCGGACGGCTCGGCGGCGTGCTGGTCCTGATGCCGCGCTTTGAGCCGGAAGACTTCCTGCGCCTGATCGAGTCCGAGAGGATCGATACCATTTTCATGGTGCCGACCATGTTCATCCGCCTGATGAAGTTGCCGAAGGAGGTGCGCAACAAATATGACATGTCCTCGTTGCGCCATGTCATCCATGCCGCCGCGCCCTGTCCAGCGGATGTCAAGCGCGCCATGATCGATTGGTGGGGGCCGGTGATCTACGAATTCTACGGCTCGACCGAATCCGGCGCTGTGACCTTCGCAACCTCGGAGGATGCGCTGAAGAAGCCCGGCACCGTCGGCAAGATCTCGCCCGGCGCGGAGCTGCGCTTTGTCGGCGAGGACGGTCGGGTGCTGCCGCAAGGCGAGATCGGCGAAATCTACTCCCGCATATCAGCCCATCCGGACTTCACCTATCACAACAGGCCGGAGAAGCGCAGCGAGATCGAGCGGGACGGGTTCATCACGTCAGGCGATGTCGGCTATATCGACCCGGACGGCTACGTCTTCCTCTGCGACCGCAAGCGCGACATGGTGATCTCCGGCGGGGTCAATATCTATCCCGCCGAGATCGAGGCCGTGCTGCATGGCCTGCCCGGCGTCCATGATTGTGCCGTGTTCGGTATCCCCGACGCCGAGTTCGGCGAGGCGCTGATAGCCGTGGTCGAGCCGCAGCCGGGGGCGAGGCTCGACGTAGCTGATATCCGCAGGCAGCTGAAATCATCCCTTGCGGACTACAAGGTCCCCAAACACATCGAAATTGCGACCGGCCTGCCGCGCGAAGACTCCGGCAAGATCTTCAAGCGCCGCCTGCGCGATCCCTATTGGGAGCGGGCGGGGCGGAAGATTTGAGGGCCGGAAGGCGTGGCCGAATAGACGCTGTCCTCCCGGCTTTCGCCAGGACGACGAGACCGCCTCTTTCTTGATCTTGCACTGCGACAAAAAACTTGCAGACTGCGAACCTGCCGGGCAGTTGCTGGAGCAGTCGAAAATGTCCCCCCAGACCATGCCTTCCGACGCGGAACTGCGGTCCAATCGCGCCGATGAGGCGCAGGCGATCGAGGAGGACACCAGGCTTCGTAACGATATCCGCCTGCTCGGCCGCATCCTCGGCGACACCGTGCGAGACCAGGAGGGCGCCGATGTGTTCGACCTGGTCGAGCGCATCCGCCAGACCTCGATCCGCTTCCACCGGGACGAGGACCGCGCCGCGCGCCGCGAGCTCGAGACCATCCTCGACAGCATGTCGATCTCGGACACCGTGCGCATCGTCCGCGCCTTCAGCTATTTCTCCCACCTGGCCAACATTGCCGAGGACCAGAACACCATCCGCCAGATGCGCGCCAAGAACGGCGCCAAAGGCGCGCCGCGCGCTGGCGTGCTGGCGGAAACGTTGGCGCATGCGCAAGGCATGGGCTTGTCAGCCGCGGACTTGCGTAACTTCTTCAAGGAGGCGCTGGTCAGCCCCGTCCTCACCGCCCACCCGACCGAGGTCCGGCGCAAGAGCACCATGGACCGCGAGATGGAGATCGCCTCGCTGCTCGACCGGCGCGAGCGCGTCAAGCTCACGGCGGAGGAGGCCGAGGCGAGCGACGAGCAGCTGCGGCGCGCGGTGCAGACGCTGTGGCAGACCAATCTGCTGCGCCGGACCAAGCTGACCGTGCTGGACGAGGTCGCCAATGGGCTCTCCTTCTACGATTACACCTTCCTGCACGAGGTGCCGCGGCTGATCTGCGCGCTGGAAGACCGGCTCAACGACGGCGATGAGGCGGCGGCCGAGATCGCGTCATTCTTAAGGATGGGAAGCTGGATCGGCGGCGACCGCGACGGCAACCCCTTTGTCACCGCCGACGTCATGCGCGGCACGCTGCGGCTGCAGTCGAGCCGCATCCTGCAGTTCTATCTGGAGGAGCTGCACGCGCTCGGTGCGGAGCTGTCGATTGCGGCCCATCTGGCCGAAGTGTCCGAAGATCTGCGCGTGCTCGCCGAGCGCTCGCCCGACAGGTCGCCGCATCGCAGCGGCGAGCCGTATCGTCTGGCAGTCTCCGGCATCTACGCAAGGCTGACCGCGACCGCCGCGAAGCTCAACGTCGAGATCAGCCGCAAGCCGGTCGGGGAGGGCGCGCCCTATCAAAGCGTGAAGGAGCTGCAGGCCGATCTCGACGTGCTGCATCGCTCGCTGCTCGCCAACAACGCCCGCGTCATCGCGCGCGGACGCCTGAGGCTGCTCCGCCGCGCCGTGGATTGCTTCGGCTTCCATCTCGCCCGGCTCGATATCCGCCAGAATTCGGCCGTGCATGAGCGCACGGTTGCAGAGCTCCTGGATGCGGCGATCCCCGGCATGTCCTATCTCGCGCTCTCGGAGGAGTCGCGGGTCGGGCTGCTGTCCAACGAGCTGCGCAACTCGCGGCCGCTGATGTCGAAATTCGTCAAATACAGCGAGGAGACGCTGGGCGAGCTTGCGGTATTCCAGGCGGCCGCCGAAGCGCATGCGCGGTTCGGCGATGACGTCATTCCCCAATGCATCATCTCGATGTGCAAGGGCATGTCCGACATGCTGGAGGTGGCGCTGCTGCTCAAAGAGGTCGGCCTGATCAATCCGTCGGGGCGCAGCGGCATCAACATCGTACCGCTGTTCGAGACCATCGAGGATCTGCAGGCCGCAGCCGGCATCATGGACCGCATGCTGTCGCTGCACGATTATCGCCGCCTGGTCGACAGCCGCGGCGCCGTGCAGGAGGTGATGCTCGGCTATTCCGACAGCAACAAGGATGGCGGCTTCGTCACCTCGGGCTGGGAGCTCTACAAGGCCGAGATCGAGCTGGTCGCCGTGTTCGAGCGCCATCACGTGCGGCTGCGTCTGTTTCACGGCCGCGGCGGCTCGGTCGGCCGCGGCGGCGGCCCGAGCTATGACGCGATCATCGCCCAGCCGGGCGGCGCCGTGAACGGGCAGATCCGCATCACCGAGCAGGGCGAGATCATCTCGTCCAAATATTCCAACGCCGAAGTCGGCCGCAACAATCTGGAGATCCTGGCAGCGGCGACATTGGAAGCAAGTCTGCTGCATCCGCGCCAACCGGCGCCGAAGCGCGACTATCTCACCGCGATGGAGGAAATCTCGGCGCTCGCCTTCAAGGCCTATCGCGGCCTGGTCTATGAAACCGACGGCTTTGTCGATTATTTCTGGTCGTCGACCGTCATCAACGAGATCGCGACGCTCAACATCGGCAGCCGCCCGGCCTCGCGCAAGAAGACCCGCGCCATCGAGGATTTGCGTGCGATTCCCTGGGTGTTCTCCTGGGCGCAGTGCCGGTTGATGCTGCCGGGCTGGTTCGGCTTCGGCAGCGCGGTTGAGGCCTGGATCGCCAACCATCCGGACCAGGGCATGCCGTTCCTGCGCGAGCTTTATCAGCAATGGCCGTTCTTCCGCACGCTGCTGTCGAACATGGACATGGTGCTGGCCAAAAGCTCGATCGCGATCGCCTCGCGCTATGCCGAACTCGTCCCCGACGCGGAATTGCGCGAAAAGATCTTCGGCCGCATCCGGCGCGAATGGCATCTGGCGATCGAGACGCTGCTCGACATCACCGGGCAGGATCGGCTGTTGCAGGGCAACCCGCTGCTGGAGCGCTCGGTGCGCAACCGCTTCCCCTATCTCGACCCGCTCAACCATGTCCAGGTGGAGCTGCTCAAGGAGCACCGCGCGCAAAACCCGGACGAGCAGGTGCTGCGCGGAATTCAGCTGACAATCAACGGCATCTCGGCGGGCTTGCGGAATACGGGTTAATTTGCGGCGTCTAAAATTTGCGCCGTCATTCCGGGGCGCCTCGAAGAGGCGAACCCGGAATCTCGAGGTTCCGGGTTCGGTGCTTCCGCACCGCCCCGGAACGACGGCGTATTCCTTCGACGGCGCCTCGCGCTTAGATCGGACTCCGGCCGATCACGGCTTCAGCGCACCCTTCGCGCTCGTGTACAGCCCATACAGCGACGTCGAGCCGCAGATGTAGAGCCGGTTGCGCTGCTGGCCGCCGAAGCACAGGTTGGCGACGGTCTCCGGCAGATGAATCTTGCCGATCAGGTGCCCGTCGGGATTGTAGCAGCGAACGCCGTCCTCCTTCGGGTCACCCCAACCCATCGAGCACCAGACATTGCCGTCGGTGTCGACGCGCATCCCGTCGGTAAAGCCCGGCGCGAAGTCGTTGGCGAACACCTTGCTGTTCGAGAGTTTCCCCGCATCGTGATCGACGTCGAACACGCGGATCCAGGCTGGATTTCCCTCGCCTTCGGTGAGGCCGGTGTCGATGACATAGAGCTTCTTCTCGTCGGCCGAGAACGCAATGCCGTTGGGCATCACGAAGTCGTCGGCCACGACCTTGACCTCGCCGGATTTTGGATCGACCCGGAAGACGTTGTGTTTGTCCTGTTCGAACGGCTCCTTCAGGCCTTCATAATCGCCCTTGATGCCGTAGCCCGGGTCCGTGAACCAGATCGCGCCGTTGGACGCGACGACAACATCGTTCGGCGCGTTGAGCTTCTTGCCCTGGTACTTGTCGGCGATGACGGTGATCGAGCCGTCAAGCTCGGTGCGCGTGACGCGTCGGCCGCTATGTTCGCAGGTGACAAGGCGCCCTTCGCGATCGATGGTGTTGCCGTTCGAGTTCATCGAGGGCTGTCGATAGACGCTCAGGTGGCCGTCATCTTCGCTGTAGCGCATGATGCGGTTGTTCGGGATGTCGCTGAACAACACGTAGCGGCCGGCCGGAAAGTAGACCGGTCCCTCGGCCCAGCGGAAGCCGGTTGCGAGGCGCTCAACCGCGCCAGTCCCCGGGCTGCCTTTGAAGCTCTTGTCGAGAGCCTCGATATGCGCATCGGGGTAGCGCGTGCCGGGCAGCGGCCCCAAGGGCATCGGCTGGGTGTCCCTGAGCCGAACGGCCGTCTCGCCGAGCGGCCGCTCGGTCGCCGCAGCCGACGCCGCGGTCGCGGCTGTTGCGGCCAATGCCGCCGCGCCCTTCAGCAGAGTGCGGCGCGCAACGCCGCCGGACTGCTTTTCATTGTCGGGAAAGGTCAGTTGGGTTGTCATGGTTTCCTCCCATTTTATCGTTGGAAGGAAACCATGTGCCCGCATTCCGGCATAAAGCGGGCGATTGCGGCAGACAACTGGAGATAGTTTGACCGGCAGTCTCATTCATAGCGTTTTCAAGGACGCCGGTTCGCATGAAGAAAACGCGTCAAAATGACAAGCTACACCGGGTCCCAGCTGAACACGTCGGCGGAACGGTCGAGCTTGTAGAAGGATGGCTTCAGCGCCGGCATTGCGTGTTCCGCCACCGTTGCCGGCGTCCAGCCTTCGCCGCGGTGCACCGAACGCAGCGGACGCGATTGACCCATCAGGAAAATCTCGTTCATGCGCACTGCAAAAATCTGCCCGGTGACGTCCTTTGCGGCATCGCTCAGGAGATAGGCGACGACAGGCGCAATCTTCTCCGGCCCCATCTGCTGGATTTTTGCCACGCGGGCCTTCTCGGCCTCGGTCTCGGTCGGGATGGTGCCGATCATGCGGCTCCAGGCGAACGGGGAGACACAGTTCGAGCGCACATTGAAGCGGTTCATGTCGAGCGCGATCGATTTCGACAGGCCGACAATGCCGAGCTTGGCCGCCGCGTAATTGGCCTGGCCGAAATTGCCGACCAGCCCGGAGGTCGAGGTGAAGTGCACGAAGGAGCCGCTCTCCTGTTCGCGGAACAGCCGCGCAGCGGCATGCGAGACATAGAACGAGCCCATCAGGTGCACCTTGATGACGGCCTCGAACGCTTCCACGCTCATCTTGTGGAAGATCATGTCGCGCAGGATGCCGGCATTGTTGACCACGCCGTCGAGCCGGCCGAAATGATCGGTCGCGGTCTTGACGATGCGGCTCGCGGGGATTGCTTCCGCCACGCTCTCGAAATTCGCAACCGCCGTGCCGCCGCGCTTCTTGATCTCTTCGACCACTTCCTCGGCCGGGGCCGCACTCGAGCCCGATCCATCAGACGCGACACCGGGGTCGTTCACAACGACCTTGGCACCTTCCGCCGCACACAACAGCGCGATCTCGCGCCCGATGCCGCGCCCCGCGCCGGTGACGACGACGACCTTGTCCTGCAGTAGTTTTGTCATAGCGATTTCTCCGCTGTTGTTGTCATTCCGGGGCGCGCGAAAGCGCGAACTACGGTGCGCAATTGCGCACTTGAGAATCTCGAGGTTCCGGGTTCGGTGCTACGCACCGCCCCGGAACGACGGTGACTAGTGTTTCTCGTTCGTGAAGATGATGGTGCCGCTCGCAGCAAACATCCCGCCGACGCCGTGGCACACCGAGATCTTCGCATCCTTCACCTGCGCCGGGGCGATGCCGCGCATTTGCCTTACGCTCTCTTGCAGCGCGTACATGCCGTACATGCCCGAATGCATGTAGGACAGACCGCCGCCATTGGTGTTGAGCGGCAGCTTGCCGCCGGGCCTGGTGTTGCCGTCGGCGATGAACTTTCCCGTCTCCTCGTACGGCATGAAGCCGAGATCGCCCAGGCCATAGAGCGGCAGGTGCGCGAAGGCATCGTAGATCATGAGATGATCGACGTCCTTGTGGGTGATGCCGGCCTCCCGGAACGCGAGCGGCCCGGCCACCTTGAAGGCGCGCGAGGAGTTGAACGTCTCCATCTGGCTTACCATCGGCGTCTCCACGCTCTCGCCGGTGCCGAGGATGTAGACCGGCTTCTGCGGAAATTCCTTGGCGCGATCGGCGGAGGTCAGGATCAGCGCGCCGCCGCCGTCGGTGACGAGGCAGCATTGGAACAGGCGCAGCGGATAGGCGATCATCCGCGAGTTCAGCACATCGGCAACCGTGATCGGCTCCTTCATGGTCGCGCGCGGATTCCTTCCGGCCCATTCCCGCTGCACCACCGCGACCATCGCCAGTTGCTCGTGGGTGATGCCGTAGGTCTTCATGAAGCGCAGCACCGGAATCGGAAACATGCTGGCCGGCGTGGTGACGCCGTAGGGCAGCTCGAATTGACCGTTCAGGCTGTCGGCGCCGATCATCCGCGGCGTGCGGCCGATGTTGGACTTGCCGCTTTCGGCGTGGGTGATCAGCACCGTCTTGCACAGACCGGCCTCGATCGCAGCCGCGGCGTGCCGGACATGCAGCATGAACGAGCAGCCGCCGACCGAGGTGCCGTCCACCCAGGTCGGCGTGATACCGAGGTAATGACAGATCTGCTGCGGCGTCTCCACGGCGGTCGCAAAGCCGTCGATGTCGGACTGTTTCAGGCCGGCGTCCTTGATCGCATTCAGCGCCGCATCGGCATGCAGCTGGATCTGCGACATGTTCGGGATCACACCGAGCTCGGTGGTCTCGGCCGCGCCCACAATGGCAACCTGGTTTCTGCGCATGACTTACCCCTTTGCCGGCCGGAACAAGGGCAGCGTGATCTGCTCGTCGAGTTTTTCGAATTTCACCTCAAGCGGCATGTCGAGTGCGAGCGCTTCCGGCGTCTGCGGGCAGTCGACGATGTTGCTCATCAGGCGCGGGCCCTCGTCGAGTTCGACCACTGCGATGGCGTAAGGCGGGGTGAAGCCGGGCGCGGGGCGATGATGGATGACGTAGCTGTAGAGCTTGCCCTTGCCGCTCGCCTTGTAGACCGAGACCTTGCGCGAGCCGCAGGCCGGGCAGAACGGCCGCGGCGGGAAATAGCTCTTGGCGCATGCGTCGCAGCGCTGCAGCCGCAGCTCGCCCGCTCTGGTGCCGTCCCAGAAATGCTGGGTCTCGGGGGTCGGTTTTGGTTTTGCGCGCGCTGCCTCGGCCATGTCGGCACGTCCTCCGTCGGCTTGTTTCAAGCTTTGATGCGCCAAGGACCGCAAGCCGTCAACGGCGCAGCGGACATGCGCCTGCGCGCCCAGCGTATTCCATCGCGCGCAAAATGTCGGAGGAGATCGTAGGGGGGCAAAGCGAAGCGTGCCCACCAGGCTGACACGATCGAGAAATCTGGTGGGCACGGCGCAAGGGCGCCTTTGTCCACCCTACAAATTGTGGCGCTTACCCCCCATCCTCCCGTTTCAGGAAGCTCACCTGCTGCCGCGACAGATGCTCGGCGAACGCCTTGCTCAGCGGCGGCAGCGTGCGGTTCTTCTTCTTGATCAGCGACACCTGGCGGGAGAAATTCGGATCACTGATGCGCCGCGTGCGCAAGGTCGGCTCGGCCGAGATCTCGCGAGCCGAAGCCGGTATCAAGGTGATGCCGATGCCCGCGCGCACCATGCCGAGCGCCGTCATCATATAGGTCGCCTCGGTCACCGGCGTTGGCATCAGCTTTGCGGTTCGGAATGCGTGGTCCGTCACCGCGCGTACGCTGGTGCGGGCATCCAGCATCACGATCGGATATTGCGCCAGGCGCTCGGCCGTGATGCGGGAGACTTTTTCGATCGGATGTCCTTGCGGAAAGACCACCCTGATCTCGTCGCTGGCGCGAAACAGCACCTCGACATCGGGAAAGTCGACATTGCCGCCCGTCAGGCCCAGATCCACCTCGTCGGATCGGACAAGGCCGAGCAGCGCGCTCGCGATCACATCCTTCACGGCGAAGGACGCGCCGGGGTTCCTGTTTCTGAATTGCAGGATCGCATCAGGCAGGATGCTTGCCGCAAACGAGGGCAGTGCCGCGATCCGCACCACGCCAAGTTGCGCGGTGGAGACCTGCTTGACGTCAAGCAGCACGGAATCGAGATCCTGCAGCGTGCGCTCAAACGAAGGTAGTAGATCGCGGCCGACCCGCGTGAGGTTGACCGCCCGCGGATTGCGGTCGAAAAGCTTCAATTGTAGCGCCTCCTCCAGCCGCCTGATCTGCACGGTCAGGGTGGGCTGCGAGACGTGAAGGAATGCCGCAGCGCGCGTGAAGCTTCCGAGCTTGGCGACGGCGACGAAGGAGCGCATTTGCCGCAGGCTGATTTCCATAGAGAAATCGTATGGCTGAGATTGAATTATTTCAATCCTCGTATAGTTGATTTGTCCCCGCGGACGCGTCAAAAGAGCCGCGACAACAAAGGCGGAGAGGAAACGCTCATGATCAAGAACAGTTTGGCTGCGCTCGCGGCGGCGGTGATGCTCGCCGCTCCGGCCTTTGCCGCGGACGCCCCGTCTGAAATCAAGATCGGCACGCTCTACGCGTCCTCGGGCCGCTACGCCTCGATCTCCATGCCGGTCTACAGCGCGCTGAAACTCTGGGTCGACCAGAAGAACGCCGATGGCGGCGTCTATGTGAAGGCCTTCGACAAGAAGCTGCCGGTCAAGCTCATCTCCTATGACGACCAGAGCAACACGGCGACCGCCTCGACCCTCTACAATCAGCTCATCACCCAGGACAAGGTCGATCTCCTGGTCGCTGACTCCGGCTCGGTCCTGACCGCGCCGGCGGTTGCGATCGCGCGCGACCACAAGATGTTCCTGTTCGACCAGACCGGCACTGGCGCGAGCTTCTTCTCCAAGGACAATCCCTATATCGCGCTGATGGCCGACCCGGTCTCGACCATATGGCCCAAGCCGGTGGCCGACTTCGTCAGCCATGACGGTCCTCCACTCGGCATCAAGAAGATCGCCATCCTGTATTCGACCAACGAGTTCACGGGGACGCAGGCCAACGCCTTCCGCAAGTTCGTGAAGGAGTCCGGCGCGCCGATCGAGATCGTCTATGACCAGGGCGTGCCGACCGAGACCACCAACTACACGGTGATCATCAACAACATTAACAACACCAATCCTGACGCAGTGATCACCTTCGGCTATGCGCCGAACGACATTGCCTTCCTGCGCAACGTCCAGGACGTCGGCGTCAATTTCAAGATGCTGTTCTCGATCTATGCCGGCCTCGAGACCGAGCTTTTGGAGAAGAACATCGGCGCCAAGGGGCTCGAGCACATCTGGACCTATGTGCCGCCCTCCGAGCTCGACTACCCCGTCAATTTCGGCATGACCATGAAGGACTACAAGGCGGCCTGGGAGAAGACCTATCCCGGCGGCAAGATCGAGTTCGGCTTCAACGCCGTCGCCGGCTACACAAGCGCGCTGGTGATCGAGAAGACGCTGTCGGTTGCGACCTCGCTCGACCAGATGGAGCTGCGCAAGGCGGTGTTCAGCCTGTCCGGCCAGCTCAAGACGCTCGACGGCACCTTCGCGCTCGACGACATGGGCGGCCAGATCGGCGAATTGACCCCGCTCGGCCAGCTCGCACTCGACGATCAGGGCCACATCAAATTCGTCTCGATCTATCCGCACGAAACCGCGACCGGCAAACCGGTCTATCCGGCGCCATAAGCGGACAGGGCGGGCGCTTGATCATGGTGAGATTTGGTTCAGTGGGTGGGCTTGGTTGCACCTCTCCCATAGGGAGAGGTCGGATCGCATCGCTCGATGCGATCCGGGTGAGGGGTTACGGTCCCTCGGTAGAGCTGCGGCCCCTCACCCGGATTGCGCCCGACGCTGCTGCGCATCGCTCGGCGCAATCCGACCTCTCCCCGTCGGGGAGAGGTGAACCGAGTTTCCGACTCAGCTTGAGTCAACCTCATCCCGTCGTGCTGAGATGCTGACCTACGCGCTCGTCGCCGGCGTACTGTTCGGGCTTTATTTCAGCCTGGTCGGCATCGGCCTCAATCTCGTGTTCGGCGTCATGCGCATCGTCAATCTTGCGCATGGCGACGTGCTGATGCTTGGCGCCTTCATCGCGCTTGGCGTGGTGACGTTCGCCGGCATCGATCCCTTGTTTGCGGTGCCGCTGGCCTTCGTGGTGTTCCTGATCGCGGGACTGTTGCTCTATTGGGTGCTGGTGCCGCGGCTGCAGGGCTCGGTGAATCCCGAGATGCTCTCGATCATTTTGTTCTTCGGCCTGTCGCAGGTGATCGAGGCCGTCACCACCATCTTCGCCGGCACCAGCGAGCGCTCGATCCAGAGCCGTCTGCTCGGCACCGTGTTCACGACCATCCAGGTCAAATGGTTCGGCGGCAAGCCGGGCAGGGGCGGCCCCGTCTCCATTCTCGGCCAGAGCTTCCCGGCGCCCTGGGTGATTGCGGCCGTGACCAGCCTGATCGCGATCGGTCTGGTTTATGTTTATCTCTATCGCACCCGGCTCGGTACCCTGACCCGCGCGGTGATGTCACGGCGCGACGAGGCGCTGGCAACGGGCATCGACGTCGATCGCGTCTCGGCGGCCGCGTTCGGTGTCGGCCTTGGGCTCGCGGCGGTTGCGGGCGTGTTCGCCCCGTTCATGTTTGGATCGGTGACGCCGGCCTTCGGCGCGGATGCGACCGTGACGTCCTTCGCCATCGTCGTGCTGGGCTCGCTGGGCAATCCGCTGGGCACCGCGCTCGGCGGCGTTGTCTATGGCGTCTGCTACATGCTGGTGCAGACCTATCTCTCGTCCTGGGCCGATCTCTTGCCCTATGTGCTGTTGATCCTGATCCTGTTGCTGCGTCCGAGTGGGCTGCTCGGAAGGCAGGTGCGTGTTGCCTAGCGCTCTCCGCCATACGCTGTTCATTCTCGTGCCACTGCTCATCGTGCTGGCGGTGCTGCCCGGCGTCTATGAGAACCATCTCCTGCTGTTCAACTTTGTGATCTTCCTGATCCTCGCGCAGGGCGTGAACATCATCTACGGTTTCACCGGCTACCTGCCGTTCGGCTATGTCGGCTTTTTCGGCGCCGGCGCCTACGGCTTTGCCATCATGGTGATGCATCTGCACGCGCCCGCCGTGGTCGCGGTGCTGGTGGCGGGACTCGTCGGTGTCGCACTCGGACTGTTGCTGACGCCGCTGCTGCGGCTGTCGGGCGCCTATTTCGCCATCGCCAATCTCGCGGCATCGCTCGCCGTGCTGCACCTCGTCGCCAACCCGGCGCTCGAGGGCATCACCAAGGGCCCCTACGGCGTATCGCTGACCGGCACCTTCAACCCGGACTCGGCCTATGTCGCCGCGCTCGTCGTGCTCGCACTGACGCTGGCCGGCGTGGTCTATCTGAAGAACTCGAGCTTTGGCCTTGCGCTGCAGGCGGTGCGCGAGGATGCCGTCAGTGCGGGCATGTCGGGCGTCAGCGTGGTGAAGATGCGCGTCATCGCCTGGCTTGTCTCGGCGCTGGTCGCGGGCCTCGCCGGCGGCATCTATGCCTGGTACGTCTCGGTGTTCTATCCCGACAACGTCTTCTCCGGTGACTTCTCGATCTTCGCCATCGTGTTTGCGCTGTTCGGCGGCGTCGCCACCATCACCGGGCCGATCCTCGGCGTGATCATCCTCTACGGCATCTACAATTTGATCGGCTTCACCACGCCGCAATATTTCCAGCTGATCTATGGCCTTCTGATCATGGGGCTCGTGCTGTTCCTACCGGCCGGCCTGGTGTCGCTGGCAACGCGGAGGGGATGGCATGTCCCCTGAGACGACAAAGCCCATTCTCAAGGTGACAGGCCTGGTGAAGCGCTTTGGCGGCTTCTCGGCGCTGGACGGCTTGAGCTTCCATGTCGCACCGGGTGAGATTCTCGGTCTCGTCGGCCCGAACGGCTCCGGCAAGACCACGGCGATCAATGTGATTTCCGGCCTCTACGCGCCCGATGGCGGCGAGGTGGTGTTCGATGGCGCGTCCATCGGCGGCACCGCCTCGCACCGGCTGGTGCATAGTGGCATCAACCGCACCTTCCAGGTGCCCAAGCCGTTCATGTCGCTGACGGTCAGCGAGAACATCAAGGTCGCGCTCGCCTATGGCCGGCCGGCGGTCGCGCCGCCCACAGTTGCAGAGCTGCTCGCGGAATATCGTCTTGCCGATGTTGCGGACCGTCCGGCCTCCGAGCTCAACAGTGCCCAGCAGAAGATGCTGGATCTCACCCGCGCGCTCGCCACCCGTCCGCGGCTGCTTTTGCTCGACGAGCTTGCCGCCGGCCTCAACCCGGCCGAGCTCGACTGGATCGCCGGCCGCATCAAGGCGCTTGCCGCAAGCGGCATTGCGATTATCGTGGTCGAGCATCTCATGGGCTTCATCGAGCACATCACCGACCGCGTCATCGTCCTCAATGCCGGCAAGGAGATCTTCGAAGGCAAGCTGGCGGCCGCGGTGAAAGAGCCGCAGGTCATCGAGGTGTTCCTGGGAGGCGAGCATGCCGCCTGAGGTCGCACCGCTGTTGGACGCCAGGGGCATCAAGGCCGGCTACGGCAGCATGCAGGTGTTGTGGGGTGTCGATCTCGACGTGCGATCGGGCGAGACCGTGCTGCTGCTTGGTGCCAACGGCGCCGGCAAGACCACCTTCCTGAAATCGCTGGTCGGCCTGGTGCAGGCGCGCAGCGGCACGATCGATCTCGCTGGCGAGGATATCACGCGGATGCGCTCCAGCGACCGCATGCGCCGCGGCATGACCTACATGTCTGAGCTTGCCGTGTTTCCCGATCTGACCATCGAGGAGAACATCCGCATCGGCGCCCAGGCGCTCGGTCATGCCGATCCCGACAGCCGCATGGAAGAGCTCTATCAGCTGTTTCCGGTCTTGCGCGAAAAGCGCCGCCAGCTCGCCTCGAGCCTGTCGGGCGGCCAGCGCAAGATGCTTGGTGTGGCAAAGGCGTTGTCCGCCGAGCCGAAGCTCCTGGTGATGGATGAGCCATCCGCCGGGCTGTCGCCGCTGTTCGTCAAGGAGGTGATCCGCGTACTCTCGAGCCTGCAGGGGCGAGGGCTTGCGCTTCTGATCGCGGAACAAAATATCAGTTTTCTTGAGGTCGCGACGCGGGTGTTCGTGCTGGAAGGCGGCCACATCCGCTTCTCCGGAACGGTTGCCGAGATGAGCGGCAATGAGGACCTGCATCGCGCCTATTTCGGGCTGAAGTGATGCGCACCATCAGGATAGGGTCAGGCGCCGGCTATTCCGGCGACCGTATCGAGCCCGCGATCGAGCTCGCCGAAAAGGGCGAAATCGATTACCTCGTGTTCGAGTGCCTCGGCGAGCGCACGGTGGCGCTGGCGCAGCAGGCGCGGCTGAAAGATCCGGACAGCGGTTACGATCCGCTGCTGGAGGAGCGCATGCGCGCCGTGCTGCCGCTCTGCGCCCAAAAGCACATCAAGATCGTCACCAATATGGGCGCGGCGAATCCGGAGGCCGCGGCGAAGAAGACCGCCGAGATCGCCCGCGCGCTTGGACTCACGTTGAAGGTCGCCGCGATCGTCG
>Ga0209062_1003537_pt1 | contig 17876 bp, 16 predicted proteins | sample Coa_R2_2_FD_187158 | JGI IMG/M metagenome (GOLD analysis project Ga0209062, IMG submission 187158) | Surface soil microbial communities from Centralia Pennsylvania, which are recovering from an underground coalmine fire - Coalmine... | ecosystem: Environmental > Terrestrial > Soil > Unclassified...
GTAGGCAGCAACGAAAGTGATTGCGACGGCTTAGCCTTTGAATGCTTCAGGAGTCGAGATGTTATGGCTCTTGTTGGCAACGTGAAGCCGCTTCCGTTAGCAACAGCGGGTCAAACGGAGAGCTGATAGGCGAGATGGTGGCGCTTGCAACGAGCTATTCGGATCGAGGCGTAACGGATGGGAATGCCCCACGCTTTCCTGTTTCGGTGAAAGGAGTCGTTTGGCTGAGAGATCGTGTGGTCTTGCTGCGCAATGAGCGGGATGAATGGGAATTGCCTGGGGGCAAGCTCGAGCCAGGCGAAGATCCAGCCACTTGCGTCGTGCGGGAGATTAAAGAAGAAGTGGGGCTTTCGGTGGCCGTCGACGCTATCCTTGACAGCTGGGTGTATAACATATGCGGCCAGGTGGAGGTGCTGATCGTTACTTATAGATGTAGGAATTTGGGCCCAGAAGATATCAGCGTCAGCCACGAGCACAAGGAGGTGGCTCTCTTCTATTTAGAGCAACTCGATAGTCTGCCAATGCCGAACGGCTATCGGGTTTCGATCAAGCGTTCGAGGAGCGAAGACAGACCCTAGCGCCCTGAGCTAGGATAACCGGCGCCCTCGTTGCAAGGCATTTGGAAGGAAGCTCGCGGTCTTCTGTGCGCCCTGTTGACAGATCGTTGAGGCCGGTGACCCTGATGAAGCTAAAATCAACGGCCGATCGGTCTATCGGCCTTCCGGCTCGGGCAGCAACGCGAGTTTGGTTTGATCCCTGTCACGTTATTTCGCCAATCGCAGTGTTGTCGGGGCCGCAACATCGTCTGGTGTCACACATAGCTCGATCAGCCGAGCGCTAGTTGCGATCTGCTGGCACGGTCCCGGCGAAATGCGCGGTCTTGTTGGTTATGGCAACGAGCGGTTGCTCCGCATCAGTTGGTCGAACCGAATGCATGAGCATCGCCCGTGCGGTCGCGGCGGCTTTCGGTGCCAGGCGATTGGCGCAGGAGGTTCGATGTCAAGTTACTTCATTCGGCCCGACGTCGAGGCGTTTTTGCAGCGACGGGCAGCTGCTAAGCCTCCGCAGCTTTCCCAGATGACGCCGACCGCCGCTCGGGCGTTGTTTCTCTCAGCACGTCCGTTAGTGGACAAGCCGATCGGTGACCTTGCCTTTGACAGGATAGTTGTTGCGAAGGGAGCTGGCGGCAATATTCCGATCCGAATAGTCGACTCTCGACCAAGTCGCGGCCCATCGCCAATACTCATCTTCTACCATGGTGGTGGTTTTGTTCTGGGTAACCTGGAGTCACACGCGTCGATTTGCGCCGCAGTCGCACGGAGGCTCGACATTCCCGTCGCTGCAGTCGACTACCGTCTTGCACCCGAACACCCTTGGCCTGCTGCACCGGACGATGCCGAGGCGGCAGCGCGATGGATTGTGGACAATGCGGCGACGCTCGGTCGCGCTGCCACCAGCTTGGTGCTCGCCGGCGATAGTTCGGGTGGAGCTCTCTCGCTGATAACGGCGCTTGCGCTTCGTAATCGTCCTGCCGCAGTGCCGGTAGTCGCGGCATGGTGCGTGTATCCTGCGGTCGACGCCTATGGGGCGTGCGGCATCCACGAGTCCGCTAAGCTCTTCGCAAGTGGCTTCTCTTCGACAGCCGAAGACAGCGCATGGTTCGCTGCGCAATATCGTCCCGACAAAAACAATTGGCGCGCATCGCCGATAAAGGCCGAGCTTGCCGGGCTGCCGCCGCTGCTGATTTCGGTCGCGGGCCTCGATCCGCTCCGCGATCAGGGGCGCGCTGTTGCCGCCGCTGCTATCCAGGCCGGGGTGTGGGTGTTGTTCCGAGAAGAGCGCGGTACGATCCACGGCTGGGCCGGCTTGCGTCGGGCGCTCCCATCCGCCGCCGCCGATCTTGACGCGAATCTTGAGCAGCTGAAATTTCTGATCGAGGCTTGATGGACTGCAACAGGGCGGCAGTACGAGTTGGCTGTAATGCGGAGAGTGAAACGATCGCTGCGGTGATCCGTGCATCGAAGACGACGGGTTGATCACGCCGGCGACGGGAGTGCGGGTTCTGGTCGCGCTGGTAAGGGCGTCCTAAAGGCCGATGCCTTCTCGGGCGTGATCTACGTCTTCCGCACGAAGCGCGGATCTGATCAAACGTTCATAATGGTAGCACTCGGCGCGAACTACACGTTATAGTCGAGTGTGCCGATGATGCCAGTAAGGCCTAGACAAGGAGGCTTCTCTACGTCCGGAGGGTATTAAATGAGAAACAGCGTCCTAGTAACTATCCTTTTGATTTTGTCGGGCAGTTCGGCCGCGGATACCAATAGCACTATGATAACGAAAGTAACGTGTACCGAAGCGGGCCTCTTAAGTCAAAGACGCCAAATTTCAGCGGATCTCGTCGATCATAATATCGTTGAGTCCATCCCAGAATTCTCAAAGGTAAATAAGAGAACGCTATCGATTCGTAATATAAATTCCATTCGCACCGCGGCTGCGGCCGTCTGGGAAAGTAATGGTGGAGGTGTCGATACGCCTTGTGCGCCGATACCGGATAATATCATATCGTTGAATGTTATGAGGGGTACGGAGGGCCGACTTTTCAGTTCGCCTGCGAATTGTGTGGGCTTAACGCAGGCAAAACTTATAGGCTTAATTCTCTGCGCCTTTTCTGGGAGAGATGATTGTAACTGAGGTATCCTTCGCGCCTAGAACCCGCGCGTTTCACAATAGGTTTCGCGAATGGTCAATTCTGTAAGGGCGCGCGGGGGTCGTTCGGTAGCCTCGAATTCTATGCGAAGCGGATGATGATATCGCCAAACCCGGTAAACACGTCTGTGCCGCCTCGCCGGGATTTACGGTCGGCTTTGACCTGCGGCCCAAGTTTCATCCAGGGCTGAGTTGAGTCCTGTCGTCATTTTGAACCTGGCCCCAACTTTGGACCACTGGGAGCGAGAATCTCCCGGCTTTTTCTGCCTCAGGTCAGGCATGCCTGACCTGAGGCAATGGCACGCTCGACCGGGGTTTGGTGGCCAATCGAGCTGTGCGGCCGAACCTCGTTGTAGTCCAGCCGCCATGCCTCGCATTTTGATCGTGCATCATCCAGGCTCATGAACCAAGAGGCATTCAGGCATTCGGCAGGGTAATCGGGTGAATGAGTAGGTGACAAATCGCGAAAGTGCTGAATCCATGACGTCCCTCGATTTGGATGAGGGAGCGAGCGATGGAAGGTACGACCGCAGGCGGCACGGCATTCGACGAGACCGTCGTCTTCCTGAGCCATTTCAAGGACCTGAAGGACCCGCGCCAGCAAGCGAAGGTGAACTACCCGCTGGCGGAGATTCTGCTGCTCTGCCTGCTCGCCGTGTTGGCCGGCGCGGAGACCATCACCGACATCGCCCTGTTCGGTGGCAAGAAGCTGGACCTGCTACGCCGCTTTCGACCGTTCGCCAATGGCACGCCGGCGCACGACCACCTCGGCGACATTCTGGCCGTGCTGGACCCTGAGCAGTTCCAGCGCTGCTTCGTCGCCTGGGTGGCGACACTGACCGGCACACCGGAGGGCGTCATCGCCATAGACGGCAAGACCGCGCGGCGGTCCGGCCAGAAACGCAAGGGGCATCCGCCGATCCACATGGTCTCCGCCTTCGCGGCCCGCCAGCGGCTGGTGCTCGGCCAGCTCAAGGTGGCGGACAAGTCCAACGAAATCACCGCCATCCCCAAGTTGCTGGAGATCCTCGCCATCGAGGGGGCGATCATCACCATCGATGCCATGGGCTGCCAGCGGGAGATTGCGCAAAAGATCATCGACAAGAAGGCCGATTACGTACTCGCCCTGAAGGGCAACCAGGGTGCGCTGCGCGACGACGTCGAACGCTTCGTCGCCGAGCAGAAGGCCGCCGGCTTCAGCGACACCACGATCAGCCGCGACCAGACGGTGGATGGCGATCACGGCCGGATCGAGACCAGGACCACCACCGTCATCCACGACGTGGACTGGCTGAAGCAGCAGCACAACTGGCCCGGACTGAACGCCGTGGTGATGGTCGAGAGCGCGCGCGAAACCGGCGGCAAGACCGAGCGGGAGACCCGCTTCTATATCACCTCCCTGGCCCTGCTCGCCGGCCTGCTGGCACCGATCGTGCGCAGCCACTGGGCGATCGAGAACAGCTTGCACTGGGTGCTGGACATGGTCTTCCGCGATGACGAGTGCCGGCTGCGGACCGATCACGCCCCAGCCAACTTCTGTACTATCAAGCACATGGCTCACAACCTCGTCCGCCTGGCACCGGGCAAGGCCTCCCTCCGGCAAAAACGCAAGGCCGCCGGGTGGGACGATCACTTTCTCGCAAGCCTCATCTCGCGCTAGCCGCGTTCACCCGATTCCCCTGCTCCATCGACAGCTTATGGAGGACGTGATGCGCAAGCCACGAGACTTCGATGCGGAACTTAAGTCGCTGGAAGACAAGGCGCGGGACTTGAAAGCCCGCAAGGTGCAGCAGCTTGGCGAGCTGGTCATCTCGACCGGCGCCGACGCTCTCAGTGCCGACGAACTGGCTGGCGCGCTGATCGTACTGGCCGAGACCAAAGACGCCGGGAAGAGGGAGGCATGGGCGAAGCGCGGGGCCGCGTTCTTTCAGGGCCGGTCGCGGCGAGCTGCATCGGCGCCTGACCGCGACACGGGCGGCGCTGCGACGCAACCGGGCGACGCGCCATCGGCATCAGGCGGCGCGGGCGCGTCATGACATGAGCACCTGGCAGGTCGAGCGTCGCAAGCGCACCCGCCACCTGATCGAACTCGGCGGCCTCGTCGTCAAGGCTGGGATCGTGGACCTCACCGGCGACGACCGCGCCATGATCTACGGCGCGCTGCTCTGGATGGCCGACAACCTCAAAAACGAGCAGGGTGAACACGCACGGGCGCTCTGGACCGCGAAAGGGAAGCAGGCATTCGACGATGGCTAGACCCCAAACCGCTCCCGCATTTCTCCGGCCTTCGCCCATTCGTCACCGGGTATCAGGTCAATCAGTTCGTTCATCACCCTGACGAAAATGGCTTTGAGCGCTTCGTCGGTCAGCGCCTTGGCGCGATCTGTCTGAAGCAGCGGGCGCATATCGGTGAAGAAGGTCGGGTTGACGAGTTTCTGGAACATGCGCTGCTGCGCCTCAGCCCTCGAAATCGCTTGCTCTGCCTTTTCGAGGTAGAGCCGGAAACATTCGACGATCCGGGCCGTGTTCAACCCCTCGAAAACAGTGAGCGCGTGATCGAGATCGAACAGATCACGGCCCTTGTTGCGTTGAAGCAAAGCCCGCAACTTGGTCGCCAGCATTTCCTCCCGCGAGAAAGTCGGGATCGCGGCCTCGCCGGCGAACCACGGATTTTCGACGCCGAACGGTATCTCGATGGGCGGATCGTAGGCTTCCCGTTCGCGTGTGTTGATTTCGACCTTGAGGTTGATGCGCACATCGGCGGGCTCGCCTTCCGCGTCGACGCGAAAGCGGAGTTTGGGAGCGACGGGGCTTGGATCGGACTTTGCCTTGCCAAGCCACGGTTCCAGCACGGCGCGTACACCGTCGAGGACCGGCCCAATCGGGCCAGCGCTCGTTCGCACGAGGTCGATGTCTTCCGAATAACGCAGTGGTGCGGGGAAATGCAGCTTGTTGAGCGCCGTGCCGCCACGGAAGCGCAGTTCGCCGCGCAGGAACGGATCGGAGAAGATGGCGACGAGCGCGCGGCTGATGATGAGGTCTTGCTCGACCTGCCGCTGGCTTGCCCACGGCGCGACGCGGCTCCAGGCGGTGATGTAGTCCTGCGGGATCATTCGTCGATCTCCGGCGGCCGACGGACGATCACGCGCCAGCGGTCATCGCGCTCGGATGGCGGCGGCGACAAATCGGGATCGCCCGCCTGTTTGGGATCGAGTTCGACCCAGGGCAGCGGCCCGCGCGCCGACAGCGCCACGAACATCGGCTCCGCAATCTGCGGATGCCCCAGCCTTCCGAGCAGATGCCCAAGGCGTCGCACCACCGCTTTCTCGAAGGCGCCCGACAGGGAGGCGAGCTTTTCCGGTTGCAGCCGTTCGGCAAGCTCGGAAAGCACCGTCGCAATGTTGTCCAGGCCCGCGCCGGATTGCGGATAGCGCACCAGATCGAGCGCCGTGAGTTCCGGCGAGGACAGCTTCATATAGCCCGATTGCGTCTTGCGATCCTCGATCCCCGCCGCCACCGCCGCCATGTCCTTGCGGTAGGAAAAGGCGATCCGCGTCCGTCCGGCCTCGATGTCGGGTAAGAGCTTGTCCGTGACGACCTGAAACTCCATGACGGCCTGATGGGAAGCGCCGTGGGCCGCCGCCGCCGTCAGCAGCCCAACATAGTAGGGCCGCTTCTCATGGCGCATCAGGGCGTCGATGTACCCTTCGGGCGGCGGCGCTCCCGCCGTGGCGTGCTGTGGCGGTACGACCACGTAGAAGCCGCGCCGAGGTCGGATGAGCTGGCCGTGCCGCTGCAATCGCTCGGCGGCGTCGAGAAATGCGCCCCGACTGATGCCGATCTCCTTCTGCGCTTCATCCGCAGAAAAGACTCCCCGGCCCGCAGCAAGCAGGCCGGAAGCGTAGGTGGATAAGGTTGATCGTTCGACTCGGATCATATCTCATTATCCGCTCTTAGTGCGGAATTTTCAATATGATGCAATAACCGATTGTCCTTAAAAATCCGCTTTCAAGGCGGATTTTCCAATATGATGCTGTGAGGGTCCTGGCTCCCACCACCGCATTCCTGCTATGGAGGCCCCCGACCAACGCAATCTTCTCGAATTTTCTCTCATTCTCCGTATGCTTCGTTAGGCACGACTCGTGATGGACGCATGGCCGACGAAATCCTAACGATCCGGGAGGTGGCGGAACTTCTCAAGATCAATGAGAAGACCGCCTACAAGCTCGCTCTCGCGCGCGAGATTCCGGGCTTCAAGGTCGGCGGTTCGTGGCGTTCCAGCGCCAGGAAATCGCAAACTGGATCAAGCGCAAGGTAGAAGAGCAACGAGGGGGCGGCAGGGGAGCATGACGAACGAAGTGATTGGGGCGAGATATGGCTAGGGTTAAAGTGAAAAATAACGCGAAGTCGGATGGTCCCGATAAATCAACAGCCCTCGGCTTCGAAGCCCGGCTATGGGCTATGGCCGATAAGCTGCGCTCCAATATGGATGCTGCGGAATATAAGCACGTTGTCCGTGCGCGGGATGTCTTTGCACAATGAGATCAGAATTGTTCGCGCCAAGGCCCCAATTGCATTTAATCAGGACATCAAGGCGGTTGTTCCACGCGCCTGGGATTCAGCCCGAATATCTGTTCCAAGTTCTTGTCAGCAAGAAACCCGAGCTTTTGGGGCTGGTAGAGGCTGCCGGCCACGGCACGGGTCGGTTACCGACAGACCAACTTTTGGCCTTAAAGGTTCCGCCACAGCCTTAGGTTCGAGGAACTAGAACTTTGAAAGTCGACTAGCCGACGCCGTAAACGACAAATGGTGTAAAATCAAAATTTACAGCCTTGTTGCGCCTAACCGATCGAGATCGTCTAAGTAATTGATCTGGAACAACTCTATATAACTGGCCCGATTCTTGCTTCTAATCAAGTGACGGTAAATCCGGGACAATTTTCCTAGAGCGACCTGCTTGATCGGGAGGTTGGAGATGACGCGCACGTACGGCGTTTCAACAATCGCTCTGTTCGGTTTCTTCGCTTCGGTGACGGCGCCCCCTTTAGCTTCGGCCACGACGATCGACCACTATGTGCAATCGGACCTCGTTTCCGACGTGCCGGGGCTCGCCGATGTCACCGACGCTAATCTAAAGAATCCTTGGGGCATTTCGTTCGGGGCGACCGGTCCCTTCTGGGTCTCCGATCAAAACACCGGCGTCGCTACGCTCTACTCGGTCACGGGCGCCAGTGTGGCGAAGCTGGGGCTAACGGTCGGCATTCCCAAGACGGCATCGGGACCGCAAGGGCCCACGGGCCAGGTGTTCAACGGCACATCATCGTTTGTTGTCGGCAGCGCACCGGCCTTTTTCATCTTCGCCAATCTGAACGGCACGATTTCCGCCTGGGCGGGAGGGGCGGCGGCGACCATCGAGGCCACGACTCCTGGCGCGACTTACACAGGACTGGCGATCGACAAGAGCAATCCCGCGGCGCCGCGCCTCTATGCCGCGAATGACGCCGCAGGCCGCATCGACGTCTTCGATGGTTCATTTGCTCCAGTGACTTTGCCTGCTGGAGCCTTCACCGATCCCTCGCTTCCGGCTGGGCTCGTTCCCTTCAATGTCCAAAATATCGGCGGAAAGATCTATGTGACCTATGCCCTACCGGGGCGCACCGCTCAGGTTGCGGCAACCGAAGGAGAAGGCGCGGTCGCGATCTACGATACGAATGGGGTTCTGCTCCAAACGCTGATCAGCGGCAGCAAGGTTGCGTCCCCGTGGGGGCTAGCGCTGGCGCCGGCGAACTTCGGCGAGTTCAGCGACGACCTCTTGGTCGGCAACTTCAGCTATGCGGCGGGCGAGATCAACGCGTTCGATCCGACAACAGGCGCGTTTCTCGGCACGCTCGACAGCGATCCGGCCTTCCAGGGATTGTGGGCGTTGACGTTCGGGAATGGCGGCATGGGCGGCAATCCCGACACGCTGTATTTCTCTACCGGGCTTGACGCTGAAGCGGACGGGCTGTTCGCAGCTCTATTCGTTCCCGAGCCAGGTAGTCTCGGGCTTCTGGGGTTCGGACTCATGGGATTGGCCGCATCGCGTCGCAAGCGCTGATCTCACGTACGCATTCTACGACCGAGGGCGGTTCGCCTCGGCCCGCCATTTTTTGATTGTCGTATCGACAATGCCGCGTTCGCGGTGGTTGACGCAGACGCGCGCTCGCCGGCCTCCATTCCGGCTACAAACTATCTCTCTTCGCGACGCAGGGTTCCTTCCGCGCCGCGCACGCCAGCTCGGCATCGGAGTGCTATGCTTCGCGATTGATATTCTGCTCGATTTTGTCGAGCGACAGCCAAAGCGATCAACCCGCCGCCGACGAGCAAGAGGGAGGCTGGTTCGGGCACTTCCAGAAGGTCTAGACGGTTGATAGCGAGATCGCCTTCGATATCGAACAAAGGCCGGCCAACCGAGACATAGAATTTGACGTAGCCGATATCTGGCGTGCCGCTCAGCGCTCCGATAAAGGCAGCTGAATTATCCTCGGCCATCGTCGCATTGCCCGCTGTCGCGATGCTCCCCAGAAGCGTGTCATCGGGTGCGAAAATGTCAGCGCGCACGGTGAAGGCGCCGCCGGTGAAGAATCCTCCTAGTGCGGGCTCGATCTGGATGCCGAATCCCTCCACCGGGTTGGCGAAGCTGACAATGAAGCTGTCGCTGACATTCGACTGGGTCAGTAAATGATCGCCCGGCGCAAAGTTACCGGTCCATCCAGCGCCTTCGTCCTCGCGCAGCATCAGACCGCCGGACGATGCAGCGCCCACCGTGAGCCCGTCATTCGATGAAATAAAAACGGGTGTCGAGAGGCCAGTGCCCGGCGGACCAAAGCCGCCCCAATCAACGAAGTCGTTAGCGCCGAGTGCAGTTCGGTTCGAAATCTGAATGATCGAGGCGTTCGTCAAACCTGACGCAACCAGAATTGCGAGGCCAACGATTGCCGCGGCCGCCCGATTTCCGAACGGACACGGTCTGACTGGAATACTCCGCATTTTCACCTCCTCAACTCCTGCCCGTGTACCAAGCAAGAAGCGAGCCACTTCTGCCGAGTAGGCGGAATTGCGGGGTTTCATACCGCTCGAGTATTAGGACCTGTCGGCTCTTGCAAAGTTTCCTGACGAATATAATCGCTGATTGGGTCAAAAATAGCGGCCTGCAGGCTTGGATTCTAAACGTACCGCCAATGGAATTCGTCCGGAAAATTTACAAGCGCCTACCGTCGGCATCGTAACCACTTGATCATCAAGCCTTGGCTCAATTCTTGCACCGCACTTTGTAAGAGAAGGTTGGCCCTCAGCAGACGAAAGCAAATCGAGGAGGTGCAGGTCATGACACGTCTCATTTGGGTCGCCGCTTTCTATGCGGTTGCAACGAGTATTGCACCGGCCGCCCGGGCCGTTCCGATCGTCTTCGAAGCGACGCTCAACGGAGCGACGGAGGTTCCGCCTAACGCGTCGCCAGGCACAGGCTTCGCTGAAGTAGACTTCGATCCGGTCGCCGACACGATGCACGTCCATGTCACGTTCAGTGGCTTGGAAGCTGGCACGACAGCATCCCACATCCATTGCTGCACACCTTCTCCCCTCGCCGGCGCAGTTGGCGTCGCGACGACGGTCCCAACTTTCCCCGGTTTTCCACTCGGCGTGACTGCTGGCGTCTACGACCAAACATTCGATCTCGCCCTTCCTTCGACCTATAATCCCGCATTCGTGACCGCTCATGGCGGCGCGGTCGCGGGTGCGGAGGCAGCGCTCTTCGCTGGGCTGTTGGGGGAAGAGGCGTATTTGAACATTCATACGACCGAATTCCCCGGAGGGGAGATCGAGGGTTTCCTGATACGCGTTCCCGAACCAAGCACCCTTGCTCTGCTCGGCTGCGGCCTTTCAGGGTTAGGTCTCTTCCGCCGCAAGCGCGCCTGACGCCAGAGGGTTCTAATACGAGCGGAAAGAACCAGGCGACCTAGAGCAAGTCGCCTTGTTGATTCGGGGGCGTGTTGAGGTCGGCGGCGCCAACGGTTCTGCGCGGAAGAGCGATCCACCGATCTGCGGCCCGCAAGGCGTTCGCGCGGTATGGCTTCTCGATCAAGGGACCGTGGCGGAGTCCGGCATCGGTCCTGATTACTTCGCCGAAGGCGGTGAGTTACAAAATCTTGACGTCGGGACATGTTTTTCGTCGGCACGGAGGGACAGCCCTCGGAGAAGGCTTTTTACATCGCTCGCTTCGGCCGTCGAAGGTGCACTGTCATTACCCCTAGGAGCCTCGTTTCGACGGGCAGCTCGGTCGCTCTCGGTAACGGGTCTTGAGCGCGGCATACGGTGAAGTCGAACAGGTTGAGTCTCAAAGCTGGGTGCCCGCGATGCGCGCCGTTTGGTTTGCGTCGGTGACGCAAGCCGCTTGCAATGTATGGCTACCATCCGAGTTGGATGACAGCCGACCGTAGGTATGTTCCTCGGCCACCTGGAACGCCTGCAACGCCCAATCCGAAGGCTTGCCCTGCGACACGCTCCCAATGGAACGGTTCTGGTCGATGCCGCCGATCAGAGCAGCGGCGATCGCTTTCGGATCGTCGCCCAGTTCCTCGACTATCTTCGTATCCCAGAACGTATGCAGGTTACGGCGCCATATTCAGTAGGTTCCTTCGTGGTGTTCCTGTCGGAGCCCCGATAGCGGTCAGCCTATGTCGCCTCGCTGGCGATATCATGAGCCGTGAGATTGTCGCTAGCATGGCATTGCCCAGCCGTAATCCGAATGCCACCGAACGCTTCAAACCCTGCCGTTCGCGGCGGCGTTCACCCCCGCGATGCGGCCGAACAGCGTTCCCTCGCCCATAGACGATCCACTGGTGACGTAGTACGGGGTCGAAATTCCGGCAGCGACACGCCCAACGGCAAAGAGGCCTGCAATCGGCTTGTCTTCGCTGTCGAGCACTTCCGTGCGCGCGTTGGTCCTGAGCCCGCCCATGGTGAAGAATGGGAAATACACGTCTTTGACCGACGCCTTGAGAGCGGTGAAAGGCGGTTGCGTGAGTGGCCGCACATGCTTGGGGTTCTTGTGAAACAGCGGGTCTTCCCCTTTGGCGGCGAAGTGGTTGTAGAACTCGACTGTGCGCTGCAAGGTCTGCTCCGGCACGCCGATGCCGCGCTCGATCTCGGCAATGGTGGGAGCCTGCGCAGCGATGACCGGGCCGCGATTGGCGCGACGTGGCCCGGCCATTTCGTTGAGGTCGCCGAGTGCCGGCGCGTCCAGGACAAGATGTGCGACACCTCCTTGGGTGCGGACGATGGCATAGCCGAGCTTGCCGTAATAGGCATCCTCATGGATGAAGCGCTGACCTTGGGCGTTGACCAGTAGGCCCTGCTTGCGCGACAGCGGGGGGTAGAGGTTGAAATAGGCAACCGCGCCGTCCATCCGCTCGAGCGCCGCGCCCACCGCCTCGCCGGCGCGGTGTCCCCAACCGTCGTTCGATCCTACGTCGATCGGGGTATTGTCTAGGAATTGGGGCGTGTGAATCGCCACCATGTCCCGGTTGTTGGCGAATCCTCCGGTAGCGAGGATCAGCCCGCGGTGAGCCCTGAACGCGCGGGTCTTGCCGTCGACCAGCGCCAGCACGCCTTCGACCCGGCCGTCGGTGCTCATCGCCAGCGTCTGCGCATCCGCCGCCAGAAGCGGCGTCGCTCCGGCCTCGCGAGCCGCGTCCAGCAGGAGTTGCTGCAGCCGCTTGCCGGCGACCAGGCCCGTGAGGGACGGCATATGCCCACGTTGTGCCGGCACGGCGATCTCGCGATAGGGCCAGGACTGTTCCTCGCCCGAAAAATAGAGCCCGACGCCGGCGGCCGTGGGCCAGGCGTCGTCGAATAGCCTTTCGCCGAACGGGATCCCCAGCTTGACGAGCCACTCGTAGTGCTCGGGGCTGCGCTCGGAGTAGACCCTGATCTTGTCCTCGGCCGGCGCCGGCTGATAGGCCGCGATCAGGAACTTGTACATGTTCTCGGGCGTGTCCTCGACCTTGAGCGCGCGCTGCAACGCGGTTCCGCCGCCGAGATAGAAATAGCCGCCGTGGGACTCGTTGGCGGCGGCGCTGCCGCGATCGAGTACGAGCACCGTGGCGCCGGCCTTGAGCGCCTCGTAGGCCGCGGCCGCTCCAGAGACGCCGAAGCCGACGACGATGACGTCGAACTCGCCGTCCCAGCGGCGGGCATGTGCCGGGTGCCCAGCCCGCGCCGGCCGCGGCGCCGCGATCACCCCTGCCAGCGCGGCAACACCCGCGCCCAGCAACCGCCGGCGCGCGCCATTCATTTCTCCCTTATTCGCCATAGCCTTCCCCCGGTGCGCGTCCGTCGAGCTTAAGTGGAGCGGCGGCCATCTTGATAGGGTCGACCGCTGAGCTAATTCCCAGGTGGCACGAAGTAGGCCGTGCCGGGTTCAGGCTTCGCCACTCGGCGCTTCCGCCGATATTCGCTCGTCCATCTGTTCCAATCGTCGCAGATTCTGACCCCTGGTCGGGTCATGGCCTGCCCTGTCTCACCCTCGCCAAGACGGGTGTCTACGCATCCTCCAGTATGGTGGTCGATATCTTCACGCAAAGCCCGTCGGCGGATGCAAATCGTGGGCGCAAACCGAAGGATCGAGGGAGGCGGATGGTGGGCGCGTGCAACATCTCCATGGCCGTGGCGACGACCGCCTTCGCGATGATGATCGGCACCGCATCGGGGGCGCCGCGCTGCACCGCGGAGACGCGGGATTGCATGAGCCGAGCCGCGCTCTCCTATTACGATGGAATCGTCAATCACGACGGGGCGCGGGTGTGGCTATCGCCAGACCTGCGCCACACATTGCAGGCAGGAAAGGTCCGCAGCGAGGCCGAGGTCCGCAAACTGCTGGACTCCGAGCCTGCCATGCGGCCCTACCGCGATGCGCGGGTCTGGGTCGACGAGCCGGCGCACACGGTCTTCGTGCTGACGCTCCTGCCGGTGATCAAGGGGAAAGAGGGCCAGCCCGCTACCGTGCATGCGGTCGGTCGCTTCCGCGTCGAGAAGGGGCTGATCACCGAATATGAGGGGCTGTTCTCTACAGAGCAGGGCACGGCGGACGGGACCTCGAAATGGGAGACCGTCAGCGCCCCGCAAGAGCGGGCAGAAGCGCCCGCCACCGCTAGGCCCGAGTGCGGGGTCGCGACGCGAGACTGCATGATCCGGGCAGCCGTGTCATATTATGACGCCATCACCAATCACGACGGATCGCGGGCACTGCTGTCGCCGCGCCTGCGCCATACTTTGCAGGCGGGCAAGGTCCGCGGCGAGGCCGAGGTCCGCAAGCTGCTCGATGGGGAACCGCCAATGCTGCCTCATCGCGACACCCGCTTCTGGGTCGACCTGCACGATCATACAGTTCTCGTGCTGACCCTGCTGCCGGTGACGCGGCTGGGCGATCCGGGCGCGCCGGCGACCGTGCACGCCTTCGGACGATTCAAAATCGATCACGGGCTGATCACGGAATACGAAGGCATCTTCATGACCCGCAACGGCACGGCAGACGATACGTCCAAGTGGGAGCGCATCGCCACGGCAGCCGGGACTGCGGCGCCGCAAGCCAAGTAATCCCGTCGGCGCCGATTCCGGACTTTAGCGGATAGGGAGGAGCAGCGTGATGACAGGATCAGTTTCGCTGGCGAGCATTATCACCCTCTGCGCCGCGTTGGGCGGCGGGTCGGCTCTCGCCGACAGCAAAGGACCCGCGATGCAGGGGCTGTGGGTCATGAATGCCAAGGAATCGATGTGGCCCGCCATCATGAAGGGCACCGGCCCCGGCGGCGCGCCCTTCGAGCACTCGATGCATGTCCGTGATGATGGGACCGCACTCGCAATCACGGACGTCCTAAAGCACAGCGAGGACGATACGGCCATCTCTATCTGGGACGGCGCGTGGGACGGCAAGGAGCATAAGTCGTCGGACGGTTCGGCGATGGCGTTCCAGCGAGTCGATGCCACCCGCTTCAAGGATCGGTGGTCAAACGCCAAGGGCGACACCGGCGAGGACACCTGTAGCTTCTCCGAGCGCGGGATGAAGCTTACGTGCCGGGGATCGACGACGCCCAAGGGAGGAACGCGAGCCTCCTATGTGGAGGTACTGGACCGGATTCCATCGCGCCTCACCGTCACTGCCGCCGACGGAAAGGAATACACGTCGATGCAGGGCCTGTGGGTGGAGAATTTCGAAGAGTCCAACTTCGGCGCGCGGGGCACGCCGTTCAAATACCATGCCCAGGAAGTGACGATGGACGACGGCAAGACGCTGACCTTTTCCGATGTGATCGTCCGGACCGACGGCAAAGCCTCCAAGCACACCTGGTCGAGCAGTTGGGAGGTGCCCGGCAACTGGCCTAACGGCTACGTAATGACTTACCAGCACCTCGAGCACAACCTGATCCGCGATCACTGGGTCTCGCCCAACGGGGTCAATGGCGGCGACACCTGCAGTTTTTCCGACGGGGGAAGGAAGATGCGCTGCTACGGCTACAACCAGCCTCCGGGCGGCAAGTGGAACGATCTGCTCGAAGTGTCGGATAGGGTCGACTGAAGGGGATGCCCGGCCATTCAGGGGTTAACCGACAGCTACGGACGAGTGGCGAGCGCCGGGCGAAGCTCACCCTCGGTCGGCCAACAGCTCGGCCACTTGGCGGAACGCGCTATTCGCCGCGGGCACGCCACAGTAGATTGCGCTTTGAAGGACAGTCTCCTTGATCAGATCCGGCGGCGTTCCGTGGTCGAGAGCGGCCGCAACATGGAGCCTGAATTCTTCCGGTCGATTGAGTGCGACCAGCATCGCTATGGTAATCAGCCGGCGCGTGTCGCGGTCCAGTCCAGGCCGCGTCCAGATCTCGCCCCACGCCACGCGCGTAATGAGATCCTGGAATTCCCGGGTGAGAGGCGTGGCTTCGCTGATCGCGCGGTCGACATGGGCGTCGCCCAGAACGGCTCGCCGCATCCGCATGCCCAGTTCGCGACGTTCGGCTTCATCCATCGGCGTGGTTCCTCGACAGGGTGGCGGGTCCGGCCTTGCCGGCGCATCGCCGCTCGAAGACGAAGCGCCGGACTTGCGCTAATCAGTAGTCATGCGCGGGGCTTCGCGCCAGGAGTCATCTGTGGTCGCTTGCAGCTAGTAACGAAGGGAGAGGGCAATGATCGAGCTCTTTCACGCGCACACGCCCAACGTCTACAAGGTGGTGATCGCACTCGAGGAGACGGCGATCCCTTACCGGATCACGCCGATTGACCTGCCGGCCCGACAACAAAAATCGGCGGCGTTCCTCGAGGTCAATCCCAACGGCCGGGTGCCCGCCATCATCGACGATGAGCCCTTGGGCGGCGGCGAGCCCATGCCGATTTTCGAGTCCGGCGTCATATTGCTTTACCTCGCCGAAAAAAGCGGCCGCTTTTTGCCGAAAGCCGTCCGCGAACGCTACGAGGTGCTGCAATGGTTGCAGTGGCAGATGGCGGGCTTCGGCCCGATGCTGGGACAGGCCAACCATTTTCTCTCGATGGCATCCGAACCGGTGCCCTACGCGATTGAGCGTTATCGCGCCGAGGCGGCGCGGCTCTACGGCGTACTCGACCGACGCCTAGAGGGCCGCGAGCATATCTGCGGCGCATACTCCATCGCCGACATGGCGTGCTGGCCGTGGGTGCTCTACCGTGACTACCATCGGCAGCATCTTGAGGACTATCCCAATGTTGCACGCTGGTTCGCCCTGATCGCCGAGCGTCCAGCGGTTCGGCGCGTAATGGAAACCGCCTTCATCCCGACGCCGGCCGAGGTCATGGCGATGGCCGCGAAGCGCCGCTTAGCGGCCGGGAGCTGAGTCTCGCGACGATGATGTGGTCGAAGGACGTCAAAAGCTGGAGATCACTTTAGGCTTTTGCTGCTGGTTGTGTGATTTCGTCCGCACGGTATTCCGCGGATATCAGCTTTGGCTCGTGCGAAGCGCGAACGATTTTGCTCCTGTCCAACCAATCGCGCAGCCGTTCGAGATAAATAAAGATGACAGGCGTAGTATAAAGCGTAAGCAACTGGCTTACGAGAAGCCCGCCGACCACGGCGAGCCCGAGCGGCCGGCGCAGCTCCGATCCCGCGCCTTGCCCGAGCATCAGGGGTACGCCGCCAAGCAGGGCGGCTACGCTCGTCATCAAGATCGGCCGAAAGCGCAGAAGACAGGCCTTATGAATTGCGGTGGTCGGTGAATCGCCATCGACACGCGTCGCGCGGATGGCGAAATCGACCATCATAATGCCGTTCTTTTTGACGATACCGATAAGCAGGATAACGCCGATCAATGCTATTACCGACAAATCGTAGTGCGCGATAATCAGCATAAGCAGCGCCCCAACACCCGCCGATGGTAGCGTCGATAGGATCGTTAGGGGATAAATGTAGCTCTCATACAGCACTCCCAAAATGACATAGACCGCAACGATCGCCGCGGCGATGAGGTATGGCTGACTGGCTAGGGAGGCCTGAAATGCCTGAGCGGTACCTTGGAAGGTTCCATGTAATGTCGGCGGAGCACCTATTTGCGCTTGCTCACGTTCAATCGCCGTCACCGCATCGCCCAGCGCCGCTCCATTAGCGAGGTTGAAGGATAGGGTAACGGCAGGAAATTGTCCTTGGTGATTGATCGAGAGGGAGGAAATTGGCCTTGTGTCCGTTTTGACGAAGGCGGAGAGCGGCACCAACTGCGCGTTCATTGGCGACTTGACATAAATGCTGTCCAAGTACCTGACGTCTTTCTGCATGACCGGCGAAATCTCAAGAACCACATTGTACGTATTGAGTTGCGTATAGTACTGGGCCACTTGTCTCTGCCCGAACGCATCATAGAGCGTGTCGTCGATCAGTTGCGGTTGGATTCCGAAACGCGCGGCTTGGTCCCGATTGATCGTCAGAGTCGCGGTGGTGGCCAGCGTTTGCCGATCGCTGACCACATCCCGCAGGGTTGGAATCGTCTTCAGTTTGGACAGTACCCGCGGCGCCCACTCATTCAGTTCTTCGAGACTGGCATCTTCGAGCGTGTATTGAAATTGGGTTCGGCTCGCTCGTCCGCCGACGGTGATGTCCTGGTTGGCTTGCAGATAAAGGC
>Ga0209062_1003538_pt1 | contig 17868 bp, 13 predicted proteins | sample Coa_R2_2_FD_187158 | JGI IMG/M metagenome (GOLD analysis project Ga0209062, IMG submission 187158) | Surface soil microbial communities from Centralia Pennsylvania, which are recovering from an underground coalmine fire - Coalmine... | ecosystem: Environmental > Terrestrial > Soil > Unclassified...
AAGCTGTCCCAGGATAGGACATGCGGGCGCGTTCGTCGGGCCAGCCGCTTGCGCCACGACTTTGCGGCCTGCCGGAAGCGCCGGCCGAGTTGCGCGATATTCCCGGTGATGCCGTAGCAGGCGTAATGGCCTGCGAGCCTGGCGGACAGCCGTCCCGCTGGTCCGCCAACGGCTGATGGCGGTTGTGCCGACACCAGTCGCTGATCGCGGCCAACGCGCGGGCGAGCCGGCTCTTGGCGGTCCGCTGGCGCACCACGTTCTTGCCCTTCTTCGATTTCATCCAAGTGTGCGAGAGGTTTGCGCTCGTGTTGACGATCATCCTCCCTCCTGCTCTCCTGACGCTAGCGCAATGCGCTGCGCTTATTGCGCCCTGCGCCTGCCGCGCTCAACCCGCTCTACACCGTCGGTAAGAGAGAAAACGCTTCGCCGTTGCGCCGATAGCCCAGGTCGCGTTCCGACGCCTCTTCGATCTCGATTGAGTCCACCCGGGCGAGCGGCGGTCCGCTTCGGCAGTGCTCGATGAGCTGCGCCACCGCCGGGCGTGGACCGGCCACCAAAATTTCGACGGAGCCGTCGAGCCGGTTGCGGACCCAGCCGTCGAGGCCAAGCCTTAAGGCCTTGCGCTCGGTCCACGCACGAAAGCCGATTTTTTGGACGACGCCCCGGACCGTCAGCCGTTTGATCTCCTGAGATTCGATCGCCATGAAGGTATCGCTCCGGCCGCTCCCTGCCTCCTCCACACGGGAGGCGTGGAGAAAGTGTTGTTCTGCGCATCCTGCTCCGGGCCGACGCCCAGCGCTCAAGACCGCTGCGTGGGGCCGGGTCATGGCCGGGTTCGCCCAGCGGGTTCGCGAAAGCGCGGCCCGATCGGCAAACTCCGGCCTGACCTGCCGTCCGCGCCCGCGCGTGGCCGATCACGCCGCGCTCATCCGCCTGCCTGAACTACGCCGACGCCCAACGCTCCAGGCACTGCAGGTAGCGTGGCGGAAACCCGGCGTCCCGCGCCGCCTGCGTGATGATTTCCAGGTAGCCAGGCCGCGGCCGGCCACGCTCGAGGTCACACCCAATATAAACCAACGCGGCGCAACGGCGGCGGTGCGCCATCACCGCAAGCGTGACGGCCCGATAGAGCCCGCTGTCCAGGCTTTCATAGGCATTGAGCGCCGCCACGTCTCGCGGCGTGAGGCGCCACAGCAATCCATGGACGCTTGAGCCGGGCGCCGGCGCCACCGACGCATAGCCGGATCGCATGACGATAAAACGGTACCCCGGCAGGCGCGCGCAGCCTTCGAGCTGCGCGCCCGGGCACCGGCGCCGCATGAGTGCGACGCTCATGTTGGAGCCATAAGCGAAATGCAACATGCAAGCCTCTTGCGTCCCAGGTCTCCGGTGTTCAATTCCCGACTCCGCGAATGACACGTCTGAAATGGGGATGCGGCGCCTCGAAGCGAGGCCCCGCTTCGGCTCGCGAGGCGGCGCGCGTCGGAGGCGGCGCGCCGGCAGTTCCGGCAGCCGCGACCCCGCGATCCCCATGGTGTTTCGCAAGCCGGCGGTTTGATTCCGGTCCCGGACCTGATAAACCACGCGGCCGGAATTGAGAAGCGGATGACGATGCGGAACTTAGAGCGCGTTTCCAATCATATTTAACTGCTTTTCCGGAGCGCCAGAGCGAGCAGAAAGAACGGCCACGCGAATGACGACCTTCAAATCAGATTTTCTCAACGTGCTCTCAAGCCGCGGCTTCATCCAGCAGATATCGGAGCCGGACGCGCTCGACGCGCTGGCCTGCGAGAAAGCGATCACGGCCTATATCGGGTTCGATTGCACCGCGCCGTCGCTCCATGTGGGCAACCTTGTCTCGATCATGCTCCTCTATTGGCTCCAGCAGACCGGGCATCGGCCGATCGCGCTCATGGGCGGCGGCACCACGCGGGTTGGCGACCCGTCCGGCAAGGACGAAAGCCGGCGGTTGCTGAGCGACGAGGCGATTGCGCAAAATCTCTCCGGCATTCGCGAGGTATTCGGAAAATTCCTGACCTTCGGCGAAGGCAAGGCGCTGATGGCCAACAATGCCGATTGGCTCAACAATCTCAACTACGTCGATTTTCTGCGCGATATCGGCCGCCATTTCTCGGTCAATCGGATGCTCGCCTTCGATTCGGTGAAGCTGCGGCTGGAGCGCCAGCAGGAATTGTCGTTTCTCGAATTCAACTACATGATCCTGCAGGCCTACGACTTCGTCGAGCTTTACAAGCGCTACGGCTGCGTGCTGCAGATGGGCGGTTCCGACCAGTGGGGCAATATCGTCAACGGCATTGATCTTGGCCGCCGCATCGCGAACGCCCAGTTGTTCGCGCTCACCTCGCCGCTGATCACCACGGCCTCGGGCGCCAAGATGGGCAAGACGGCGGCCGGCGCCGTCTGGCTCAACCCCGACCTTGTGAGCCCGTACGACTACTGGCAGTACTGGCGGAACACCGAGGACGGCGACGTTGTACGCTTCCTCAAGCTGTTCACCGTGCTGCCGGCGGATGAGATCGCCCGGCTTGCGGCGCTGCGCGGGGCGGACATCAATGAAGCCAAGAAGGTGCTGGCCACCGAAGCGACCGCGCTTCTGCATGGCCGCCCTGCGGCCGAGGAAGCAGCCGCCACGGCGCGCAAAACCTTCGAGGAAGGCGCCCTCGCAGAGACGCTGCCGGCCGTGGAGATTGCCGCGAGCGATCTCAAACAAGGGCTTGGCGCCCTCACGGCTTTTCACAAGGCCGGCCTCGTCGCGTCGACCAGCGAGGCCCGCCGCCAGATCAAGGCGGGCGGGCTCAGGGTCAACGACGTGACCGTCACGGACGAGAAGATGGTGCTGACGCCGAAAGACTTGAGCCCCGAAGGCGTAATCAAGCTATCCCTCGGCAAGAAGCGCCACGTCCTGATCAGGCCGTCGTGATTGCAGGCGCGCTCCTGAGCCCGTCGAAGGGAGAGGGCTGGTGGCCGCGCTTCGCTCTGAGCTGGTCGAAGAGCGCCCACTCCGCGGGTTCATGCCTGCGTGCGACAGAGGCCGTGTGCTCGTCCGTTTTTGTCGCTCCACATGACCGTTAGAAGGAAATAGAATGCCGACACTCCTCGTGCGCGAAAAAATCGCCACGAACCGACGGAGGAACCAATGGCATTCGATTTCAAGGTCAACGGCAAGGCGGCGCATTCCGATGCGCCGCCCGACACGCCGCTGTTGTGGGTGATCCGCGAGGAACTCAAGCTCACCGGCACCAAATTCGGATGCGGCACCGGCCTGTGCGGCGCCTGCATGGTGCATATCGACGGCAGGCGCGCCTTCTCGTGCCAGACGCAGGTGTCGCAAGTCGCCGGCAAGGCGCTGACCACCATCGAGGGGCTGTCGCCGGATTCTTCGCATCCGGTCCAGAAGGCGTGGCTCGCGGAACGGGTGCCGCAATGCGGCTATTGCCAGTCCGGTCAGATCATGAGCGCCGCCGACCTGCTGGCGCATAATCCAAAGCCCACCCGCAGCCAGATCATCGAGCACATGAGCACCAATATCTGCCGCTGCGGCTCCTATCAGCGCATTGTCCGCGCCGTCGAGCGCGCCGCGAAGGAGGCCTGACCATGACCGTCCATCTTCGCAATGCAGACATCAGCCGCCGCGGTTTCATGATCGGCGCTGCCGGCCTCACCTTTGCGGTGGCGTCGCGCCTGCCGGTCGGCCCGGCGCAGGCGGCTGGCAAAGAGGCCGTCTTGAGTCCGTGGGTGACGATTTCGACCGACGATACGGTCGCGATCATGTCGCCCGCTGCCGAAATGGGGCAGGGGTCGCTGACCTCGCTGCCGCTGATACTGGCCGAGGAACTCGATGCGGATTGGTCAAAAGTGCGCATCGTCGTGGCGCCGCCGAACGACGCGCTCTATAAGAACCCCGCCTTCGGGTTTATGTACACCGCCGGCAGCAATGCGGTGACGGCCTATTTCAAGGATCTCCGCCGTTTCGGCGCGCAGGTGCGCAAGGTGCTGCTCGCAAACGCCGCGCGGCATTGGAACGTTCCGGTTGAAGAGCTCGCGACCGAACCGAACGCGGTCGTTCACGCCAAATCCGGCCGCCGTCTGACCTATGGCGAGATTGCCGCCTTCGCGGAGGTGCCCGCCAGGGCGCCGGAGGTCGCAGAGAGCGAGCTGAAGAGAGCGGATCAATTCCGGTTCATCGGCAAGGACGTGATGCGCGTCGAGCTGCCGCAAAAGGTCAACGGCACGGCGCAATACGGCATCGACGTGCAGGTTCCCGGCATGTTGTACGGCGCCATTCTGCGTGGGCCGGTGGAGGGCGCGGCGCCCGACAGGATCGACGACGCGAAGGCAAAATCGATCGCCGGCGTCGTGCAGATCGTCGCGCTGCCCTACGGGGTCGGCGTGATTGCCGAGACGCCGTGGGCGGCGTTCAACGCCAAGGAGGCGCTCAAGGTCGCCTGGACCCGCACCGGCAAGGCCTGGGGCTTCAACAGCGAAAAGGCGCTCAATGACTTCGCGGCCGCAGCGCGGGACATGTCGCAGCCGGCCAAGCTTTGGGGCAAAGAAGGCGACGCGGTGGCGGCCCTGCAGAGCGCGGCGACCGTGGTGGAAAGCGAATACCGCAACGATCTCGTCTATCACGCCCAGATGGAGCCGCTCAACGCGGTCGCCGCGGTGTCTCCCGCGGGCGACGCCTGCGAGCTGTGGTGCGGCGTACAGTCGAAGACCATCGCCGTGACGGTCGCGGCCGATGCGCTCAAGATCGCGCCGGACAAGATCGCCTATCACGACATGCTGATGGGCGGCGGCTTCGGCCGTCGGGGTCACCGCGACGAGGAATACGTCCACGATGCCGTGGTGTTGTCGAACGCCGTGAAGAGGCCCGTCAAGATGATGTGGACGCGCGAGGACGACGTTCACAACGGGCGCTTCAATCCGCTGTCGGTGCATTACCTGCGGGCCGGGTTCGATGCAGCCGGCAAGCTGATCGCCTTCCATCATCGCAAGGCCTGCGACGAGGTGACGGCGTTCCAGGACCCGGTGCGCTACGAGCGATCGAGGGGCCGCGACGTCATCTCGTTTGTCGGCATCGACGCGCCCTATTACGCGATCCCCAACCGGCTGGGCGAGGCGGTGCCGCGGGAGAGCGGGCTGCGCACGTCGAGCCTGCGCGGCATCTCACATCTGACCAACATCTTTGCAATCGAATCCTTCATGGACGAGCTTGCGCAGAAGCGCGGCGCGGATCCGGCGGCGTTCCGGCGCGATCTGGTCAGCGGCGCTCCGCGCGCCCTCGCCATCATCGACCGGGTCGCCCACATGGCGGACTGGGGCCGCAAACGTGACGGCAGCGCGCTTGGCTTCGCCTACATGAACTACTCGGGGACGCAGATCGCCCTCGTCGCCGAGGCGTCGGTCGATCGCAGGACCGGCGTGGTGCGGGTCCCGAACGTGTGGTGTGCGCTTGATCCCGGCATTGCGGTCCAGCCCGACAATATCGTAGCGCAGACCGAGAGCAGCATCGTCTACGGGCTCGGGTTCGCGCTGTTCGAGCGGATCACGATCAATGACGGCGCGGTGCAGGAGTCGAACTTCTATGACTATCACGTGCCGCGCTTGAACGAGATCCCGCAGATGTTCATCGAAGTGCTTGCGACCGACAACCATCCGACCGGCGTCGGCCAGATGGCGACCCCGCTGGTTGCCCCCGCCATCGCCAACGCGGTCGCGGAACTCACCGGCGCGCGGCTGCGGGAGACTCCGATGTCGCCGGATCGGGTGAAGAAGGCGCTGGGGTGAGAGCGCCTGATTGGGTACGGGCGGCGCTATGCGCCGCCTCGGTCGCCATCAAAGATGGTGACAAACCTTACCTTTCACTTTAGATTGCACCCGGAGATCGGCGGCCGGTCGCTGATTGCTACGAGGCGAGTTCGAGTGGGATGAGGCCAAAGCGCATTCCAGTCTTCGACGCCACAAAATCAGCTTTCTTCAGGCTTGCCGCCTTCCACGATTTCTTTGCGCTGATTGAACAGGACGTGAGCGAGGAATGCGCGAGGACCGCTTTCTTGCCTGCGACGTGCCCTGCAACCCCACCCGTCGTGATCGCAAACCGAGATGGAGCGAGTATTTTCATGACGGCCATTACGATTTCGTTCTCCGACTGCCTCAAGCGGTTTGTCGATGCGCAGGTTGCAAGCAAGGACTGTAGAGTGCCGGCGAATATCTGTGCAGCTTATAGTGCGCGAGGCGCAGGAGGCTGCGGCGGACATGCGATTGCAGGCGCTGTTGCTCGAGGGGCTGGCGTGATCCGATCCCGATTGATGACAATTCCTTGGATGACCTGCGGGCTGAGACGGACCAGCTCGTCGTAGCGCATGAAACTGAAGGCAAGACGGGAAAGAAGAGCGGTTGAGTTCCCCTGCCTCCTACCCGTGATTGACATGATGATCCACGTGCGGCCCGCACCAGCCGGGCAGGTAGCTCGCCTCTTCGCTCTTCGCGAGCTTCATGGCCTGCTTCATGGCCTTCTCGAAATCATCCTCCGCAAGCGAGCGGCTGATGCGGCGCCGCATGAAATCCGCCCACAGGAATTCGCTGAACGGCGTGGTGTCCTTGGCGAAGCCGCCCATGCGGCGCAGCTCGCCGGCGACGCTGCGGAACGGATCGTCCTTCAGTGTCGAGATCTTCTTCGGGATGTCGTCGAAATCGCGCCGGCGCCCGGAGTCGTCGTAGGGGTGGACCCAGGCGCGATTATCGAGATAGACCCAGAATTCCTCCTTTGACAGCATGCGCAAATCCACCACCGCGGACACCAGCACGTTTTCGACGCCCTCGTTGTGCAGCGCCAGCGACAGATGATGATGGTCGAGCACGTAGAGACGATCCTTGGGACCGCGGATGACGGGAATCATATGCCGGCCGAGGAATTCCGCCTTCTTCTTCGCATCCTGCTGCTGCCAGCTTTTCTGCTTGGCATGAACCTCGCGCATGCCGACCGTGATCTGTGTGGGCCTCAATTCGGCAATCGGGACGGTATGCAGGACCGGTTCACGGACCGTGACCATGGTGGACTCTCCCTAACACAGGCGGAGCCCGTTCTTGGGCGACCCCTTGCGGTCACCCTGCAGCCTGGGCCCGCCGGGCGCAGCAACAGTATCCCAGCAACGGTATGAAGCGGGCGCGATCAGGGCATCTTAGACTGCTCCGGCTCAAGCGGCTTGGGACGGAAACAGCGTTGACGAGGCTCAGGCTTGCAGAAGTGTCGCCAACAGAACATTTTGGCAAGCTTTTCGCTTGACTTTGTTCTCTTTTCGTTCCTAAGTATACATCATGCATAACGAAGACCTTTCCATGAAAGCTGCTCAGACTGCTCCACACCATGAATTCCGGCGGCGTGCCGAGGAATGCCGTCGCCTTGCCGCTTCCGCCCGCAATGCCAAAGACAGGGCTTTCTGGCTTGGATTGGTCGAACGGTGGCAGGCCATCGCAGGCGAAAGCGTTGGTCAACCTGGCACGCCATGTCCTCCTCCGCGAGCCGGCAGGGCAGAGTGGAGACCCACGCGCCGTTTGCAAGCGAGTCCGAACATTCGGCGGCAGGCAGCTTCCACTGGCTCTCTGGCGAGCAATCGCCGCGCCAAGGGCGCGGTCCCGGCTGCGGGCGGACAGGCAGCCGGAGCGAGCTCCAGGTCTGCAAAACGGAGGGATTCGTTCTCAGCCTCACGGTAGGCGAGGCGATTGCGACGCGCTTTCAAGCCGCAATTTTTGACACGACGGGGCGATCTTAACCAAACGGACGGACGAGCCCCGTCCTCCTCCTCTGGCTTCGCACCCGTCTTTGAGCCGCAGGCGGATGAGCCGCAGGCGGATGAGCCACCGTCCGCAATAATCCGCAATAAACTCGTCCCTTGCCTTCCGCTCCCATCGGCGTCTCGCAGATCACGCCGGTGCGAAAATAAGGCGCCCATGCGTCCCATTTGCGTCCCATTGAGTCAAATCAATGGTTGCCCGGTAAGCGTGTATATCGTTAAGGTTCTCCGCTCGATTCGCTTTGTCGGTAGGGTTGGCCTTAAGGGCCGCCATGTCGCTTTCAGCCTGCCATTCGCCCTCTGCTTTCATGCAACCGCAACTCTCCCGTTTCCAAAGGCGCCAGCTCGAGGTGATTGCGCGGGTGACGCCGCACGCAATGGCTGGCCACATCTTGAACACGACGATTATGGCTATCGCAGTGGTGGGCTCAATCCCAACCATGCAGCTCATCATCTGGTGCAGCTATTCCTACGCCGTCGCTTTGGTTGTCCTTTATCGGCACGTGAGGAATCGTGCGCGCGTTCCGAAACGCTTCGGGCGGGCGGCCCGGCGCGCCACCGTCTACGGTCTTTTCCTTGCTCTTCCGTGGGCCAGTATGGCGGTCCTATACTTGGGTGCGCTGGCGCACGACGAAGAGTTGATCTTGATTGCTCTCGGAGTCGGGATGGCGGCCAGCGGCACCATCCTCCTGTCGGCCGTGCCTGCCGCATCATTCAGTTATATGTCGGCAATCTTGATCCCGACCGCAGTGAAATGCCTCGTCCTCCTCAACCAGAAAGGTTATGTCCTCCTCGGGTTTCTCGCGCTCAGCTACTGGGGGTTCTTGGCCGCCCTAATTGCGAAGATCACGCGCGAGATCAGCGAGCGGAAAAAGGCAGATGTTGCGCTCGAGGAGAGTGAGGCAAGGTTGCAGGAGGCGCTGACCGCCGGGCATGTGGTCGCCTTCACCTGGGACCCCGCCACCGGCTTGTCGCAGCGCAGCGAAAACGCCTCGCAGGTCCTCGGGTTCGACGCGAATGCAGACGCCCCTGGTCGGGCCAACGACTTCCTTGTGCGTGTACATCCGGAGGATCGTGCGGGCTTTGCTGCACGGATCAGGCGCCTTTGCGTCGACAACCCATCCTACTCGACGACCTTTCGGTTCATTCGCCCGGACGGGCATGAGGTCTGGCTTGAGGAGACGGGCAAGGCAGAATTCGACCAAAGCGGTCGCTACTTGCGCGTCAAAGGGTTGACCCGGGACATTACCGACCGAAAGCGCGCCGAGGAGCGGCAGCGTATGCTTGTCCGCGAGCTCGACCACCGCATCAAGAACGTGCTTGCGTCTGTCGTCACTGTCGCACGGCGCACCCGAGAGGACAGCGGCTCAATGGACGAGTTCTTGCAAGTCTTTGAAGGCCGCATTCAATCGCTGGCAAATGCTCACAGGCTGCTCAACCAGAACCACTGGCAAGGGGTGAGCCTCGCAGACCTCGTTCGCAAGGAGCTCGCACCCTGCGTGGGAATGGGCAGCGCCAGCGTGGAAGGCCCCGAGGTATTGTTGTCCCCGGAAGCCACCCAATCGGTAGCAATTGTGCTGCACGAACTGGTAACGAATGCCTCAAAGTATGGCGCGCTGGCGACGAAGGACGGCCGTATATCGGTGCGCTGGGATTGGCAACGGGAGGGCGAAGCGGCGCGGCGGCTGTTGCTGGAATGGGTCGAGAGTGGCGGCTCCGCAGTCGTTCCCCCAAGCCAATCGGGGTATGGGACCGAAGCGATTCGCAGGCTCATTCCTTATGAGCTTGGCGGTGCGGTTGACCTTGCTTTCGATGCCGCAGGCCTGCGCTGCAGAATAGAGCTTCCCTCCCGCGCGTTAGCCTGAGGATAGCCACACAATAACTGCTTCACTTCATTGGTTCATCTTGAGCACCAAAACCACGGCACAGAACTCAGGCTAACGCCGCGTTACCAAACGCGAGCGGTCGGTACGATCGCGGCCATCCCACGTCTTCGAACGAGGATTGTCGAATCGAAAATACTCGGCATCCGAGTCCTCTTGGTACCGGCTGCAATCAGGAGCACACCCTGTTCCGTTGGCCCGAAATGCTTTGTTAACCCGGAATCCGTGCCGTGGCGCCAAAACAACCTAAAGTTGACAAAACCCAGATGGGGCATATAATAATGGGGTCAGTTATCATGGTTATCAGGAGATAAGTAAGAGCACCGGAATAGCCTCAGATTTTCGAAATTCCCTGTTATTTTCCCTGTTCTCAGGGAATTTTGGACCGCCGGTCTTCGGAGGATTGACGGTGAGAGTGATGGCTCAGCCATAAGGAGATAGCAGCCATAAGGAGATAGCAGCCATAAGGAGATAGCAGCCATAAGGAGATAGCAGCCATAAGGAGATGGCGGCGTCATGCCGATAACTGCTTCACGTTCGCCGGTTTGGCGCTGTCGAGAAAAGATTCACTTAATGTTGCTGCTGCCCCATCGCGGTTAGAGTTGCCGCCAGCTTCTCCATGCTTTTTGACACCCGGATCAAGGGCCGCATGGGATCGCCCAGCGTCGCAGGCTCGACCAGGCTCCTGAGCGCAGGCACGAGCCCCGGATCATTCTCGCAAATCCCACGACGCCCGCCGCCGGCACGGCGAACCCGCCCCTTCGGCAGCGGTTGCGCATCGAGATCCTTCTTGCCGCGATTGATCGTCGAACCAGCGAGCCCCGTGATCTGCGAGACCAGCGCCAGACCGCCTCGACCCGCAGTCCGCACCTCGGCCGCCGCAAACAGGCGTCGCCCGCGCTCGTCAAGCCGCGAACCAACCGTGTCCCATCGCAGGCGAATCGCGGCCTCGTCGATCATGCGGCCGACCTACCCCTATTCTATTCGCCGATAACCGGAATCCTCAAAACCTGAGTCAATCCGACGCACAATCGCCAAAGCGCGATTCAGTTATTGTTCGGAATGTCCTAAGCAGGCCGGATCGAGCTCATAGAGGCGACCCTTGTGGTCGCCGCGTCGCGTCCGGCCCGGCAACGGGGCGACCACAAGGGTCGCCCCTGCCGGACGCCGCTCAAAAATCCGGCTTGTCGGCCGTCGGAATCGGCATGATGTTTTGGTCGAAATGATCGCCGTTGTTCTCGGCGCAAATCTCCTCGGCGAGCGGGGCGTCATTGCTGCGACGGTAGCGCTGGCGCGCCGTCCACGGCATCGTGAAGGCGCCCGGATCCTCGACATAGGCGACGACGTCGATGGCCTCGCCGTTGTCAACGAGGCGGTACCGCTCGATTACGTGAAGCTGCTCGGTGTGCGGCGTCTGGTAGCTGTCCACGCGGGTGCGCGTGCTCAGCCCGATGGTATCGACGACAAGGGTATCGCCGTTCTCGTAGTGTCCGATGGATTCGCCGAACCACGACGGCTTCACGTCCGGCGAGTGCTTGTCGGTGAGATAGATGTGGCGCACCATATGGTCTTCTTCCCAGATCAGCACCACCTGATGCGGCTGCTGAAGGAAACGGACCGGCCGGACCGGATAGAGCAGCCAGCCAGGAACGCCGATCGGCCAGCACCGCTCCTTGGGCGTCCAGAGCTGCACTTCGGTCAGCGCCCGCTCGTTGAGTTTCCTCAGCTCCTCCCGCACCCACGGCTGCAAGATCGGATTGCTCAGGTCCGCCACTCGGTTCGTGGCTGACTTGCCCGACCGCCTCGAGGCGGCGTTGTCGATGAAGGGGTGCGCCGGGTCGTACTTGACCGGCCCCGGTCCCGACAGCGGCTGAAGGAACTCGTCGCCGATCGGAAACTCGCCCTCGCGTATGCCGGCGATCCATCCGGTCCTGGCGTCCGGCATGAAGTTCGGTATTGCCGCGTCGCCCGCCAGAGCGGGCCAACTGAGCGTCGCCGCGGCGAGTGCGCCCGCGAGCACAAGTCGTGCCCTGCTGCGTGAGCGACTTCGTGACTCGGCGTAGGTGATCTGGGGCATCGGCGCTTCCTCCGTCGGTGGCTGCGCGGCCACGCCTTCTCTAAAGAATATCCTATCGCAAACAGAGCTGCGGATGCCACGGATTTGATCCCGCCGCCGTGGGCGCCTGCGCCTGCGTCATGGCATTGCGGCGCGAGTCATGGTCTACTAAGACGCTGTGCAGGCGTAGGCGCGCAGGATGGGCGCTCTTCGGCAGGCTCAGAGGCGCGCGCAAGCGCCGCCATTGGGTCTCCGCGGTCTCGCACGCCTTTGCCCACGCTGCGAAGCGCGGCCGTCCGGCGTGGGCAAAGGCGCAGGCAGCGCCGCGCAAGCGGCCGGGGCCCGCCCGCCTCTGAGCCTGCCGAAGAGCGCCCGCCTGCGGCCCCACTACGGCCCAACCATCCCACTACCCACAACGAGGTCATCATGTATCCCAACGTCAACCTCTTCATCGACGGCGCGTGGCGGCCTGCCATCAGCGGCAAGATGCTGCCGGTCCTCAATCCGGCGACCGGGGAGGAGATCGGCGCGGTCGGGCATGCCGAGAAGGCCGACCTCGATCTCGCGCTCGCGGCCGCTCAAAGAGGCTTCGAGACGTGGCGCAAGGTCTCAGCCCACGAGCGCTACCGTCTGATGCGCAGGGCCGCCGACATCCTGCGCAGCCGCGCCGGCGACATCGCGACGGTGATGACCATGGAGCAGGGCAAGCCGCTGGCGGAGTCGAAAGGCGAAACGCTGGCCGGCGCCGACGTCATCGACTGGTTCGCGGAGGAGGCGCGCCGCGCCTATGGCCGGACCGTGCCGGCGCGCGTGGAGGGCGTCTATCAGCTCGAAATCAAGGAGCCGGTCGGGCCCGTCGCCGCTTTCACGCCGTGGAATTTCCCGATCAACCAGGCGGTGCGCAAGATATCCTGCGCGGTCGCGGCAGGCTGCTCGATCATCATCAAGGGCCCGGAGGAAACGCCGGCGGCCTGCGCCGGCCTGGTCGGCGCCTTCGTCGAGGCCGGCATTCCGGCCGGCGTGATCAATCTGGTGTTCGGCGTGCCGGCCGAGATTTCGTCCTACCTCATCCCGCACCCGGTCATCCGCAAGATCTCGTTCACGGGCTCGACGGCGGTCGGCAAGCAGCTTGCGGCGCTTGCCGGCGCTCACATGAAGCGCGTCACCATGGAGCTGGGCGGCCACGCGCCGGCGATCGTGTTCGCGGATGCCGACATCGACGCGGCGACAAAGATTCTCAGCGCCAACAAATACCGCAATGCCGGCCAGGTCTGCGTCTCGCCGACCCGCTTTCTGGTGCAGCAGCCGGTCTACGGAGAGTTTGTCGACAAGTTCGTCACCGCCGCCAAGGCCATCAAGGTCGGCGACGGGCTCGACAAGGACACCCGCATGGGCCCGCTCGCTCACAGCCGCCGGCTCGACGCCATCGAAGGCTTCGTCGCCGATGCGGTCGCCAAGGGCGCCAAGGTCGAAACCGGCGGCCGGCGGATCGGCAACAAGGGTTATTTCTTCGAGCCCACGGTGCTCACCAACGTGTCGCGCGAGGCGCGCATCATGAACGAGGAGCCGTTCGGCCCCGTCGCGATCGTCAATTCCTTCGATACGTTCGAGGAGGCCGTCGGCGAGGCCAACCGCCTGCCCTATGGCCTCGCCGCCTATGCGTATACGCGCTCGACCAAGACCGCCGAAGCGATCGGCCACGCCATCGAAAGCGGGATGGTGTCGATCAACCACCACGGCCTTGCGCTGCCGGAAGTGCGCTTCGGCGGCGTCAAGGACTCTGGCTTCGGCAGCGAGGGCGGAGCAGATGCGCTCGACGCCTATCTCAATACGAAGTTCATCACGCAGATGAATGCGTGAGAGCGCATAACTCGCAGCAACCATAGGGCGCTGCGAGAAGGATCGAACGCGTGTGCCAAATCGCCCATGACCAAATCTCTCCGCCAAAGTGTGGTGATCGCCCTGCTGGCGGCGGGCGCACTGTTCATGGAGCAGCTCGACGGCACCGTGATCGCGACCGCGCTGCCGCAGATGGCGCAATCCTTCGCCGTGGCGGCGGTCGACCTCAACGTCGGGATGTCGGCCTATCTCCTCACCGTTGCGGTGTTCATCCCGGCGAGCGGTTGGGTGACGGACCGGTTCGGGGCGCGAACGGTCTTCGCCTCAGCGATGGTGACGTTCACGCTGGCGTCGGTGCTGTGCGCCGCCAGCGGCACGCTGTGGCAGTTCACCTTGGCGCGCGTGCTGCAGGGGATGGGCGGCGCCATGATGGTGCCGGTCGGGCGGCTCATCGTGCTGCGCAATACCGAGAAGCAGCACTTCGTGCGCATGATTGCGTACCTGACCTGGCCGGCGCTGGCGGCGCCCGTGATCGGCCCGCCGCTCGGCGGCTTCATCGCCACTTACAGCTCTTGGCATTGGATATTCCTGCTCAATGTCCCGCTCGGCCTGGCCGGATTGGGCCTCGCCCTGATCCTCATTCCAAACTCCCCCGGCACGGGCAAAGGAAGCTTTGACTGGCGAGGATTTGCTCTGACCGGGCTCGCAAGCTTCAGCTTGATGTACTGCCTCGAAGCCGCTGGTCGGGGCAGGGTCGAGTGGTTTGTCGCCGCGCCGCTCCTCTGCGCCGGCCTCGCCGCCGGCGCCTGCGCGGTGCGCCATGCGATGCGCGCCGTCCATCCTCTGATCGACCTGAGCCCGTTCAAAGTGCCGAGCTTTGCGATCACGGTCAGCGGCGGCGTGCTGTTCCGCACCGCCATCAGCGCCGCGCCGTTTCTGTTGCCGCTGATGTTCCAACTGGCGTTTGGGCTCAGCCCGCTCGACTCCGGTCTGCTGCTGCTCGCCGTATTCGCCGGCAATCTCGGCATGAAGCCCGCGACCAACGCGGTGCTCGCCCGGTTCGGGTTTCGCCGCACCTTGATCTGGAACGGCGCGCTGGCGATGGCGACGATCTTTACTTGCGGCTTGCTGACAGCGACCACGCCGGCGGCTGTCATCGCGGCAGTGCTGTTCCTGAGCGGGCTCACGCGATCGATGGAATTCACCGCCATCAATGCGCTGAGCTTCAGTGATCTCGATCAGACCCGCATGAGCGGCGCCAACACGCTGTTCAGCATGCTCCAGCAGATGGGCAACGCGCTGGGCGTCGCCGGCGGCGCCATCATGCTGCGCGCCGCCGCGCTGACCCATCCGGCCGATGCGGAGGTAACGACGGCGGACTTCCACTTCGCGTTCTGGGCCATCGGGCTCGTCGGGCTCGCGGGCGTGGGGCACTTCCGGGGATTGGCAGGCGATGCGGGGGCGGCGCTGCGGGGGAAGAAGGGGTGAGCAGCCCTGCCCCCGCCATCTCGGTCATCATGCCGGTGCGCAACGGCGCGGAGTGGCTGGCGGAGGCTGTCGCCAGCATCCGGGCGCAGGAGTTCGGCAACTTCGAATTTGTCATCGTCGACGATGGATCGGATGACGGCGCCGCGGCCATGCTCTCTGGTTTCGCCGCCGCTGACCAGCGCATCCGCCTCCTCCGACAGCCGCCGCAGGGCGTCGTGGCGGCGCTCAACGCCGCGATCGCTCAGGCGCGTGCGTCCTACCTGGCGCGGCTCGACGCGGATGACCGCGCGAAGCCCGATCGGCTTGGCAAGCAATTCGCCTTCATGCAGGCCCATCCGGAGATTGGGCTGCTCGGCACCTTTGCGGAGCGGATCGATGCGGCCGGCAACATCGTCGGCCGCCTTGCGCCGCCGACTGACCCCGCAAGGCTCGCGCATAGGCTTGAGCGCGCCAATCCGTTCATCCATTCCTCCGTCATGATGCGCACCGCGCTGGTGCGCCGGGTCGGCGGATACCGCGCCGCATTCCGGGCCGCAGAAGACTACGACCTGTGGCTTCGCATGGCCGAGGTGAGCGGCATCGCCAATCTGGCGGACGATCTCACCCAGTATCGTTGGCATGGTTCCAACCTGTCGCAGCGCGATGCAGTGCGGCAATCGTTCTCGGTGCGGCTGGCGCAGCGCTCGGCCGCGTGCCGGCGCAGCGGCGCCGGCGATCCGGCCGCCACCCTTGCAGGGCCGCCAGATTGGTGGGCCGGTGACGCCAAGACATCGTTCTTTGCTGATGACATTGGCCTTTACCGTTTGCTCGACGGCGGCGCGACGGAGGGCGTGCGGTACATTCGCGCCGCGCAGGACCGGCTGTTCGGCCTCAATCACGTCGAACGGCGCCTCGCGCAAATACGATTGCGGGCGATGCTGCGCGAGATGGGGGCGCCAATCGGCGCGCGGCATCTGCGGATCGCGCTGCTGATCGCCGCGCTGCATCCCGGGCGGGCGCTTTCGTTCGTGTGGAACAGGGATTGACCTCCCCTGGCCCGGATGGAGCCACGGGGTCGGCCCTTGGCCGGTCCGATGCTACAGCGGGTTCCGGTCATATGGAAACATCGCAGGGCGGGCAAAGCCGACGGGTCCGGCCTTCGGCCGGCCCGATGACAGGCTCCGTGTGTCCACCCGCCCGAGAAGACCGAGCGCTGGTGGGCACGGCGCACCGAAGTCGGGCTTGCCCGACTTCGGCAGTCAATAGTTGCCGAAATCGGCAACAGCCGATTTCCGTTGCGCCTTTGCCCACACCACAAGCGATTCCACTCGGCCGGGACCCGCTATAGCTCCGCACGATCCGGGGCCAGCCCCGCCGAGATGAGCGCGGGTCGCGGATTGCGGGCTGCATGAGCGGCCCTCCATCCGGGCTATGGATGTCGCATGCGCCCGGACCGCAGGAAGATGACCTCGGCGCTCGCGGACTGCACCGCCGCTGCCCCTGCCTGCCTCCGCCGGGCCCGCTCGGCGGAGGCACCAAGAATCATTTCAGCGGCGCGCGTGCGGCCGTCATAGAGGAACGATTGTGCCCCGTATCGCTCGCCCGATGCGGACCACCGGCCGCGCCGCGCGGCATCTGCGGCGGCCGTAAGCGCCGCCGCAAAGGCCCGTGCGGTGAACGGCTCGTTGATAACGATGCCGGCGTCCGCGGCAACAACGTGCTGTGCATATCCGCAGATCGACGTGGTGACGACCGGCAAGCCGTTGACGACCGCTTCGAGAATGACGGTTCCGGTGGTGTCGTGTCGCGCCGGATGAACCAGCAGGTCGGCGGCTGCCATCAAGTCCGGAATGTCTTCGCGGTGGCCGAGGAAGGAAATGCGGTGCGAGAGCTTGAGCCGCTTGGCCCACGCAGCCAGCGCCGCAGCGGCGCGGGTGCTCCTTTCGAAGAGCCCCACGACAAGGAGCCTGGCGCGCGGAAATTCGCGCAGCGCGGAGATCGTGCGGTCGAACCCCTTGGTATGCGGCTGCACTCCGACGGCGATCCACACCCAGTCCTGCGGGGCTAACCCTAAGTCCGCGCGCAATGCCTCGCGCACGCCGTTGCGACGATATTCAGGGCGGCAACGCGCGGTCGAGAGCGTCGGCGGCAACAGCGACAGGCGCTCCGGCGGCGTATGCCACGCCTGCCGATACTCGTTGAGCTGCTTGTCGCTCAACAGCAGCACCTCGGTCTTTCGCCCGGGCTCGAAAGTGGCGCGTTCGAGCGCCAGCTGGACGCGATAGCGGGGCATGAGGAAGCGCAAACGCTCCTTCCCCATCCGGAAACGGATCGACGGATCGGCGCAATAGAGCACATCGAGATGGGTCAGCTTGTCGAACCCGACAGTGAGGTCGAATTGTTGCAAGGCCGCGGCCCACCGGAACGCGGCCGCGAACTCCTCGAGCATGCGATGATTGGTGCTCCGCCGGATCGGCAGAACGGCCACCGGAAGATCGTCGGCGAAATCGCTTTCGTCCCTGAAGGAAGTGAAAATCACAACGTCGTGCCCGCGCGCGCGGCAGTGCCTTGCAATCTCGACGCAGTCGCGCTGCAGACCGCCACCCCGGAAAAGCTTCATGATGGCGAAGGCGATACGCATCGTTAGCTAGTTTCTGTCGCGAAATTGGTTGATTTTGCGCGGGCGAGGCAAGTTATGCCGGTTTCATGGGCATAACTGTATTACGTTGCGGGTGAATTTGCGAGCGTTTCTCGCGCTGTTTATAGTGCGGACCGGCTTTTGCGAGGTGTGGTTGTGCTCAGCGTCGCG
>Ga0209062_1003541_pt1 | contig 17858 bp, 13 predicted proteins | sample Coa_R2_2_FD_187158 | JGI IMG/M metagenome (GOLD analysis project Ga0209062, IMG submission 187158) | Surface soil microbial communities from Centralia Pennsylvania, which are recovering from an underground coalmine fire - Coalmine... | ecosystem: Environmental > Terrestrial > Soil > Unclassified...
ACAACCCTTGCGCAAGTTGCAGAGCAAAGCCCGGCGAACGTTTCGAAATGATCCGGTGCGGCACGGGATAGCAACGGCTAGCATACTCTTTACTGCGTTCCACTCCCTCCGCATTCGCATCGTCAAATGCCACATAGTGTATTTCGTGCCTGCGATGCAGGTGCCGGAGCATCTCGAGTGTGCGGATCTGGCCGCCGCGGGTCGTTGGATGCAAAAAGTCTGTTTTGACCCAGAGAATCTTCATGCTCGCGGCCTTCCGGACAGGTCGAAGCGCCGTCGCGTTCGGCGGGACAAAGGACTTCGCGGCCAAGTTGATGGCTGCTCACTGACAACCTTGGGAACAAGGTCGGCGGATCGCGATTGAGCATGCCTTGTCGCCTGAATATTACGCAAGGATACAGCCAAGCCGAGAAGAACGGGTATCTCCAAACCGTAAGCTAGCGCCAGAAAGCAACTGCCCACAATCAAAGCAGCCATACCGGAAAGCGCATCGCGCGCAGCATGCGCCAGAACCGGATCAACAGTCGACGTTTCGCGATAGGTCTGTATGAGATATTTCACGCAGAAGAAAAGAGTTCCGACCCAGAATATAAAGGCTGGGATCCCGCACTCACTTGAGTATTGGGTATACGTGTTATGCGTTACAAGCGCCCAGCCCCCGGGTTCTCCTCTTGCGACGCGCTGTTTTCGCGCTTCCCAAGGGAAATTTCCTGGTCCAACACCCAGCAGCGGATGTTGCATTGTGATCTCAATGCTTTGGATAAGAAGTTCTTTCCGCGCCTCGCTCGACGCAACATCCGAACCTAACCTGTCGCGCAGAGAGGCGCTTACGTCGTCACTGGCTGAAAAGAAAGTCAGGAAGCGCAGTTTTAAATAGGTGGGCAAGAAGATGCCAGCGGCTACGATACCGATCAAGGCCGCAAAGATCATCAATAATTTTTGACTCGGTCTGCTCAGAACGAACAGCACCAAGAATAACGCCGCAAGGGCGAGTAAGCCGCCGCGCGATCCGGTGCGTGCAAAGCAATATAAAACCACAGCGAAGCAGCCATAGAGCACAATCCTTTTTAAGGGCGTCGCAATCGCTGCGCTGTAGAGGAGGAACGGTACGCCTACAACGAGAGCCAAGGCGAACTCATTCGGATCGGCTAACGAGCCAGCTTCCAGTGCTAATCGACCCTGAACAAAACGGCCGTAATGAAAGCTGAGCACACTGGCAAGAAATACCGCATAACCCAGAGCAGCAGAGATCTTGCGCCAGTTCTCAATAGTGCTGGCAATCTGGACGACCGCAACAAACACGCACAGCCCCTCTACGGTCGCTCGGACATTGCCGCTGCTGTTTGCACGCCAAATGCTGAGCGGCCAGGCCATAGCCACCCAGCCGGTCAAGGCTGCAAAACAAAAAGATGCTTTGTTATCCAGACAACCTTGTATTCCGCGTTGGATCAATAGTGCTACTGTTGCGATTGCCAACACAATGAACAACATGAGCGGGATACGGAGAAGGGCGATTGAGGACAGGTCAAGTATACGGCTAACGATAATAAACACGTAAATTGCGAGCAGATTTGCGCTTACCTTCCCCGGAGCTACATTGGGTGAGGCGGTTTTCTGCTCTGCCGTCTGTCCTGCCGTCAACACTGCCGCTCCGCTCGTATTTCGATTCCGCATTTGGTTAACCGCTTCTGCCACGTATGTCGCTGAAAATGAGCGACTTCCTTCCCTAGCTAAAATTCTTCCTCGGAGAGAAGGTGAACTCCCCCTAAAACGAAGTCCGCGGCTAAATCGATAATTCTCCCCTCCATGTAGATGTTATCCAAGCCGCTGGTTTGAACGAGGTTTATGGTATTTTGCAACTCGTCCATCGCGTTGCGGAGGCTCTAGGGCCCCTTTTCGTTTTGCGCTGCGTAGGGCCGTGAATCCGTTCGGGTATCCGATGCGTCTAAAATTTGAGGGCAGTGGACATGCTGAAGGCCGGTAGGCTTCGGGCGGGGTTGCTGGTTGTGGCTCTGGCGGGCATACTGGCGCTATCGAGTCCGTCGAAAGCGAACGTGGCAGTCTTCGGATTCGGATTCGGAATCGGGCCTGCCTATCCTGTCTACCCTTACCCGTACCTGTACACGTGTGACCCATATTGGAATCCGTACTGTTACGGGTACTACGGCTATCCGTATTATGTATACGCTTGGCCGTATTGGAGTTGGGGATGGTGGGGTGGTTGGTGGCATTACCCCTATTACTATGGCGCTTGGCATTATCCCTACTACGGACGTTTCGGCTATGGAGGTTTTAACCGGGGCTTTTACCCCTATCGGTTTTTCGGAGGTCGTGGATATTACAACGCTCCTAGCTTTGTAACAGGTCACGGATTCATGGGGAATCGTGGTTTTATCGGCACTCGTGGATTTCCGGCCGGTTTTGGCCGCGGATTTGGCGGTGGATTTTCTGGAGGCTTCCGTGGGGGCGGCGGAGGTTTTCACGGAGGCGGGCACCGTTAACCTTGCAGAAGAATTTGCCCCTGATTGAACCCATCTCTCAAACATGTTTCAATAAAGTGATCGGCTCTCCGGTCAACTGCACATCAAATGTGCAGGTCTCTAGACACACCAGGAGTTGACTTCTTTGATTCCAGCAGTTCTCGCCCTGGAGGACGGGACAGTCTTTGAGGGCATGAGCTTTGGTGCGCCCATACAGCGCACGGGCGAAGTCGTTTTCAATACCGCCATTACCGGTTACCAAGAAATTTTCACGGACCCATCATACTGTGGCCAAATCGTTGTTCTGACGAATCCGCAGATCGGCAATTACGGTGCAAATCATTCCGACTGCGAATCTGCGAAGCCTTGTATAGAGGGCCTTGTGGTCCGCGAAATCTCATCCATTGCCAGCAACTGGCGCGCCCAAGACAAGGCGGAACACTTTCTTGCCCAGTATGGAATACCCGTGATCGCAGGCGTGGACACCCGGCGGCTCGTACGGCACCTGCGTGATCGAGGAGCTATGCGGGGCGTGATTGGAATAGGAGCGGTCGATTACGCTTCTCTGGTCGTCGCGGCAAACGCAGCGCCTCCTATGACAGGTCAGGATCTTGTCTCAAAGGTCACGACTACCGAGCCCTATTCCTGGCTGCAGGGCCTTGAACCCGTTTCTGCCTCAGATAGGATTCAGCCGAACAGCGAGCCGCAATTTCATGTGGTTGCGTACGACTTTGGCATAAAGCGCAACATTCTTCGGCATCTGGTCCACATTGGGTCGAGGGTGACTGTCGTTCCGGCTGATACGAGCGCTGCCGACGCCCTATCGTTAAAGCCTGACGGCATTTTTCTTTCCAACGGTCCCGGTGACCCGGAACCGCTCCAAAAGCAATCCAATGAGATTAGAAAACTCATCGGCAAGGCGCCAATTTTTGGCATTTGTCTCGGCCATCAACTCCTCGCACTGGCTTTAGGCGGAAAGACCTACAAGCTCAAATTTGGACACCACGGTGCAAACCACCCGGTGTTGAACTCCCGCACTCAAAAGGTCGAGATTACCTCGCAGAACCATGGTTTCTGCGTTGACCCCGATTCTCTCCGCGACTCAGAGATGGAAATTACTCATTGGAATCTCAATGACGGCACCGTTGAGGGCTTGCGACATCGAAGTGAACCGGTGTTTTGTGTTCAATATCACCCGGAGGCTGCGCCGGGGCCCCACGATTCGCATTATCTCTTCCAGGATTTCGCAAAGCTGATGAAGGAGAATAAGCATTAATGCCCAAGCGGACGGATCTTAAGCGCATTATGATCATCGGCTCGGGGCCGATCGTCATCGGGCAGGCTTGTGAGTTCGACTACTCCGGTGCGCAAGCTTGTAAAGCGCTGCGCAGTGAAGGCTACGAAGTCGTGCTGATCAATTCCAATCCGGCAACGATTATGACCGATCCGGAACTGGCTGATCGGACCTACATCGAGCCATTGAGCCTGGCATTCGCAACAGAAGTGATTCGGAAAGAACGCCCGGATGCCCTACTTTCAACAGTCGGAGGTCAGACGGCGCTGAATCTTTCCGTAGAACTCGCCGAAGCTGGGGTTTTGGACCAATACGGGGTGGAGCTGATTGGCGCCAAGATTGACGCCATCAAGAAGGCTGAGGACCGGTTACTTTTCAAGGACGCGATGAAAAAAATCGGTCTCGAAGTAACCCAGTCACAGCTTGTCAATAACGTCGAAGACGGGTTGGAATTTGCACAGCGAATTGGCTATCCGATCATTCTGCGTCCCAGCTTCACACTCGGTGGCACGGGAGGCGGCATTGCCTACAACCGTGAGGAGTTAATCGAGATTCTGGAGCGAGGACTCGATCTCTCGCCCGTGCATGAGGTGCTGGTCGAAGAGAGCATTGTCGGATGGAAAGAATTTGAGCTTGAGGTGATGCGCGACCTCGCCGGCAATGGCATCATTGTCTGCTCGATTGAGAATTTTGATCCCATGGGTGTGCATACGGGCGACTCCATCACGGTTGCTCCGGCTCAGACCCTCACGGATCGCGAATATCAACTCATGCGGGATGCCGCATTGCGCTGCTTGAACGAAATTGGCGTAGACACCGGCGGATCAAATGTGCAATTTGCAATAAATCCAGAAAACGGGCGCATGGTGATTGTGGAGATGAACCCTCGCGTCTCACGCAGCTCGGCTTTGGCGTCCAAGGCAACCGGCTTCCCTATTGCGAAAATAGCGGCAAAACTCGCCGTGGGCTACCGGCTGGATGAAATCAAAAACGACATCACGCGCCGAACTCCGGCTTGCTTTGAACCGGTGCTCGATTACGTCGTGGTCAAGATTCCACGGTGGCAGTTTGAAAAGTTCCCTGGCGCCGAACCCGTGCTCGGAACACAAATGAAGTCCGTGGGCGAAGTGATGGCTATTGGGCGCACCTTTAAACAAGCCCTCAGCAAAGGTCTGCGCAGTTTGGAAACGGGGAAATCTGCCAGTGCAAGGCGGCTCGACCCCGATCTCATTCCCCAACGCCTCATTACTCCTAATCCCGAGCGGATCGAATACATCCGGTTTGCATTCGAACAAGGCTACAGCGTCCACCGCGTGCATGAGATGACCTCGATCGATCCTTGGTTTCTGCAACAGATCTTCGAGCTTATGCAGTTGGAGCGGACGCTCAAAGGCCGCAAGCTGGAATCGATCGATGCACGAGAATTTCGCGAACTGAAACGTGCTGGATTAGGCGATCGCCAAATCGGTGAACTTTTGGGAGTGGACGGATTAGCAGTCCGGGATAGACGGATTCAGTTGGGAGTTCGCGCCGTTTTTAATCGCGTTGACACCTGTGCGGCCGAATTTGAAAGCTTTACGCCCTATCTGTACTCAAGCTACGAATCCGAGGATGAAGCCGAGCCCACAGAGCGCAAAAAGATCATGATTCTCGGTAGCGGTCCAAACCGGATCGGCCAAGGTATCGAGTTTGATTATTGCTGTTGTCATGCTTCCTTCGCGCTGCAGGAATTCGGCTACGAGTCGATTATGGTGAATTGCAATCCGGAGACCGTCTCGACCGACTATGACACTAGCAACCGCTTGTATTTTGAACCTCTCACGCAGGAGGAAGTATTAAACATTTACGATGTTGAGAAGCCGGATGGCGTCATCGTACAGTTTGGCGGTCAAACACCACTCAACCTAGCTATGCCGCTCAAAGCGCGTGGCGTTCGGATCATCGGCACCGATCCTGCAAACATTGATCTTGCGGAAGATCGAAAGCTTTTTGGCAAATTGTTACAAGATCTTGGTATCCCGTCACCGGCCCACGGGACTGCCACGAGTGTCGAGGAGGCGTGCGATGTAGCGCGCCAACTTGGCTTCCCGGTCTTGGTCCGACCCAGCTATGTGCTCGGTGGTCGCTCTATGGTGATCGCCTATAACGAGGACACCGTCCGACGTTACATGCAAGAAGCCGTTGAGTTCTCAGTAAAGCGGCCGGTTCTGATCGATCGTTTCCTCGAAGATGCAACGGAAGTAGATGTCGATGCGCTATGCGATGGCGAAAACGTTCTGATCGCAGGAATCATGGAGCACATCGAAGAAGCAGGGGTCCATTCGGGTGACAGCTCATGTGTCTTACCCTCGATTTCCATCCCCAAAACGACGCTTGAAACCATCGAGCAATACACCGCCAAGCTGGCCCGTGCGCTCCAGGTCATTGGCTTAATGAATGTGCAATATGCGCTGAAGAATGGCACAGTGTTCGTACTGGAGGTGAATCCACGCGCTTCACGTACGGTACCCTTTGTGAGCAAAGCAACGGGCGTACCCTTGCCAAAGTTAGCAGTGGGTCTGATGCTGGGTAAAAAGCTGAAAGACTTCGCGCATGTGACCGGCGGAATTGTAAATGGCACCTTGCCAGTACCCAACTATTTCGTCAAGAGTCCTGTTTTTCCATTCATGAAATTCCCTGGCGTTGATCCTGCCCTGGGACCCGAAATGCGCTCGACGGGAGAGGTCATGGGAGTAGGCGAAACGTTTGGCGAGGCATTCGCAAAAGCGCAGCTTGCAGCGGGAACGCCGATTCCTGACAGCGGCGCCCTGTTTATCAGCGTGAATGATCGGGATAAGCCCTCGGCCGCCGCAGTAGCGAAAAAGTTTCGAGAGTTTGGATTTGAACTTTTCGCGACACGTGGAACCGCTGCGGCGCTCAAGGCCGAAGGACTTCCTGTAAAAACTGTATTTAAGGTCAATGAAGGCCGGCCAAACGCGGTCGATCTGATTAAGGCTGGCAAGTTGAGTCTCATTATCTACACCACGACCGGGAGCCATTCATTCCCGGACGAGCAGACCATTCGCCGCAACGCTGTCACGTATCGAACCCCCTGTATTACCACGATGAGTGGTGCAAAAGCGGCTGTCGAAGCCATTGCTTCTCGCCGCGCCAATCCGGTTCGGGTCTGGAGTTTGCAGGATTTGCACGAGGAGAAAGCATCTCGCGTCCAGCTTTCGGCGGTAGGCTCTTAGCGCAAAGGCGAATGCCAGTCCTCTGCTAGAGTGGTGCTTTTGTTACATCTGTTCACTCAACTTTTGCTGAACTGACAACCTCAAGTAAACCCAATCCACACCCAGCACGTTAAACTACTAGAACCTTTTTATGCCTAATCGTGCGGCGTGGCTCTTACTGATCGTTTCCGTCACGCTCCCAGCAGGAGGACAAACCTACTCCTCCCAGACGCGTGGGACGGGCAGCGTGACTTCTCCAGCTCCGACCTTAACAGTCACCACGCGGCTTGTGCAAATCAATGTATTAGTACATGATCATCACGGAAGACCGATTGGCGACCTGACCAAAGATGATTTCGTTGTAACAGACCAAGGGAAGCCGCAGACCATCAGTCTGTTTACCGTCGACAAGAGACTGGCAACACCTCCGGGTTCGGCTGCATCATCTCGTGTTATGGCGCGCAATGTGGTTACCAATCGCCCAACTCAAACCGCCGGACAAGGCAGCGTTACGGTGTTATTGCTGGACTTTTATAACACAAAACTAACAGACCAAATGTATGCGAGAAGGCAACTTGTCAAATTTTTACGCCAGATCCAGCCTGGCGATCAGATTGGTATATATGCCCTTAAGGGCTCCGGCTTCAGTATTGTTCACGATTTCACCAATAACGGGGAAGCTTTGGAAGAGGCTCTCGAACGCGTCATGCCTGGGTTCAGTCACGAGCTAGATGCTTCGAACCCCGAGCCTGCCAGCACCGCCGATGATAACGCGAATGACGTCATCGATACCAGCAATACGGTCGTCGCGACATTCTTTACACGGAATCGGGTCATTAACACCTGCGAGGCTTTTAAAGCGCTGGCAAATCACCTGGAAGGTATTCCGGGGCGCAAGAACTTAGTGTGGGTTTCAGGAGGTTTCCCTATTGATATTGGATTTGGCGATTCGGACGACAGAACACGGTCGCCGTTGTTCTCACAAATTGCAGCAAACGATCCAGAGTTATTTGCCGACTACATTGAGGCGGCCAGTGTTGCTTTAAACACAGCGAATGTGGCAATTTATCCAGTCGATGCGCGAGGGCTGATGGGACTACCGATGGCTGATGCCAGCAAAAACATCCGCGTCAATCCGCGCACACACTCAATACCACCCGAGCTCATGCATGTCGATATGCGAAATATTGACACCATGAACTACATCGCCGAACTTACCGGTGGCAAAGCGTTCTACAACACGAACGACATCGGAGGCGCAGTGAGAAGAGCAATTGACGACAGCGCAGTTACCTACACGCTGGGCTATTACGTTGCCGAGGATAACTGGGATAACAAATATCACAAGATCAAAGTGAGGGTAAAGCGTCCCGGGGTAACCGTTCGTACTAAAAAAGGATATCTTGCAGTAGAACAGCCGGCGTCGCCTTCGGCTTCACAACTGGATAGTTTGCTGCGGGATGCTGTTTGGAGCCCTTTGGACTATACGACACTTGGTCTGACTGCGCGAATCGATCCTAGTGCTGCACTACCCAACGCCTCTCTGTTTCGCTTCTTGATTGATCCCTCTGAACTTCAATTCCGCCAGGAAAACGGCAAGTATCAAGCTTCACTGGACGTGCTATTTGTCCAGCAGACCCGGCAGGGGAAACGAATCGCTGACTATAAAAAAACACTCAACATTGCAGCAACACCCGCCCAATATCAAAACCTTAAAGCTAAGGGAATGCTGCTCTCGGAGGATTTAAGGTTAACGCCCAACACACAAGCAGTGCGTATTGTCGTGCTTGACCGCTTTTCTGGAACTCTGGGATCGCTCACGATTCCGATTACTCCCGCAGACAGGAGCAGCAGCCAGCTTCCGCCCAGTAGCACGCGATAGGGCTTTCTAGAGAAATCTTCCGACCGACTTTGACGGCTCAGCCAGAATCACGGATGCCGGCGCCGCAGTGAGATGGGGCGCATAAATGGTACAAATTCCTGCAAAAGGTTGTATGCAGCATCAGCGCCCAAGCCGATAAAGCCGCGCTCAATTCCATGGCCCACCGAGGCAGTGCTCTTGGGCTGCCAAACATTTACGAACTGAGCTGCGCCGAAATCACTGAAAATCCGAGCATAGGCAAATTCGCTTCCGCCTCGATCGGTCTTACAAATGAAAACCTGTTTGAGTGCATTTAGAGCTCGCCGTTTGAATGTTTTATCTTCTGAAGGGAAATAGCGCGGATCTTCATGGAACGCTGTTTCCAGCGCAAATGCGAAACTTTGACGCGAAAGATTCGCCGCAAAGGCGGATCCATATCGCTCGGCATAACCAGAAAATCCCTGACCCCATTCGTGGGGGGAATCGTTCGCTTGACCGATGGCGGCGCTGACGGCTGCGCCTAAAAACCCGCGCAAGCCAAAGCTCTGCACGACACGGTAGCTGAACTTATCGGCCACCGTGAAGGGAGGGGCGGAAACCGTGTTCGGGAGCTGCTCGTTGTGTTGTCCGATTTGGCCCGGCTGCGGCGCACTACCCAATTGGGCACATAACGGCAGGGCGCTGAACAGCGCCAAAGTCGCGATAGAGGCAACTGGCTGATTCAAAGTCCTGGTTCCTGGAATAAACGAATGCCTGCAATGCCAGTTGCGCCTGCCTGGATACAGCTACCCGCATTTTCCCAATTCACACCCCCAAGCGCAAACACAGGTTTGCCGAACTGGCATGCCGTGCGCAGTGCATCTAATCCGAGGGCTGGGCCTTTGCCGGGCGATTCAAAAATGGGACCGAAGGTAATTAGATCGGCACGTGCATTCTTTACTTCCTGAAGTGTGTGACACGAGCGTGCCACGATCAGACCGGGCAATGTTTCCTGTGGCGCATCTGCAGGCAGATGCACTCCATCTGCGCCCGTTGCCAGCGCCACGTCAGCCCGCGAGTTCACCAGGATTTTGCAGGACACCCTTGTGCCAGCCTCGCGACTCCGTACTTCCAGTACCGCCAGCGTAAACTCAAACAGTTCACGCGCAGTCAGATCTTTTTCGCGTATCTGTATGTAATCGACCCCGAGCCGCATCTGATCACGGATCGTTTCGAGCAACGGACGAAATCCACCAAGCGCTTTCCGGTCTGTGATATAGTACCGCTTCATGGATTCGAGGCTTTTGCGTACCCGACTTTCATTTTAAAGACTTCGAACTGTGTATCGCCGCCTCAAGCTACCACAGGCATTTACGCTCCGGCAAAGGATCCACTGTATTAAACAAACGAGCTACCAAACGGCGCATCATTTCCTCGCGTATATCTTTTGCATTTGCCGAATACCAGAGATTCTCGAATTCTCCGGGATCTCTATGCAAATCATAGAGCTCACCGGTATTTAAATTGCTATAAAAAGCAAGCTTGTACCGATCTGTGCGAACGCACGCGGCCATCGGTGGTGGATCATACAAAAATGAGGAATCAAAGTGTTCACAAAAGACAGAATCGCGATGTTTAGAAGTTCGACCGGTAAGTAAGCCTGTGAGCGAATGACCTTGTACACCTGGCGGGATAGGAATACCAGCAGCTTCAAGTAGTGTTGGAACTATATCCACTAACTCTACGAGCGCGTCGGTTTGCACACCAGCTCTGTATTTTCCAGGCCAACGGATTATCAGGGGTACATTGATCATACAGTCGTAAAAATATGGGCCTTTCAAATAGATCCCATGATCGCCCAGCATTTCACCATGATCGCTCATATAAATGACAATGGTGTTCTCAGTTTGACCTGTTTCTTCCAGCGCCTGTAGCATACGACCGACTTCTGTATCAATTTGTTCAATCATCGCATAGTAAGCGGCAGTGATTCTTCTATGCGTGAAATCATCTGTTTTTGCAAAAGAGAGGCCCGTTCCACCATACGCACCTCGATGGTCGATTCGCTGGAAAATCGGCTTTGACTCTAATTCGCCTTCCCGATAACCAGGTGAAGGAAGTTTATTCGGATCATACCGCTTGAGATATTCCTCTGTAGGCCAAAACGGGTGATGTGGTTGGAAAATGTTGACTGACATCAGCCAGGGACTAAATTTCCGTTGCTGTCGGATGAACTGAATCGCCATATCGGAACACCAGGCGGTCTGAGTATATCTAGGATCAATCGGTACACCCCAAACAGGATTAGACGGCTGTGGGCTAGGCCATTTTATCCCTTTGTCCTTGAGCCACACATGCCACATATTGTGGCCAGGCCACTGGTCTGAAAGATCATGACTCCACCAAAATACGCTGTATCCATCGTTGATTCGATCCTCAATTCGGCCTCCTTCACATGGTGAAAGATGCAATTTACCTGAAAGCCCACAGGCATAACCGTAATCGGCCAAGATGCGAGTAACCAATTTCTCACTTTCTCGAATGCGCTGACCGTTTGCTCGCAAGCCGGTGGTGTGTGGATACCTGCCGGTAAGAAAACTTCCGCGAGAGGGCGAACAGACAGGGTTCTGACAAAATGCTCGGGTAAATGTGACTGACTCCTTCATCAATTTATTAAGATTGGGTGTCCGGATGTTCGGATTGTTTAAGCCCTGAATTGTGTCCGCCCGCTGTTGATCAGCAACGATCCACAGCACATTTGGCATCTGTGACCCATTTACTTCGCGAGGATTTTCCGGCCAGCTGTGAGCTGTAGGCTGTGGGACACTAATCTCGCGCGCACGTGTTTGCAGCGCAGCGCTAGCGGCAGTGAACATCGATGATTTCAGAAGATCGCGGCGATTCATAGATTATTAATCAAAAATTTAGCTTTAGCGCTAATTGGCCAACTCGCGGCAAAAGGGCCAGTGAGTTAATTTGTCCAAATGTCTTATCACCATAAGTCGTATCTGGCGGAGCAAAATTCGGATGATTAAAGACATTGAAGAATTCCGCGCGGAATTGCAACGTAACGTTCTCATGTATAGCGATATTTTTGAACAGCGAAACATCACAATCTTCAACGCCCGGACTTCGCACGTTTGGAAGCGTTCGTGACACATTTCCAAACGTGAACGGTGGAGGCTGGCTAAATGTGGCAATATCAAACCATTCCTGGATTTTTGTCCCGTCTGGGCGGCCTCCCGGAAGAGCAGCATTCTGCCCATTCGTGTTGGGGCGCGCCCCCCCTCCCAGGCTATATGTGTTGTTTACGGCAGTGGATAGAGCAAGCGGGGTACCCGAATTAAGCTTCACAATCCCATTCAGGTCCCATCCGCCTAAAAACCATTGTGCAGGCCCCTTCCAACTTGCTCCGACCAGCTTTCCTTTTCCAAAAGGTAATTCGTAGTCGAAGCTCAAAGTAAATGATTGGGAAACGTCTTGCGCACTTAAGGCTCGTTCGAGATGAATATCGTTCCAATCTTGATAGACGCCCGAACCATTATTAGGTCCTATGCCTGACACTGCCCAGGGAACGTCGGAGATCAGCTTGCCAAACGTATAGGCTACAAGAAAACTGGCGCCAGAGGATAAACGTTTTTCAACTTTTATCTGCAGGGCATGATAAATAGAGTTGCCCGCGGTGTCGTTTATGACATCAAGACCGCTGAACTGTGGAAGTGGTCGCAGTAAGCTCTCGGCTGTGACCGAGGGTTGCCCAAGAGTCCCTGTCGTGATTTGACCATAAAAAGGATTCCTTACAGGAGTTAGCAAGTTCGCACCCAGCGCCAGATATGTATCAGGAAGCGTATCGAGCTCACGGTCTCCAGCGAGATGCACGCCTCTATTCCCAACATATGCTGTGTCAATTAATACGGACCACGGTAACTGCTGTTGTACATCGAAATTCCACTGATAGGATCTCGGCATTACCGGATGGCTATCCCAAACGGTAATCGTTTGTCCGAGAAATGTCGCAGCACCTAGCGAACTTCCAGTTGGTGTCACAAAACCAGATGGGAATGGATTGCTCAGAGTATTAAAAGGGGTCAATCCGCCATTCGTCGATGATACAAAAGGGGTAGAGGACGAGAATCCAGCGCTCGGAGAAAATCCAACGGCATTGTTGCTAATCTGTAACGGCGCGTAAAAAATTCCTGCACCGGAGCGAATAACCGAATTTTTCCCTATTTGATATGCCACCCCGAGGCGCGGCGCAAAGCCATTTTTGTCCCAATTGTACACATAACGATCATTGTTGCTTGCGAATCGCAGTCCTCCATGCAGGTTAGGAAAGCCCGCATTCGCCGCAGGGCTCGCTATGTTCCAATCGAATCCAACCAGGCGATTGTGGCGCTCCGTATAGGGGCTCTCGGTCTCATACCGTAAACCTGCACTCAGTGAGAGCCTCGGTGTAAGCTTGATATCGTCCTGTACGTATCCGGCAAAATAAAAGTTTTGCAGAGAGACACCAGCATCGTCGGTAATTGAGCCAGAAGTTGGTATTCCCAGTAGCAAGCTTGCAAACGCGTCACCCGCAGTCGTCGTGGCCGTAAGGGGATTCGGCCCTTGCGTAAATGCCTGGTTAAATGAATATTGGCCTGCTGGAGCATTAGGATTAAAGAAATTAATTCGAGTCATCCTAACATCTGCACCAACTGCCATAGTTTGATTGCCCTTAACTAGATTTAAGGAGGGTAACAAACTATATGTGTCATTGCCGTTGTTTAAATAAAGTTGCGTCTGATTGCCAAGGCCGCTATATCCGGCTACCGAAATCGCAGGGAATAAAGGTACCTGCTCTTGGCTAACAATGCTTGGAGGAAATCCCAGCTTGCTTTGATCGAATCCGTAACTCAGTCCCTGCCTCAACTGATACCATCGTGCAAAACCATAACGCACCGTAAAGACTGCAGTTGCTGAGAGTGTGTCGTCGTACTCAAGCGTAGCACTGCGGTTTCGCCACGTTGTACATCCTACAGTTCCAGGACTGGGTGACGCTGGATTGTTAAAGTAGTTTGGCTGACACAGATCGGTGTCATCGAAAGACCCACGACCAAAAATCCTCTGTAAGTCTGTGAGCTGATGATCAATTCTAAATGTCTCCTGACCTTTGTTGATGGCTGTACCCGCGTTGCTAACAAAGTTGTTTGTGCTGCCGACTGAGCCCATCGTATTGGGATTCGGATAATAGCTCGCAATATTTATTCCAACTGGATTTAGATATTGCACCGGAATCTTGTTGCCAGGAAATGGGTCCCTGATATATGCGCCACGCTGGGCTGGATTGATACGCGTGCTAAATGGATTATAAATAACGATAAGCTGTCCAGCGCTAGTAACATCCTGAGAAAAGTCACCATTTCGTTCTGCCGGTGTGGGAACTGTAGTAGTAAAGACTGCGCCACGGCGCCAGCGCGTAGCTTCAAAATTAACGAAAAAGAAGGTTTTACCATGACCATTGTAGATATGCGGAATGCGAACCGGCCCCCCCAACGAGCCACCAAATTGGTTCATACGAAATGGTGGTTTGGGATTGCCAGCTACATTATTAAAAAAGTCATTCGCTCCAAATATGTCGTTGCGGACAAATTCATATAGATTGCCATGATATGTGTTGGTTCCACTTTTCGTAATCACATTTATAACACCGCCACCAAATCGACCGAATTGCGCAGAAATCGAATTGCTTTCGACTTTAAATTCGACTAATGCATCGACGCTCGGCATCGTCGTAATCTGATTAAAGAAGCCAGTTGTGCTTGGTGTTCCGTCGATCATGATTTCATTGGAATAGCCTTGGCCGCCATTGATAGAAAAATTTGAATCCCAGGTGGTATTTACAGGGATATCGCCAAATTGGCCGTTAGCAGCGGATGTGCCTATATAACCTGGCGTAAGATTCACCAGGCGAAACGAACTTCGTCCGTTTAATGGAAGACTGACAATTTTTTGATTATCGATAATTTGCCCTAGAGAAGCATCTGTGGTTCGCAGCAGTGGAGCGGCTTCATGAACGTTTATTACTTGGGTGACCGCTCCAAGTTGAAGGGAGTAGTCAAGACGTACTGAGTCGTTGACATGCAATATAATCCCAGTTTGCTGAAAGCTCTTGAAGCCAGGATGCTCGACAAGGATATCGTATCTGCCTGGATCTAGAAGTGTCACAGTATACTCACCCTTTTCGCTTGTCTTCGTCTGCCGCTTTACGCCTGTTTCTACGTTGCGAACTGTGATCTCTGCATCCGGGATGGGTGATCCCGATGGATCATGAACAATACCTGTTATCTGGGCGGTGCGGTCTTGTCCTAATGACGCTGTAGAGAGTGCTGTTAGGATCGAAAGGTAAAACAACAGTCGGTGTAATGGCTTAAACATCAGATTAACCATAAAATCCTTCCCCAATCAACGTCGTGAACTATTTTCGAACTGGTGGAGTTCTGCCAGCGTATCGGGAGCGGTCGGCTCGACAACCAAATTGCTTAAGCTAGCCGATAGGTTGTTCATTATTTCGTCGAGTGAAGATGGACAGGGCGTAATTACCCTGCCCGCGAACAGCCATTCCAAAAGGCTGCGTAGGGCGAATACTTGGTCCGCCGCCCTGGATGCTTGCGCCTCCCCTGCTAGAGGCAAGCCTCCCAACTTCAATGGCATGAAACTGAGACAAGTGCGAAGTTTGACCGCAAGTTTCCCCAATGAGACTATGTAGTCTTCTTCCATGATCTGAAGCAGACGGCGGCTCTCGACCTGCAGGTTAGAGCGGGATGCGGTGGGAAAACGGCTATCGAGGATTCGGAGCTGCCACGCGATGTCGGTCATTTTCTCAACCAGGGATACAGCCTCGTTCCCGGCGTTACTTAAGCGCTCCTGACTTCCTGCTAGCTTTAGCAGAGCCTGTTCGAAAGGCAGCTCAGCGGGCAGTTCAGCACTCTGCCTGTTATCCACAAGCGTTGCTGGTCCCGCTGTCACATGTACTTCGGCGGGGATAAGCACTTCGAGATTTACACAGTCCGGGCGCGAGAGTTGACTGATTAGCAAAGACAAATCCCACCGTTGTTGTGCGCTTTCGACAACACCGGTTATCGCTAATTTCCCATCTTTTCGATTCACGCGGATAGCGCCGTCGCTTAAGTCCGCGCCTGTTTGGTGCATTTTGTAACGAAGTTCAATTTCAAGACTGTCCAAATTTACCGGATTAGATAATTGGAACGTATATGGAATACGCGCGAGTCTTTCGGGTAGCACTGGAAGTGGAGGTGGTGTAGCGGCTGTTGGATTCACACGATGTATGACTACTACCGGCTGAGTTTCAACTGGCACTGGTGCAACGAATGGCGGAGAAGAAAATAGGGTAAGTTTGCCGGCTGCTACAACTGCGCCCGCACCCGCAAAAAACAGAAAGATGAATGATCGTTTTTTTCGCACCTTTTCGTGACGCAAACCGCATTCTTCGATACGATTGAATAAGCGTCTTTGAATCCGATCCAGGGAGTTGCCTACAGCGGAGTCCGCATCTAGAACTGCACGGTTGAGATGAGCAAGTGCACTCTCCAGCTCATTTAAGCGCGATCTACACCGCCAGCAACTCTCAAGATGTCTGATCGTCTCCCACCTCCGGTTGCTGGGCAGTTCGCCATCAAAAAGCGCGAGCAAAACCGTGTCGCTACAGTGCATGTTGTTCAAGTGTTCCTTGATCCACTGCGGAAAACTTATCGCGTTCTTTGATTCCACAGCTTTCTCTCATCTTTCGCACCGCCCGGCTGAGTAGCGTTGCTACAGTGCCTGACGAAATTCCAAGTTCACGGGCAATTTCGTCATAGCGCAAACATTCAGCGCGAAGCAATATTACCTCTTCTTCTCGCTCCGTTAACACATCCAGCATTTTGCGGAGAGAATCGGCAGCGGCGAGAGCGGCCTCAACACTCGGGCCTTGTTGCGCAAGCTGTTCGCACTCTGCGATATGCACCATCGATTGAACCTGAGCACGCCTATATTTACAAATCAAGTTCCTTGTAACAGTTAGCGTCCAGGCTCTGGGGTTAGCTACGGCTCCGGCTAATAGCACGTTCTGGTAAAGTGCTAAAAACGCTTCCTGTACAATCTCTTCCGCAATATCGCGGTTGCCAGTTCGGCAGAACGCATACCTTATCAGCGGTCTTGCCCAACTCTGAAAAACCGAACCGACCAAATCCCTCGCCTGCTCCGGCGACATTGCCACCTTTCTACGCAGTTTCTATGGTAATGTACCGTTCGGAAGCGAGAAACTTGACAAACTAGTTAAAATTTTTCAAAGATTTTTGCGGCGGGTCTCGGGAGGCAAATTAGCGCACCAATCTCAAAACACAACCTTCGTCGCCCCGTTTTTGAGTCAAATAGCAGTGGCTGCAGGAGCTTCCTACCGCACCACACCTGCCCCGCCTGTCTGGGCCCAAGGCTGTGGCTGGTAATCCCAAGCGCGCGTGCGATAGTCGCCATAGGTAATCAGAATCATGATCGATAGCCAGATCAGACCCGCTACAACAAACAGCCGGGTCATCTTCGCACTGTGGCGCACGCCCATGAAGATCCAGGCAACCAGTGACGCCTTGACAAAAGCAATCAGCAACGCGACGACTACATGAAATTCGCCAAGATCCCAGTGGGAAACCGTCACGGTTGTGAATGTGAGGATCAGAAGCGCTATCCACACTCCAACGTAGCTGCGAACCGAATCCACGTGATGTTTCATTTGCGGTATCCAATTAGATAAAGCAACGGGAACAGGAAGATCCAAACAATATCAACAAAGTGCCAATACAATCCGATCATCTCGACCGGCGTGAAATAGCTTGAGTTAAAAACCCGCCGGATCGATTGCACAAGCAAATATGTCAATAAACCCATTCCCACCACCATGTGCAGCGCGTGCATTCCCGTCATGCAGAAGTAAAGAAAGAACAAGATCTGTGCATGATAGAAATATTGCGGATATTCGGGATACTGAAAGTTAAATC
>Ga0209062_1003544_pt1 | contig 17843 bp, 12 predicted proteins | sample Coa_R2_2_FD_187158 | JGI IMG/M metagenome (GOLD analysis project Ga0209062, IMG submission 187158) | Surface soil microbial communities from Centralia Pennsylvania, which are recovering from an underground coalmine fire - Coalmine... | ecosystem: Environmental > Terrestrial > Soil > Unclassified...
ATCCTTGAGGCCCGTACGCGCCCGCCGCACCGCCCGCGAGATGGTGGAGATGGCCTCATCCTGTCCGATCACGCGATTGTGCAGCGCATCTTCCATCTGCAAGAGGCGCTCCGACTCCTCCTGGGCAATCCGCTTAACCGGGATGCCGGTCCACATGGCGACCACCTCGGCGATGTCGTCCTCGGTCACCACGATCTCCTGCTGCTCCGGCAGGGCCTGCTGCTGCGTGGTGGCCGACTCCAGACTGGAGATCTTGTCGCGCAGCCGCTGCTCGCGATCGCGCAACTCCGCGGCGCTTTCGTACTGCTGGCTCTGGATGGCGCGCTCTTTCTCGCTCTGCACCTTCTCCAGGTTCATCATCGCCTCGCGCAGCGAGAACGGCTGGCCGGAGCGCTGCAAACGCACCCGCGAGGACGCCTCGTCCATCAGGTCGATGGCCTTGTCCGGCATAAAGCGATCCGTGATGTAGCGCTCGGCCATCTCGGCGGCGGCCTTGAGGGCGTCGTCGCTGATCTTCAGCCGGTGATGCTCCTCGTAGCGCGGGCGCAGCCCTTGCAGGATGCGGATCGTCTCCTCCACGTTGGGCTCGGGCACGTTGACCGGCTGGAAGCGCCGTTCCAGGGCGGCGTCGCGCTCGATGTATTTGCGGTACTCGTCGAGCGTGGTGGCGCCGATGCACTGGATCTCGCCGCGCGCGAGCGCCGGCTTGAGGATATTGGCCGCGTCCACGGCGCCCTCGGCCGCGCCGGCGCCGACGATGGTGTGCAACTCGTCGATGAAGAGGACACAATCGGCCGCCGTGCGGATCTCCTCGATAATCTTCTTGAGGCGCTCCTCGAACTCACCGCGATATTTGGTGCCGGCCACGAGCGAGCCGATATCCAGCGTGAGCAGGCGCTTGCCGCGCAGCGTCTCGGGCACATCGTTGGCCACGATGCGCTGGGCCAGGCCATCGACGATGGCCGATTTGCCCACGCCCGGCTCGCCGATCAGGGCCGGGTTGTTCTTCAGGCGCCGGCTCAGGATCTGAATGACGCGCTCGATCTCGGTCGCGCGCCCGATCACCGGGTCGAGCTTGCCGGAGCGCGCCTGTGCGGTCAGGTCAAGGCCCAGTTGATCGATGGTCGGAGTCTTGGAGCCGTGCTTGGACTCCACGTGCGGCGAATTGCTCTGGCTGAGCACCTGGATGGTCTGGGTGCGGACCTTCTCCAGGTTGACGCCCAGCGACTCCAGGACGCCCGCGGCGATCCCCTCGCCCTCGCGCACCAGGCCCAGCAGCAGGTGCTCCGTGCCGATGTAGTGGTGCCCCAGCCGCCGCGCCTCGTCCACCGCCAGCTCGATCACCTTCTTCGCCCGCGGCGTCAGCCCGATCTCGCCCACGATCATGCGGTCGCCCCGGCCGATGATGAACTCCACCGCGCTGCGCACCCGGTTGAGCTCCACGCCCAGGTTGCTCAGCACCTTGGCCGCCACCCCCTCGCCCTCGCGCACCAGGCCCAGCAGCAGGTGTTCGGTGCCGATGTAGTTGTGGTTGAAGCGCGTGGCCTCCTCCTGGGCCAGCGTCAGCACCTTGCGCGCCCGCTCCGTAAACTTGTCGAACCGATCATTGCTCATTTGTCTGCTCTTTTCTGTCTCGCAACTGCTGCTGCACGGTACCGCCGCTTTCCTCATCTGAGAGGGTCTACCGTCCGCCCGGAAGCCGGGTTGCCGGTCCGCTGGCTCGATTCAGAGCCATTATAATATCCAGGCTCGATTCAGAGCCAAAATAGCATCTTCGAGATAGGGAACGGGCCGAGTCCAGAACCAGCATCCTGATCTCGGCCCCGCCTTCATTCCTTCACATCCTGTCCGTGTGCTTCGGGCACGCCGGTCGCCGGTGCCTCCGGTTCGCCCAGTGGCGCCGATGCCTGGGCCGTTGGCGGCGAAGCCGCGGTCTCGCCCGCCGTGACCTGGGCCTCGGAGGGTAGCTCCTCGGGGACCGCCACGACCTCCGCCGTGTTCGTCTGCTCGACCGGGGCAGATGCCGCGTCCACCGCCGGCGCCGCTCTGTTCTCGACGGTCGCCTGATCGCCGGTAGGAGCCGGTGCCGGTGGCGCTGCCGAGTTCTCCACCGCCGGGCGGTCGCGCGCCGGCTCGGGAAGGTCTGCCTCTCCGGATTCCTCGGAGGCATCAACGATATCGTCGAAATTCTCGGGCACCTCGACCGGGCGCAGGGTATCGCCCTGCGCCTGCCGCAGGCTCAGGCCAAGACGCCGGCGCTGGCTATTGATGGCGATCACGCGCAGCTTGACCTCTTGACCCTCGCTCACCACATCCTGCGGCTTCTCGATCGGATGATCGGCCAATTCGGAGAGATGAATCAGGCCCTCGATCCCATCGTCGATGCGCGCAAAGGCGCCGAACTTGGCCAGTTTGGTGATCGTCCCCTCCACGACGTCGCCGATCTTATAGCGTTCCTCCACCAGGGTCCACGGATCGGGCTGTGCCTTTTTGAGTGAGAGGGCGATCTTCTTGGTCTGCGGATCGATGCTCAGGACATAGACCTGCACCTCATCGCCAACCTTGAGCACCTCATTGGGATGGTTCACGCGGCTGTACGACAACTGCGAGATATGGACCAGGCCATCGGCCCCGCCCAGATCGATAAAGGCGCCGAACGAGGCCAGGCTGGTGACGCGGCCGGTGCGGATCTGTCCGGGCTCCAGTTCGTGGAGCAGGGCTTCCTTCTTCTCGGCCCGTGCCTCCTGCATCGCCAGACGCTCGGACAGGATCAAGCGGTTGCGCGCGCGATTGAGCTCGATGATCTTGAGCTTCAGCACGCGACCGCGCATCGCGGCCAGGCGCTCGGCGACCTGCGGCGAATCGCCGCTATCCGGCCCCTTGGCCAGCCCCCGTAGCTCGGGGATCTGCGAGATCGGGACGAAGCCGCGCACGCCAACGTCGACGATCAAGCCGCCCTTGTTATAGTCGATCACCGGCGCCTCGACCACGCGATCCGCGTTCATGATCGCCTCGGCCTCGCGCCACGACTGCTCCATGCGCGCGCGTTTGAGCGAGAGGATGGCGTGGCCTTCCGAGCTTTCCGGCTGCATTACATAGACCAGTACCTGCTGGCCGACCCGAAGATTGCCGCCCTCGCCGGCCGGCCCCAATTCCTTATTGGAGATGACGCCCTCGGACTTCTGGCCGATATCCACCAGCACCTCGTCCGCATCGATGCGCGCCACGACTCCCTCTACCACGTCCCCACGCTGCAATTCGTGCATCGCGTTGCCGGGGCTATCCAGCAAGGCGGCCATCGTCATCTCAGCGTCGTCGTTCTCACCGCCCTCTGGCACCGCGCCCGACGTGGCCACGGGACGCACGGCACTTCCCTGGTATGGCGCGGGCGGCGGTGCAGCAGAGACATCAGCACCCGCATTCGCGCTCGGCTTTATCAGCTCCGCCTCGCTATGCTGCTCCTGCTCGGGCTCCGTCGTGGTCACGCCGAAACCCTGGCTTCTGCTGTCGTCAAATTGCTGCACGCTTGCTCTCCTGCGTCGCCGCTGCCCCTGGCAGGGGCGACTGGTTTAGTTTTAGTGGCTAGTATGGTCACGGATAGCTCAATTTTACCACGTCCCGTATCCTGGGTCACAACACCTGTGCCGCGGCACGTTGTGTTGAAGGGGGGATGTAGATGTGGCTCACCGCGACCACGCTGTGGCCTACCACGAGTATAGCAACATCGACCGCTAAAGATCGACTGCCGCGCCGCGTTTGCGGGTAGATGATCGGAATGCTAGTATATAGACGCCGTGGCGGTTGGCGTCACGGCGTCTTGTCCTGCCTTCGTGCAGGTCTTCCGCCTCGGCCCGCCCGCGTGGTGGCACCCGCTGCGCGCGCGACGTCTGTGCCATGGTCGAGGCTCATGTAGCCAGAGGAAGAAGGTGTTGTCATCATTATGCAGCCGATGCATAGCTACGAGATTACCTTTATAGTGAATCCCAACCTCAGCGAGGAGGAGGTCACGACCCAGGCCGAGCGGGTCGGCAGCCTGATCACCGGCGATGGCGGAGAGATCGTGGAGGTCCACCCCTGGGGCGGCAAGCGCCGCCTGGCCTATCCCATCCAGCACCATCGCGACGGCTACTACGTGACCACCAAGTTCCGCTCGGCGCCCAGCACGGCCTATGGACTGGACGCGCAGCTGCGGATCAACGACAACATCCTGCGCCACCTGGTCATTCGCCTGGACAAGCGCAAGAAGTGATGAAGTAATAGGGAGAGGAGTCTGCGATGGCCGGCTCGTATAACAAGATTATCATTATCGGCAACCTGGGCCGTGATCCCGAGAAGCGCTTCTTGTCCAGTGGCGACGCCGTTACGTCGTTCAGCGTGGCCACCAGCGAGCGGTTTCGTACGCGCGACGGCCAGCAGCAGGAACGCACGACCTGGTTCAACGTCAGTGCTTTCGGCAAGCTTGCCGACACCTGCGAGATGTACTTACACAAAGGGAGCTACGTGTATATCGAAGGCTCGCTGGCGTCGCGTGAATACACGGCACAGGATGGGACGACACGCACCAGCCTCGACGTGCGCGCCCGCGAGATGCGTATGCTCGACCGGCGTGGTGAGGACGGCGACCTCGGCTCGGACAGCGACTTCGGCGCGCCCGCCCGTGCTGCCAGTAGCGCCGCGCCCGCGGACAGCGACCCGGATATGGATAACATTCCGTTCTAGATAACACATCCGATGCGGCGCGCCGGGGCTGGCAGGCTCCGCGGGCCGCACGATTCATCAGGTAAACGAGGGCATAATGGCAGAGAGTGAGTACGAGAGCGATCCCGTGGTGGCCACGGTAGCGGCCGTCGAAGACGCGGATGAAGCCATCCCAGTGCCGGCGGCCGACGATGTGGCTGCCCCGGAGCAGGCAGCGGGTCCGACCGGAGCCGCGCCCGCGCGGCCGCACGTCGCCCGCCGCGAAGGTGGCCGTGACCGCGGCGGCTTCAGCCGGCGCCGCGTCTGTGCGTTCTGCGTGGACAAGGTGCAGTACATCGATTACAAGGATGCCGCTCGGCTGCGCCGCTTTATCTCCGAGCGCGGCAAGATCGAGCCGCGACGCAAGACAGGCGTCTGCGCCAAACACCAGCGCTGGCTGACCACGGCACTCAAGCGGGCACGCCAACTGGCGCTATTGCCCTACACTGCCGAGCATGTTCGATTCATGGGACGATGAACGAGAATCAGGCCAAGGCGGGGGCCACGCGGCCCCCGCAATCCCGCTTCACCACGACCCGGCGCGGATCGGTGGTGGACCGCCGCGCCGCCGCCAGCAGCCGCATGGTGCGCGAGGCCCGGCAGCGGCGTATCGCCATCCTGGCGGTGATCGGGGTCGCCGCGCTGGTGGTCATCACGCTGGCTATCGGCGCCGCGTGGGACTACGTGATCTATCCGGCGCAGGCCGTGGCGACGGTCAACGGCGCGGGCATCCGCAACGACGAGTTTAACCGCTTCCAGAAGTTCGAGTCGTTCTATCTGAACGCCCAGATCAACGCGCTGCAATCGCAGATCAGCCAGTTGCAGGCCGACACCAAGCACGCGGCGCAAAATAGCGCCATCATCAACCTGTATCAACAGCAGCTCACCTCGGTGCAGTCCAACGCCAGCAATATCCCCGCCTATACGCTGCAGCAGATGGAGCAGACGCTGGAGCTCAAACAGCACGCCGCACAGATCGGCATCACCCCGACCAAGGCGCAGCTCGATAGCCAGATCTCCAGTCTAGTCAAGCAGTTGGGCGGTCCGGCCGGCTACGGTCAGATGAAAGGCAGCACCGGCGTCAGCGAGGACGACCTGCGCAACTGGTACGCGATGCCCGCGGCCATTCAGGCCAACGGTCTGGCCCACTTCCAGGGCACGGTCAGCCCGACTCAGCCCTGGGCCAAAGCGCGCCATATCCTGGTCGCTACCAAGACGCGAGCCGACCAGATCGTGGCCTCGCTGAAGGAAGGGGCGAGCTTCTCCGACCTGGCCAAGCACTTCTCGCTCGACAACGGCCTGCAGGCGGGCCAGACCTACACGCCGACGCAGAAGCTGCAGTTGGAATCGACCAGCAGCGCCTTCAACGGCGGCTGGCTGCGCGACCCATCGCAGCCGTTCGTGAAGAATCAGCCGACCTGGATCACGCCGCAGACCAGCTACGTCAAGCCGGTCCTGGACGCCATCCTCTCCATGAAGGTCGGCGAGATCCGCGTGGTGAAGAGCCAGTTCGGCTATCACGTCATCCAGGTGACCGCGCATACCACGCACAAGCTGAGCAAGACGGAGATCAATAACCTCAAGCAGCAGCAGGCGCAGCAAGGCTACCAGGCGTGGTTCCAGTCGGCCACCGACGCGTCCAAGAACAAGGTCAACCCGCCGCAACCCTACGCCCAGTTCCCATCTTCATCGTCTAGCGGACAATAGACGGTGCCGGCGCGTAAGATCAGACTGGCCCTCATCTTTGGGGGCCAGTCTGCCGAGCACGATATCTCGCTGATCTCGGCACGTTCCGTGTTGCAGGCCATCGACCCGGCCCGTTACGAGGTCCTGCCGATCGCCATTTCGCCCGGGGGCGAATGGCTGGCCGGAGCCTTGGCCATGCAACTGCTCGGAGCGCCGGCCGCACCGGCCTCCGACAGCGGCGAGCATCTGCAGATTGAGCAGAGCCCGACCACGGTCGCCTCGGCCGTGCGGGCGCTCTCGCCCACCGGCCCGCGGCACGATGGCGGCGCCATCGACGTCGTCTTTCCGGTGCTACACGGCCCGCGCGGCGAGGACGGCACCGTACAGGGCCTGCTGGAATTGGCCAACGTGCCCTATGTCGGCGCCGGCGTGGCCGCCTCGGCGGTCGGCATGGATAAGATCCTGATGAAGCGCCTGTTTCTCGAGGCCGGGCTGCCGGTGGTGCCGTTTGTGGCCGTCACGCGCGTCGCGTGGCGCAGCAACCCCGGGGCCATCGCCGACGAGATCGAGGCGCGGATCGGCTATCCCTGTTTCGTCAAGCCGGCCAACATGGGTTCCAGCGTCGGCATCAGCAAGGTGCAGAGCGCCGCCGGCCTGGCCATGGCCATGGATGAGGCCGCGCGTTTCGACCGCCGCCTGCTGGTGGAGAAGGCGGCGCCGCATCCGCGCGAGATCGAATGCGGTGTGCTCGGCAACGACGAGCCGGAGGTCTCGCTGGTGGGGGAGATCCTGGTGGCCGCGTCGGCGCCGTTCTACGACTATGCCGCCAAGTATGAGCCGGGCGCCAGCGAGTTGGTGGTGCCGGCGGACATCCCGGTCGAGATCGCCGAGCGCGTGCGCGACTTGGCCCGGCGCGCCTTCCTGGCCATCGACGGCGCCGGGATGGCCCGCGTCGACTTCTTCCTCTGCGGCGACGAAGTCTTCCTCAACGAGATCAATACAATCCCCGGCTTTACCCCCATGAGCATGTTCCCCCGTTTGTGGGAGGCCAGCGGCGTGCCCTACGCGCGCCAGATTGACCGCTTGGTCGAGCTGGCCCTGGAGCGCCACTCGCGCTAAGGAACGGCCATGCGTCTGCTGATCGCGCCCGCTTCCCTCAAAGGGAGCCTGAGCGCCGCCGAGGTGGCGGTAGCACTGGCGCAGGGCGCGCAGCGGGCCGCGCAGGCGCTCGGGCAGCAGATCGAGATCGACGCCGTGCCCCTGGCCGACGGCGGCGAGGGCACCGTCGACGCGGTCGAGCGCGCCCGTGGCGGCACGCGCCGGACGGCCCGGGTGCGCGACCCGCTGGGCCGGCCTATCGACGCCTCGTACCTGCTGCTCGACGACGGCACGGCGGTGATGGAGATGGCTGCAGCTTCCGGCCTGCCGCTGCTGGCCCCGGCGGAACGCAATCCGCTGCTCGCTTCCACCGCCGGTACCGGCGACCTGATCGCCGCGGCGGTGGAGGCGGGCGCCCGGCGGTTGGTCATCGGCGTCGGCGGCAGCGCCACCGTCGATGGCGGAGCGGGCATGGCCGCGGCGCTCGGCGTGCGCCTGCTCGACGCGGCGGGACGGCAGATCGCGCCGGGCGGCGGCCCGCTGGCGCAACTGGAGCGCATCGACCTCTCGGGGCTGCGCCCCGACCTGCGCGGCCTGCCCATCGACGTGCTCTGCGACGTGCGCAACCCGCTCACCGGGCCGATGGGGGCGGCGCGGATCTTCGGGCCGCAGAAGGGAGCGACCCCGGAGATGGTCGAGACGCTGGACGCCGCGCTCGGCCGCATGGGGGAGATAGTGGCGCGCGATCTGGGGCGGGAGATCGCCGACCAGCCCGGCGCAGGCGCCGCCGGTGGCTTGGCCGCTGGGTTGGTCGCCTTTCTCGGCGCCCACTTGCGGCCGGGCATCGAGGTCATCATGGATCTGCTAGGCGTGGAGCAGCGCATCGCGGCCGCCGATCTTATCCTGACCGGCGAGGGCCAGATCGACGGCCAGACCGTGGGAGGCAAGGTGATCGCCGGGCTGGCACGGGCCGCTCAACCGCGCGGCGTGCCGCTGGTGGCCATTGCCGGGCGCGTGACACCGGAGGCCGCTGCCCTGTACGAGCATGGGCTAAGCGCCGCCTTCAGCCTGGCCGATGGCCCGCGTTCGCTGGAAGAGAGCCAGCAATACGGCGCCGACCTGCTGGCGCGCGCGGCGGAAAACGTACTCCGCCTCTGGCTGGCCCGGCGATAGGTCCCTGCACTCCACGGCAACTGGGGCGGGCACAGTTGAGTCCGGATGGGGCCTGGCCCTGAAAGGCGCCTCAAGCCGTCCTATCCGCCCGTGCTCCGATAGTGGTACGCTGCCCATAGAAGGTGCTATCGACACCTTCGGAGGAGAATATCATGGCTAAATTGCGCCGACCCTCCAAGAGCGCCATGAACAGGCTGGCAAAGCTCTCCCGCCGGCCCGAGTCGACCCTGATCGGAGGGATGCGCCAACTCGATGTATACTCCGCCGAGGGGGCGGAGTACTTCAAGCCCCTGGCGGCCGTCTGGATAGAGGCAGAGAGCGGCTATATCCGCGGCAGTACGATCATCAACCCGCAGAAGAGCGCCGATCGAGGCATTGGCGAGGCCCTGGTCTCGCTGGTCGATGCGCTGGTCTCGCCGATGCTGCCGCCGTCTGCCTTTGACTCGCTCGATCCCAACTCGCCGCTGCTGATCCCGCCGCGCTATCTTCCCGGCAGGATCGTGCTGAACAACGCGGACCTGGCGTCGGCAGCCCGGGAGATCTTCGCTCCGCTCGACGTTCGGGTCGAGTACAGCGAGCATCCACCCGGATTCGACGAGGTGTTTGATTCGTTGAACGCCCACGTGGGCGGCGACCCCAACGCCGCGCCACCCGAGCCGTATACCTGGGATGTCGACGTCGAACTCCTTCAGCCGCTGTTCAAGGCCGCCTATGAGTTCTACCGGCGAGCGCCCTGGGAATACATGCTGGATCACCCGACGCTCGCCATCGTCCTGGGCGATAAGGGGCCGGAAGCGGGCGTGGAGACCGTCTACGCCTCGATCCTAGGCGCGGGCGGCCAGGTCACCGGCGTGGCCCTGTACTTCTCAATGGATGACTACTGGGCATCGGTGCGACAGGGCACCCGCCTGGAGGCGGCCGACGAGAACGCCATGGTACGCCAGTTGTTGACCAACCTGTTGGGAGGAGGGTCGCCGAATGGCGAAGTCCCGCCCAACCTTCTTGGAGAGGGCCTGATCCTTCCCAACGGCCTGGCGGACAACCTTGACGAAGCGCAGAGTATCAACCCTCACAACTGCTTGACCTACTTCATCGAGTTCAAGGAGGACGCCGATCCCTTCTATCTGAAGTGGCTGAAGGAGCACAAATTCAAGCATACGCGGGATTATGTGCCCACCTTCATGCGCACCATGCCCGATACCGAGCCGCGCGACCTCAACGAGCGCGAGGTGCGGGCCATGACCGCGGCGCTGACGGCGCTGAATGCCTTCTTCGATCAATTCGGCCAGGACCTGGAACGCGACGGCGGCCAGATCCGCCGCGGAGACGAGAAACGGGTGACGGTGCGCGACGGCGATGCTCAAGCCATCGAGGTGCAGTACCCGCCCGAGGACTACGCCTGGGATCTGCACGAAGAATTGCTGGGTACCGCGGACGAGGCCCTTCCGCCCGCCTCGGAGACGGCCGCTACGACCGTCTATCACTTCCTGGTGCGCCTCGACTGGAAGAAATCGGTGTGGAGACGCATCGACGTGCGCGCCGACCAGACCCTGGACGACCTGCACGAAGCCATTCAGGAAGCCTTCGAGTGGGACAACGACCACCTGTACGCCTTCTTCCTGAGCGGCCGGGCCTGGGACAGTGCCAGCGAATACTCCAGCCCCTTTGCCCAGGGGCGGCCGGCCACGGCCTTCCGCCTGGAGAACCTGCCGCTGCAGGCCGGGCAGAAGATCCTCTACATCTTCGACTTCGGCGACGAGCTACGGCACCAGATCACCCTGGAGAAGATCGAACCAATCGGCGTCAAGCCCGGTATCACCTACCCGCACATCGCGGAGGTGCACGGCGCCCCCGTGCCGCAGTATTGAGGTTGACGGCGGGAGCACCGGTTGTAGACGAGGTACGGCGGGCGTCCTCGCCCGCCGTACCCCAAGTTCGCTACGGAGCGCAGTCAGGAGGGCAGCGCGATGCCACGGCAGGAACACGGCGATAAGAGCCCGAAGGCCCCACGTGGCCGGCATTCACGAGGCTACCTGCCGCATTTCGACGGCCGGTCTGTGCAACGCCCCGCACGAGTGGCCATTCAGTAGCGCTCGTGCCCGGGATAGGTGCCCGGATGTGCCGGAGCCTGTTTAGCGCCGGTCGGGATGCCAGTTCAGGACGGCGAACAGCCCAACCGCGCCGACGACGAAGAGAACCAGCGGCAGGGCCAGCGCGTCGGCGTTGGCCTGGCCGTTGAGCAACTCGACGCTGCCGCTGTGTGTCTCCGCCACCTGGATATCCAGGACCATCATGACGGCGATCAACAGCAGCAAGACACAGATCAGCAGCACAAGGCGGCGCAGGAGCCAGGGATTCATCGCTATTTCTTCTTCGGCGTGGCTTTATGTTTTGGCGGCGGGGCGGCAGGGCAGGCCAGCGTGACCCGACCGGTCAGGGCGGCCGACACCTGATAGATGCGCCCTACCTGCATCGTGAAACGCAAGCTGCGCTGCTTGCTCAGGCCCAGACGCAGCGTGGCATCGTAGGTCTTGCTCTTGTCGCGCAGGCGCATGGTCACAAGCGCTGTCTTCGAGTTGCCGCAGGTCAGACGCGCGACGCGCCAGGTCACCGCGTGCACGGACAGGCGCTTGTGGCGGTCGCTGTAGGTCATGGTGCCGGAGATCCGGCCGCGCTTATCCCGAATGAGCTCCAGGTCCAGCAGAATGGCACGCTTCAAGGCCGAGCCGTGCACGGCGATCCACGGTGCAGGCTTCTTCGGCTTGGGCTTCGGACGCGGCCTGGGCTTCGCCTTCGGACGCGCTGTGGGCGTCGCCGTGGGCCGGGGCGTATTGGTCGCGGTAGGTCGTGGCGTGGCCGTACTCGTGGGCGTCGCGGTCGGCAAGGCGGTGTTCGTCGCCGTGGCCGTGGGCGTCGCGATTGGGGGGACGGGGGTGGCGGTCGGCGTGGAGGTCAGCGTATAGGGCTGGCAGGTGACCGATGGCCACTGTTGCGGCGTGGGTATGGCCGTCGGCGTGGCGGCGGCGGAAGTTGGACTCGCGGTCGGTGACGACGTGGCCGTGGCCGTGGGCGTCGGGCTGGAGGTGGCTGAGGCCGTCGAGGTCACGGTGCCCGTCAGTGTCGCCGTTGCCGAAGCTGATGACGTCGCGGAAGCGCTGACCATGACGGTTGAGGATACCGTGGCCGCTGGCGTCAGTCCGGAGGTGGCCGTGGCCGTAGCCGTGACAGTGGCGGAGAAGGTGGCGGTGGCCGACAGGGTCGCCGGGACGGTGGCGGACGCGCTGGGGGTGGCGGTCGCGCTTGGCTGGATTAGCAGACTCTGCAGCAGCGGCGCGGAGAGGGTGTACCAGTCGCCGCCCAGCAAGCCGTACGTTTCGCGCACGCCGTAGCAGTCGCGCCAGTACGGCGCGGAGCTATTGTACAACCAGGCATCGGTATAGGTGCCGTTGACTGCCCAGTAGCTCCAACTGAGTGGACCGCTGATGCCATCGGGAGGGTTGTTCATGTAGTTGACGAGGTTGCTGAACCACCAACCGGCAGAGTTGCCGTTGGCTCCGTCCACGATACAGGAGTTACTCGTCGTACAGGTGCCGTATTCGCCGACCCACAGCGGCGCCGAGTAGCTCTGTCCCGGCGTGCCGATAAAGCCGAAGGCGCGGGTCCAGGTGGCATACATGTCCTCCACGGTGTCGTTCGTCTGATCCCAGCGATAGTCATGCGGCGAGTAGACGAGGCGATTGGGCACATTGAATTGTATAGGATCGGTCGTCACACCTTGCAGGTTCTCGCCCCAGCCATCGTGGGAGAAACTGCCGTCGCCCTGAGGATAGCTGGAAACACCCTCCACGAACATCAGCCAGTGGGGATTCAGGCCGAGCAGCAAATTGCCGGCCTGGGTCGCGGCGGCCGGCCAGTCGGTCGCGCTGTTGTTCTGGTTACCGCACGGACCCCAGTGCGCGCCGTTGAGGCTGCCGGCGAGGGACAGATAGTCGGAACAGGTGGAAGGCTGAAAGAGGGAATGCGGCTCGTTGCGCAGGTCCATGCCGATCACCGCGGGATCGTCCTTGAAAAGACTGCCGACCGTTTGCCAATCGTTCAGCCACGACTGCGGCGTGAAGCAGCTATACGGCGCGGCATCCGGCGCGCACGAGGGATCGGTGTACCAGAGCCCGCTCTCTTCCACGCCCCAGGCGGCGCGAGAGCGATGGTTGTCCAGGATGACGTAGAGGCCGCGTTGCCCGGCATAGTCGACAATCGTCTTGAGGATGGAGAGGGCATCCCGGCCGTACAGGTCGCTGTTGGGGCCGAGCAGGTCGCTGCCGGTCGTCGGTAAACAGCTTGTGCCGACGCAAATCGGGCCCAGCGAGCTGACGATGGGGTCGCGCTCGACTAGTTCGTTGGAGAACGGGATGCGCAGGGCGTTGTAGCCGAGGCCGACGATGCGGTCGATGATGGCCTGATAGCTCTGGTACTTCAGACCGCCGACCACGAAGTCGTTGGTCTCGCCTCCGTACCAATTCAGAGCATGGAGGACGACCGGATTGCCGTTGGCATCGACGATTTGCGTGCCGCAGGTATGGAGGTACGGGGCGGAGCCCGCCTCCGCGCAGGTCGCGGCACCGGCCGGCATGCGTGGCGCCGATGGTCCAAAGAAAGTCAGCGCCGGTGTTAGCAGAAGTACTAGCACGCCACGGCGCCACCATGCGCCCACGCCACGTCGACCCACGTCACTTCCCCTGTCTTCTGTGCGGTGGGGGACGCAGTGGTTAGTGTAACGAACTCAGCGGCTCGTGGGAAGGGCCTATCCGCAAGGAGCAGCCTCAGGCCGTCCTCCGTCGCCCGGCGAGGGCCTGGCGGGTTGCCTCCACGATCTCGGCCGACGACGCCTCCCGGGCCGCCGTCTCGAGTATCTCGCAGATTGCATCGTACGCCGCGGAGGTGCCTGCGCCGAGCCGCGGCTCGGGCTGCATCATCCGCAGCACGTCGACGGCCTGCAACATCTCGGTCACCAGAACCGTCTCCAGGTGGTGCAGGGCACGGCGAGTGAGCTGCACCGTCAGCGGGGCCAAGGTCGCGTGGTCCTCGACGTCGTAGTCGAGCGGCGGGCAATGCAGCGTGGCCGGCGCGGCGAGGTGCTTCAGCTCGGAGGTAATCGTCGCGGCCGCGTAGGTCAGCAGGCCGGATACGTCGTGCGGTACCCCGATCCCGCCGAGAAACAGCTCCGGATTGCCGAATTTCAGGTTGCCGGTCTTGTTCATGCGGCGCTCGGAGAGCATGGCCACGTGCGCCAGGACCACCCTGAGCGCGTCGAACTGCAGGGCCATCACCATGGGATGGAAGTTGCCGTTGGAGATCAGGCGACCGCTGGCGAGCGAGACCATCGGATTGTCGTCGATGGCGTTTAGCTCAACCTGCACCGCCTGGCGCGTCGCCGCCAGACATTCGCGCAAGGCACCGTGCACCTGAGGCATGACCCGGAAAGAGAGCGGGTCCTGCACGGAGCGCACCGTATCGGGATGGTGAAGACGGCTACCGGCCAGCAGTTCGCGCACATGGGCCGCGGCGGCGATCTGGCCGGGGATGGGTTTGGCCGCGGCAGCCTCCGGATCGAATGGACTGAGATTGCCCCCAATGGCCTCGAGGGTCAGCGCACCGGCCAGATCGGCCAGCGCGGCGATGCGCTCGGCCTCCAGCACCACCAGGGCGCCGGGACCGATGGCAGCGCCGTTGGCGCTGATCATGGCCAGACCGTCTTTGGGTTGCAGGACGTAGGGCGATAGCCCAGCGCGTTCCAGGGCCATGGCGCCGGGCAGGACCTCGCCGCCCAGGCGCGCCTGCCCCAGGCCGATCGCCACCAGTGCGATGGCGGCCATGCTCATGAGATCGGCGGCGCCGACGGAACCGACTTCGGGCACGATGGGGTGTATGCCGGCGTTGAGCATGTGCACCAGTATGAGCATGGCCCCCGGGTGCGCCCCGGACCCGCCCCGCGCCATGCCGGCAACGCGTGCAAGCATGATGGCACGCACATCCTCGTCGGGCAGGTCCGGGCCGACGCCGCCGGCATGCGCCGTGACGATGCGCGTCTGATAGGCCATCAGTTGTTCGCGCGACACGCGGGCGTCGCGCAGGTGCCCCAGCCCGGTGTTGAGTCCGTAGATCAGCGTCTCACCGTCGATGGCCCGATCCACGATGGCCCGGCCGGCCTCGACTCGCTCCAGCACCGCGGGCGCCACGTCGAGGCGCGCCCTGTCCACGGCAACGCGATAGACATCCTCCAGCACCAAACCTTCTGCGTCCAACACCACCGGCGTCACGGCTATCCCCTTCGTCTCGTCACAGTCCGCACATAGTGTAGCCGAGACCGCCGGTCGATGAGTCCCGGCGCGAGGGCATAACCCGGTTTATTCACGACTGCGGGGAGGCCACGCCCCATAGGCGGGTCATCGCCGCCAGCACAGCCTGCAGGCCACCCGGTGTGTGCGGGCGAGCCGCCGGGGTCTTGACGGCCTTCATCCGGCTATCGGGATGGAAATGGTGTGGCCGGGGAGCCGGCGGTCTTAACCGCCGGCTCCCCGGCCAGGGTCCCCTTTGGGGCGGCAGTATCAGGCGTCAGATAATGAGCGGTCGCACAGGGCCGCCGCGCTGATACCATGTGAGAGGGACGGCGGAGAGCAGGAGGCACGAGGAAGGGCGGTATGAACGAAATCGCGATTGCGGATGCGGTCCGGGCGGTGGCCGCGGAACTTGGGTTATCGCACAGCGCCGTGGCGCGCACCATCGAACTGCTCGACGCCGGCAACACCCTGCCATTCATCGCCCGCTATCGCAAGGAGGCGACGGGCGGGCTGGACGAGGTGGCCATCGGGCGTGTGGCCGAGCGCCTCGCCGCCTGGCGCGCCCTGGAGGAACGCCGGGCGGATGTGTTGCGCCTGATTGCGGAGGCCGGTGCGCTGACGCCCGAACTGGAGGCGGCCATTGCCGCCGCGCCGAGCATTGCTGTCCTCGACGACCTCTATCTGCCCTACCGGCCGAAGCGGCGCACGCGCGCCACCATCGCCCGCGAGCGCGGCCTCGACCCACTGGCACAGCTCATCCTGGCTCAGGAGCCCATGACGCAGACGCGCCAGGAGCTGGCGCAGCCCTTCGTGGACGCGGAGCGCGAGGTGCCGACGGCCGAGGACGCCCTGGCCGGCGCCCGCGATATCGTGGCCGAAGCGGTCAGCGAGCACGCCGAGACCAGGGCAGCGCTGCGCGCCCTCTTCGGCAGCGCCGGCACGGTCGCCGTCAGCGCGCCGGAGGCGGCCACGGCGGACCCCTCGCGCACCTATGCCACCTATTACGACCTCTCGCTGCGCGTAGCCCAACTGCTCCCCCACCAGACACTGGCCATCAACCGCGGCGAAAAGGCGGGCGTGCTGCGGGTCGCGGTCGAGGCGCCCGAGGGTGACGCGCTGTCCATCATCGGCCGCAACTTCCCGCCCGATGCGCGCTCACCGCTGGCGGAGGATCTGCGCGAGGCGGGCGTCGATTCCTATCGCCGCCTGCTGGCGCCCTCCCTGGAACGCGAGGTTCGCAACAACTTGACCGAGGCCGCCGAGGAGCATGCCATTACCGTGTTTGCGCGCAACCTGCGTGCCCTGTTGCTGCAGCCGCCGCTGCGCGGCCAGACCATCCTGGGCATCGACCCGGGCTTCCGCACCGGCTGTAAGGTCGCGGTGATCGACCCCACCGGCAAGCCGCTGGCCTTCGCCACCATCTATCCGCATCCGCCGCAGAACCAGACGGAGCAGGCGCTCAAGACCCTGGAGCAACTGGTCGCCGCGCACGGCGCCGCCGTGGTGGCGATAGGCAACGGCACGGCCTCGCGCGAGACGGAGCACCTGGTGGCGCGCCTGATCGACCGGGTGGCCGGCCGGGGCCATACGCTGGCTTACACCATGGTCAGCGAGGCCGGCGCCTCGGTCTATTCGGCCTCGCCGGCCGCCCGCGCCGAGTTTCCCGAGCTGGATGTGACGGCGCGCGGCACCATCTCCATCGCGCGGCGCCTGCAAGACCCGCTGGCCGAGCTGGTGAAAGTGCCGCCGCAGTCGGTCGGGGTGGGGCTGTACCAGCACGACGTGGAGGAGAAGCGCCTGGCCGCCGCCCTCGACCGCGTGGTCGAATCGGCCGTCAACTTCGCGGGTGTGGATGTCAATACGGCCTCGGCCGCCCTGCTCAGCCACGTGGCCGGCCTGAACAAACGTACCGCCGAGAGCATCGTCGCCTATCGCAATGCCCAGGGCCCCTTTGCCACGCGCGAGCAGATGCGCAAGGTCCCGGGCATCGGCCCGGCGACCTTCCAGCAGGCGGCGGGATTCCTGAAGATTCCCGGCGGGGTCAATCCGCTCGACGACACCTTCATCCATCCCGAGAGCTACGCGGCCACCGAGCGGTTGATCGCCCTGATGCCGGCGGAAGACGGCGCGCGCCTCTCCGAGCGCGCCGGGCGGTTCCGCGAGGCCCTGCTAGGCGATGCGGCATTTCGCGACGAGGTGGCGGTAGAAGCCGGCGTGGGCGAGCCGACGCTGCTGGATATACTGGAGAACCTGGCGAAACCCGGGCGCGACCCGCGCAGCGATCTGCCGCCGCCACTCCTGCGGCGGGACGTGCTGACCCTGGATGACCTGCACGAGGGCATGGTGTTACAGGGCACCGTGCGCAACGTGGTCGACTTCGGCGCGTTCGTGGATATCGGACTGAAGAACGACGGGCTGATTCACCGCAGCGAGATGGGCTCACGTTTTGTGCGCGACCCGCTCACCGTCGTCTCCGTCGGCGACATCGTCACCGTGCGCGTGGTCTCCATCGACAAAGAGCGCGGGCGCATCGCGCTCAGCATGCGCGGCACAGCGTAGCTCAAACATCCGTCACCGCTGCGCTATGCTGTAGGTATTGGCAAGGGACGAGGGGGAAAGCATGCAAGCAGCGGCGATGGAGACAATATACCTGGATCACGCGGCGACGACACCGGTGGACCCGCGGGTGGTGGACGCCATGCTCCCCTATCTCGGCGAGCATTTCGGCAATCCCTCGAGCATCTACGGCCTGGGGCGCACCGCGCGCGCCGCCATCGACCGGGCGCGCGAGGAGGTGGCGGCGGCGCTCGG
>Ga0209062_1003545_pt1 | contig 17842 bp, 16 predicted proteins | sample Coa_R2_2_FD_187158 | JGI IMG/M metagenome (GOLD analysis project Ga0209062, IMG submission 187158) | Surface soil microbial communities from Centralia Pennsylvania, which are recovering from an underground coalmine fire - Coalmine... | ecosystem: Environmental > Terrestrial > Soil > Unclassified...
TCCTGGAGCCGTTTACGCCAACCGTAAAAGGACCACTCCGTCAGCCCCTGTTCCCTGCAGAACTGCTTGACGGACATCCCGCTGCGCCCTTGCGCCGCGATTCATTCGGCCCACTCGTCTGCTTTCGGGTTGAGAGGCTTCGCCTCAACGACAGTATCGCTCATGACACCACAATGCACCGCCGACCGGTGCGTCAGAAAGAGCGGTTTACGAGACGCTTACGATCTTCCACCAAATTTGGTTTGAGAAGAATCGACCGGCCCAGCACGTTTAGCCGGAACAACCGTAATCCATCCAGAAGGAGTGCCTCGATGTTCTCGGAGTACTCGTCCGCATTCAGTACCGCCACGGCCGAACGAGGTCTCAGGTACGAGACGGAGTGCTTCGGCCAAACCCATTCGGCCATCATTCCCGCTGTCGCGGTCAAACCCACTGAGGAGCCGAGGAATCGTCGCCGATCGAGTTTCATCGCAGCACCTCGAAGGGATGAATCATCTCGCCACACTTCAGTGCGAGAATTGCAGTGGCGAGAGTCGCATTATTCCGGATGTCGCGGCCGTCTCCGATGATGGCCGCCAGTCTGTTCTTTAGCCCTCCGATAGGCTCTTGGTACACGAACAAGCTGAGAATGCACCAGGCAAGACTGGAAACAGAATCGACGCTGGCTGCGTTCTGTCGCAGCCATGACAAGCTCTTTTGAATCATTTCGGTTCGCTGTTCGTCCTGGAGAGCCAGCACCGCGATCGCTGTCGCCTCAACATGCGGGCGCAGCGGCACTCCGTAAACAACGCTGTTTCCGGAGTTCCACCCTCCGTCAACACATGCGCGGTCCAGAAGCATCTGGACACCCAGATGGGTTCGTTTCTCCGATGCTTCTGAGCGATTGCAGACCGTGAATTGCTTAATAGCGATGATACTGAAGGCTGTGGGGATGACCCAGCTTGCGGAGCCCGAAATCCAGGGCCAACCGTACTTGTCAGGATCGAATTGAACGTTGCGATCAGCTGTTTTGAATTTCCATCGCCAGAACCAATGGCCCTCTCGGCCCTTGGTTCTCAGAAGCCAGGATTCACCTCGTTCTCGGGCTTTTGACGGATCGTTGACTGAATTCAATGCGCAGACGGCAAGGGCCGTTGTCCACGAAGATTCCCGGTCACCAACGAAGGATGGCCAACTGCCGTCTGCAAGCTGCACGCCTGACAAAAGCTTGCCCAGCCGCTGCGCCTCAGAAGGCCTCTCCGCCAGCAGGCAGAGGATTGCTAAAGATGTAGCTTCAACTGACCTGCCGTGAGCCGAAGAAACTCCACCCTCCGCCGCGTAGCTCCCGACCGCGCAGTTCCTCAAGAAGATCAGAGTTGCTCATGCCGTGATTCTGCCGGAAGGTTCTTTAACGATCAAGCCAACTCCCCTTCCGGGAGAGGCCAGAACGGCGGAGCCGTGAGGAGGATCGAGAACTATTTGCGATTACTGTCCATCCTACATTTGCGATGATCTTGTCCGTGCGGCGAACTGGAAAGCGTCGTGACAATATTGCTATGGGCAATCGAGGTCAGTTTGGATATCGCTTCCAGCCGCCGGGTAAGGCGCGCCCACCGGACTCGATCCAGGAAGTTAATCGCCCCTCCTCAACACGAATCTGTCGACCCATGCGCACTCGCTTTCGAAATTTCAGCCAAATGTAGCGATCAAATGGGGGCAAGCCGACGATGTCAGCCAATACTCTGCGGGTGTCTCTTGGCGAGAACCGACGGGGTTCTACCTCACCCGACATCGGAGCTAAAGCGTGTGTGCCAAATGTGTGCCGGCTCGGCAAAACTCGGCCAAATTCGTCAACGCTCAGCAAGAGCAAGGATCGTAGCAAGACGTTGATTCAAAGGACACTTAGAGAACATAGCGCTTCTCGGACAACCTCAGCCAAAGAGGGCAAAAACGGATTCGTAATCAGCAGGTCGCCGGTTCGATCCCGGCGGGTGGCTCCACAGTGAAAGCCCGCCCTCGTATTGGCGCAATCGGCGCCGGCAAAAATCGCAAATCCGCTAAAGTTTCTCCAGGAATCGCCGGTGCACCCGTGAATCCTCCGTCAGCTCCGGATGAAACGTCGTCACCATATGTCTTCCCTGCTCCACCCACACCGGATCGCCGCCATAAGACGCCAGCACCCGAGCACTCTCTCCGACCTTGCGAATAATCGGCGCGCGAATAAATACCGCTTCGAAATCCCCGTCAATTTTCGCGATCCGGCTGTCGATCTGCCGCCCATATCCGTTCCGCTCCACCGTAATATCCATCAAATTTAAGCTCGGCTGCGGCGGATGCGTCACCTCGCGCGCCAATAAAATCGCGCCCGCGCACGTCCCGTAAATCGGCTTCTTCAACCCGAACTCGCGCACCACCGAAGTCAGCCCCTCCGCCTCGAGCAGCTTCAGCATCGTCGTGCTCTCGCCGCCGGGGATGATCAGCCCGTCGATCCTTTCAAGCTGATCCTTCGCGCGCACCTCCATCGCCCGGGCGCCCGCCCGCTCTACCGCCTTGCGGTGCGCCTCGAAATCCCCTTGCAGCGCCAGAACGCCAACCGTCTTCATTTACCAGCCTCGCGTTTGCAGCAGCTCCCCTTCCGGCAGCTTCGCGACATCCAGGCCGCGCATGGCCTCGCCCAGTTCCTCGGACGCCTCCAGCAGCTTCGCCGGATCGTTATAGTAAGTCGCCGCCTTGACCACCGCCTTGGCTCGCGCCTCCGGATCCTCGCTCTTGAAAATCCCGCTGCCGACGAACACCGCTTCGGCGCCCAACTGCATCACCAGCGCCGCATCGGCCGGAGTCGCTATGCCGCCCGCCGAAAAATTCGGCACCGGCAGTTTTCCGTTCGCCGCCACCCATTCCACCAGCTCCAGCGGAGCGCCCAGATTCTTGGCCTCGTGCACCAGCTCTTCCTTGCCCAGCACCGTGAGCTGCTTCATCTCCTTCACGATCGTGCGGATGTGCCGCACCGCCTCGACGATATTGCCCGAGCCGGCCTCGCCCTTGGTGCGAATCATCGCCGCCCCCTCGGCAATGCGCCGCAGCGCCTCGCCCAGATTGCGCGCACCGCAAACGAACGGCACTTTGAAACTTTTCTTGTCGATGTGATGCTCCTCATCGGCCGGCGTCAGCACTTCGCTCTCGTCGATGTAATCGACGCCCAGCGCCTCCAGCACCCGCGCCTCCATGAAGTGCCCGATGCGCGCCTTGGCCATCACCGGAATCGACACCGCGTTCATAATGTCGCGAATGATGCGGATCGAGGCCATGCGCGCCACGCCGCCTTCCTTGCGAATATCGGCCGGGACGCGCTCAGCGCCATCACCGCCGCCGCGCCCGCCTGCTCCGCGATCTTGGCCTGCTCCACGTTGGTGACGTCCATGATGACGCCGCCCTTGAGCATCTCCGCCAATCCAACTTTCAATCGAAAATCTTCAGAAAGATACATAAGCCTCCTTGACTCGCAATCGCGTTAAACCAACACCGGAACCGGCTCGCGCCGCTGTTTGCGCGCGCGCGCGAACTCCGTCCGGAAAATCACGCCCAGCACCTGCAACCCGTATCTGATATTTTCCGGCGTCATCGCCGCGAAGCACAACCGCAGCCCGTGCGCCTGCGGGCGCGACACCGCGAAGTATTTTCCCGGCGTGAAGCTGACATTTTCCCGCGCCGCGCGGGCCGCCAGTTCGGCGGCGTCCAGCGGCTCGGGCAGCCTCACCCACAGATTCATGCCGCCCTCCGGACGCGTGAACTCGCTTCCTTCCGGCAATTCTTTTTCGCACGACTGGATGCAGGCGCGCAGCCGCTCGGCGCCCGCCGCCAGCATTTTTTTGCGATGCGCCGCCAGCCGCCCCGTCTCGGCGAAGCGCAGCAGCACCGCCTGCGAGAGCTGATCGGAGTGGAGATCGCTCGCCTCCTTGGCCTCCGACAAACGAGCGATGAAATGTTTCGGCCCCACGCACCAGCCCACCCGCAATCCCGGGAACGCGATCTTCGAAAAACTTCCCAAAAGAATCACGTCATCGGCCTCGTCCAGCGCCTTCATCGCCCGAACGTCCTCGCCAAAATAGCGCAAGCCCCCGTACAGATCGTCCTCGACGATAATGACTCCGAAGCGCCGCGCCAGTTCGAAAATCTGCTTTCGCGCATCCTCGGGTATGGTCGTGCCGGTCGGATTTTGAAAATTCGGCGTCAGCACCACCAGCCGCGGATGCTCTTTTTCAAAAATTCGCTCCAGCGAATCCACCTCGACGCCGCTCCGCGCGCCCCGCAGCGTGACCGGCGCGCCGATCACGCGCGCCCCGCCGCGCTGGAAAACACTGCGCACGCCCGGATAGACCGGATCTTCCAGCACCACCGTCTCGCCGCGCGGTGCCAGCACGCGCTGGATCAGATCAAACGCCTGCTGGCATCCGCTGGTGATCAGAATGTCATCGTTTTCCCCCGCTTCGCCGCGCGAGCGCAACTGCTCGAGGATAAACCTTCGCAGCGGCTCGTAGCCGCTCGCTGGCCCGAGCTGCAAGATGTTCGCGGCGTCTTTCGAATCGATCACCTCGCGGCACGTGGCGCGGAATTCCTCCAGCGGAAACTGCATCTCCGATGGCCGCGAGGCCGAAAAGCTGATCAGCGCCGAAGGCGCCGCCGGCGGATTCTCATCCGCGGCGATGATCGATTCCCAATCCACCCGATTCGCCCACTCGACAAAGCTGCCCCGCCCGACGTGGCTCTTGATGAGCCCGTCGTTCTCCAATAGCTCATAAGCGGCCGTAATCGTGGTCCGGTTCAGTCCAATGGAGCCAGCCAATTCCCGGGTTGGAGGAAGCCGTTCACCTCGCGCCATCCTCCCGGAAAGGATCGCTACCCTAATTTGTTCATATACTTGGCGGTAATACGGAACCTCGGACGGAGAGACGATATGGATCTCTGGGACCATGCCAATCTACCGCCAAGCATACCATATTGGCTGGCGACCGGCGATCAGAACGTCAAACGCAGCGAAAATTGAATAATTCGCGGCCCGCCGCCCACCAGGCCGGCCGTGGTGCCGACGGCGGTCGCCACCGCGCTGCCCACATCCGCCGTAATCTTTCCGAAACTGGCGCTGCTCTGATTGCTCACCGGATTCGAAAAATTCGTGTGGTTGAGCAGATTGAAGAAATCCGCGCGGAATTGCAGGCGAATGCGCTCGCTGTGGATCGGGAAATTCTTCGCGGCCGTCAGATCCCAGTTGAACAGGCCCGGACCGTAAAATTCATCACGGCCCGAAGTTCCCACGCGGCCGGTCGGCGGCGTCGCGAAATACGAAGTGGCGAACGCGGCGTCGGGATTGCCGTTGTTCTGCGGCAGCGGGCCGCTTCCCACGTAATTCGGGCGATCGTCGAATTGATTGAAGCCGCTGAAATCCTGCGAGCCGTTGTAGACCGTAAACGGCGTGCCGCTCTGAATGGTCGCGATCCCGGAGACCTGCCAGCCGCCGATTACCTCCCGGTTCACGATATTGTTCCAGCCGAAAAGCCGATGGCCAGGACCCGCCGGGACATCGACGACATAAGTCACCACCGCGCGATGGCGGATATCGAAGTTCGACGGACCGTAATCGGCGTGAAGATTTCTGGGATCGGCGAGCCCGCCCGGCTGGCCCGCGGGTACGGACCAGGACGAGCTGTCATCCAGCGATTTGCTGAATGTGTACCAGGCTTGCAGGATTCCGTAATGCCCCTGATACTTCGCGGTGAGCACCAGGCCGTTGTAGTTGGAATTGGCGATGTCCTTGCCGGTGTTCAAACGGCCAAAGAAAGGATACGGGAAGATCTGCTGGTTCGGCGCCTGATTGCCCCGCACCGCGGTGCTGTTGACCTGCACCACCGGCTCATTCAGATCGACATTGACCATGAGCTTGTGGCCGCTCGATCCCTGATAATCGGCTTCGAGCGAAAAATTCTTTGCAATTCTCCGCTGGACACCAACATTGAACTGATAAATATAGGCGCTTCGCAGGTTCGGATCTTCGGCGCTGAATCCAATCACGCCGCTGGTCGGCGTGCCGGGGCCTTGTTTGCCGTAGTTGGAGACGAACGGCACGTTCTGGTTGAAGCCGGTGGCCCAGGAGAATTTTCCGGGCTGGGTCACGTTCGCCGTCTGCGTGGTCGTAAGGCTGTACGGCGCATTCAGACCCATATTCGCGGGAATATTATTGAAGACGTCATCGTAGGCGACGCGGAATCCGGCGCGGATGACGGTATCGTCGTGGCCGAAAATTTTATCGGCGAAGCGCGGCGTGTAAGCCATCCCTACCACCGGCGCCACGTTATTCTTATCCGAATTGACGCCGCTGTTGGATAGCGTGAACGGCGCGGTGGTATAGAAGAACGACGCCGGACCGTTCAGCGCAGGATTAATGTTCAGCACCTGATTGGTGCCGAGCAGCATTGGGCCCACGCCGGGAATGAAGTTGGTGGCTTCCTTTCGCGTCTGATAAATCGCCGACGGATATTCGTAGCGGATGCCGTAGTTCAAAGTGAAGTTGTCCTTCACCTTGTAGGTGTCCTGCCAGTAGAGATCGAAGGGATAGCGCGTCCAATATGCCAGCGTGTTGCCGGTGTGGAATGACGAGGTGTTGACCAGGCCGCTGGCGAAATCGGACCAGTTCACGAAATTAAAAGACCCGCGCGCCGAACCATCCAGGAAGCGCTTGGCGTCTTCCCGGCGGATGTGATAGCCCCAGCGGAAGGAGTGTTTGGAAGCGCCGAACGGAGCCACCCAGCTCATGTTGTCGAACAGCTCATAGGTGTTGGTCACGCGGCCCTGCGGATAATTATTGGCCGTTCCCAACTGCGCGTATCCGCCGGCGACGACGATGGTCGGCAGGCCGGAATCGAGCAGGTTTTTCGTCGCATCGACCACGCCGGGCAGCGGCACTCCGTTAACCTGCATGACCGACGCGGCATTGAAGCCGGAGTCCTGCACCAGCAGAAACGTCCGGTTGCGCGAATAGCCGAAGCGAAATTCGTTCAGCAGATTCGGCGAGAAGGTGTGGGTTTCGTTGATCATGCCGGAGCGGCTGATGGGCGCGTTGGTGGTGCCGCCCTGAAGCGGCAGCGCCCCGGCGGTGACCACGGCGCCCTGGTATTCCGCCCAGCGGCCGGTGAGATGATCCTTATCCGTGAGGTTTTGGTCGATTTTGATCAGGCCCGTGTTATCAAACGTCGAGGCCGCGACGTTGGCAATGAAGTTGACCGTGGAATTGGCCTGGGTGGCGTTCGGCATCGGCCAGAACTGGAGCAGGTTTCGCGAAATGGGGTCGGTTACCTGAGCGCGCTCGGCTGCGGTGGGGACGCGCGTGGTGCTGACGGTGGGATTTACCTGGCGGAACCCTTCCCAGGAGGCGAAGAAGAACGTCTTGTTCTTCTTAATCGGCCCGCCCAGCGCCGCCCCATACTGGTTGCGGTGCAGAACGTTTTTCGTCCCGCCCAGCTTGTTGGTGAAAAAGTCCGTCGCATCGAAATCCGAGTTGCGGAGATACTCGAAAACGGAGCCGTGAAATTCGTTGGTGCCGCTTTTGGTCACGATGCTGACCTGCGCGCCATGGCCGCGGCCGAACTCGGCTGTGGGGACGCTGGTTTGCACGGCGAACTCCTGCACCGCGTCGGTGATGCGGAAATTGCCGAGGGCCGAACCGATCTGCGTATCCATATTGCTTACGCCATCGAGTAGGAACAGGTTCGACTGCGACCGGGCTCCGGAAACATTGAATCCGCCGCCCTGCTGGCCGGGCGTGGACGGCGCCGCGCCGGGCGTGAGCAGCGCCAGATCCAGATACTGGCGGGCGTTCAGCGGCATGTTGCCGATGGTGCGCGTATCGACGACGCTGCTGATGGTGCTCTTGTCGTTTTCAAGCAGCGGCGCGACGCTTTCCACCTGCACCGATTCGGTCAGCGTGCCAACCTCGAGCGTCAGCTCCAGGTGCGTGATCTGATCCACCTGCACCAGCACCGAATTGACGGTGACGCGCTTGAATCCGTTGGCTTCGGCGACAAGAGAGTAGGTCGCGGGCGCCAGCTCAAGGAATTGAAATTCGCCCTGCGGGTTGGTTGTGGTGTTTAATTGCGCGCCGGTGCCGATGCTGGTCAGCGTGAGTTTCACCGCGGGCACGACGGCCCCGGAGGAATCCTTCACGGTTCCGCTGATACTGCCTACGGGAGAGGCCAAGACAGCGATTCCCGTTACAAGACAAAGCCCTGCCAGAATTTTCATAAGACACCCTCGTTACCCAAAACCGATCCCGCGAGCTGGCGGTGAAGATCGGGTTAGACCTCTGTTGCGATCACGTCAATGCGACGTAAATTGCTCCCAGAGTACTTGAAGTCAGTCAATTCGTCAAGAGAGATTCTTCGATTTGAGTACGCTGCGATTTTCCCAATCGCGCTACAGTCGCGATCATGGCGCTACCGATACCTTCACTCGGAATCGCGTCGATCGGCTCGGCAGAGGGCCGATTGCAGAAATTTCGCGATCGATTCGGTCAGCGCGCGCGGATGATCGGTGCGGGCCATGGCCAGCGCCTGCTGGCGCTTGATGGGCCGTCCGGCCACGCGATAAACCTGGAAAAACCGCGGCTGGCCGCGAAGCGCCTGCTCCGGCAGAATCGAGTATCCGAAACCAGCCTCCACCAGCCGCTTGATCGCCACGGTGTCATCGGCTTCCATAATTACTTCCGGGGTCAGCGCGAGATCGCGGAAAAAACGATCGATCATGGTTCGCATGTTGCTGCGCTTGGGATAGAGCAAAAACTGCGCCGAGGCCAGCTCGGAGGGGCGAATCGCGCCGACATGCCAGCCGCGGATCCGCTTGGGCGACGGCTTCAGGATCAGCATCTCTTCTTCAAACAGCGGCAGAATCGAGAGCTGATGATGCTCGAAGGGCAGCGAAATCAGCGCCAGATCGAAGCGCCGGTCGAGCAGCCCGGAAACCATTTCCTCGGTAGGCGCCACGGTGATCTTCACGCGAATATTTGGAAAACGCTTGCGCAGCAGCCGCAAGGGACGTCCGAGTTGATGAATCAGCGCGGTCGCTCCGGTGGCGAAAGAGAACGGGCGGCGGTCGGCGGCGGGGTCGTTGGAGAATTCCTGTTCGATTCCGCGCATCTGCCAGAGCACCCCGCGCGCCAGCTCGGCCAGGCGAAGCGCGGCCGGCGTCGGGATCAGGCGTTTGCCGCTTCGCACAAACAGATCCGAGCGCAGTTCCGAGGATAAATTGTGCAACTGCAAGCTCACCGCCCCGGGCGAAAGATTGACCCGCTCGGCCGCGCGCGTCACACTGGAGCATTCCAGCACGGCCATGAACAGTTCGAGTTGACGGATATCCATAAGCCTTAATGAGCATCTCACAGCCGGCCGCTTCCGCCGCGCTCGAGCATCCCCTCAAGTACCGGCGACAGCGTCCGATAATATAAGAGTGCCGAGCGAGGACAGACGCCGCGAGCCGCGGGTGAGGGTCGACATGGCGGCGACCGTGACCATTCTCGACGCCACGAAAAATTTGATCACCGCCCGAGTCGCCGACATCTCCGGCAGTGGATTGCTTCTGGTGACTTCGCGCCCGATCCCCGTCGATTCCCCCGTTCGCATCGAAGCACAGGACATCCTCCTGCTGGGCGAGGTCTGCCGCTGCCAAGACGACGGCGGTCAGTGGCGCGTCGCCGTGCAAGTGCGGCATTCGCTCAGCGGCCTGAAAAAGCTGGAGCGGCTGAACCGCGCTTTGATGGGCTCGAACAGCGAAGTTCGGGAACGCGCGCCAAGCGAAGATAAGTAAGGCGAACATAAACGCGCATCCGGCCCGGAATGAAGTAGACGGCAAGACGAGGGATCGCCTCCTCTGCCGCGCACTTTGCGATAGTACGGACTAGAGATGCTTCGCTACGCCGCGGTCGACATTGGAAGCAATTCGACGCGAATGCTGGCCGCCGAAGTGGTTCCCGGATCGACGCCGCGGGTGCTTGCCTCCGAACGCGAGGTGACGCGCCTCGGCGCAAGCGTTTTTCACGACGGCCGCATCAGCGCCGCGGCCATGGCGGGAACGCTCCGCGTGCTCGCGCGGATGGCGGAGATTTACCGCGGGCTGAACGTCGCCGGAGTTCGGGCGGTGGCGACCAGCGCCGTGCGCGACGCCTCCAATCAGAGCGAGTTCATCGCGCGCGCCTCGGCGGCGCTGGGAACGCCGGTTGAGATCATCACCGGACGCGAAGAAGCGCGCCTGATTCATCAAGGCGTGATCAGCCGCTGGCCTCAGAACGGCCGGCGAGTCCTGATCGTCGATATCGGCGGCGGAAGCGCCGAAATTATTTCGAGCGAAAACGGCGCCCTGCTTGACGCGGTCTCAAAGCCGCTGGGCGCGGTGCGCATTCAGGAGATGTTCCTGCATCACGACCCGCCCGCGGAGCGCGAATTGCACCAGATGGCCGAATTTATCGACGCCAAGCTGGAAGGCGCGGTGGCCCGCCTGGGCTTGCGTTTCGACCGGGTGATCGCCACATCGGCCACGGCGGCGGCGGTGGTTTGCGCGGTGAATCGCGTGCCGCGCTCGCGCCGCGAAAAGGCGGATCGTTTGCGCGCGTCCACCGCGCAGATCCGCAAGCTGTATCGCAAGCTGGCGTCGCTCGACTTGGCGGGCCGCAGAAAGGTGGCCGGCATCGGACCGCGCCGGGCGGAGATCATCGTCGCCGGAGCAGGCACGCTGCTGCGCATCCTCGAACGTTTCCACGCCGCCGGTCTGTATTATTCGGCGGCCGGCGTGCGCGACGGCATCATCGCCGATATGGTCGCCCGCGGCGTCGGCGGGGAGCTGGCGCGGCTCAACCGCGAGCAGCGCAAGGAAGTGGAGCGAATCGCGGCGCGCTTCGGCGCCGGCCTCAGGCACGGCCGCCGCGTCGCGTCATTCACTCACTTTTTGTTCGCCCGGTTGCAGAGCCTGCACCAGTTGCCGCTCAATTACGGACGCCTGCTCGAAGCCGCAGCCTATTTCAGCGAAACCGGCCACTATATTAACGACTCGGCGCATCACAAACACGCCCACTACATCGTTTCCCACGTCGATTTTTCCGGATTTACCAATCGCGAGCGCGAATTCATCGCGGCCTTGTGCCGTTATCATCGCAAGGCGATGCCGTCGCCCGCGCATCCGGAATTTCAATCGCTCCATGCCGAGGAGCGGCGGCCGCTGCTGCTGCTGATCCCGATACTGCGGCTGGCGGGAAATCTGGCCCGCGGGCCGGAGGAGGAAAATATCGAACTCGTGAGCTGCGAAATTCAGCCGGCGCGAATCCTGATTCGCCTTCGCGCGCGCCGCGAGCCGGATTTAGCAGAATGGGCGGCCTCGCGAGTGTCCGATGTGTTCGATGAAGTGTACGGCCGCGCGGTGGACGTGAGCTATGAGAAGTCGTGAGGTTTCGCACCCGGCCGCTCCGGCGATGATTTACCGTCGCCGATCCCTCCTGGCAGGCAGTGCCTGAGTTGCCACTGGAATGTTTTCGCCACGGGCGGCCTGAAAAATCCGCGCGTTCGTTGGCAACGATTCGCCTTCCTTCGGAGCGTCCTGTACTGGCCTTGATCCGTTTTTCGTGGATCTGAAGAGAGTATCGAATCCCCGCCAAATCGGTTTTCAGCTTTTGCGTTTCCCGGTGGGGGCGGTTAAACGCTCCGCCGGTTACGTTACGCTGAAATCTGAATGCATGTCCCGTTTCTCGACCTGGCGGCGCAGACCGCGGCCATCCGCGATGAGGTCCTCGCCGCCATCACCAGAGTGGTCGATTCGCAAAAATTTATCCTGGGCGATGAAGTCCGCCAATTCGAACAGCAGGCGGCGGAATACTGCGGTGCGCGATTTGCGGTGGGCTGTGCCTCCGGCTCCGACGCGCTGCTGCTCGCGCTGAAGGCCGCCTGCGCCGGCGCGGGCGATGCCGTGCTCACCGTCCCGTTTACCTTTTTCGCGACGGCCGGAGCCGTTGCGCTGGCGGGCGCGCGGCCGGTTTTCGTCGACGTGGATCGCGACACCTTTAACATCGACGTGTCGCAAATCGAACCCGCGCTCAAGCGATACCCGAATATCAAGGCGATTCTTCCCGTCCATTTATTCGGCGGTTGCGCGGATATGGATCCGATCCGCGAAATCGCCCGTTCGAGAAAAATCGCGGTGATCGAAGACGCGGCGCAGGCGATCGGCGCCGAATACAAAGGCCGGCGCGCGGGCAGCCTCGGCGACATCGGCTGCTTCAGTTTTTATCCGACCAAGAACCTCGGCGCGTTCGGCGACGGCGGCTTATGCACCACCAATGACGAAGCTCTGGCCGGGCGCCTGCGCGCGCTGCGCGTCCACGGCCGCACCGCAACCTATTTTCACGAGCGGATCGGATTCGCCTCGCGTCTGGACGCCATCCAGGCGGCCGTGCTCGCCGTCAAGCTCAAATATCTCGATCAGTGGAGCGATCGGCGGGCGTCTAACGCGGCTCTTTACCTGCGGCTTTTCGACGAACACCAAAGCTCGGTGATCCCGCCGCGGCCGGCGCCATATCAGACCCGTCATATTTTTCATCAATTCGTGGTGCGCTGCCCGCGCGATCGCGATGAAGTTCAAATGCGGCTACGGTCTGAAGGCGTCGCCAGCGAAGTTTATTATCCCCTTGCGCTGCATGAGCAGCCCTGTTTCGCGGATTTAGGCTATAAGCGCGGCGATTTCCCAGTCAGCGAGGAACTGGCGCGGACCGTTCTTGCCCTGCCGGTTCATCCCGATTTAAGCGAATCGCAGATCCGGCATGCCGCGACTACATTGACACGATTGCTACCATAACAATCGTGCGTAACGTTATTATTATTGGCTCCGGATGCGCCGGAAACACCGCCGCTATCTACACCGCGCGGGCCAATCTCAACCCGCTGGTGGTGATGGGCCACGAGCCGGGGGGGCAGCTTTCCATTACTTCGCTGGTCGAAAATTTTCCGGGGTTTCCCGAAGGCATCGATGGTCCGGTGCTCGTCGAAAACATGAAGAAACAGGCGGAAACATTCGGCGCCGAATATGTTTACGGCGTCGTCGAGGAGGCGCAGCTTTCTTCCCGCCCCTTCCGGTTGAAAATCGACGAGGAATGGCGCGAAACGCGGACCCTCATCATCGCCTCCGGCGCCTCGGCGCGCTGGCTCGGATTGCCGAGCGAGCAGAAGCTGATCGGCCGCGGTGTCAGTTCCTGCGCAACCTGCGATGGCGCTTTTTATCGCGGCCGCAAGGTCATGGTCGTCGGCGGCGGCGATTCGGCTATGGAAGAGGCCAATTTCCTGACGCGCTTTGCCAGCGAAGTGACCCTGGTGCACCGGCGCAAGGATTTCCGCGCGTCGAAGATCATGCTCGAACGGGCGCGCAATAATCCGAAAATCAAGTTTCTGCACAGCGCGGTGGTGGACGAAATTTACGACGTTTCGAAAAATGAAGTGACCGGCGTGCGGCTGCGCAATCTGGAAGACGGCCGTAGCTGGGATCAGCAGGTGGACGGATTTTTCGTGGCCATCGGCCACATCCCGAACACCAAGCCGTTCCGCGGCCAGATCGACCTTGATCCGGAAGGATACATCGTGAGCCACGGCGGCGCGCGCACCAATATCCCCGGCGTCTTTCACGCCGGCGACGTGCAGGACCGCATCTATCGCCAGGCGATCACCGCCTCCGGCGCCGGATGCATGGCGGCAATCGAAGCGGAGCGGTTCTTAGAAGCTGAGGGTCACTGAACACCAGCCAAGGATTCAGGCGGGACAAAAGGCAGGATAGCGGAAGGAGCGGCAAATCGTTTTGGCCGCTCCCTCCGGAAAAGAACGTTTGTTGTTTAGCTGCCGGTGTTGGCGGCGCCGGACATGACCGAGCTGATCTTCGAAAAAATCGTGCTGATGCTGGTGGCGACATTCGGCATGATCGCGCCAGCAGCCACGGCCACAAAACCGGCCATCAAGGCATACTCGATGAGGTCCTGACCGCGCGTGTCCTTCCAAATCTGCAACTTCAAAATCAGATTTTTCATTTCTCCTCTAAATCTCCTCTCCCTGTGGTGCGCGACAGGTCCCTGTCGCTGATATGAAGTTATCATTGGGCTGGTTTGATTCAAATCAGGCTTACCGCCTAAGGACGGGTTCAAAAACTCTCAGACCCCTATTTTTCAAGCTATTTGTAAGACCTTAGAACTATCCTGGTACCTCGGCCGAAGGCGTAGTACTGAAGCGCCCGCCTGCTCCATCCGATATCCGTTTAGATTGCTCAAACGACTTCTTAAGCCGTTCATTCTGGCCGTCCTGCTGCTCCCCGCCGCCAGGTTCGCCTGGCAGTGCCGCTATATGCCGGAATTTGGTTATCTGCATGACGATGCCATTATGTTCGTCTCGGCGAAAAGCGCCGCGCATGGCGGCTATCGCATTGAAAGCCTTCCGGAATCGCCCGCTCAGACGAAATATCCGCCGCTGTTTCCTTATTATCTGTCGCTAATCTGGCGTCTCAATCCGCATTTCCCGGAAAATCTCGAATTGGGCACCTGGTTTTGTTTCGCCCTTTTGCCGCCGTTTCTCGGAATGGCCTGGCTCTACTACCGCCGCGACCTCACCGAGCCGCGCGCCTGGATTCTCACCGCGCTGCTCGCCGTGAATCCCTATATCGTGCTGTTCGGCTGCATGATGTTCTCCGAGATTTTTTTCACCTGCTGGCTGCTGGCGACCTTTCTGGCCATTTCAAAGCCCGGAGTCCACATGGCGATTTTCGCCGGCCTGCTCGCCGGATGCGCGTATCTTTCGCGAACCGCCGGCATCGCCCTGCTCGTCTCTGTGCCCGCGCTGCTGGTTTGGAAGAAGGAATGGCGACGGGCGGCGGCTTTCGCCGCTGCGATGCTCCCATTCATCGCCGGATGGATGATCTGGAGCCGCGTCTACGGCCTTCATGCCAGGGACACGACCCTCATCTACTACACCGATTATCTCGGCTTCCAGTTTTTAAACGTCGGATGGAACAACCTTTTCAAGGTCGTCTGGAAGAACGGCGATCAGATCCTGTGGGCCATGGGCGAGCTCATTTTCCGCGATTTTCTTCCGCTGTTCGCGATGAATCTTCTAACGCGCCTCACCGCGGTGGCCATGATCTCCGGCGTGGTCCGTCTGGTGCGCCGCGGAATCGCGCTGGATTACGCCGCTTTTGCCGTGCCGTCGCTCGGCATTCTGCTCCTCTGGCACTATCCCCCCACCGAACGTTTTGTACTTCCGTTGTTTCCGCTGCTGCTCGCCGGACTGATGACGGAGCTGGCGCATCTCGGCTCCATGATCAAGGCCGGTCTTCGTCATAAAGACGCCGGGCAGCGCGCCGCCGCGGGATTCCTCGGCTTGAGCGCCGCTTCGCTTTGCGCCATCGCCGTCTTCTTTCAGCTTCAAACGTCGCTGGTCAATCTTCGCCGTTTCGCCGAAGCGAAAAGCGCAAAACTGGAGGAGTTCCACGCGGCTTATTCCTGGATCAGCCGGAATCTGCCGACCTCGGCGACCGTGCTTTCCTACGACGATCCGCTGCTTTATCTCTACACCGGCCGGCGCGGCAATTATCTCCCGATCCTCCCCAAGTGGTGGTATGACGAGGACGAAAAATCGATGGTCGGCGTCTATCGCGACCTGAACGCTTACTGCCATCGGCGCGGTTTGCAATACGTTTACTTCAGCAAGAATGACCTGGACCGCGAATACGGCGACGTGATGCGCAAGGAAGTCCAGGATGAGATCCAGTCTGAAGCCGGATTGACGCCGCTGCACGCCACGCCGCGGGGCACGATTTATAAGGTCGATTAGGATGGCTCTCCAATCATCGCTCGATCCGTCGCAAGGACCAGCACAGGCGGAATTCCCCGCCCCGCCGCAAACCCGGACCGAACGCGGCCTGCGTCGCGTTCTGATCGTGTTCGCGATTCTCGCCGCGGCCGCGCTCGCAGTTCATCTCGCGCTGCTTTTGTGGGCGCAAAACGCCTTCTCCGGACCTGAATCCGTCGTCGCCGGCCAGGCCCTCACGCTCGCGCACGAAGGCAAGCTCTATAACGATCTCAACCGTTCGCCATACACCGTCTGCGCTTACACGCCGCTGTTTTATGCGGGCGAAGCCGCCCTCAGCAAAACCGGACTGCCAACCGAAACCGCCGGGCGCCTGATCAGTTTCGCCGCGCTGCTTGGAATCATCGCGCTCAGCCGGCGCATCGTGCTTCACTACACCTCGGACCGTTATTGCGGCTGGCTCGCCGCGATTCTGGCCGGATCGACCTCGCTGCTGTCCTATTGGGGAACGATCGGCCAGGTCGATACGCTCGCCGTCTTCTTTTCGCTCGCGGCTTTTTATTTTTTCTCGCAAAGCTCGCTCGCGGCGGCGGGAATTTTTGCCGCGCTCGCTTTTTTCACCAAACAAACGGCGCTCGCAGCGCCGGCGGCAATCTTCGTTCTGCTCTGGCTGGAGCGCAAGAAAATCGCGCTGCGCTTCGCCCTGGCGCTTTTCGGCGCCGTCGCCACCGCCGCAGCGGCCATCGATTTTGCAACCGGCGGGCGCTTTTTTGCAGACACGATTCGCGCCAACATAAACCCGTTCGCCCTTCAGAAATTAAAGCAGCACGCCATCATTTTTGTCGGCGCGGGACAGCTCATCTTGATCGCCGCCGCCGGATTCAAACCGGCCTGGCGCGCCGCCCGGCCCTTATTCGTCTATCTCGGTTTCGCTCTCGCCGTTTTTGCGTTGACCGCCGCTAAGGTCGGCTCCGACACCAACTACCAGATCGAATCCACCGTGGCGCTGATCCTGTGCGCCTGCCTCTCGCTTCACGCCCTCGATTTTTTCCCGCTGACTTTCGCCGGGAGCAAGAAATGGGTCACGCTGCTGCAAATTCCACTGGCGATCCATCTGGTCCTCAATCTCCGCATGACGAAAAACCTGCTGCTGGAGCGGGTCGCGGTCGAGCAGCAGTTTCGCACCGAAATTTCCGCCTTGCGTTCCTACGCCGATAGCGGGCGGCTGCTTTCGGCCGACTATAACGCATCCCTCCAGTTGCGCGGCGGAATGGAAGTGGAACCATTGATCTACAACATGCTGGTGCAAACCGGCGTGATCGATCCGGAACCGTTGCGCCGCGATTTAGCCGCGCAAAAATTTTCGACCATTCTGCTCTTCGAGGATCTGAACCATCCCGGTCCCGCGCCGGACAGGGAAACCTCCACTTTGCCGCCGGCGCAATTGCAAGAAATTCGCCGCCATTATCGTTTGCTGGCGCGCATCGAAAGCCCCTACCCCAGCCGTGTGTTCGTCTACAAGCCGGTTCCGTAGCCGCCGCAAGGTTTCTGGAATCCTGAGACACCCAGGCTTGCGCGCTATCCCTCGCTCGATGTCGGCTTTACTGCTTGGTTCCTGGCCCTTAACAGCCGTGCGTCACGCGGTGCAGGTCGATCTTTTCCCGCAGTCGATCGCACTTCTCACGCGCTGCGTCCGCCATTGCAAATTGCCTCGGAAACTGATCGCGATTGGCGTGTTTCAATTCGCTGACAGCGTTTGCATAGGCCGCCACTGCCTGATGATACGCTTGCAGCAGTTGCTCCCGTTCCGGGCAGGTCATAGTAAGCTCGCGGGCTCCCGCCGCCAATCGTTTCTCTATGTGGTGATGCGCAAGACGCATTTGTGTCCTCTCGCCTGGGGCAAATCTGGCTGCCCGGCCGTTTTTTCCACAATCTTTTCAGCGCAGACTATGCAAAACGGCGATCCATTAAAATACAGTTCGATTTCAGCCTGGCAGCGC
>Ga0209062_1003547_pt1 | contig 17836 bp, 12 predicted proteins | sample Coa_R2_2_FD_187158 | JGI IMG/M metagenome (GOLD analysis project Ga0209062, IMG submission 187158) | Surface soil microbial communities from Centralia Pennsylvania, which are recovering from an underground coalmine fire - Coalmine... | ecosystem: Environmental > Terrestrial > Soil > Unclassified...
CCCTGCTCGCTTGATCTCGCCGATCGCCTCCGCGATCCGGTCGGACTCGGAAAGGGAATCGTTGATCGCGTTCCCCAGTTCCTGCATGAGGTGCTTCAAAGGCTCTTCCACAGATACTCCCTCTTAGCGGATGCGCCGTCCCCTACCGGCGTTCCACTACCGGGCCGTGCATCCACCCGTTCCGATTGTAGTGGAGCCGCTTCCGGTTCACAAGCGGAACCCCCATGATTTGATCGGCAATTTTCCCGCCGCTCGTTAGCGGTAAGTTCCCCATTGTGAACCTTTTGGTACGATAGAGGCGATGTGGCAGCGCGTGGCCGTCCGGCAGGGGCGGCAGTATATCCGGCATGGGCGCGAATTCGTCAAGCATGTCGGCCCCGCCGTCGTAAAGCCGGCCCGTACCCTCTGGAATGAAGTCATCGGGTTTATTTTCTTGTGTTTCGCCGTGCCGTTCGGATTCAAGGCGGTGCGCTACTGGATGGCCGGCGATCACGTGCGTCTGGGCTTCGCCCTTTTCTGCACGGTAGTGATGGGCTGGTTCGGCCTGCATTCCTTCCTGCGCGCGCGCCGCATTTCGCGTTCATGAGCTCCGGCGCGGAGGCACCCGGCGAATTCCCGTTCACCCGCGGAATTTACCGCGAGATGTACCGCGGCCGTCTCTGGACGATGCGGCAGTACGCCGGCTTCGGCACCGCCGAGGAGAGCAACCGCCGCTACCGCTACCTGCTCGAACACGGCACGACGGGCCTCTCCGTCGCCTTCGATCTGCCGACGCAGATGGGGCTCGATTCCGACCACCCGATGGCCGCGGGCGAGGTCGGACGCGTGGGCGTGGCGATTTCGTCGCTGGCCGATATGGAAGTCCTGTTCCGCGAAATCCCGCTCGACCGGGTTTCGACCTCCATGACGATCAATTCGACGGCCGCCATCCTGCTCGCTTTTTACGCGCTGGTGGCGGAGCGCCAGGGGGCCGATCGCCGCAAGCTCTCGGGCACCATTCAGAACGACATCCTGAAGGAATACATCGCGCGCGGCACCTACATTTATCCGCCCCGGCCCGCCATGCGGATCATCACCGATATCTTCGCGTGGGCCGGCCGCGAGATGCCGGAGTGGAACACCATTTCGATCAGCGGGTACCACATCCGGGAGGCCGGATCGAGCGCCGTGCAGGAGCTCGCGTTCACCTTCGCGGACGCCATCGCGTACATCGAAGCGGCGCTGGCCGCGGGGCTCGCCATCGATGCCTTCGCGCCGCGGCTCTCGTTCTTCTTCAACGCGCACAGCGATTTTCTCGAGGAGATCGCCAAGTTCCGCGCCGCCCGGCGCATCTACGCGCGGATGATGCGGGACCGCTTCGGCGCCCGCGACGCGCGCTCGCAAATGCTGCGCTTCCATGTGCAGACCGCGGGCTCGACGCTCACCGCGCAGCAGCCCGATGTGAACATCGTCCGCACGGCGATCCAGGCGCTTTCGGCCGTGCTCGGCGGCGCGCAATCCCTGCACACCAACTCGCGCGACGAGGCGCTTTCGCTCCCCACCGAGGAATCCGCGCGCATCGCGCTGCGCACGCAGCAGATCATCGCTTATGAGACGGGCGTCGCGAATACCGCCGATCCGGTGGGCGGCAGCGAGTATATCGAGTCGCTGACGGATGAGATCGAGCGCGGCGTGACGGAATACCTGGAGCGCATCGATGCCATGGGCGGCACCTTGCGGGCGATCGAGACCGGCTATATCCAGAACGAGATTCAGAACGCCGCCTACGCCTGGCAGCGCGCGGTCGAAAGCGGCGAGCGCATCGTGGTCGGGGTGAACCGCTTCCAGCAGGACGAAGGCGGGCCGGCCGCGACTTTCCGCCTGGACCCTGCGCTCGAAGCCGCCCAGGTCGCGCGCTTGCGCGAGATCCGCGCCGGTCGGGACGCATCGAAAGTAAAGGAGAAGCTCGCCGCGCTGGAGCGTGCCGCCCGCGGGACGGAGAACGTTATGCCGGCGATCCTCGCCGCCGCCGAAGCGTACGCTACTCTGGGCGAGATCGCGGATAGGTTGCGGGGAGTCTTTGGGGAATATCGGGAAGGGGGCTAAGGGGCTAGGAGAGGACGCCGCAGTCCATGGCGCGCAGCTGACCCCGGCCGCGCGTCCTCAACTCCTAACTCCTCAGCTCCCGGCTCCCTTAAACGTGCCCTTCCAGCATCTTCTGGACTTCGGCTTTGCCGATCGCGCCGACCCGCTGCTCCACCACCTGGCCGCCGCGGAACAGCAGCAGGGTGGGGATGCCCCGGATGTTGTAGCGCATGGCCGTGCCGTTGTTGGCGTCCACGTCCAGTTTGCCCACCTTGATCTTGCCCGCGTACTCCTTGGCAATGGTCTCGATGGTCGGCGCCATCATCCGGCACGGGCCGCACCATTCGGCCCAAAAGTCCACCAGGACCGGCACCTCGGACCGGAGCACGTCCCGGTCGAAATCCGCGTCGGTGAAGGTCAGGGTGTGGTGCCCCTCGGTCGAAGTTAGCGTATCGTGAACTGCCATCTTGTCTCCTAAGTAATTAGAATCCCGCGCGGCGCAAAGGATTCAGGCCGCTTCCGCCCGTCCCGCGAGTTGCCGGTACAGGGCCGCGTAAGCCGCGGCCGAAGCGCCCCAGGAGAAATCCTGCCGCATGCCCCGGAGCATCATTCCCCGCCACTCATCCGCGTTCGCGTACGCCCTCGCCGCCGACCGGACCGCGCCCAGCAGCGCCTGCCCGGTATACTCCTGGAACTTGAATCCCGTGCTGCCATCCACGATAGTATCATTCAGTCCACCCGTGGCGCGCACCACCGGTACGGTTCCATAACGCAAGCTATACATCTGGTTGAGCCCGCAGGGCTCGTAGCGGCTGGGCATCAGGAACAGATCGGCGCCGGCCTCGATGCGGTGCGCGAGGCCGTTATCGAAGCCGATGCGCACGGCGATCCGCCCCGGGTTTTCGGCCTGCATCCTACGGAAGAACTCTTCGTACTCGGGATCGCCGGTGCCGAGCGCCACGATGGAGACGCCTTCGGCCACGATCTCCGCCGCCACGTCCGCCAGGATGTCGGTCCCCTTCTGCCGGGTGAACCGCGAGACGATCCCCGCAAGCGGCCGGTCCATGGCGTCGGCTGGCAGCCCGAATTCCTCGATCAGCCGCTGCTTGCAGACCCGCTTGCCCGCCAGGTCGTCGGACGAGTAGGTGGCCGGGAGCAGCCGGTCGACATCCGGGCTCCATTCGCGGTAATCGACGCCGTTCAGAATGCCGGTCAGCACGGCCGAGCGCGCCCGCAGCGCGCCATCGAGTCCGAAGCCGTACTCCGGCGTCTGGATCTCCCGCGCATAGGTCGGGCTCACGGTCGAGAGCGCGTCCGCCAGCGCGATTCCGCCCTTGATGTAGCTGACACGGCCGAAGAACTCCATGGCATCCGGGTGGAACAGCGCCGGATCGAGCGCGGCGTCCGCCAGGGCCGTTTTCGGAAACAGCCCCTGGTAGCCGAGGTTGTGGATGGTGAACAGCGTGCGCACGCCCGCAAAGGTCGGGTCGGTCGAGAAGGTGGTGCGGAGATAGGCGGGCACCAGGCCCGTCTGCCAGTCGTGGCAGTGCAGCACATCCGCCTGGAACAGGAAGCGAACCACCGCGATGGCCGCCCGCGCGAACACGGCAAAGCGGATGTGGTTGTCCGGGTAATCGAGGCCCGATTCGCCATACAGCCCCTTGCGCTGGTAGAGCGGCGGGCAATCCACCACGTACAGCGGAAACTCCGCCGGCGCTTCGTAGATGGCGCAATCGTACCGCGACGGCCCGAGGTAAACCGCGAGCCCGTCATAGACCCGCCGCGCGGTCTTCAGGTCGATCGAAGCGTAGCGCGGAATGACCACCGCCACTTCTTCGCCGCGCGCCCGCAGCGCCGCGGGGAGAGCCCCCAGCACATCCGCCAGCCCGCCGGTCTTAGCCAGCGGGGCGCACTCCGACGCGATCATGAGGACGCGGGCCACGAGGGAATTGTAGCAAGGCCCGGCCGCCGCGCTACCATGGTCTTTTCCCCATGAAGCGCCTCATTTCCCTCCTTCTCGCCCTGGCCCTGGCTACGCTTGCGGCCGCTGCGGGGCCCAAGCCGAAGCTGATCCTCGCTATCGTCATCGACCAGTTCCGCTACGATTACCTTCTCCGCTTCCGCGCCGATTACCACGACGGCCTCGACCGGCTGCTTACGCACGGCGCCGTCTTCACCGACGCGCACTACCCGCAGGGCGCCACTGTCACGGCCGTCGGCCATTCCACGTTCCTGACCGGCGCGCCGCCGGCCATGAGCGGCATCATCGCCAACGCCTGGTACGACCGCGAATCCGCGTCAATGGTCACCAGTGTGAGCGATCCCCGGACCACTTTGGTAGGCGCGCCCGGCACGCACCCCGGCTCTTCGCCGCGCCGTCTGCTGGTCAGCACGGTCGGCGACGAGCTGAAAATGTCCGGCTCGGATTCCCACGTGGTCAGCGTGTCGATCAAGGACCGCAGCGCCATTCTCCCCGGCGGCCACATGGCCGATGGCGCCTACTGGTACGACGAGCCCGCGCACTCCTGGGTGACCAGCACTTATTACCGCGGCGCCCTTCCCGAGTGGGTCCAGCGGATCAATGCCGCGCAGCCCGCCCAACGCTATGCCGGCGCGCGATGGCTTCCGGTGGACGGGCCGGCCACGGCCAAGCCCTTCTGCACGATGGCGCCGGAGCCGGGCATCCGCCGCTGCGGGTCGATTGAAGCTTCTCCCTACGGCAACGAGATGATCGAGGACTTCGCCGAGCGCGCGCTCGATGCCGAAAAGCTCGGCGGCCACAAGGGTACCGATATTCTGGCGGTCAGCTTCTCCTCGAACGATTACGTCGGCCACGCCGTCGGGCCCGACGATCCCGCCGTCCGCGACATTTCGATCCGCACCGACCGCCTGATCGGCAAGCTGCTGCAGAGGGCCGAGCAGCGCGTGGGAGCAGGCAACGTGCTGGTCGTCCTGACCGGCGACCACGGCGTCTCCCCCGTTCCCGAGGTCAACCAGGCGCGCCGCATGCCCGGCGGCCGGCTCAACGAGAAGGAGTTCCTGGCGCACCTCAACAATGCGTTGAGCAAGCGCTTCGGCCCCGGCCAGTGGCTGGTGCCGGGCGCCGCGCCCGTGATGCCGTACCTGAATCTGGAGCTCGTCGACTCCCATAAGCTCGACCGCGCCGAGGTCGAGCGGGTGGCCGCGGATGCCGCACGTGCCGAGCCCCACATCGCGCGCGTGTACACGCGCTCCCAGCTTCTGGCCGGCCAGGCCGGGCCGGATGCCATCGCCCACGCGGTGGCGCTCAGTTTCTTCGCCCCGCGCTATGGCGACCTTCTCATTCTGCCCGAGCCCTACTACCTTTTCGAGGCCTCCGGCACCTCTCACGGCACGCCGTACGACTACGACAACCACGTTCCGGTGATCTTCGCCGGTCCCGGCATCAAGCCCGGCACCTACACGGGGCGGATTCTGGTGAACGACATCGCCCCCACGCTGGCGCAGATTCTCGGCGTGGAGACGCCGGCGGGTTCTATCGGCAGGGTGCTGGGGGAGATGCTGAACTAAGCCCAGGAGACAGGAGTCAGGAGCCGCCAGCGCGCGGATTTCGCCCGCGGTAGAATAGGACCAACCGTCATGTCCCCGCTTTACCGTATTGCCGCAGCTTCCGCCTGCGCCATTTTGCTCGTTCCCGCGGCGCTCCCGCAGGCCGCCAAGACGCAACCGGCTCCGGCAGCAGCGCAGCAGCCGACGTTCAGCAGCACAGCGACCGAAGTCATCGTGCCGGTTACGGTCACGGACAACAAGGGCAAGTTCGTCTCCAACCTGGTGGCGTCGGACTTCCGCGTGCTGGACGAGGGCAAGCCGCAGCGCATCCAGTTCTTCAGCCACGCCGAAAAGCAGCCCATCGTGGTCGGCTTCCTGGTGGACCAGAGCAATAACATGAAGATCCACTGGTCGAAGTACGAGGAGGCGCTCGAAGAGCTGGTCTACGACCTGCTGCCGGGAGATCCGCGCTACGCGGGCTACCTCATCACCTATTCCAATGAGCCCGAGCTCAAGGTGAACACCACCAGCGATTCCGAAAAGCTGCTGGACCAGATCCGCAAGCTCAAGCCAGCGGGCGGCGCCGCCATGTACGACGCCATCTACAAGGCGTGCACCACGCGCTCGCTGATCAAGGGCGAGCCCTATGAGCCGCGCCGCATCATCATCATTGTCGGGGACGGCCACGATAGCGCCAGCTCGAAGACCATGGCGCAGGTCCTGGAGCTCGCCAAGCGCCAGTTCGTCACCATCTATGCGGTCAACACGACCGCGTTCGGCATGATCAACGAGGACCGCGACACGCTGGAGCGCCTGGCCAACGAGACGGGAGGCCACGTGGAGTACCCGCTCGACAACCCTTACAAGGACGTCTCTGGCTATCTCTCGAACCCGCAGGATGCCGGCAATTACGCGATGGTGGTGGGCACCGGCGCCTACTCCTCGCAGATCGCAGCCGGCATCACGCGCTCGGTGGCAAGCCTTCTGGGCGAGATCACCACGCAGTACGTGCTGCGCTACATCCCGGATGTGGACGCCGACGCGAAGCCGAAAGTGTTCCGACGCATCAAGGTGGATGTTCCCAGCCTGCCCAATGTCATCATCCACGCCCGCGACGGCTACTATCCGAATCCGGTGCCCGGATCGGCGCCTCCCAGCGCCCAATAAACGGGGGTTGGGGATTGGGGATCGGGGGCCGCGGCTTTCCGGCTCGCTGGACCAGTACGGTTTCCCGTTCGCGGTGGTTGGTTTTCCGCCGATAAGCACGTTAGGATAGTGACTTAATTTAGGTGGGCCAGGATCAGGAACCAAGTGTTGGGGAACGGCGACCCCCAACCCCCGATCCCCAACCCCCAGTCCGCATGCCGTCCATCATCCCCATCGCCGGCCGCCGCGAAGGCGCCTACGTGCTCCTGGAAGCGGCTCTGCCCGGGCGGCCGGTCACACCGGTGGGAATTCTGTTGATCGATCCTGCGGCCGACCGCGGCTGGTTGAGGCTTCGCGCCGATTTTTCCTCGCTCACGGACGATACCGAAGTCTTCGACGCGCTCGAAGAGGATCTGCGCGCCCGCCTGGCCGAACAGGGCGCCGGAGCGCTGCTCGCCGCGCTCGAGGATTCGCTTTCGAACGCGCTGCGGATTTCCGAGCGCCGCAAGGTCGAAGTCGATTCCTTCAGCCGGGTCCTCGAAAAGCTCTACGCGGAGCACGTGGAGCCGGTCGCGGCCGCGCCCTTCCGCACGCACCTCCCGCTCTACAGCCTGCGGGCGGCGGCCGGCCGGCTCGGCGAGGAAATGGAGGTCGAGCCGGAAGACTGGGTGCCCGCGCCCGAGGGCATGCGGCTTTCCGAGGACCTGTTCGTGGCGCACGTGGTCGGGCAATCCATGGAGCCGCGCATCCCGGATGGCAGCCTGAACCTGTTCCGCTTTCACCCGGCCGGTTCGCGCCAGGGCAAGATCCTGCTCATTCAGCGCTTCGGCGTGCTCGACGAAACCGCGCGCTTCACCGTGAAGCGCTACACCAGCCGCAAGCGCGTGACCGGCGGCGACGGGGAAGATGTCCAGTGGGAACACGAGCAGATCCGCCTCGAGCCACTCAACCCCGCCTTCGAGCCCTGGGATGTGGAGCCGCAGGATTTTGCGGTCGTCGCGGAATGGCTGCGCGTGATCGAGTGAAGCCGGGCGCGGTTGCCCGATGCCTGCTCACCTGGTATGACCGCGGTCATCGGGATCTGCCCTGGCGCCGCACCAGTGACCCGTACCGCATCTGGGTCTCCGAGATCATGCTGCAGCAGACGCGCGCCCAGGCGGTGATTCCGTATTACGAGCGGTTTCTCGCCCGCTTCCCCACGCCCGCGGCGCTGGCGGCGGCCGAAGAGAACGAGGTGCTCGCGCTGTGGAGCGGACTCGGCTATTATTACCGCGCGCGCAACCTGCTGCGGGCGGCGCGCCTCACTTTCGCGGCCAGCTTCCCGCGCGATTATGCCGGAATCCGCGCGCTGCCCGGCATCGGCGATTACACGGCCGCGGCAATCGCCTCCATCGCCTTCGGACTGCCCCACGCGGCGGTGGATGGCAATGTGCTGCGCGTGGTGGCGCGCGTCGAAAACGATGCCGCCGATATCGGCTCGGCGGCCACACGCGCCCGCTTTCGCGCGGTGGCTGAAAGCTGGCTCGATCCGCGCCGGCCGGGCGAGTTCAACCAGGCGATGATGGAACTGGGCGCCACCGTCTGCCTGCCGCGGAATCCAGTCTGCGCGGCCTGCCCGCTCGCAGCGATGTGCCTCGCCCGCGCCGCGGGCACCGCCGCGCAGCTCCCGGTCAAACTGCGCAAAGTGCAGCCGGTGCAACTTGAAACCGTGCTGCTGGTGGTGCGGAATCGCGGGCGCATTCTTCTCCGCCGCCGCGCGGACTCGGCGAGCCGCATGGCCGGTTTCTGGGAACTGCCCGAAGCCGGCGATCTGCCCGGCGCGCGCCTCGGCACAGTCTACGGCAGCTTCCGCCACACTATCACGCACCACCATTACACCGTTACGGTCCGGGCCGCCGCCGCGGGCCGGCGGCCGCCGGCGTGCGAGTGGTTCGCGCCGGCGGAGATCGCCGCGCTGCCGGTCACGACCGCCACCAGGAAATCCCTTAGGCTTTGCGGCCTATATCGGCCGTAAGTTCTCCCAGTGAGCCGCCGATCAACGCCGATGGAAAGGATTTATCGGCGTTGATCTGCGTTCATCGGCGGCCCGGAATGGGCGAAAAGGAATTTGGCGCCGGCTTCCGTTCTATCTGCTGAAAGGACCGTTTTAGGTACTCCGTCTCATTGACCCGAGGAGGCTCGCGGAGTATTCTTTAGTCCATTTGGCTATGCTGTCCCGAAGTAAGATGTTTGCTCTACTGCTCGCTGTGGGGCTGTTCACCGTGGCCGCGGCCGCAACCGACCCCTACTGCCCCGCCTACCCGCCGGATGCACGCGCCCGCTGGAAGGAGGCAGAAGCGCGCCTGCGCGCCTTCCGCAGCTACTCGGCGGCGCACGTCCATGCGCAGGTCCGGGGTAAGGTCGTCCTGGCCAACATGCCGAACCTCATCGACCAGTACATCTTCGGCAAGATGCAGGCGGACGGCGTCGCGCCCGCCCCTCAGTCCGGAGACTCCGAGTTCCTGCGCCGTGTCTACCTAGACCTCACAGGGCGGCTCCCCACGGTCCAGCAGGCGCAGGATTTTCTGAACAGCACCGACCCCGGCAAGCGCCCGGCGCTGGTCGAGCAACTGCTGGCCTCCCCCGCGTATATCGATAAATGGACGCTATTCTACGGCAATCTCTTTCAGGTCACCAGCGGGTATTACAATCTCATTTCGATTCAATCGCGCAACCTGTTCAATCAGTACCTGCGCGAGTTCGTTTCGAGCGACCGCTCCTGGGCCGACGTGGCCCGCGAGATCCTCACGGCCAGCGGCGACTCTTATCAGACCGGCCCGCCCAACTATATGGTCCGCGGCATTCAGCAGGGCGACCCCATCCAGGACACCTGGGATACCCTCACGGACCAGAACACGGTCGCGTTCCTGGGCCTCAAGACGCTGTGTGTCTCCTGCCATGACGGCCGCGGCCACCTGGAGCAGATCAACCTGTTCCTCGCGCCGAAGAAGCGCACCGATTTCTGGGGGATGTCGGCGTTTCTATCCCGCATGGGCATGGACCAGGTGCCGATCGACGATTACTTCCAGCGGTACCACGTGATCCTCATGGATGCGAGCTCCGGCGGGTACCCCGCGTGGGTGGACCCGAACAATCCCGGACCGCGGCCGGCGCGCTACGGCGGGCCCTACAGTCCGGTCTTTATGCTCACCGGTGAAACCCCGGCTACCGGACAATACCGTTCCGAGCTGGCGCGGATGATCACGTCGAACCGGCAGTTCGCGCGCGCCGCGGTCAACTACATCTGGGCCGCGATGTTCACGCAGGGCATTGTCGATCCGCCCGGCCAATGGGACATCATGCGGATCGATCCCAACAATCCGCCGCCCGCCCCGTGGACGATCCAGCCCACGCATCCCGAGCTGATCAATGCGCTGGCCGACGAGTTCGTGTCCAGCAACTACAGCATCAAGCACATGATCCGGCTGATGGCGAATTCGCAGGCCTACCAGCTTTCGAGCCAGTACGGCGGAACCTGGAACCCGGTCTACGACCAGTATTTCGCGCGGCACATCGCGCGGCGGCTCGCGGCCGAGGAGGTCTACGACGCGGTGGCGCAGGCCACCATGACCGCCTATCCGATGGAAGTCGAAGGCTACAGCGCACCGATTAATTACGCGGGCCAGCTCCCCGACCCGACCGAGCCGCGCAACGACGGCACCGTTCAGAATTTCCTCAACACCTTCGGGCGCGGCGACTGGTGGAATAACCCGCGCAACTCGACCAGCACCATCATTCAGGCGTTGTTCATGATGAACGACAATTCGGTCAACTTCCGGACCTTTACCGGCAAGCCCAACCGCGTCGTATGGCTCCTCAGCCAGAACTTGAGCGACACCGACGCCATCAACAACATGTTCCTGGCCGCCCTGAGCCGCTATCCGACCGCCGCCGAAATGCAGGCCATCAACCAGGACCGCACCGGCACGCGCGACCAGTGGTTCACCGACATCCAGTGGGCGCTGCTCAACAAGCTGGACTTTCTGTTCAACCATTAGCCGCGGAGGCCGCCATGCGAAAGCCGAATTGCTGCAACAGTCCCGAACATCTCATCTCCCGGCGCCGCCTGCTGTTCGGCGCCGCCGGATTCGGCGCGTTCCTCGCTGCCGCGCCTCGCGGCGAGGCGAGCACCGCGCCGGGTATCAATCCGCGCGGCACAGCCAAAGCGTGCATCTACATCACGCTCAATGGCGCGCCGAGCCACCTCGATACCTGGGATCCCAAGGACGGCCCTTGGAATCCACCGGACGCGAACCTGCAGCAGCACGGCAACATGGTCCTCTCCGCCCGCCTGTTCCCGAACCTCTCGCAAATCACCAACGACCTGCTGGTGCTGCGTTCGGTGAACAGTTGGGAGCTGGCCCACGACCGCGGCCAGTTCTACACCCAGACCGCGCATCCGGATAATCCGGCGTTCATCGCGGAAAGTCCCAACGTGGGCGCGGTGGTCTCCTACGAGCTCGGCAAGCAGGGGCCGCTGCCGCCGTTCCTGGCCCTCAACGTCGACGCGCAGTTTCAGGGCGCCAAGTTCCTGGGCGGCTTCAACGAGCCGCTGATCGCGCCGGTGCAGGCCAACGGCCTGACCACGCTCCAGCACAATTATTACGGCAACAACAGCCAGTCGCGCTTCAACCAGAAGTACGCCTTCCTGCGCCAGTTGGACGCGCCGCTGATCGCCTCGCCCTACAGCGACGAGATGGCCGCGCACGCGACCTTCTACGATTCCGCCAAGACCCTGATGTACGACCCCCGGGTGGCCGCGGTCTTCCAGTTCTCGGCCGACGAGAGCGCGCGCTACGGCGACACCGCCTTCGGCCGCGCCTGCATCGTGGCGCGCAACGCCATCCAGTCGCACCTTGGCATCAGCTTCGTCAACATCGTCTTCGACGGCTGGGACACGCACGTGGGCATGTTCGACCACAACTACACGCCCAACATGTACACACTGTGCAACGACCTCGACCGCAGCGTGGCCAACCTGACCAACGATTTGCGCGCCTCGGGCGATCTCGCGACGACGCTCATCGTGATGCTCGGGGAGTTCGGCCGCACGCCGGGGCCGCTCAACGCGCAGGGCGGCCGCGACCACTGGAAGGACGCCATGTCCATCGCCATGATCGGCGGCGGGGTGAAGGGCGGCCGCGCCATCGGCGCGACCAGCCCCCTCGGCGACGAAATCACCGACCCCGGCTGGAGCGGCAACCGCGGCATCTTCATGGAGGACATCGGGTGCACCATCTACTCCGCGCTCGGCATCGACTGGACCAAGACCATCACCAATACGCCCTCCGGCCGCGTCTTCGAGTACATCCCCCAGGCCGGCGCGGGCGTGTTCACTTCCGTCGACGAGGTGTTCGGCTGATATGCGGCTCCGGCTGGCGATCCCTATCCTGCTTGTAGCTCAGGCGGCGCTGGCGCAGCGCGTTGCGTTCGTGTTCATTGACGCGCCTTCGCCGCAACTGACGGCTCACGATTCCTTCCAGGTCACCGCGACGGCATACGACGCGAACAATAACGCCATTTCGAACGCCGCATTCACCTGGGCCTCTTCGGACACGACCTCGATCACCGTCGATGGCAACGGCAATGTGCAGGGCGTAGGGCTTGGCTGGGCCGATATCTCCGCCACCGCGGGCGGCGTGCGCGCCACGGTGCGGGTGCAGGTGGTGCCGCTCGCCATCAACGTGCATCCGAAGAACCAGACGGTGGCCGTGGGAGCGGCCATCCCGTATGCCGCCGACGTGCTCGACGTCAACAGCCAGCCGATGAGCGGCGTGAACCTCCAGTGGCGCGTTTACGCTCAGGGCGCCGGGCCCAACAACGGCGCCAGTGTGGACGGCAGTGGCGTGGTCCACGCCGCAGCGGTCGGATCGTACTACGTCGAGGCGTACTTCAATTACACGGTGGGCGCCGGGCCATTTATCCCGCGCTTTTTCGGGAACACGCAGCTCACGGTGACGCCGCCGTCTTCTTATACCGCGGTGAGGCTGCTGGATAGCGGCGCGGCGCGGCAGAGCTTCAGCCTGCGGGCGCGGCGCGGCATGATGTCGGTCAACGATTCCGGGCAGGTCGCCTATACCGGCTCGCTCGAGGGCTTTGCGACGGCGGCGCTGGTGTGGAGCGGCGGGGCGTTCACGCCCGTGGCTGCCGGCAGCACCACCGGCATGATGCCGGGGGCCATGCTGATGGATATCGACGATCCGGCCTTCAACAACAACGGCGAGATTGCGGCGCACGCCGTGCTGACCACGGGCAATATCCTGCTGTTCGGCGCTGCCAACGGCGCTGCGCACATGCTGCTGTCCGACGGCAGCTCGGGCGGCGGCGTCACCAACATCCGCAACTTCCAGACCACCCGTTTCAGCCTCAACGACAGCAGCCTGACGCTGTTCCGCGCCGATTATGAGAACATCGGCGGCACGACGTTTCTCACGGGCCTGTTTACCGTCACCCCGGCGGGCAACGTCATCCAGCAGGTCCCGGGTGCGACGCCGCTCGACGGCCTTGGCGCGAACTATACCTTCGACCGCGATTTCGGTATCGACAACGCCGGTAATATTCTGTTCTTCGCCAGAGGCAGCAACGGCGCGCGTGTGCTCTACCGCATGACGCCCGACCAGACGATCACCCGCGTCATCGGCATGGGCGACAAGATCGGCGGCAACGCCATCGTTTCCCTCAGCAACGTAGCGGTGGGCAAGGGAGGGCAGTACGCGGTCACGGTGAATAACGGACAGCAACAATATTTGTTGCTCTATAACGGCGACCCCGCGAAACCGAAAACGATGCCGATCAACTGGGCCAACAGTGTATACGCCATCGGCAAATCGGGCGAAGCGCTCGGCTATGGCGATTTCGGCCAGGGCTTCGGCCTGTATCGCTGTAACGGCACGACGGCAAAGCCGGCGCTCCTCACCGGCACGACATCGCCCATCGGCGACCTCTACACGCAGTTCGATTCCGGCGGCATCGACGCCAAGGGCGAAGTCATCGCGCAGGCGCGCACGGCCAACAACCTGCTGCTGGTGGTCAAAGCGGGACCGACGCCCGATTCGCCGGCCACGATCCTGTTCCAGACCGGCACCACGGTCAACGCCGCCGCCGGACCGGCGTTTCAGAATCTGGTTCTCAACAGCCACGCTGGAAACCCGATGATCAAAACCGCTACCTTCTTCCCCAGCGTCTTCGAGGTGGCGAACGGTGCGCTCGTACCGCGCCTGGTGGACGGCGACATGATGCCCGGCGGCTGGTTCTACGAGGGCGCCGAAGATACGCGCCGCAGCCCCGATGGGAGCCTGGTGGTCTCGACCGACGACAGTATCAATCTGGTCAGCGCCTCCGCGTCCACGCCGCTGGGCCACTTTCCGCAGCGCAGCCAGGGCGGGCAGATTTACACCGGCTACCAGGTGGCGGCCAACAGCGCCGGCACGGTCGCCATTACCGGCGGCACCAGTTTCGGCGTGCAGGCGATCTCCCTGGTGCGGAACGGCGCAGCCACGCCGATCGCTTATCTCGGCACGGGAAATGCCTTCTACCGCACGGTGAGCCCGGGCGGCGGATTCTTCAACCAATCGTTCGATATCGGCATGGACGAATCCGGCAACGTTTACGCCAACATGGGCGTTTCCGGCGGCCCGAACGGATTGTTCGAATATACCGGCTCGGGCTGGACGGCGCTGCTCAAGATCGGCGACACCTACGACGGCCGCGCCGTCACCGGGATCAACGGGATCCGCGTGGCCGGCAGCGCCTGCGCCGCGCTGATCGCCACCAGCGGCAACGTGCTGCACCTGGCGATCTACCAGGGCGGCGCGTGGACCGACCTGATCAACAGCGCCGACGGCATCCCGACCGGCGGCAGCATCGGCGCGACCGGCAGCATCTCGAACCAGTTCGACCTCAACCGCAACGGAGCCGTCGCCGCCATTGTCTTCGGCAGCGGCAAGCAGTACCTCGTCTACGCCGATGGCAGCAGGATGGTCGTGGCGGCGCAACTCGACCGGCCGCTCGTCAACGGCGAGTATCTCGCGAGTTTCTTTACGCCCGGCATCAACGATGACGGCCGGATCTTCTGCACGGGCATCAATCTCAATGGGCAAACGGTGCTGTATGAATTCGATCCGCAATCTTAAGCTGGCGCTGCTGACCGGGCTCATGGCGACGGCGGCCTACGCCCAGAGCGCCTACGTGCGCATCTCCGCGCCCGCCGCGTCCGTGCTGGCCGGCGCGCAGATGCAGCTTTCCGCCACCGTGATCGATCCCGCCGGCACGCCGCTCGACGCCAGCGGCCTGAGCTGGACTTCGTCGGACGCGAATTCCGGCCCGATCTCGGCCTCGGGCGTGCTCCAGGGAGTGCTGCCGGCCGACGTCACCATCACCGCAACGGACGCCAACACCGACGCGTCCGCCAACATCCTGGTTCACATCGTGCCGAAGGCGATCACGATTCAGCCCGCGAAGCTTCAAGTCGCGGCTGGGAACACCGCCTCGATCACCGCGCAGGCGCTCGACGCTTCGGGCAACGGGATTGCGGGGGTTCAATTCCAGTATGCGTCGGGCGAGCCGTCCGTCGCTACGGTCGCGGCCGATGGCACCGTCAGCGGCGTCGCGGAGGGCTTCGCCACCGTCGAAGCCCGCATTGCCGGCGTGGCTTCGAACGCGGCGCTCGTCGCCACCATCCCTGTGCACGTCACGCCCAAGCCGCCGTACAAGATTCGCAAGCTGTTTTCGACCGAAACCTCCGCGCCGACCACCATTACGGCGTACACCGCGCTTAGCGCGGTGAGCGCCGGGGAGGTCGCCGCGATTGCCGACCTCGCCAACGGCTCGCAGGCCGCGCTGCTCCTCGAAAACGGCAAGCAGACGCTGCTGGCCGTCACCGGCCGCGTGCTGCCCAACGCCGGCCGCATGGCGATGCGGATCGACGGCATTTCCGCCAACGCCAACGGGGATGTGGCGCTCGATATCGAATATCCGTCGCAGTGGTGCAGCCATTCGATCCTCTTCATCCCGCACGGCCAGCCCGAGCAGGAATTGGACGCCGGGCCGTGCTTCGCGCCGCTCGACCCGCGCGCCCTCGCTAGCGACGGCAGCGTGCTTTACCGCAATGGCGACCAGATCTGGAAGAACGATCCGGTGAACGGCCCGCGGCTGCTGTTTTCGATCGCCACGCAGCCGCCGCTGAGCGATCCGGTGTCGAACGTCAACAACTTCTACCCCTCGCGCGCCGGCACATTCATTCTCTCCGCCAACACCGCTTCCGGCGCCCAGCAGTATTTCTATTACGACGGCAAGGCTCTGACACCGGTACTCAAATCCGGCCAGGCGGCCGGCGGTTATACGATCGCCAACCTGAACTGGATCGCCGGCGGCTCGGACGGCAAATTTTACGCGACGTTCACCACCAGCAATGGCACGAACTACTCCGGCCTGGCGCAACTGGCGCCCGGGCCGTTTCAGATTCTCGTCAAGAGTGGCGATCCGGCCGGCGGGGGCAGTTTCGGCTGGGCGCAAACGCTTGCCGATGCCGGCCCTGCGGGTGTGCTGCTCACCGATGACCTGAACATTAATAACAGCTACGGCACCTGGCTGGCTTTATGGAACGGCGGCACCCTCACGCCTCTGACCAAAGTTGCGGGATGGAACTCGATGCTGGCGGGTGCGCTGCCGGCCTCCGGTGCGCCGGTCGTGTCCGTCGAGCTGAGCGGCGATACCAATCTACCGCTCCGCAGTTTCGCCCCCGGAGCTTCTCCCGCCGTCCTGCAGCCCGCGGGCCAGCCGTTGCCGGTCCCGGTCCCCGGATCAATAGACTGGCATTATGCTTCGCACGGCGGATCGGACAGCGCTTTTCCTGTGCGCGCCGCGGCGGACGCGCTGCTGAACGTCGGCGGATCGGTGCAGACCATCGCGCCCGCAGGCGGAACGCTGCCCAACGGCCAACTCGCGCTCCAGATCGGCGCCGTGGCGGCGAACGAATCGGGCGATCTGGTGTTCTCCGCCGGCTTCGCCAACGGCAACGGCATCTTCCGCTATCATGCCGGCGGCACCTTCGATACCATCGCCGATACCAGCGTGCCGGGGAAAGGTGCGCCTGGCGGCATGAATTTCAACTGGGCGGGCACCTGGCGCGGGCGCTACGTGGCGTTGAACGATAGCGGCGCGGCCGCGGTCATCGGCAACTACAACAGCGTCAACCGTATCGTGTTTTACGGCGCGGGCGCGCCGGTCCAGGTGGCGCAGCAGAATACCTCCGGTCCCGCGGGCGTGTACACCGCGTTCTGGAACGTAGCGGTCGACAATAACGGCCACGTCCTGTTCATCGCTCCCACGGCCGACGGCCACACGTCGGCCTTCTACTGGGACGGCAATTCGGTCAAAAAGGTGATCGGCACGGGCGATTCCGGAGCCGCCGGCCTGCCGGTGAACGAGCTGTCCAATATCGCCGGCGCCGGCAACGGTTTCCTGATTCTGACCGCCACCGGCAACTATGCCAACCGCGAGCTGCGCTACTGGGATGGCGCGAATTTGACCACCCTCCAGTCTTCCGATTACACCATCTTCGACGGCATCGGCCTGAGCTGGTACTGGGGTAACGAATGCACGCTGGCCGCTAACGGCGATGTCCACTGCATGGTGTACACGCAGGATGGCGGCGTAGGCATCTCCGCGCACCGGCGTAGCGGCGCCGACCTGGTGGTGGCCCGCTCCCGCGACCAGTTCCCCGGCGGAGAGTGGCTGATCGAGCCGCTCTCGGTCAGTTCTTCGGCCTCCGGCACGGTCTACTTTGCCGCCCACATGTACAAGGATGGAAACGAGTTTCTTGCGCTGTACCAGGCCACCCCGCAGTGATTGCCGATAGTTAACGGGACGCCCGCATAAGTTTACAACCGAGTCTTACGCGCCCGACGTAGGGTTAATAGAGGAGCGGAGTTGGAGGCGGCCGAACGCAGCCGCCGTGCAGTACCCGCGGTTCCGGTCCGTACCGGGACGCGGCATTTTCTATACGTAACGAGGAGCGTTATGGAGAGACAGAGGAAGCTGTTGTGGACCAAGAGAGCGG
>Ga0209062_1003548_pt1 | contig 17833 bp, 10 predicted proteins | sample Coa_R2_2_FD_187158 | JGI IMG/M metagenome (GOLD analysis project Ga0209062, IMG submission 187158) | Surface soil microbial communities from Centralia Pennsylvania, which are recovering from an underground coalmine fire - Coalmine... | ecosystem: Environmental > Terrestrial > Soil > Unclassified...
GGGTTCGACTGCAATTCCTTGCGGAACGCGACCGCCGCGCCCGGGGTGTCGCCGGTTGCCGCCAATGCCATGCCGTAATAGGAGTACAGGTCGGGCAGCGCGGGATTCAGCTCCACCGCGCGTTTGAAGTCCGCCAGCGCGCCCGCGAAATCCTGCACGCTGAGCTTGGTCGCGCCCATCAGCAGCCGGGCTTCCGCCGAATCGCCGTCCCGCAGGATGCGGTCCACCAGCACCTGGCCGCGCGCCGGCTGATGATCGCGGATCAGCGCCGTCCCGAGCAGGTAATTTACCGCGCGGTCGTCCGGCGACTGGCGCTCCAGCGGATCGAGCAGATCGATGACCTTCCGGTTCTCGCCGAGCCGCAGGTCGCAATCGGCCAGCAGCAGCACCGCCTGCCGGTTCGCCGGCTGCTTCGCGGCCACGCGCCCGGCCTCGGCGGCAGCCCGCGCGATCTTCGCGGCCTTGTAATACGCCAGCGCCAGGTTCAGCCGCACCGGCAAATTTTCCGGCTGCAGCGCGAGCACCTGGCTGTATTCGGCGATGGCCTCCTCGTACATCCCCTCATGGGCCAGCGCCGCGCCCAGATTCGAACGCGCGATGGGGTTGCCGGGCGCCTGCTTCAGATACGCGCGGTATTCCGGAATCGCCGCCGCCACGTTGCCTGACTGGTGCAGCTCGATGGCATGGCGTAGCAACTGCTCCGCGGCCGGCGGAGGCTGCTGGGCCCAGGCGATGGCGGCGAGCAGAACTGTAAACCCCCTGGTCATCGACTACCTTTTGTCCAGCATCGCACGAATCGCCCGGTCGACATCCTCCGCGCGGAAATCCAGCTCCCCCAGCCGCGTTTCGTACGCCACTTTGCCATCGCGGCCGACCAGGTAGAGGCGGCTCGGCCAGGCCGCGTAAGCGCGCTCGGCGGCGGCGTCCATGCCATCCACCGTGAGCGCGAAGGGAAGCTCCAGCTTGCGCAGGCAGAGCGCCGCGTGCTCCTTCTTCTCGGCCGCCGTGCGCGCCGGCGCGAGATCGATGCCCTCGCGCTGGTTGATGGTGCTCTGCCACTGGTTTTGGCCGCCCCCGGCGTGCGCTTCGCGGATGTAAACCAGCCGGAAATCCACGCGGCCGCCGTAGCGCTCCGCCAGCCGCTTCAAATCCGCCGCCGAGCTCCGGAGTTTGGGGCAGGTATAGCTGCCGAACACCAGCGCGACCGGCCGCGGCAACCCTTCGAAATGAAGCGCCCCGATCGCCGGCGCCTTCGCTCCGGCCGCCACGCCCGGGTCCTTCGAGGGCGGCGCATCGAAGTGGAAGCCGGCGGCCAGCGCCGCCCGTGCTTCCTCCGATCCCGGCCGCACCTCTACAGCGCGCGCCAGAAGCTTCCGCGCCTCCTCGGCCGCGCCTCGCCGCGCCAGGATCTGCGCGAGCTGGAAATTGGCGTCGAAATCGTTCGGATCGGCGGCCAGCTCCTTGCGGAACGCCTGGGCCGCGCCCTCCGCGTCGCCCGTGAACAGCAGCGCCTGCCCGAGATACGACTGGAGCGACGGCACATCCGGATTCAGTTCCGCCGCCCGCTCCAACTCCTTGACGGCACCGGGATAGTCGCCGCTCGCGAACGCGGCCGACCCGAGCAGGAAATGCCCCTCCGCCGTTTCGCCCCGGCCCAGAATGCGGTTCACCCGCACCTGCCCCTCCTGGATGCGCCCGGCCCGGATCAGCGCCATGCCGAGGACGTAATCGAGCGCCGGCTCGCCCGCATGCTCCGCATCGAGCGGCGCCGCGGCAGCAATCGCCTGGTCGAATTCCCCGAGCCGCAGACGGCAATCGGCGAGCAGCAGCGCCAGGTTCAGGTTGCGGGGCTGCATCCGGGACAGCGCCTCGAATTCGTCCGCCGCCGCGCGGATTCGAAACGATTTGTAATACGCCAGCCCGAGGTTGAACCGCAGGTTCGGCGCGATCTCCGCCGGCGCCGCCGCCAGGGCGGCCTGATACTGCGCGATCGCCTCCTCGTACCGCCCCATCGCCGCCAGCACCGCGCCCAGGTTGGACCGGGCATCCACCCGTCCGGGATCGCTCGCGACGCAGGCCTGGTATCCCGCGGCGGCCTCCTGGAATTCGCCCGCTCTGTGGTGGCGCAGCGCGGCTTCGAAATCGCAGCCGCCGGCCGGCGCCTGAGCCCTCGCGCTCAGGAGTGCGACCGCGCCAATCCACCACCTTGCCGGCAATCCGTCCCGTCCTTCCGGAAGGGAATTCTATCACGACCCCGCGGGAAAGCCCATTTCCACGGTGTTAACGCAAGCCGTTAACTCGATGATTCTGCGCTGTATCCTGCGTTAACATGGCCAGGCGCGCGCGGCGCCGCCCGGCAATAGGAATCGTGGGTTTTCTACACGAATTCATATCGCGGTGAAAAACCCGGCGATTCCGTGGAATTCGCGCTCCCGAATCCGGTAGCCGCCCAAAATCCGGCAATCTGTTAACCCCCGGTTATCCCCATTAGCCTTTTTCGCGCCGTTTTAGTGTCCTTATACTACGTTCCTAGCCATACTCGGAAGTTGGTCAGGGTCGTTCCGAACTCTTATCGGGAGGGGTGAAATGCAAAGGGGAAGATCGCTTCGAATACTTCAGATACTCGCCGGATTCGCCTTGGCGTCCGCAATGTCTGCCAATCTGTTCGGACAAGGCATTTATGCCACACTGACGGGGCTGGTCACCGACCAGTCACAGGCGGTGGTGGTCAACGCCAAGGTCACATTGAAAGATGCCCAATCGGCTTCATTGCGCGATACGGTGACGAATAGCGACGGTTATTTCACCTTCGCCTCAGTCCCGGTCGGGACGTACGATTTGACGATCGAGGCCAAGGGCTTCACCACATTCAAAGCCGCGGGGATCGTGCTCAACGGCGGCGACAAGCGCAACGTCGATGCGCGGCTTCAGGTGGGCGCTACGGCCCAGGCGGTCGAAATCACCGGTACGCCCGATGCCATCGCGCCCGTCGATTCGGGCGAGAAGTCCGACATCGTCACCGCCAAGGAGATGCAGAATTTCGTGATCGTCGGCAGCAACGCGGCCGAATTCATCAAGATCATGCCGGGATTCGGCATTCAGAACGGGACCTCCAACAAGGCGAACTATTCCGGTGAGGTCATCGGCATCAATGCCAATGGCGACGCCGGCAGCCAGAGCCCGCTGAACAACGCCTACTCCTACAACGGGCTGCCCAGCAACTCGCTGGACATCACGGCGGACGGCGCCCATGTCTCCGACCCTGGGTGCAACTGCGACACGCCCGTGAATCCGAACTCCGACATGATCTCGGAACTGCAGGTCAAGATGTCCAACTTCAGCGCCGAGAATCAGAAGGGGCCCGCGGTGATCACCTCGGTGGCGAAGTCGGGCGGCCAGAACTTCCACGGCTCGACTTTCTTTTACGCGCGCAACTACGCGCTGAATGCGAACGACGCGCTGTTTAACGCCAGCGGCCAATCGCGGCCGGAGAACAAGTATTACTATCCGGGCTTCACGATCGGCGGTCCCGTTCTGCTGCCGGGCACGAAGTTCAACCGGCAGCGCAACAAGCTCTTCTTCTTTACCGGCTACGAGTACTTCTACCAGGTGCTCGATACCGGGCTGCTGCGCGCCACGGTTCCGACGGCCGATGAGCTCGGCGGCAATTTTTCGCCCGCGGCGGTCGCCAAGGAAGGCAACATCACGGCTTCCGGCGGGCCTCCGGGACAGATGAACGCCGCCGCCCTGGCGCAGTTCCCCGGAGGCATCATTCCGCAGAGCCAGATCGATCCGAACATGCGGGCGCTGATGAAACTTTACCCGGCGCCGAACGCGGACCCCAATGCGACGGGCGGCTATAACTACGTGCAGGCCGAGACGTTCAATCAGAACAACACGCAGTGGATGTCCCGCGTGGACTACAGCATCAGCGACAACACCAAGCTCTTCGTCCGCTACAACCTGCAGCGCGAGACCCAGCAATTCCCGGTGGGCCTGTGGTGGCGGCAGACGGACCAGGTGCCATACCCCACCCCGGTCCAGGGCAAGAACCGGTCGGATAGTGTGACCGCTTCACTGACCCACGTCTTCAGCCCGACGATGACCAACGAGTTCGTGTTCGCGTACACCTATATCGGCTTCCCGAACGTGTTCGAGGACCCGAGCAAGGTGGATCGCGCCAAGGTCGGTTATGGCTACCCGGGCCTGTTCAGGAACGGCGTGGCGCAGATCCCCTCCCTTGGCGGCGGGCTTTCGGCGCAGGAGGCCGCACTGATCTTCAATCCCGGCGGTTTCGAAGCGGGCGGAGCGAGCGCCGGTCTGTATGCGGATAAGTGGATGCCGAGCTTCAGCGACACGCTGACCAAGGTAATCGGAAAGCACACGCTGAAAGGCGGCATCTTCTATGAGTGGATCCGCAACGCGCAGCCGGCCAACGACAACACCAACGGCTATTTGCAGGTCTATAACCAGAATCCGAACACGTTCGGCAACGAGTATGCCGACATGCTGTACGGCAACCTGGACCAGTACAACGAGAGCTCGTTCAACCGCATCAACGACATCGCCTATAACACCTACGAAGGATTCGTGCAGGATTCGTGGAAGGTGTCGCGGCGGCTGACCATCGAGCTGGGGCTGCGCTTCACGCACTTCCAGCCGTGGATCGACCGCCTCGGGTTTGGCTACTCCATTTTCAATTACGCCGATTACAACTCGAGCTGCACGCCGACGCAGTACTGCGGATTCCTGTGGCACAAGCGCGATCCCTCGGTGCCGCTCGGGGGCTTCCCGACGCGCGCTCTGTTCTACCAGCCGCGCTTCGGCCTCGCCTATGACGTGACGGGCGATGGCAAGACGGTGCTGCGGGGCGGCTGGGGCCGGTATTATTACCACTCCGGCCAGTTCACCAACGGCCTGGATGTGGCCGCCGGCGTGCAAACGCTGAATCTGCCCGCGACGATCAACGGACAGCCGCTGCTGGCGCGCGACCTTTCGAGCATCAACGTGGGGGCACAGGCGCTCTCACCCGCGGCGGTCGACAGCAAAGATGACAAGCAGCCGTACACGGACAGCTACAGCTTCACCGTCTCGCAGCGGGTGCCGTGGTCGGGCCTGCTCGAAGTCGCGTATGTCGGCAACATGAGCAATGACCTGCCGATTTCGAGCGGCGCGGGCTCGAACATCAACCTGGTGCCGGTGGGCGCGATGCTGGCGGGCAGGAACGGCGGCGTGGACCCGAACAGCCTCAACGCGAACAACTTCCGCCCGCTGCTCGGCTTCAGCGACCTGAACCTGGCAACCAACAAGGCATGGTCGAATTACAACGCCCTGCAGATCACCTGGGTGCGCACCAGGGGCCGCTACACGATCAGCGCCAATTACACCTTCAGCAAGGCCATGGGTATCGTCAGCCCGACGCTCGATCAGTTCAACCTGAGTAACGATTATGGCGTGCAGCCGACCAACCGCACCCACATCTTCAACCTCGCGTATTCGGTGGAGCTCGGGAACCCGATCAAGAACAACAAGGCCGCCGAGGGCCTGCTGAACGGATGGCAGCTTTCCGGCATCTGGCAATGGGAAAGCGGCCCGAACCTGACCGGGTTCTCCGGCGGGAACAACTTCGGGATGAACCTGAACGGCGCGCTGGTGCCGGGGACGAATTACATCATCAGCAGCGTCGCGCTGCTCGGCACGCCGAATATTCAGCTCAATCCGATTCTGACGTGCAACCCGGCATCGAACCTCGCGCCGCACCAGTTCATCAACCCGAGCTGCTTCAGCTTCCCGAAGGCCATCGGCCAGAACGGCCCGAGCGTGCTGCCGGCCATCTACGGACCGGCATTCTTCAACGCCGATATGGGCCTGTTCAAGAACTTCACGATCAGCGAATCGAAGAAGCTGCAGTTCCGCTTCAACGCCTACAACTTCCTGAACCACCCGTTGTGGTCATTTAACGGCGGCAACCAGACTCTCGGCTTCGATCCGGCCACGGGAGCGGTGAACACGCCGCTGTTCGGCACGGTCACCAGCAAGCAGGGGCATCGCGTGGTGCAGGCAGCGGTGAAGTTTTACTTCTAATTCTCCTCGAGTGGCAGTTCCACGCGGCTCCCCGGTTGGGGAGCCGCTTTTTTTTGGCCACGCTCGCTGCTTCGAGCTGCGCATCGCCGCGATGTGTGTTTCGTTACACACAGGAGGCGATGCTTGGGGACCGCGAAAAATCGGCAGAACCGTTGGATCTCGCTCGCCTCCGCCGGCCCTTCCGCGTTAACACTCCACGTTAACGGACTTGAAGGTTCGATCGCGCGCGCAGTATACTGCCATCACTCCGGTCTCGGTCGACATGATTCCCACTGCCTCGGATTATGCAGAGGAAAAAAACGAGCTTCGCACGGTTCTGAATTCGGGGATTTTCACCCGCGCCCCGAATCTCGAGAACCTTCTTACCTACGTCTGCACCAAATATTTCGAGGGCGCCGCCGAGCAGATCAAGGAATACAACATCGCCGTGGAGGCGCTGGGGCGGCTCTCCGGTTTCGATCCGAAACGCGATTCGATCGTCCGGGTGGAGGCGCATCGCCTGCGCAAGCGGCTGCGCGATTACTACGAAGCCGATGGCGCCGGGCACGCGGTGCGCATCGAGATTCCCGCCGGGCAATACGCGCCGCAGTTCCGGCGGCAGGTCCCGCAGCCAGGCATGGACAATCCCGCTGCGGCCCTGCCTGTGGCCGATCCGGAACGCGCGCCCGGCATCGCGGAGCCCGCCGGTCCGAACGCGCCGCCGTTCCCACGCCAGGGGCCGTGGCCGGACCTGAACGATGCCGCTGCCGCTCTGCCCACAGCCGATACGGAGCGCGCGCCCGAGGATGCCGATGCCAGCCGTGAGCTCGCGCCGGCGGCGGGAGGCGCGCCGCTCCCAACGCCGGCCGCCTGCGATCGCAAACCATCCGAGCACGGCTTGCGGCTTCTGCCGCCCGCCTATTTTCCCTCGCAGCCTTCACTTCCGCCCGCCGCAGGCCGCCGGAGCGCCGTGTGGGCGGCGATTGCCGTGGCGGCATTGCTGGCCGGCGGCGCGCTCCTCGCGAAGATCGTCCTGATGCGGCCCGGCAGGGGCGGCCCTTCGGCGCCCGCCGCAAGCTCATTGCCGCAAGCGGCCACGCCGGATGTGCGGATTCTGGCCGGTCTCGAAAGCGGGGCCTACACCGACCGCTTCGGCCGCGTGTGGCAAAGCGACCGCTATTTCCAGGGCGGCGCGGCATTCGATGCTCCGGACCATCCCGTCGCCGGCACACGCGACTCGCGCCTGGTCCGCAGCCGGCGCGAGGGAACCGCGTTCTCCTACGACATCCCGCTCGCACCGGGCGTTTACGAGATGCGGCTGTATTTCGCCGAAATGCTTTACGGCGACAACAACCAGGCGGGAGGCGGCGAGGCGAGCCGCATCTTCGCCGTTACCGCAAACGGCGCGCCGCTCCTCAACCAGTTCGACGTAACCGCCGATGCCGGCGCGAGCACCGCCGATATTCGCGCCTTCAAAGACATCGAGCCGGCGGCCGATGGCAAGCTGCACCTGAAGTTCACCGCGCAAACCGGGCAGGCCATGATCAGCGCTATCGAGATCACACCCGGCACGCGCGGCAGGCTGCGGCCGATCCGCCTCGTCTCCCGCGACCACCCCTACACGGACAACCAGGGCCGCACCTGGAGCGCCGATGCCTGGAGCCGCGGCGGCCAGTTGGTGATGCGTCCGCTGCCGGTCGCCAACCTGCCGGATCCGGACCTGCTGCATGGCGAACGCTACGGCAACCTGGCGTACGTCTTCGCGGTGCCGCCGGGGCGCTACGGCGTGAACTTCTATTTCGCCGAGACCTGGTTCGGCCCCGGCAACTTCGCCGGCGGCGGCATCGGCAGCCGCCTGTTCGATATCTTCTGCAACGGCGTGGCGCTGCGCCGCGGCTTCGACATCTTCAAGGAAGCCGGCGGCAGCGGGCGCGCGCTGGTGCTGCCGGTCCACGGCCTCGAGCCCAACGCGCAAGGCAAGCTGCAGATCAACCTTGTGCCGGTGCGGAATTACGCTTCGCTGAACGCTCTCGAATTGGTGGATGAATCGCGGTAGCCCGTGCACCGCCGCCACCTGATACAATTCCCCCCGGAACTCTGAAGTACACAGGATGGGAGGGAAGTGAGCATGCCGAATCAGAACGGGAAGGTCGGGCGGCGCGCGCTGCTTCAGTCATCGGCAGCAGCGCTGGGAGGCGCGCTGCTCGGCCGCAACGCCGAGGCGGAGCAGGAATCGCCGGTGAAGAACGTCAACACGCATTCCAGCCCCTCGACGCTGAAGATCACGGATCTGCGGGTGGCGACGGTCGTCAAGCCGGGGCCGAGCCCGTGCACGATTGTGCGGCTCGACACCAACCAGGGCGTGTACGGCCTGGGCGAGGTGCGCGACGGCGCGAGCGCCACTTATGCGCTTTTCCTGAAGAGCCGGCTGCTGAATGAGAATCCGCTGCGCATCACTTACCTGTTCCAGAAAATCAAGCAGTTCGGTTATCACGGGCGGCAGGCCGGCGGCGTCGTGGCCATCGAAGAGGCGCTATGGGATATCGCGGGCAAAGTCTACGGCGTGCCGATCTACCAGATGCTCGGCGGCAAATTCCGCGACAAGATCCGCATCTACGCGGATACCACCGAATCCGACGATCCCAAGGTCTATGCGCAGCGCATGAAAGAGCGCAAGGAAGTCATGGGCATTACCTGGCTCAAGATGGACCTGGGCATCGAGTTCATTGCCAGGACTCCCGGCACGGTGACGCGGCCGAGCGGCCTGAGCCCGTGGGAGCAGCGCGTGCTGCCGCATCCCTTCGTCGCGACCGAAGTGACGGACAAAGGCATCGACATGCTCTGCACCTATGTCGCGGCCATCCGCGAGGCCGTCGGCATGGAAATTCCGCTCTCGATGGATCACCTCGGCCACCTCGGCGTCAATTCCATCATCCGGCTGGGCAAGGCGTACGAAAAATACAACCTGGCGTGGATGGAGGACGTGATTCCGTGGCAGTACACGGAGATGCTGCAGCACATCACCGCGGAAAGCCCCACACCCATCCTGACCGGCGAGGACATTTACCTCAAGGAAGGATTCATCAACCTCTGCGAGAAGCACGCGGTGAGCAAAATCCATCCGGATATCTCGACCTCGGGCGGCATCCTCGAAACCCATAAGATCGGCGACGCGGCCATGGAATACGGCGTGCCGATGGCGATGCACTACGCGGGGCTGCCGATCGGCGCGATGGCGTCGGTACACTGCGCGGCGGCAACCGAGAACTTTCTGGCATGCGAAAACCATTCGCTCGACGTGCCGTGGTGGCAGGATCTGGTGGAAGGAATCGAGAAGCCGATCATTAACAAGGGTTTCATCACGGTGCCGGATAAGCCGGGCCTCGGCATCACGCTGAACGAAGACGTGGTGCGGCGCCACCTCATGCCCGGCACCGAGTACTTCGCGCCCACGCCGCAGTGGGATAAGGAGCGCTCGGCGGATCACCTGTGGAGCATGGCGGGGGCGCCGTTGTTCCCGTTCGGCCAGCCGGAGCGGGCTTAGAGGAGATCGTCCATGAAACGCACATACAGGTTCGCGTGCGCGCTGCTGATGGCGGCGGGCGCGTTTGCGCAGATCACGTTTGCCCAAATCAAGCCGAATCGGGACCAGATCCTGTTTTACACCTCGGAGTGGAAGGGCGAGCGGTTCCCGGACGGGCGGCCGAAGATCGCCGACGGCCTGCTCGAGCGGGCGCTCGACGTTTCCATCGAAGACGTGTGGGACTACCTGCGCGGGCAGGGTTACGTGAACCAGTTCGATGGCGGCTGGCAGGCGCTGCACCCGGAGAAGCCGTTTGCCGGCCGCGCGCTGACCGCGCAGTTCATGCCGCGCCGGCCGGACATGGCCAACGCGGTGGCCGAGGAAGGCCGCGCCGAAGGGCGCGTCAGCGGCACCAATAGCTGGGTAATCGCGATGCTGCAGCAGGGCGACACGATGGTGGTGGATGGCTACGGCAAGATCGTCGAAGGCACCATCATCGGTTCGAACCTGGGGAGCGGGATTGCGGCGCACACGCACTCCGGGTTCGTATTCGACGCGGGCATCCGCGACGCGGAGGAGAACCGCGAGATCGCCGGCCTCAACGGGCTGTACCGCGGCTACGATCCTTCCGCCTGGGCGCAGATGCAATTGACGGGCATCAACGTGCCGGTGCGGATCGGCCGCGCCACCGTGCTGCCGGGCGACCTGGTGCTGGCGAAGCGCGACGGCGTGATCTTCATCCCGGCGCACCTGGCCGAGCAGGCCATCGTGCGCGCCGAGTTCACCAATTTGCAGGACGCGTTCAATTTCGAGCTCAACAAACAGGGCACCAACGGCGCGGAATTCGAAGGCGGCTGGACGCCGGCGAAGTTTGCGGCGCTGGCGAAGTGGATCGATCAGCATCCCGAAAAACTGAAAATGACACGCGCGCAGTTCGACGCCGAACTGAAGCGCGCCACCACGCCGCGGCCTCAGGGCGGCCGCGGAGGCCGAGGGCAATAAGGCAGGCCCGTGCCTGCCCTGGTTACAAGGTCATGACGCGAAGAGGCTTCCTGTTCTCCGCTGCCGCGACGGCGGCTTCCGCCGCGCCGGCCCGCCTGCCGATTCGCAAGGCGGTCGAATTCAACATGCTGCCGAAGAGTCTCGGCGTGCGTGAGCGCTTCCAATTGGCGAAGGACGCCGGATTCGAGGCGATCGAGTGCCCGACCGCGCCGGATCCAGCGCAGGCGGAAGAGATGCTGGCGGCGTCGCGCGCGGCGGAGCTGCCGATCCATTCCGTGATGAACGCCGAGCATTGGAGCTCGCCGCTCTCCTCTGCGGACCCGGCCGTGGTCGAGCGCGGCATGGAGGGCATGCGCACCAGCCTGCGCAACGCGAAGCTGTGGGGCGCGGACACCGTGCTGCTGGTTCCGGCCGTGGTCAACCCGCAGACTACCTATGCGGAGGCGTGGGAGCGCAGCCGGCGGCAGATCCGGCAGCTAATACCGCTGGCCGCCGGGCTGAAGGTGGCGATCGGGATCGAAGAGGTGTGGAATAAGTTTCTCCTAAGCCCGCTCGAGATGGCCCGCTATGTCGACGAATTCGAATCGCCGTGGGTGCGGGCGTATTTCGACGTGGGAAACATCGAAATCTGGGGCTATCCGCAGGACTGGATCCGCACTCTGGGAAAGCGGATCGCCAAGCTGCACATCAAGGACTTCGCGTTCCGTAAACGGCAGGCGGAGTTCACGCCGCTGCTCGAAGGCGAGATCGACTGGCGTGCCGTGCACGCGGCGCTGGCCGAAATCGGGTACCGCGGCACGGCGACCGTGGAGCTGGCAGGCGGAGACGGCGAATCTCTTCGCGAAGTCAACCGGCGGTTCGAGCGGATTTTGAGCGGAACCGCGTAGCGGAAACCAGCCGATGGCCCGCCCGCCAACGGGAAACCGCCTGTAACAGGCGGCTGCCTGGTAATGGAATCAATAACTTATCGCCCAAAACCGCCTGTTGACAAGCGGGTTTTCGTTGTAAGAACGGCATGGCCTGGCCGGTTACAGAAGCTTCGCAGCCATGGGCCCCCTGTCGAGACTTAGGCTCGCACGGGTTACACGAACTTATATTGCCCGGGAACGGGCAGCGGCGCAGGCTCCGTTTGGAGATCGTAGCCGAACTGCTTCGGCATCAGATCCTGCTGCGAGTTCAGGATCTGGTCCCACGTAATCGCCATGCCGGAATAGGCGGATTCCCGCGCCATGATGCAGGTCAGCGTGCTTTCGGCGATCGGGATCGACTGATTGATATAAGGCCCGCGTCCGAGAATCGAATTCACCGCGTCGATGTGCTCCTGCACGTAAGCGCTGATGCCCTTCGTCCCGAGTTCCGTGCCACCGGCGCGTCCCTTCGTGCCCACGATCGTATCGCTCACATTGTTAAAAGAGCCGCGCGGATACTGCCGGCAGGTGCTCGAAAGATGCACGCCGTTGGGGTAGGTGAAATCGGACGACATATGGTCGTAGATGTTGCCGTACAGCGCGGCGCGCGGGCGCCAGGCCGCGCCGCCGGAGGCGACCACGCGCTCCGGGTGCGCGCCCATCACCCAGTTCATGAAATCGATGTTGTGGAAGTGCTGCTCGACGATCTGGTCGCCGCAAAGCCAGAGGAAGGAGTACCAGTTGCGGTGCTCCCACTCCATGTCGCCCCATTTGGGATCGCGGGCGTTGGCATGGAAGACCGGGCCGGAGAGGTAATTGGCATAGAGCGCGACGACTTCGCCGAGCGCTCCGTCGTGGATCTTCTGCACGGTCTCGACGTAAGGCCGGTCCTCGTGCCGCTGCGCGCCGCTCATCACGGTCAGGTGCTTTTCGGCGGCCTTGCGGCCGGCGGCCATGAAGCGGCGGACGCCGGTGGCGTCCGTGGCAATCGGCTTTTCCGTGAAGACGTGCTTGCCCGCTTCGACGGCGGCCTCGAAGTGGATCGGCCGGTAGCCGGGCGGCGTGGCGAGCATGACGATATCGAGATCGGAGGCAGCGAGCTTCTGGTAGGCGTCGAACCCGACGAAATGGCGGTCGGGCGTGACGGCGACGCGGGGCTGAATGGATTCGACGAGGTCGCGCGCGGACATCTCCTTCGGCTGGCCGCCCCGCTCGACGACAATCCCCGCATGGCGGCTGATGTACTTGGGATCGCGGAGGCTCTTGAGCGAGCCCTCCAGGTGGTCCTCGAAGATATCCGCCATGGCGACAAGCTCCACGTTCTCGTTCCCGGTGAGCATATCGACCGCCGCCTGCGTGCCGCGGCCGCCGCAGCCGACCAGACCGGCGCGTAGTTTCTCCTTGCCCTGGCCCCGGACGAGCTGCGGCCGGACGATGGTAAAAGCCGATGCGGCGAGAATCGAGCGGCGGGAAAGCGCGGTATCCATAATGGCTGAGATCATAGAACAATTTTCGGCGCGGGGAAACCGTGCCGGCCCTGCCTGCGCTGATTCCCGATTGGCGTAGAATGTCGCCGTGCCCCACGAACTCTCGCGCACCGCCCTCGCGATGTCCGCCGCCGGTCTCGCGCTGCTCGCGATTGGCCTCGCGGCCGCGACGAAGGATTTGCTCCAGGCTCGCGGCATCGAAAAGGCCGTAGCCCTGACGCACCTCTGCTTCGCCCTTCCGCTTGCCGTTTTCGGCGCCGAACATCTTGCGAACCCGCAGGCCCTGCTGGCCCTGGTGCCGCGGTACATGCCCCTGCGGATGTTTTGGGTGGATTTCGTTGGCGTTGCGCTGATCGCGGCGTCGCTGAGCATCGCGACGAAAATTCAGGTGCGGTGGTCCGGCCTGCTGTTCGGAACCATGATGTTCCTCTTCGTGGCGATGCTGCATCTCCCCGGGGCGATCACCACCGGCGGCCGGCTCCCGTGGACCATCGTATTCCGCGAGATGGCGTTCGGCGGCGCCGGCTGGGTTTTGGCGGGAAGCGCCATCGGCAGTAGCGACCGCGGGGGCAAATGGCTGATCGCCGTGGGCCGCATGCCGGTCGCGGCCGCCGCGATCTTTTTCGGCGTGGAGCATTTTTTGCATCCGCTCGGGCTCCCTGGAGTTCCGCTCGCAAAGGAGATGCCCGCGTGGGTTCCCGCCCGCTCCGTCGTCGACTATGTGACGGGCGCGTTGCTCGTTAGCGCCGGCGTCTCCGTTCTTCTGCGGCCGCAGATTCGCATGGCGGCCGCGTATCTCGGCGCATGGATCGTGCTCCTGGTGCTGGCGATTTACGTCCCGGTGCTGATCGGCGCGCTGGCGGACCCGAGCGCCGCGGTGCAGGTCGAGGGGCTCAACTACTTTGCCGACACGCTGCTGTTCGGCGGAGCGATACTCTCGCTGGCGCGCGCCGCTGCAGCCGTCCCGCGCGCGGCAGCCGGGCACGCCGGCGGCGCGTAAGCGATGCCTCTGCGCCACCGCTTATAATTGCGCCATGCGCTTCGTGTTGAGTCTATGTCTCTGTGCCGCCGGTCTGCTCGCTCAGACGGTCCTTAAGCCGGATCGGGTCTTCGATGGCGAAGCGATGCACCAGGGATGGGCGGTGCGGGTGAGCGGCGACCGCATTCAGGCCGCCGGTCCGGCGGACGGCATCGAGACGGGCGGCGCCAAAATCGTCGAATTGCGCGGCATGACGCTGTTGCCGGGGCTGGTCGAGGGGCACTCGCATATCCTCCTGCACGCTTACAACGAAACTTCGTGGAACGACCAGGTGGAGCACGAAGGCCTGGCACTGCGCGTCGCGCGCGCGGTGAACCATCTGCGCGATGAGCTGATGGCGGGCTTCACCACGATCCGCGACCTGGGCACCGAAGGCGCAGGCTACGCCGATGTGGAGCTGAAGCAGGCGGTCAACCAGGGAATCGTTCCGGGGCCGCGCGTGCTGGCGTCAACGCGGGCGATCGTGGCCACCGGCGCGTACGGGCCCAAGGGGTTCGCGCTCGAATGGCGCGTGCCGCAGGGCGCCGAGGAGGCCAGCGGGCCGGAGATCATCCGCGTGGTGCGCGACCAGATCGCGCACGGCGCCGATTGGGTGAAGCTGTACGCCGATTACCGCTTCGGGCCGCTGCCGGGCTCGCACCCGACGTTCACCGAAGACGAGCTGAAGATGGCCGTGGAAACCGCGCACAGCGCGGGCGTCCCGGTGGCGGTGCATTCCTCGACGGCGGAGGGCATGCGCCGCGCGATCCTCGCGGGCGTGGACACCATCGAGCACGGCGACGGCGGCACGCCGGAGGTCTTCAAGATGATGGCGGAGCGCCACATCGCGCTGTGCCCCACACTGGCCGCGGGCTATTCGACCGCGCAGTACGCAGGCTGGAAGAAGGGCACACCCGAGCCGCAGGGAATCCAGCGCAAGCGCGCGAGCTTCAAGGCCGCGCTGGATGCCGGAGTCACCATCCTGAGCGGCAGCGATGTGGGCGTGTTCAACCACGGGGAGAATGGACTGGAGCTGGAGCTGATGGCCGCCTACGGGATGCCCAACCTCGATGTGTTGAAGGCGGCGACCTCCGTGGCCGGACAGGTGCTGCACATGAACATCGGACGCGTCGCGCCGGGGATGTACGCCGACCTGATCGCCGTCGAGGGCAACCCGGCGGCGGACCTCGCAGCGGTCCGCAAAGTGAAATTCGTGATGAAGGCGGGCGCCGTTTACAAATCGGAGCCGCGGCCGTAAGGGAGCGGCGCGCCGCGGTTCATGCTCCGTTCCGTTTGGGCTGCAGGACTTCGAAATCGATCCACTGCGAGGCCTGCCTGCGCTTCTTTTTCGCAAGCGGATCCGTGACGGTAATCTGAAGCAGGTACTCGCCGGGGGTGAGCTCGCTGCCGAGCCGGAGGACGCCGGCGCCCACCAGATCCGCCGGGGTGTCCGGCAGCTTCTGTTTGACCTGCTGCGGCTGGCCTGCGTAGATCTCTCTGCCGTCGCGATAGACCCGCACCTGCGTGGAGACCTGCGGCAGCTTCCGCGGGCCGCCGGACTTCGCGTTGATGACGATATACCCGTAAACAATCGGCTGGCCGGGGCGGTAATGGCGAATGGCGGGGCCGCCTTCCGCGTACGCTTCCACCTCCCCGTCCTTGCTGGTCTGTACGGTGAGCCCGGCGGCGCGCGCGATTTCGGGCGAGGCGAGGTGCAGGGCGATGCCGGACATCGCGAGCTGGCCTTTGCGCGTATCCGGGACCTCGACGAACTGGCTGGCGGAGCCGATGCGGCCCGTCGCGTGATCGCGCACCACCACGCGCAGCAGAAACATGCCGGGCTCCTTCATGACGTCGCTGAAGCCGAGGAGAAAACCCTCGCGCAGCGCCTGCTGGTACTGCTCGTCGCCGAGGGCGATTTCCTGCACCCGCTCGCGCTGGATCACGGTCTGCTTGAGGCCGCGGTAGGAATTGCTCAGAATATCGACCGTGGCGCGCCACGCGCCTTTTTCGTCGCGGATGAAGTCGAGGCCGTTGGCGTCGAAGTGCAGCAGCGAGTAGACGCACGGGCCGGAGGATTTCGCGATCGTGAAGAGCGAGGTGAGCCGGACCTTGATGCCCGTGGCGGCGAACGGCGAAGCGAGCGCTTCGGCGAGCTGCTCCTCGCGCGATTTCTGAGTCTTTTCCGTCAGCGTGAGCTCGTCCGCCACGCCGTTGAAGCCGTTCTTCCAGCGCACGCGCAGGCCGGGACGGCGCAGCCGCACCGTGACGCGGTGGAAACGGGCCTTTTCCGGATCGCGGTCGAACGTGCCCTGGCGGGGCGTGTAGCCGAGAAGATAATAGCCGAACTGGTCGGCGGCGGCGTCGCGGATGCAGCCGGCGATATCATTGCGGTTGGCGTAAAAGAGGCCGCCGGTGCCTTTGGCGAGATCGGCCAGACCGCCCGCGGATTCGAGCGGCGCGGCGCCGGGCGGCAGCGGGAAGGAGACGGGATTGTCGGAATCGGGGGCCGTCCGGCCGGGATCGGACCAGCTGGGATCGGGCCGGTTGGGATCGGGTGCTCCGCGGTTGCCGGGCAAAGGGCGGGGCGGACCGGGGACGCTCTCCGACGCATCCGCGATTTCCGCGGCCGTCATCCCGGCCTGAAGCCCGCGCGGATCGATGGTGTAGATGGAGACGTTGGAACGGTTGGCAAGGTCCGTGAGCCGTTCGATCGCGCTCCCGATTTCGGGATCGACGCGCAGGGAATCCGAGAGCATCACGACAGACTTCCGGCCGGGAAGCTGGCGCATGCCGTGGACCACCTGCTCCAGCGTGCCGAGGCTGCCAAGGGCGGAAAGCGTGTAGCCGTAATCCAGCATCTGCGGGCTGCGCTGCACCTCGACGGGCTCCGAACCGGGCATTGTCTGGATGGCGCCGAGGCCCACCCGGCCGGCGAAGCGCCACTTCAGCAGATCGATGGCTTCGAGCAGCAGGCGCTGATCCGTGGTGAACTGCTCCAGCAGCGCCACTCCGCCGCCCGTCCGCACGACGGCCACGAGGTCGCCCGGCTGCATTTCCTGCTCCACGAATTTGCGCAGCGCGTCCCGCACCCGGACGACGCTGTCGAACGATAGGGCGAGATCATCGACGACCAGCGCGATGGTCCGGCGGACCTGCGCGGCCGTGATGGGTTCGGGCGCCAGTCGCGGGGCTTGTTGGCCTTTGGGCACGGGCGGAGGAGCCGGCAGCGGCTCCGGCGCGGGTACGTACGAAAAGTAGGAGATCTGCTGCGGAACGCCGTCCTGCAGGAGCTCGAAATCCGAGGCCTCGAGATTCGGCACGCGGCGGCCGTGGGAATCGGTGACCACGGCATCGACCTGCACCAGGGTCACGGTGATGCGGAGAAGCGGCGGCGAAGGCGGCGGGCTGGGCGGCGGGGCTTGCTGCGCGGCGGCAGCCAGCGAAAGCCAGAACAGCGCGAGGGCGCGCATGAGCGTTACAGTCTAAGAATACATGACAACCCTTCGGTACGCCTGCCTCTTAGTGGCTACCGCCGCCGGGGCGCAGATTCTGCTCAATCCGCCGCAGATTGCTGAATTTGCAATAGTTCCAAAATAAATTTGACGTTCTTAACGTGCCCGTGTCCCCATTTTGCCGTAACGTTCCCCGGAGGCGCTGCGCCATCAAGAATAACCATCCATGACTGCACACCGCATGTACACCCGTTTCGGGCGCTTCCTCGCCGTGCTCCTGGCCGGGGCCGCCCTGTATGCATCGGAACACCACGGCGTGGTGCAGTCCGGCGGGCTGCCCGTTCCCGGCGCCACGGTGACGGCAACGCAGGGCGACA
>Ga0209062_1003549_pt1 | contig 17831 bp, 17 predicted proteins | sample Coa_R2_2_FD_187158 | JGI IMG/M metagenome (GOLD analysis project Ga0209062, IMG submission 187158) | Surface soil microbial communities from Centralia Pennsylvania, which are recovering from an underground coalmine fire - Coalmine... | ecosystem: Environmental > Terrestrial > Soil > Unclassified...
AGGCAATCCCTTGGACGCAGCGGTTGGCCAGCCGCTCGATGTCCGGCAGGCGGCCAAGGATGCGGCCGGCATCCTGAGACATGACCACATCGGCGTTTAAGGCGGCGATCTCGTCCTGGCGCCTGCGCAGCTCGGTTATGTCGAGAAGCGGCATGGCCAGCCACCGTCGCAGCAGCCGGCCGCCCATGGGCGTGCGGGTCTCGTCCAGCACCGACAGCAGCGATCCCTGCTCCTCGCCCTTGGCGGTGTGGACCACCTCCAGGTTGCGGCGCGAGTACTGGTCGAGGGTCATGAAGCCGTCGACCGAGTAGGTGCGCAGCTCGCCGGTGGTCAGCTTGAGCTGCTTGCGCGTGTGGCCCAGGTACTGCAGCAGCGCGCCGGCCGCTCGCAGCGCCAGCGGCAGCTCCTCGATGCCGAAGCCCTGCAGCGTCGCCACCTGGAGCTGGCGCTGGAGCGCCTCCCGGCCGTTATCCGGATCGAACAGCCAGGCGTCGGCGACGCTCACCGGCCGCTCACCAAGCTGGGGGCGCAGCTGGGCCTCCTGCTCGGCGACGACCAGGCACTCAGCCGGGTCGATGCGGTCCACCTCGCGCTGGAGGGTCGGCAGGCCGGTGAGCTGCGTGGCGGCAAACTCGCCCGTCGTGGCGTCGATGTAAGCGATCCCGAACACCTCGGCGGGCCCGGCGACCACCGCCAGTAGGTAGTTGTTGCGCTCGCCCGGCAGCAGCGACGGCTCCAGAACCGTGCCCGGCGTGAGCACGCGCATCACGTCACGGTCCATCATCTTGGAGCCGGGCTCGCCCCGCTGCTCGGCCATGGCCACCTTGTGGCCGCGCGCGATCAGCCGGGCGATGTAGTTGTCGACGGAATGGTGGGGCACCCCGGCCATCGGCACGCGCTGGCCCTTGGCCATGGGTCGCGACGTGAGCGTGATCTGCAGCTCGCGGGCGACGAGCTTGGCGTCCTCGTCGAAGGTCTCGTAGAAGTCGCCCAGGCGGAAGAAGAGGATGCTGTCCGGGTGCTGCTTCTTGAGAGCGAGATACTGGCGGCGTAAGGGGGTGTCGTCAGCCAAGGGCTGGGCCGGATGGTAGCATCGGCGCTATGCCTGCATCGCCTCCCGAGATGGAGATCGACACCGACAAGCTCTACGACGTCACCATCAGCACCGCGAAGGGTGACATCACGATGGAGCTCGATCCACAGCTCGCGCCGAAGACGGTCAATAACTTCGTCCACCTGGCCCGCAGCGGCTACTACGACGGCCTGACGTTCCACCGGGTCGTGCCGGATTTCGTGATCCAGGGCGGCTGCCCGGAAGGTACGGGCCGAGGCGGTCCGGGCTACCGTTTCGAGGACGAGCCCGTGAAAGCCGACTACATCGAAGGCGCGGTCGCCATGGCCAACGCCGGCCCCAACACCAACGGCAGCCAGTTCTTCATCTGCACCACGGACGACCGACACAAGCTGCAGAAGAGCTACAACCTCTTCGGCTACGTGATGAAGGGCATGAGCGTCGTCAAGCAGATCCAGGTCGGCGACAAGATGGACAAGGTCGAAGTGATCGAAAAAGACCGCACGTGATCGAGGCCCCAGCCGGCGTCCAGCCGGGCGTCGCGCCGGGTCTCTCCTGCTGCTGGCTGGACTACGTTCGCGGACCCGAAGGCAGCAACCACCTCCAGTGCCGCCTGACCATGTACATCTTCGGGCCAGGCCGCCGCGAAGACGCCGTGTGCCTGACCTTGTGCGCCTATCCGCGCCAGCAGCAGCGCGGCCGCTGCAAGCACATGGACTTCGGCAGCATCGTTCCCACTGACGGCGTCCGCCCCTGCCGAAGATCGGCTGCAAGGCGCACCACAACTTCGACGCACCCGGTTTTTGCGCGCGCTGCCCGGACTACCAGCCGGCCGGCTGATTCGGCCGGAGCGGTAATCTGAAGGCGCATGACCACGCGCCAGCTGCTGAACCGCAACTCATACGTCCTCGTGGCGGCCGCGGCCTTGATGGTCGCGGGCTACATCGTGGCCCAGCTTGGCACCTGGACCGCTTGGCTGGCGTGGATCATCGCCGTGGCTGCGCTGTTCGGCGGCTTCTTCCTGCTGCGCACCGGCCGCGGCAGCAAGCTGAGTGACACGGAGCTGGAGCTGCTGGTCGGCTCTGGGAAGCCCGTCATGCTGCAGCTCTTCTCGAACTACTGAATTAGCTGCATGGCCGCCAAGCCCGTGGTCGACGGGATCGAGAAACAGCTGGGCGGGCGCGTCAGCGTCGTCCGCATGGACGTATCCACTCCGGCCGGCAGGAAGGTGGCGGCCAAAATCGGCTTGGACCTGGTGCCCACGTTCATCGGCTACGACAGCCAGGGCCTCGAACGCTGGCGGGTCAGCCGGGTGCCGAACCGGGCGGAGCTGTGGAATCGCCTGATGCTGCTGTATTCCGGCAAGGCGGTGTGATCCGGAACGCCCAGCGTGTGCTCCACGAGAGCGCGGCACGGTTTGCGCTCTAGTAGTCGTGGAAGAACACACGGGAGAGCAAGATGGAACACATCGGCATTCAACTCGCCGCCCTCGGGCCGCACTGGCTCTCGCTGGTACTGACGTCGGCCATCGGCGCAGTGCTGGTGCTGCGCGACCACAAGAAGGCAGTTGCTGTTCAGCCGGCCCGCGTCGGCGTCAGAGGCTGATCGTCAGGCGCTGCCGTTCCGCCGAGTGGTGGACCTCCTGGCTATCCAGGAGCACCTCGAAGCCTGAGCCGGCGTCCCAGCAGACGGTCAGCTCGCGACCGCGCACCCGCAGGTTGGTCAGCCTGAACGAGCCGAGGTCGAAGGGCAGGGGATCGATGGTCAGCGTGCCATCGACGTCCGGCTGAACGCCGGCCAGGTAGCGGACCAGTAGGTCCACGACCCAGGAGTGCTGGTAATCGTCGATCCCTCGATAGGTCGACGGCTGCCCGGTGAGCGGGTTGTAGTGCTCGAAGCAGTTGGGCCGCCCGAGGTCTCCGTCGAAGAACATCAGGTGGACGAAGCGCGTGATGAGCTCGGCGGCCGCCGGCCTGAGGCTCTCGTCCAGCTGCTGGCTGGCCCTCGCCAGCGCATCGCACAGGTGGCTGTTGGTCATGGGCCAGACCCGGCCGTTCCAGGGGCAGTTGTGGCGCTTGCCCTTCCACTCCGCCCACGGGCTGAAATAGGGGTCGTCGGCCGCGCTGGCCGGGGCCGGATACGGGAGCCAGAACTCCGCCGGGTTCAGCAGGTGGTCCCTCAGCGCGCCCACGTGCTGCAGGCCTGCGATGTCCGTCAGGAACGGGTAGAAGCCCACCGCGGCTTTCACGCCGGTGCGGCTGCCGCTCTCGGGGTTCACGTCCGTGAACATGCTGATGCCGGGATCCCACATCTGGTCCAGGACGGCCTGACGGGTGGCGTCGGCTTGCGCATCCCAGTAGTCGCCGTCGGCGGCCAAGCTAAGCTGCCGGGCCAGCCAGGCCAGCGTGCGCTGCAGCTCGTAGGCGTACACCGTCGCGTCCACGCCCTTCAGCCGGATCGACCCCCAGTGGTCCGCGCGGGCGTCCACCGCCTGGTAGCGGCTCATGTATTCCTGACCGGTCTCGCCCTGGTCGATCACGTCGTACAGGTGACAGCCCTCGGGATCGCGCTCCGTGTCCAGGAACTGGGCGTAGCGGGCCAGCGAGGGGTAGAGCTGGCCCAGCAGCTCGTCATCCGGATGGACCGCGTGCAGCTCACGAACGGCGCGGCCCCAGTTCGCGTGATAGATGCCCTCGCCGTTGACCAGCTGGGCGTAGATGTTGGCCGGATAGGCGCCGTTCACCGCCTGGTGATCCACGAAGTTGAGGATGCTGCCCTGAGCCAGCTCGGGGCTCGGCAGCCAGCGGCATTCCAGCACGTGGCACTGGGCGCTGTAGGAGATGTGGTTCCGGAACATGCCGATGCCTTCGGCCACGAACGGGTGCTGTGCCAGGCCGCCTGGATGGCTGATGCTGTTGAGCCGCAGCCCGTACCAGCGGTAGGTCCAGTAGCGCTGCAGGTAGGGGTCTGCCGCTTCCAGCGCCGGCGCGCCCTCGAAGTACTCCCGCCAGGCCTGCTGGCTGACTTCGATGGGCTGCAGCAGAAGCTGGCCCAGCTCGTTGGCCACGCCGCAGCCGAAGACAAGCCGTGCCCGGCTCTCCGGCTCGATGCGCAGGGTGTATTGGAGCCCGAGGTAGACCACACCGTCGGTGTTCCAGCCACCCAGCTGGATGCCTCCGCCCAAGCTGCCGGCGGCCGTCCGCTCGTAGAAGGGCGTGAGCCGCCAATCTGGGCGGAGGGAGTTCGCTTCTGACAGGTGCGCGGCGTGGGATTCGGGGGACTGGTCGGCGCCTAAGGTCACGCGGTAGCTGAACACCGGCAGCTCGCGTCCGCGCAGCGTCACGACCTGGCGTTTGGTGTAGTGCAGGGCGCCGCCCTCGAACGAGACTTCCGAGACCACGTGGTCGCCGCGCGAGGGCGTGGAGCGCTGGACGGTATAGGCCACGGGATGGATGACGGCGGCCTGCCCGGTGGGATTCCAGATGGAAAGCTCGGCCACCAGCACGTCCTGGGGCAGGACGCACTTGCGCTCGCTCACCAGCAGGTCGCCCGCCATCCAGGCGGTGGTCAGCTCGCTCGGCCGCCAGTCGCGCGACAGGGGGCGGAGGTCGATGGCCTGGCACTGCTCGTCGAGCAGGGCCACCGTGAATGGCCGCTCGACCACGTGGTCGAAGTACTGCGCCTCGTCCCAGTAGCCGGGCCAGTCGAGGTAGCTGGGGAAGGGCGGCGCCCAGATGAGCGCCCGGCCGCCGCCCAGGTACCACTTATCGGGGCGGCGGAGCTCCTCCAGCGGGTCCACTTTGTTACTCTAGCCGTGATGGTCTGGCTGTGCCTGCTTCGTCACGGACAATCGCAGTGGAACCTGGAAAACCGGTTCACCGGCTGGGTTGACGTCGCGCTCACCGACGCTGGGCGCGCCGAGGCGCAGGCGGCCGCGGAACGGCTCAAGGACCTCGATATCCGCTTCGACGTGGCCTACACCAGCGTCCTCTCGCGCGCCATTGAGACGCTGGACATCGCGCTCGATGTACTCGGCCAGAAAGACATTCCGATCCATCGCGACCAAGCGCTCAACGAGCGCATGTACGGCGACCTGCAGGGCCTGAACAAGGCCGAGACGGCAGCCAAGTTCGGCGACGAGCAGGTGCACATCTGGCGGCGCAGCTACGACGTGCCGCCACCCAACGGCGAGAGCCTCAAGGACACGCAGGAGCGGACGCTGCCCTACTATCGGGCGCACATCGAGCCGGACCTCCGGGCCGGCAAGAACGTGCTGGTGTCAGCGCACGGCAACAGCCTGCGGTCTATCGTGATGGCGCTGGAAAGCCTGACGCCGGAGCAGATCCTGCAGGTGGAGCTGCCCACCGGCGAGCCCTGGCTCTACCGCCTCGACGAGCAGCTTCGCGCGCAGGAGAAGCTCGTGCTCGGCGCCACCCCCGCCTCCGCTTAGCCTTCGACCTCCAGGATCATCTCGACTTCGACGGGGATGTTGTTGGGCAGCTGCTGCATGCCCACCGCCGAGCGGGCATGGCGGCCGTTCTCGCCATAGAGCTCGACCATCAGGTCGGAGAAGCCGTTGATCACCTTGGGCGTGTCGGTGAAGCCTTCGACACACATGACCATCCCCAGCACCTTGACCACGCGCTTGACCTTGTCGAGGTCGCCGATGGCACGCTTGACTGACCGCAGGCAGCTGACGGCGCATAGCTTGGCAGCCTCGTAGCCCTCCTCGAGGGTTAGCTCCGAGCCGACCCGGCCCCGAATGGCGATAGTGCCCTGCGCGTGCGGCCCGTGCCCGGAGACGAACAGCAGGTTGCCCACCTGCACCGCGCCCACGTAGTTGCCCGCCGGCGGCGCCATCACGTCGAGGTCGTAGCCCATGGCTTCGAGCTGTTGTTCAACTTTCATGCTGCCCAGCATACGGCAGCGCAGCTCATCCCCTGAGCTGGTAGCGCTGCACTTTGCCGGTGGCGGTTCGGGGCAACTCCTCGACGAACTCGATCCAGCGCGGGTACTTGTACGGCGCCAGACGGTCCTTCACGAAGGCCTTCAGGTCGTCCTCGCTGACACTGTCGGAGCGCACCACGAAGGCCTTGGGCTTGATAAGTCCGTCGTGGTCGGGCGCGCCGACCACGGCCGCGTCGCGAACGGCGGCATGCTCCATCAGCGTCTGCTCGACCTCGATGGGCGACACCCAGATGCCGCTGACCTTGAGCATGTCGTTGCCTCGGCCCTGGTACCAGAAGTAGCCGTCGGAGTCCTGCGAGAACACGTCGCCGGTGCGCAGCCATTCCCCGAGAAACGTGGCCTTGGTTTGGCGGCGCTTGTTCCAGTAGGCCACGCAGGTCGAGCCGCTCTTGATCAGCAGCTCCCCCGCCTCGCCGGTCGCCACATCCCGAAGGTCTTCGTCGACGATGCGCGCCTCGATGCCCGGCACGGGCTTGCCGGACGAGCCTGGCCGCACCTCGCCCGGCCGGTTGGAGATGAAGGCGTAGATGTGCTCCGTCGAGCCGATATGCTCGACGATCTCCTTCCCGGTGCGCTGCAGCCAGCCGTCGTAGATGGGCGGCGGCAGCGCTTCGCCCGCCGACACGCAGAAGCGCACGGAGGCATACGCCTCGCCTGAGACGCCGGCGTGCAGCGAGGCGGCGTAAAAGGTGGGCACGGAGAAGAACAGTGTCGGCTTATGGCGCTGGGCGATGGCGGCGATCCCTTCCGGCGTGGCTCTGTCCGAGCACAGGATGGTAGTGCCGCCGGCCAGCAGCGGGATGTGCAGCGAGCAGCCCAGCGCGTAGGCAAAGAACAGCTTGGACGAGGCGAAGGTGCGCACTGTCTCATCCACTTCCAGAACGCCCCGGCCGTAGCACATGCAGAACAGCACGTCCTGGTGCAGGTGCACGGTGGCTTTCGGGAAGCCCGTCGTGCCCGACGAGTACAGCCAGAAGCCGGCATCGTCGGAGGACAGCATGAGCGGCGGGTATGTGGGATCGCCGGTCGCCAGGACAGTCTCCCAGTCATGCGCTTGAGGCGCACTCGCGATGCCGCGGCCGGCAGGCTCCGCGCCAACGACACGAGACGGCTCTCCTTGGGCCGCTGCGACATGAGCCGGCTCGCGCCGGGCCGCGGCGTCGGAGGCGGGCTTTCCGGCTACGATCACGTGCTTCAGCCAGGGCGAGGCGTCAAGCGGCAGTTGGGGGAGCAGCGAGGCGTCCACAACTACGGCTGTTGCGCGGCTGTCGTTCAGCAGGTAGTCGTAATCCTGCGGCTTGAGCAGCGTGTTGAGCGGCACGGCCACGGCGCCCAGGCGCATGGCGCCCAGGTACGCCACCACGAACTCGGGCCCGTCGGGAAGGAGGACGAGCACGCGCTGCTCGGGAACCACGTCGAGCCTGGCGAGGCCGCCGGCGAAGCGAGCCGTCAGCTCCTGCAGCTGGCCGTAGGTGATGCTCTCGTCGCCGCAGATGAGCGCGGCCTTGGCTGCGCGGCCATGGCGGACGTTCTCGTCCACCAGCAGGTCGCAGACGTTCATGGTGGCCGGGACGGTGATGTCCACGGCTTCGATTATCGGCCTGGCCGGCTCGTGTAGTACTCCCAGGCGCGCTGGTTGGGGATGTTGCCCTCGTGGTCCGAGCCCCATTCGGCGATCTCCTCGGCGGTCCAGTAGCGGGGCTCGCCGCCGCCCATCGCCAGCAGCTGCTGGAGCAGCCGTCCGTTCCGCTCCAGCTCCAGCGTTCGCAGGACGGTGTCCTGGATGCTCGTGCCCGTGACCGAGCAGCCATGGCCGCGCATCAGCACGGCACGGTGGTTGCCCAGCGCTTTGGCCAGCCGGTCGCCCCGCTCACGGTCGCGGATGAGGCGTGGAAAGGGATAGACCGGCAGCGGGTCGGCGCCGAAGTTGACGCTGCCGTTGCCGAAGATCGGCCGCAGGCCGACCGGGGACATCGAGAACAGGATGCTCATGTCGGTGTGGGCGTGGCACACGCTGGAGACGTCCGGCCGGGCGCGGTAGATGCTGGCGTGGATGTGCCACTCGGAATTGGGCTTGTCCGGGCCGTCGATCACCTCGCCGTCGATCGCCATCGTGAGGACGTTCTCCGGCGTGAGCAGGGCCGGGCTCTGACGGGGGTTGATCAAGAAGCGGTCGGTGCCCGGTAGGCGATAGCTCAGATGCCCATAGGCGTCCACCAGCCCATGCTCGTAGAGGATCCGAGTGCCGGTGGCCAGGAGTTGCTTGAGGTCTTCGTTCATCGCCCCCACTATAGGGGCTGGCGACTTACGCGCTGGGCGAGAGGTTCAGCGTCCAGAAGTTCTGGTCCTCGAGGCCGGCGCGCCAGGCGCCCCAGCCGGCGAGGCCGTGCTTAGCTGCGAGCGCGATCTTGGCCTGCAGGCTGGTGCTGTTCTCAAACCAGATCTGGTGCGTCCCGCTGGCGTTGGTGTAGGTGTACACCGGCGTCTGCGAGGCCGGGTCCATCTGGATGCCAGGGCCGTTGGCGAACACCGTCTTCACGATATCCCCATAGCCCATGGCCTGGGCCCAGCCACCCAGGCTGACGTTCCAGTTGTAGCCATAGAACGGCAAGCCCAGCAGCAGCTTGCTGGCCGGGATCGATTGCGTGGCGTAGTTGATAACGTCGGTGACCCACTGGATGGACGCCACCGGGCCGGGGTCGCCGCCGGCATAGTGCTGGTCGTAGGTCATGATGACAGCCAGGTCAAAACTCGGCGCCAGCTTGGCATAGTCGAAGGGGCCGGCGAAGCCGAGATAGTCCTCCTTCGTCTTGGAACCGAGCGCAATCGTCACGGTCTTGCCCACCTCGCGGTGGATGCGCGCGTAGACGTTGGACATGAACCCGCTGAACAGGTCTCGATCGGAGTTGTACATGTTCTCCCAATCGATGTTCAGGCCGTCGTAGCCGAAGTTGTTGACCATCCACTGCAGGCCATTGAGCGCCCGCGTTTGGGTCGAGCCGTCGCTCAGGATGGCGTGCGCCGAATCTGGATCGAACTGGTCGTTATCGACGATCGGCATGACCTTGATTCCGTGCTGGTGCGCCCACTGCGTCACGGACGGGACGTCGCTGCCGTACACGTCGCCCGCGGCGTTCAAATGGAACCAGGCGGGCGAGATCACGTCCACGTCCTCAGGGTGCTGGAGGACTTGATCCGGCACCTGGTTGCCGAGCGTGTAGACCCAGCGGATCATATGCGGCTTGGTGCTGCTGGCCGGGGGCGGCGCCGGCGCTGGCTGCGGGGCTGGAAGCGCGGCCGGCTCAGGGGCGGTGTCCGCCGGAGCGGGGGCGTCGAGCAGGCCCGGCGCCAGCAGGGCGAACTCGCCGCTGGAGGAGGGGGATGAGCTGGGGAGCGGCGGCGGACTGGGCATGCTCACTGCCGTGGCCGGCCGATCGCTGGGCGTGGATGCCTCTGCGCTCGGGACCAGCAGCAGCGGCACCACGAGGACCGCGCCCGCGAGATAGGTTAGTGGGGGTCGGAAATGAGGAACCGCTAGCCGCACAGAAAGAATCTGCAAACGCAGACCTTTGGGGGAGGAACCTTGTAGCCGAATTCGGCTACGATGCGCCGGTCAGCGCGCTCAGGCGGCTCTTAGGATGGCAGCGCCTCGAGCGGCAGGGCCACTTCATCGCGCAGCCGCTCGAGCTGGGCGAGATCCTCGGGCACGGACGGGAAGAGCACCAGCTTCACCGCGCCGGCCTCGACGAAGCGCCGGCCCTGCGCCAGCATCGCCTCGGTTGAGCCGAAGGCGCCGTAGTCGCGAGGGTGGACGTTCGGCCGCCGGGCGACCAGTTGCGCGCTGGGCTCGGCATCGAAGCTCACCGGCATCAGCGCGCCGTAGTGGTCATCCTCGATGCGGCGCCCAGCCTCGGCGGCATAGGCCTTGATGGCGGCGATGCCCGCCTGGATCTCGGCCGGGGTGCTGGACGACGGCAGCCAGCCATCGCACAGGCGGCCGGCCCGCCGGTGGGCGGCGTCGGAGTTGCCGCCCACCCACATGGCGTGGGGAAGCGGCCCCACCGGCCGAGGCCAGACGGTGAACTCGCTGACGTTGTAGAACGCGCCATGGAAGGTGACGCGCTCCTCGGTCCAGAGGCGCTTCATCAGGACGATGGCTTCGTCCAGGCGCTTGCCACGCTCCTGCTTGACCACGCCCAGCGCCTCCAGTTCCTGGGGATTGTCCTGGCCAATGCCGACAGCCGGCAGCACGCGGCCGCCGGACAGCACGTCGATGGTGGCCAGCGCTTTGGCCAGCAGGACGGGGTTGTAGGCCGGAGCGACCAGGACGCTGCTGCCGAACTTCAAGCGGCTGGTACGGCCGGCCATGGCTGCGAGCGCCGCAAGCGAATCGGGCACCTTGCCCGACACCCGCTCGCTGAGCCAGAGGGAGTCGAAGCCCAGCCGTTCGCACGCGTCCACCACGCCCCAGAAGCGCTCGCCGGAATCGATGGGGTTGTTGATGGCGTTGAGCTGGATCCCGACCTTGACGCTCACGCCTGCATGGTAGCGTGCGGCCATGTGATACAAATGTTCTAGATGCCTGGTCAGGAGCTGGTGGACCGAGCCATCCGCTTCCTGCACGACCGCGGCAGCGCTTCGCCTGCCGAACTGGCCCAGCACGTGTTTGGCGGCGCGTCCTTCGCACCGCTGCTAGGAACACTCGGCGACGAACGGCTGGCGTTCGATGGGCTTCGCTGGAGCCTGCAGCAACCCGCGGAGGAGTGGGCCATCCTGGAGGTGCTGACGACCGGCCCAAATCCGGCCCGCCACCGCATCGTGGAAGTGGCCGCTGAACGCCAGGGCAAGCCCTTTCAGGCGCTCGTCGCCTCCGGAAAGCCGGTTCCGAAGCTTCTGCGCCGGCTGGGGGTGCCGGAAGAGGACGAGGAGTTTCTGCCACTGGATGAGGTCGTACGCGAGCTGCGCCGCTTCCTGGGGGGTGCGACCGTGGCCGGGATCGGATACGTTCCCCAGTTCCTGGACGTACTGCTCGGGCCATGCTGGCCGGCCATCGACCTGCTCCGGCTCGTGGAGGAAGCCGGCTTCCGCGGCCGGCCCGATCCCCTCCGGCTGGCGCGCCACTTCGGGCTGCCCCCGCCGCTCAGTCGAAGACCGGCGGGCTTGCTCCCGCTCTCGCAAAGCCTGTTCGAGGGCCTACGGCGGGACCACTCGCGCGAGGATCTGCTGGAGATGGCGCGACCGCGGCCATTCAGCGCGCCCTCTGCGCCATCACTCCCCAGCCAGCCGGGCGTCTACATCATGGCCGAGAGCCGCGGCGAGCCGCTGTACGTCGGCAAGTCGGTCGATCTCAAGCGGCGGGTATCCAGCTACCTGCGGACGCCGATCGCCCTCAGCCGCAACATGCACGACCTGATGCGGCGCACGGAGCGCATCGAGGTGGTGCCGGTGCGGTCCGAGCTGGAGGCGCTGCTGCTCGAGAGCCAGCTCATCGAGGCCTGGCTGCCGCCGTTCAATATCCAGCGCCGGACGCGCGAGCGCCGGCGTTATCTGCGGCTCTCAGTACAAGAGCCGTTCCCGCGACTCACGCTGTGCACGGCGCCTGACGCCGACGGCTCGCTGTACTTCGGGCCACTGCGACACGCCGCTGCCGCGGCGCGGCTGCACCACCTCCTGATCGCCGTCCTGCGCCTCCGAACCTGTACCCGCCGCCTCCCTCCGCCACGCAAGCCAGCCCCGCCCTGCGGGAAGGCCGGCAGCGGCGCGTGCCTGGCGCCGTGCGTGATCGGCCCTCCGCCCGCGCCCTACTCCGCCGAAGTCGAGCTGGCGCGCTCCCTCTTAGGCGCCTCTCCCGATGAATTCCGCCGCATCTTACGCCAGTTACTGCGGGAGCGTCCTCCTGCGCCCGCACACGCGCTGCGCATGAAACGCCTCGTCAGCAGGATCAAGGCATGGCCGCAAGCGCTGCCTGATACACCACGCTGATGGGCACGTTGTGCTCCTCGGCTAGCCGGCGGCAATCCTCGAACTCGGGCTTGGCCTTCTGCAGCGCACCCTCGCCGGAGACTTTCACCCGTACAGCCCCATATGCCGTCTCGACCGTGCGCTCGTGGCGCGGCAGCGTGCGCCGCTGCTCGGCCCGGAAACGCAGACCGATCGTCGTGGTGTGCCGGAAGATGGCGTTCACCACGGCATCCTCGTCTCCAGGGGACGCCAGCACGGTCAGCAGCAGCGCCGGCCGGCCCTTCTTACCCTGGATGGGCGTCACGAAGGCGTCGAGGGCGCCCGCCGCGAGAATGGCCTCGATAGCCGGCGGCACCAGCTCCGGGCTCATGTCGTCAATCGACGTCTCCACGACCGTCACCGTCTCAACCGGCTGGCGGCCGGCAGGCTCGCCGACGAGCAGACGGAGGACGTTCGGGTAGTCCAGCTCGCGCTGGCCGGCGCCGTAGGCGGTGCGTGACAACCGCATGGGCGGCATGACCTGGCTGGTCGCGAAGTGGGTCAGCACGGCCGCGCCGGTCGGCGTGGTCAGCTCCTTCGCGGCCAGTCCCGGGACCACCTCCCAGCCTTCCAGCAGCTTGGCCGTGGCCGGTGCAGGCACCGGCAGCAGGCCATGCGCGGTCTTGACGGTGCCGCTGCCGACGGCCACGGCCGAAAGTGCCACGTGCTCGAAGCCAAAATGGTCGAAGCCAGCGCAGGCGCCCACGATATCCAGCAGCGTGTCCAGCCCGCCCAGCTCGTGAAAATGCACCTCCCCCACGTCGACGGCATGGATCCCGGCTTCGACGGCCGCCAGGCGCCGGAAGATCGTGGAGGCGCTGTCCTTCACGGTTTGCGGCAGGCTGCTGGCGGCGATGATGGCCAGCATGCCCTGCAGATGCCGGCGCTCCGCTGCCGGCTCCAGCTCGAACGAGACGCTGGTGGCGGAGATACCGCGCTTGACGACGTCCGTCACCTGCAGCTGCCAGCCGGGGACGTTGAGCGCCTTCAGCGCGTCCTCCAAGCCAGTCCAGCCGGCGCCCACCAGGGCGCCGAGGATCATGTCTCCACTGGCGCCCGAGAAGCAGTCGAGGTAGGCGAGGGGCATGGCTAAGCAGATGGTACGAGGGAGAGAGCGCTCAGCGGCTCTGGTCTCTCAGGCGATTGCGTGCTTGATGGCTTCGTTGAGGGAGCCGCTGCGGTAGCCATTCGGGTCGACGACGACCTCGCTGAAGCCGAGGCGCTTCAGGCGCTCGACGATCTCGGACTGCAACTCCAACGCGTGGGGCAGCTCATCTGGCCCGACCTCGACGCTGGCGCGGTCTTCGTAGTGGCGGACGCGCAGGATTCGGAAGCCAAGGCCACGCAGCGCCTGCTCCGCGGCATCGATGCGGCTGAGCTTGTCCACAGTCACCCGCTGCCCATACGGGATGCGCGACGACAGGCAGGCCATGGCCGGCTTGTCCCAGGTGGGCAGGCCAAAGCGCCGCGACAGCTCGCGGATGTCGGCCTTCGTCAGCTCGGCTTCCTTCAGGGGGCTGCGGACTCCGCGCTCGCGGGCGGCCTTCATGCCGGGACGCCAGTCGCCCACGTCGTCTGCATTGAACCCGTCGGCAACGGTGGCAATGCCTCGCTGCTCGGCGATCGCGAGCAGGTGGCTGAACAGCTCCGTCTTGCAGAAGTAGCAGCGGTTGGCAGGATTGGAGACGTAGTTCTCATCCTGCATCTCGTCGGTGTTGACGAGCAGAAACGGCACGCCAATCCGGCCGGCCAGTTCCTCCGCCTCCTTCACCTCACTCGGCGGAACACTCGGCGAAACGCCGGTCACCGCCAGCGCCCTGTCCCCGAGCACGTCGTAGGCGACCTTCAGCAGCAGCGTGCTGTCCACTCCGCCGGAGAACGCCACCAGCACGCTCCCCATCTCCCCCAGAAGATTCTGGAGACGTTCGAGCTTCAGGTCCAGGTCGCTTGCCACTGCCTGGATTATGGCAGGGTCAGCTCAGTATGCATGCTACGGTTTCAGTATGCATAACTCCAGCGCAAGCATACGCAAGGTCCAGTCTCGTGGCCAGGTCACGATTCCCGAGCGCATTCGCGAGCGTTGCGGTATCGAACCAGGAACAGACCTTCTGTTCGTGCCAACCGGACCCGACGAATTCGTATGCCACCGCGTTCGCAAGGGTGGGCTGCTGGAATTCATTGACTCCATCTCCGTGCCCGGTGTCGCTCCTGACATGGATGAGCTGCGCGAAGGCATGGGTGACGACATCTGGGCCGAACTGACGGAGCAGATGGAAAGATCCCGTGCAGAAGCCATGGGCAAGGAACCGATGACGAAGATAGAACCAGACCGTGGTTGAGTACGGCTGGCTGGACACTGCGCTCTTCATTCATCTCCTGTTCCAGAACGACAGGCTGCGTCCGCGATGCCGGGAGATCGTTCATCAGCTCGAAACGGATGAGGCGACCGGTTGGTTTGACGTCCTAGTCATCCACGAATTGACGTATTCGTTGCCGCGAACGAAATTGCCGCAGTTTGCGACTCGCCAAGGCATCGCCGATTACATTCGCGGCTTTGTCGAGCTCGACTCTGTGCAGGCTGAGTCGAAAGACGAGCTGCTGGAGGGGCTGGAGCTCTGGGCGCAGGGTCGCGTCAGCTTCACCGACGCACGGCTGGCCGTACTGGCGCGACAACGCGGCATGGTCCTATGCTCGCCGAACGAAAAGGACTTCGAGGCCGAGCTGAATACGTTTCCGGGTTAGGCGGGAGCGGGGAGGGCCGCGGAGGGGAGCTCGTTTTCCAGCAGGCAATCTTCGGGGGGTTTGTCTTCGCGGAGGCCCTGGAAGACGGGGTGGCGGACGAAGCCTTCAGGGGTGAAGTTGCTGTATTTGATGCGGCAGACGTAGCGCGGCTCGACCCAGTGGTAGCGCTCGGGAGGCTCGGGCTTGCGGGCGAAAGGATGCTTCGGAATCTCGATGGGGCGCAGCAGGTCCAGCGTGCGCTCGAGGGTGCGCTGGTCGAAGCCGCTGCCGGCGTTGCAGACGAAGCACAGCTTGCCGTCCGGCTGGTAGAGGCCCAGCACGACGGATCCGAGGGCCTTGCGTGAGCCCTCGCCTTCGGTCCAGCCGCCAATGACGCAGTCCATCTCCTTGGTGGCCTTGACCTTGAGCCAGGTCTTGCTGCGCTTGCCGGTTGCGTAGGGGCAGTCCTTCTCCTTCGCGACCATGCCCTCCAGGCCCTTGGCCACGATGGCCTTGTAGAAGGCCTCGCCCTCCCCGTCCACGTGCTCGGAATAGAAGAGGAAGCCCTTGGGTTCGAGGATGCGCTGCAGGAGGGCCTTGCGCTGGACCAGCGGCAGTTTGCGCAGATCGCGGCCGTCGAGATAGAGCAGGTCGAATACCTGCATGCCGACTGGGATCTGCCGCTGCGCACGCTCGATATCGCTGGCCCGCTGCAGGTTCATACGCTGCTGCAGCAGGTGGAAATTGGGGATGCCTGTGTCGTCGTAGGCCACGATCTCGCCGTCCAGGATGCAGTCGGTGGCATGCAGCTCATGGCGGATGTGGGCCAGCTCAGGGTATTGGGCGGTGCAGTCGTTGCCGCGCCGGCTCATGAGCCGGACGCCGTCCTTGGTGACGAAGGTGATGGCCCGAATGCCGTCCCATTTCACCTCGAACAGCCACTTCGGATTGGAGAACGGCTCTTCGGCCAGCGAGGCCATCATCGGCTCGATAGAGCGTGGCATAGGAGCCTCGGGGGCATTGGCCAGGTCGACTTCCGCTGCTTCGGCAGGCAGATCGCTGAACCATAGCGCCTCCTTGCCCTCGGCGATCTCCTCCATCGTGCGGCCGCTCTTGACGGAGTGGTCGTCGTCCACCGGGCGGCCGGCGAACTCATCGCGCTTCTTGATGAGCAGCCACTGCTTCTCGGAGCCGGTATGGACCAGAACGAACTCCCCGCCGAGCTTCTGGCCATGCAGGATGAACTTGATCTCGTTGCCCTTGGAGCCGGGGAGCTCCTCGTAGGTGCCCAGGTCCCAGAGCATGACCGTGCCGCCACCGTACTCGCCCTTGGGGATGGTGCCCTCGAACTCGAGGTACTCGACCGGGTGGTCCTCGACGTGGACGGCCATACGCTTGTCCGCGGGCTCGAGGCTGGGGCCCTTGGGGACGGCCCAGCTCAGGAGCACGCCATCCTTCTCCAGGCGGAAGTCGTAGTGCAGCCGCGTGGCGGCGTGTTTCTGGACGCAGAACCGCAAAGCAGGTCCGGCCTCGACGACTCTGCCAGGAGGCTCCTGGGTCTTGCTGAAATCGCGCTTTTTGTTGTACTCGGCGAGCTTTGCCGCCGGCTCCGGCTGCTTTGCTTCTGCTTTCGAAGCTGCGCTTCGCCCACCCGCCCGCCCCTCGGCTTCGGCGGAGGCTCCAGCAGCTTCGGCGGAGATGGGCATGTCCTCGAGTGAGGGCAGCTCCTGGTCGAAGTCGAGGGCGCCATGCCAGACGTCGCCGGCTTGGTCGAGGCGGTCGAAGATGGTGCGGATGGTCCAGCGGTCGGCGCGGAGATCCGGATCGTCGAGCTCGTCCCAGCGGAGGGGCGTTGAGACGGGGGCGCCGTCGCGAGGGCGGACGGCGTAAGGCGCCACCAACGTCTTGCCGATGACCATTTGGGTGTAGTCGATGCGGACTTTGCCGGCGCGGCGCTTCGTATCCCACTGGTCGGTGACGATGTCGGGCCGCACGCGGCGGATGAGCTCGCCGATGGTATGCACCCATTCCCGGACCACGGCGTACTTGTGGCGGCGGATGATGGGCACGTAGATCTGGAGACCTCGCTGACCGGTGGTCTTGAGGTACGAGCGCAGCTCCAGGCGGTCCAGGGCGACCTTGATGAGCCGCGCCAACTGGCGGCACTCCTCGAAGCCGGCCGGCTCGGACGGGTCGAGGTCGAACAGCGCCCAATCGGGATACTCGGGCTGGTCGTAACGCGAGGTCCAGGGATGCAGCTCGATGGAGGCGTGATTGGCTACCCACACCAGGCTGGGAAGGTCGTTGATGAGGCCCCAGCGGAGCATTTTCTTGTCCTCGATGGCCTCGTAGCGGAACGTCTGCAGCCACTCGGGCGCCCACTCAGGCACGTCCTTCTGCCAGAAGGCCTTGCCAGGGCCAATGCCATCCGGGTATGGATGCATGCTCATGGGCCGGTCCTTGATGTAGGGCAGCACCCACGGCGAGATGCGCAGGTAATAATCAATAAGGTCGCTCTTGGTGAAGCCGTCGTTGGGGAACAGCACTTTATCCAGGTTGGTAACTTCAACCTGGCGGCCGTCGACGTCGAGGAATTGCTGCTTCTTGCGGGTTGCCATCTTGAGAGCGGACCTAAGTACTAACGGCTTTGACGGTGCCTCCGAGCCCTGCCTATGCTCGGCTCAACAAGCCTCGAAGGTGGAAGCCTAACCGAATGACCTGTCCTGGATGCGGCAAGAAGATCACCTACAACGCCTATCACTGCAAGTCGTACGAAGAGTCCTGCAAGAACAAAGAATGCCGCGAGATGCGGTTTTGCTCCAGCGATTGCCTGCAGCGATGCTGGCGAGCAGTGAACTGGCCCAAGGTTGTGTACGTGATCGAGCCCGCTCTGGACACCCATTCCATCGTCGACGAGGCTATTTCCATCCTGGAGACGAGCAAGCTCCGCATGATGCTGGAGCCGACGACCGAGCCAGTCTCCGAAGAGGGCGAGACCAGCTCCGAGCTGAGCTAGCCTCCTGCCGCAATTGCATTGCGGCCCCCGCCCCGTGACAAATGGCTTTGTGGG
>Ga0209062_1003550_pt1 | contig 17827 bp, 16 predicted proteins | sample Coa_R2_2_FD_187158 | JGI IMG/M metagenome (GOLD analysis project Ga0209062, IMG submission 187158) | Surface soil microbial communities from Centralia Pennsylvania, which are recovering from an underground coalmine fire - Coalmine... | ecosystem: Environmental > Terrestrial > Soil > Unclassified...
TGCCCAAGTCTCGATGGAGAACGGAATAAACGATGCCGTTAACAACAACACGTTCCAGGTTACCAGCAACACGGACATCTTTCTCGCGGACGAGCAGGGAGCCGTGGTAGCCAACAATCAGATTTACAATACCGGTGATGCGCCGGACCCCTACGGCATCGTGGTCAGTAACGACCAGAACGGTCAAGGTACGAACGTTCAAATCGTGGGCAACGTGATCCAAACCGGCAATCTGGGCGTCGGTTTGGTGACCTATAACAGTACCGAGAGCACCAGCATGAATGTATGGGTCCAGGGCAACAACTTCGGTGGCAATGCCATTGGCGTGTTGATTGTTGGCGACGGGATAAGCCCAGGCAACATCAACTTGGGCGTGTACGGCAATCCGGGAGGGAATGATTTCAGCGACTACCAAGGCGGCGACGGACGGCTGGCTATCGCCGTGGTAGACCCCGCCGACACCATTGTCTGGGCCCAAAACAATACCTGGGGGACTAATCCCGGGGACGTGGTCAAGGACTCGACCTTCAACACCTGTCAACAAATCGCGCCGTCTTCCGTTGCTAACCAGATCGGCACGGGCGACATTCTGTTTTAACTCATGCCGGAGCGATCAAAATGTCTGGACCGACGAAACATCTCCAGCCCGCAGCGCGAGCGAGGAGTTCTCTCTCCCTTGCCCGCGCTGCGAATTGATCGCTTCCTGCCGGCTACGATGAGCTAAGTGACCAACGGCAACGCATCCATCACTAGCGGATGGCGTGAGGAGCCTCGCCAAACTCAGCATCCTCCCATAGTCCCATGTTTCCCTCGTAGGTCTCCGCGCGCGGCATGCGGCGCGCCTTGTTGACCGCGGTTCGCACGCAGCCAGACGATGACACACTGCGTCTCATCCTCGCCGACTTGCTCGACGAGCGCGCTCACAGCCACAATGAATATCTGGTTCGTTCGCTGGAAGCGAGGACTTGCTTGCCTTCCATACGCGGAAAGCAGACAATCTCCCTGGGATAGTTCTTCGCGTGCCAGACGCTTCGGCCTAACATCAGGAGAGAAGCCATGAGTGACACACCAAACAATCGCCGCGAATTCCTGCAAGCCTCGCTCGCCGCTGGTGCCGCCTTGGCTGTCGCGGCGGACGCCCAAGGTGCTGACGATGCCTCGAAAAAGGGATTACCGACCCGGCCGCTGGGTAACACGGGCGAGCGCGTGTCGATCATCTGTCTTGGTGGCTGGCACATCGGCGCCGTCAAAGACGAAAAAGAAGCCATCAAGATTATGCACACCGCCCTCGATGAGGGACTGACCTTCTTCGACAATGCCTGGGACTACCACGACGGCGGCAGCGAGGAGGTCATGGGCAAGGCGCTAAGCATGGATGGCAAACGCAAGCAATGCTTCCTCATGACCAAAAACTGTGGCCGCGACGCCAAGACGGTACGGCAGCATTTGGAAGACAGCCTGCGTCGCTTGCGCACCGATCACCTCGACCTTGTGCAATTCCACGAGATGAACTACGACAACGATCCCGACTGGATCATCGAGCACGGCTGCCTTACCGAGATGCTCAAGGCCCAAAAAGCCGGCAAAGTCCGCTTCATCGGCTTCACCGGCCACAAGGATCCGCATATCCATCTGGAGATGCTGCAACGCTACAATAAGTGGGACACGGTACAGATGCCGATCAATATCTGCGATTACTTCTATCGCAGCTTTCAACGTCTGGTTGTGCCGGAGGCGAACAAGCGCGGCATTGCTCCCATCGGCATGAAGAGCTTTGGCGGAGGCAGTAATCATCAGGGCCGTTTCGTTGCTGCCGGCATTTGCACGGCGACTGAGGCGCGGCGCTACGCGCTGAGCCAGGAGATAGCCAGTCTCGTATGCGGCATCGACTCGATGGAAGTTCTCAAGCAAGATCTCGACATCGCCCGCAATTTCAAGCGACTCAGCGAGGATGAACTGAAGGCGCTACGCGACAAGGTGAAGGCCGTCGCCGGAGATGGCCGTCATGAACGTTTCAAGTCGACGCAATTGTTTGACGGCATCTATCATCGTAAGCAACATGGATTGACGAAGGAAGACGTGGGGGAGAGTTGAGCGCTGATCTAGCGAACGGCCGGCGTCAGCCGGCTGGTAGGAATGACCAGCCGGCTGACGCCGGCCGTTCGCCAGGAACCCACAAATCTGATTTCTTTCGCCCAGACGGAACTTCTCCGTCTCTTTTCGCACTTGCCACCATGTCCCCCAAGGACCTTTCCCCATAAAATAACAAAGTGGATTAGAGAGGGATTTCGCCTGGGAGCATGGATTTGCGTGCCCACCCCCCTTTATTTTGGTTTTTTCGCCTGCTTTTTGTTGGGCAGGTCCACGTTTCCGCCTCTGCAAGGCGAACCAACCCTGACGGTTGTAGCCGGCAAACCGTCTTTCTCATCAGTCCTGCCGTGATTTTGTACGGAATGAGTAAAGCCAATTGCTTAGCATCGGTTAAATTTGGAGAAGTTGCGAAGTTTCGGTGGTTTGACAAGGACAACGGGAGATAATAACATGCGTCGAGAGTTGCGCGGGGCCAGAATCCTGCTGACCGGCGCGTCGAGCGGAATTGGCCGTTGCCTGGCAGAGCAGGCGGCCCAAGCCGGAGCACGGCTGGTCTTGGCCGCGCGTTCAGCCGACCGATTGCAAGAGTTGGCTCACTCACTCACGGCTCTGGGCGCGGAAGCGATCGCTGTTCCCGGCGATATCACCCGTGAAGCGGATCGGCAGAATCTAGTCGCGACCGTCGTCGAGCGCTTAGGCGGGCTTGACGTAGTCATCAACAATGCCGGCGTCGGCAGTTGGTGTCATTTCGCCGAGAGCAACGAAGAGATTTTGCGGCGCATTATGGAGGTCAATTTCTTCGCCCCGGCCGAGTTGATTCGTCTGGCCATTCCGATCCTGCGGAAAGGACGTAGTCCTGCCATCGTGAATGTTGCCTCGATGTGCGGCCGTCGCGGCATCCCAGCCTGGAGCGAATACTCGGCCAGCAAGTTCGCCCTTTGCGGATTGACCGAGGCGCTGCGCGGCGAGATGGTGCGTTTTGCCATCGATGTGTTGCTGGTGGTGCCGGGACTGACGCGGAGTGATTTATGGCAGCATCTCTTGCGGAACACCGGCCGCTATCAGCTCGATGTGCGCAAGGGGATGCCGCCGGAAAAAGTCGCGGCCGGCATTCTGCGTGCATTAAGGAAGAATTGTAGCGAGACGGTTCTTGGGTGGGACGCGCGGTGGATGCTGCGAGTCAATCGCTTGATGCCGCGCCTGGTGGACGCCCTGCTCGCCCGACAGATCCGGCGCTTGTACGCCACGGCATGATGCGCCCGTTCTGCCAGCCCGCAGCGCCAGCAAGGACATCCCTTGCTGGCGCTGCGGGCTGGCAAGAAGAAGGAAAAGGGAATGTGCGGAATTGCGGGGATCATTGATCTATCGGGGGCGAATCGGCCGGCACCGCCGGGAGCGATTCAAGCCATGGCGGAAGCGATTTATCATCGCGGGCCGGACGAGGATGGTTTTCTCGAAAGACCCGGCTTGGCGTTCGCCTCGCGCCGCCTCAGCATTGTCGGTTTGGCCGACGGACGCCAGCCCATCCATAATGAAGACGGCAGCATCTCCGTTGTCTTCAATGGGGAACTGTTCGACTACCCCGAGATGCGCGCCGAGCTGGAAGGACGGGGCCATCGCTTCGCCACCCATTGCGATACCGAACTGATTCCCCATTACTGGGAAGACCATCAAGAAGAATTCTTCTCTCACCTGCGCGGCCAGTTTGCCTTCGCCTTGTGGGACAGCAAGCGACGGCGAATTATTCTGGCACGCGATCGCTTCGGCATTTGCCCTTTGTACTGGACCCAACAAGGCGATTGGCTGCTGTTCGGCTCCGAGATCAAGGCTCTGCTCGCTTCAGGCATGGTCGAGGCTAAGCCGGACCCGCGGGGCATCAATCACCTGTTCACCTTTTACGCTCTGCCCGGCCCCGTCACTTGTTTTGACGGTGTCCAGCTGCTGCCCCCTGGACATTATCTGCGCATCCAACTCGGCGCAAATGGCGAGTCCGGCCAAGTCAGCGAGAGGGTCTACTGGCAAATCGACTTTCCCGATCGCGGCCAGGAAGACTATGCCAGCAGCGGTCGACAACTCGCCGATCGTTTTGAGGAAACGCTCCTCGGCTCCGTGACCCGGCGATTGAGGGCTGACGTGCCGGTCGTCTCGTACCTGTCCGGGGGCGTCGATTCCAGCGTCGTTGTCGCCCTTGCCAGCAAGGTGCGCGGCGAGCCGATCCCTACCTTCACCATACGAATCACCCGGCCGGACCTCGACGAGTCCCAAGAAGCGTCGCTCGTGGCGCGGCACATCGGCACCGACCCAATCGTGGTTACATGCGGCCAGGAGGAAGTGCTTCGCAACTACGCGGCCCTTATCCGAGCAGCCGAAGGCCCCGTCATCGATACTTCTTGTGCCGCTCTGCTGATGCTAGCGCGTGAAGTCCACAAACATGGCTACAAAGTGGCTCTGACTGGCGAGGGGGCCGATGAATGGCTGGCCGGCTATGCCTGGCACAAGATGAATTGGCTGATTAGTTGGCTCGACATCATTCCCGGAGTCCCGCTCAGTCAATGGATGCGCCGCGCCGTCGCGCCGTTGGTCGGCGCACCGAGGTCCGCCTGGAAATATCGGCAGCGCGCCCAGGCGGCGGTCGGCGGACCGAACGCCTGGCTGGACATCTACAACTTGATGAGCATGTCCAAGCTGCACTTCTACAGCCCGTGGATGATGAAGCTCATGGAAGATCGCTCTCCCTTTGAGGAGCTTGGCTTCAATCTCGACCGCATGCGTCGTTGGCATCCACTGAACCGCGAGCTGGCAGTGGGTGCCCGCATCCAGCTGGCGGGATTGCTGCTCAATGCCAAGGGTGATCGTGTAGCCATGAATTCCTCGGTCGAGACGCGCTATCCGTTCCTCGACGAGGAAGTATTCGACTATTTGGCGAAAGTGCCTCCGCGATGGAAACTGCGCGGCTTGCGTGACAAGGCGCTGTTGCGGGTTGTGGCCGAGCGCTGGCTGCCGCGCTCGATCGCACGCCGCCGCAAGGCCATGTTCCGTGCTCCTTTCGACAGCTTTCAACTGGAGCATGGGCCGGAGTATGTCGGCGAGCTGCTTAGCACCGAATCGCTTCGGCGTACCGGCTACTTCCAGCCCGAAGCCGTCGATCACTGGCGCAAGTCCTTGCGGCACTTACGGCGGCGAACGCCCCAACGCGCCGTGATCGAGATGGGGCTGGTCGGCGTGCTCGCAACGCAATTGTGGTATCACACGTTCATCGATGGCAGCCTCGCGGATTTGCCGTCCTTGGCTCGCAAGGGAGCGCGGCCCGTATCGAGCAACAGACACGCAGCAGCTCTCGGTTTGGCGGGCGGGACGCCCGCGCTCCGGAGCGCGGGCGTCCCGCCCGCTCAACCCCAAGCGGCGGAGTGAGGTGCATCATCATGGCATCGTATTCGCTGACAACTCTGTTCCATGAGCGACAACGCTATGTGCCGGGCGTCCTGGCTGTTGCGTTCAGCGCCCTGCTCATCGCTCTGCAGTGCGGCCTCTTGCTGGGTTTGTTCTCGATCACGTCCATCCCCATCGACCATACGAAGGCTGATGTGTGGATGGGCGCCCCGGCCGTGCTTTCCGTCGATTTGGGCCGGCCAATCCCGGAGAGCACGTTGGCGCGCATGGGGGTGCAGCCGGAGGTCGAACGCTGCGAGATTTACTTGCAAGGATTCGCCTTCTGGTCCAAACCGGAGGGTGGCAGTGAGTTGTGCATGGTCATCGGGTCGCGGCTCAGTCCCGATTCACTGGGCAAGATCGACAAGTTGACGGCCGAGCAATGCGGCATGTTGGCCGAGGAAGGGACGGTCATTATCGATGAATCCGACGTGAAGCGGTTGGGCGTCAAGGGCGTCGGCTCAACGGCGGAGATTTCTGGCCATCCGGTGCGTGTGGTCAGCTTAACGCGCGGATTGCCGAGCTTGGCCGGTCCTTATGTGCTTTGTTCCATCCCGACGGCCAAAAAACGGCTGCCGGTGCAACAGGGTCAAACGACGACCTATGTGCTGGGGAAGTGTCGAAACCCGCAGGATGCTCCCACAGTTGTGCAGCGGCTCAACAGCTACAAGGACGTGTCGGCGTTCACGACGGGCGACTTCTCGCGGCGGACGCAGCTGCATTGGCTGCTCAAGACCAAGGCCGGAATCGCCCTGGGTTATGCCGCTGCCTTGGGGCTTTTGGTTGGTGCCGTCGTCACCAGCCAAACCCTCTACGCGGCCACGGTGGCATCGATGCGCGAGTATGCCGTGCTGAGAGCATTGGGCATTCCGCGCTGGCGAATAGCCTGGATGGTGGTGTCGCAGTCGTTTTGGATTGGTATCATTGGAATAGCACTGGCTCTGCCGGCCGCCTTCGGCCTGGCCTGGACCCTCAATCGGACGATGGGGGTTGCGATGGTCTCGTTACCGTGGTGGCTGCAAAGCGCCGCGGCGGCAGTGACGCTGGTCATGGCCCTGCTGTCTGGCCTCTACGCGCTGCGCTCGTTGCGGCAGATCGAACCGGCCATGCTGCTCCGCTAGTAGTCTTGAGGAACGACTGAATGATCGACGATTCGCTGTTAATGCCGGCCCTGCAAGGCGTGCATCTGTCGCGCAGCTTCGGCCAGGGGGAGATGAAGACGACCGTCCTTCACGACGTGTCGATCGAACTCTACTCCGGACAGATCACGTTGCTTATGGGACCGTCCGGCAGCGGCAAATCGACTTTGCTCGCCATTCTTTCGGGCCTGTTGAGGCCGGATGGCGGGAAAGTGATGGCTTTGGGGAATGACTTGTGGGCGCTGTCCGATCAGGAGCGCGAACGCTTCCGGCTGCGGCACTGTGGTTTTATTTTTCAGGGCTACAACTTATTCAATGCCCTGACAGCCCGGCAGCAGCTGGAGATGGTGGTACGTTGGGGCGAAGGCGCCTCGGCCCGCGATGCCCGCCGACGAGCCGACGACATTCTCGGCCTGCTGGGCCTATCAAAGAAGGCTCATCTGCGGCCGGCGGAGTTGTCCGGAGGAGAAAAGCAACGGGTAGCCATCGGCCGCGCCCTTATCAAGGATCCAAACTTCTGCTTCGCCGATGAGCCGACCAGCGCCCTGGATTGGTCGTCCGGCCAACAGGTCATTGAGCTGTTGCGGAGCGCCGCCCACGATCGCGGCGCTACCGTCCTGGTCGTCGCCCACGACGCCCGCATCATCGAGCACGTGGATCGAGTGGTTGACATGGAAGACGGCCGGCTGCGGCAGCACGAGGAACGTGAGACGTTCCTACACAATGCAGTAGCCCGACAACAATCCGTTTAGACGTCTCCAATGACTCGTCCCTGGCGCTCTGGGCTAATGGGAACTGCTAAACGGCGAACTTCCGCGAGGTGAGCATCATGGAGCCAATCCGTTCCTCCTCCCCGCCGGCGCGGCACTGGCGAATCACGATCCCCGTTTCCTTGGGGATCCTTTTGCTCTTGGCGTCGCTGGTGGTCGCGGCCATCGAGTTGGAGACGCAATCCCGCAAGTCGTCCGAACCTACAATCGCAGCATCGACTCCTGCGGACGATCAACGCTGGTCCTCGCTCGGATATGGCGACATTGAAGGTGGGGTTACTCCGCTTTATCCCCTTCAGCCCGGCCGCGTCAAAAGCATCGATGTCCGCGAGAATGAATTCGTCAAGGCGGGACAGCCGTTGTTCCAGGTCGAAGTTCCCGGCCTGGCCGACACTGTCCGCGAGGCCGAGGCGGCTCTGAAAGCCGCGCAAGAACAACAGGCCGTCGCCGAAGAGAAGGTTGTCGAAGTGGATAAACAGATCGCCGCCCAACAGCAAGCGATCGAGGCTGCAAAGCTGAAGGTGCAACAAGCTGACATCGCCGTTAAACGACAGAGACGTTTAAACCGACCGGAGCTCAACCCACCCGAGGAACTCGAGAATGCAGAGATAACAAAGAAACTAGCAGAACAGGCTGTCAAAGGCGAGCAAAAGAAACTCGATGCGGCGAAAGCTGGCAGACGAGTGGCGGAAGGGCTTGTTCGCGTGACCCGCGCCAGTGTCGAGGCCAAACAAGCCCAGCTGACCAAAGCACGAAACGCGCTCAACGAATGCGTGGTGCGTGCTCCTGTCGATGGTGTACCGGTGCGCATCCTGATAAGTAAAGGCGAAGTGCTTGGGACGAACCCGCGCCAACCTGCCATTCAGTTTGCTGCCGAGCGCCCTCTGCTGGTTCGCGCGGAGGTAGAACAAGAATTCGTCGATCGCGTCCACGAAGGCCAAAGTGTTGTCATTAAGGACAACGTTACCGAGAAGGAATTGGCCCACGGCAGGGTGGCGAGCCTCGCACGCTGGTATGCACCGCGCCGCACCGCGTCCACCGAAGTGCTGGCGATCAATAGCGACGTCCGAACTCTCGAATGTATTATCCATATCGAGTCGAAACAATCGGTAATTCGCATCGGTCAGCGGGTACGCGTGCAATTTCTCGATTGACGCTCTCTTCTCGCCTCCGACGCCGCGGCGCTATTCGCGCCGCGGCGAAATCGGCCGAGAATTCTTGTCTCAGTTGAATCAGTCACCTCTTCGCGGCGCGACGTTCACGCCGAGTGACAGTCGCCTTGACAATTCTCGCCACTGCTGCTGACGAGACACCATTTTGTGTAGTAAAGATCCTCAGGAGGAATTGTTGACGTTGCGGAACGCGCGACCCGAATTTCGACAGAGGAGAAAGCGGTGCGGAAACTCCTGGTGGCCAGCCAAAAAGGCGGCGTGGGCAAGACGACGACGTCGATGAACTTGGCGGCGGCCACGGCGCTGACCGGCACGCGCGTCTTGCTCTTGGATGCCGATCCGCTCAGCAACATCAGTACGTCGCTAAACCTCGCCGACCATCAGCATCGCATCCTGCTGCGTCAGGAAGGCATCGATCTGCCAGGCATCCTCGTCTGCGATTTCATTCCCAACCTGGATGTGTTTAGCCCCTATGGTGAAGGGCCGTGTACGGATGAAGATTTGGCTCGGCTTCTGCGCGCGTTGGCCACTCCGCCGGCTCAGCAATGCTACGGCTGCACAATCGTCGATGTGCCGCCGTTCCTGGGCGGCAGTGCCGCGCAGCTGCTCGCTTGCTGTGATGACTTTCTCTTGGTCATGCGTGCCGAAGATATGGCGTACCGCACCCTGCCGGCGTTTCTGGAACTGGTGCAGCGTTCGAGCAGTGCCGGCCATGCTCTGCCGATGCGCGGAATTCTCTTGACTCTACCGGAGGGAGAGGAGCCGGGTTGCCGTTGTGAGCGCGAGCTGCGCGGCCGGTATGGCACGCGGGTACTGGCCGAAGCGATTCCCTACGACGATAGCATCGGGAAGGCGATTCGCGCCGGACGTATTGGAAGTCACTTGTATCCCGATTCGCCGGCCGGACGACAATACCATCAACTGGCGGCCAAGCTCGGCCTCTCCGAGGGAGCGAGTCCAGGCATCGACGTGGAAGAGATTCTGCAAGCGCTACGCGATGCGTCCGCATTGATCGGTCCCGCGGTCGCTGCACCGGCCTCCTCAGCCCCGGCTACCACCGAACCGGAGCGACCCAAGAATGACATCCCCCTGGAAGCGCCGCTCTTCGTTGCCCCACCCGAACCGGCCAAACCCGCCACGCCAGTCCACAGGCCACGTCGTCTAAATCGTTCGGCCGAGAGCCTGCGTCCTGCCCGTGCCTTGCCCGGCTCGACCGCCATACCCGTCCGAAGGAAGGTGGTTGCCGCAAAGGGGGATGCTGGAAGCGAGGAGTCAGCCCCTGCCTCAATCCCACCGGCCCCACATCCTCAGGCTACCGCCAACGCGCTGGCCCAGCTCTGGCCGCTGTGGATTTTGCTCGGTGCGGTCCTTGGCGGCGGCCTTCGTTTGGTGCCGCTCTCTGCTTCATTGTTGCCCATCCTTGTCGGTGTGGGTGCGGGTCTGCTCGTCGTCGTCCTGTTCATGATCACGGCCCAGAAGCGCACAAGCTCGCCGGGTCCGGCCGCCAAACGCAGCTGGCTTCGGAGCGGCCTCACAAAGAAAACTCTTTCGCGGAAGGAATCGCACAAAGACTTGCTCTCTGCTCGATTGGCTTCCTTGGCCAGCGTCTCCAGACATGCGCGACGAGATACCGATGCAAATTGACTGGCGCGAGTCCCTCGATCACTAACAACACGTTCGTTAGCGCATCGCCTCCATCGATACCATCGGCCGCTTCGTGCATGTTAACGAGAGATACTGCATCATCGTTAGCTATCCCCACGACGAGATAATCCGAAAGACGGTACGGGGCAACACCCATTCCGAAGGACGGCAGCGAACCTTCGCGGCTCCCGAAGTGTCAAGCTAACGACAAGCCCCAGCTTCCAGCCTGCGCAAATTCTCGAAACACCCGAACCGGGGGAGAGCATGGCCAAGCTCGATCAGGTCGCCGACGCTCAGCGGGAGGATATGTCTCAATGTACCGCCGATTTGATCGCGGCCTACGAACGAGGTGTTGCCGACCTCCGAACCGCCGTCGTGGGCATGACCGCCGAGGAACTTCGCTGCCGTCCGATTGCGGGCAGATGGAGCACACTCGAAGTCGTCTGCCACATCTCGGACTGCGAACAGTTTTTCGCCGATCGAATGAAACGCACACTGGCAATGGAGCGCCCGCTCTTGATCGGAGCGGAGGGCCGTCGCTATCCTGAGCCGCTCCATTACCACCAACGCGACCTGGCCGAAGAAATCGAACTGGTGGCACTCACCCGTCGCCAGATGGCTCGCATTCTTCGTCTTGTCCCGGCTGATGCGTGGGACCGCACGGCTGTCCATACCGAGACGGGGCTGGTGACGTTGCGACAACTCCTTCATCACGCCGTCAACCACCTCGCTCATCACATTCGATTTCTTGACGAGAAGCGAGTAGCTCTTGGCCGGACGGAGAACGTCCATCAACCTCCACTTGGGATTGGCGTGCAGGTTCGACCCGTTGTTCTGACTGATCAGCCCGAGTGGGTACGGATGCGTAGCGCCCTTTGGCCGAGCGACGGTGCGAACGAACATGCCGAAGAGGTAGTTGCGTTCTTCGCGTCCCATTCGTTTCGCTGGTCCCAGTCATTCCTGGCGTGGCAGATACTCGTGGCCGAGCGGCCTTCCGGCGGATTGTGTGGATTTGTGGAAGCATCGATACGACCCCACGTTGATGGCTGCGTCTCTCATCCAGTGGGATACGTCGAGGGCTGGTACGTGGACCCAGACATGCGGAGGCAAGGAATCGGCAGGAAGCTGCTCGAGGCGACTGAACGGTGGGCGGTGCTCCAAGGGTGCAAAGAGATGGCATCCGACGCCGACCTGGAGAACACGGTTAGCCATGCGGCGCACAAAGCGCTCGGCTTCGACGAGTCGGAACGGCTCGTCCATTTCCGGAAGTGGTTGAAGGATTCGAGCCAGGTGAAGTCGAGCTGTACTCTTGCCCTGCCTCGGCTCAAGCTGCTCGGGGTGGCAGGCTCGTTTGCCGTCTGTAAATTACCGACTGGTTCGCCATTCCCATCCTGGGCAATGATGGGCGATCTCTATTCGATCACACGAACTGCCGACGAGCTTTCGGTAGTCTGCCTTCAAGAGATTGTCCCCGAAGGGATCGCTTGCGAGCGGGGCTGGCGCTGCCTGCGAGTGGAAGGTTCCATGCCGTTCACGATGGTCGGGGTGATCGCCTCGCTGACGAATCCTATCGCGAAGGCGGGCTTAGGCGTATTCGCCGTTTCTACGTTCGACACCGATTACCTGCTCATCAAGGCGATCGACATGCCGACTGCGGTCTCTGCGCTTCGCTCAGCTGGCCATTTCGTGGATGTTGAGGAAGTCATGCCATGAATGTCATTCTTGCGAGTATCCCTGAACAAGTCCGCCAGGTACGTGAATTATTCGAGGAATATGCGGCCTCGCTGTCATTCGATTTGTGCTTTCAGAATTTCCAACAGGAGGTTGACGGGTTGCCGGGCGATTACGCTCCGCCCGATGGCCGTTTGTGGCTGGCGATCACCGACCATGGCGAAGCCGCGGGCTGTGTGGCACTGCGCCGCCTGGAGCCGGGCATCGGCGAAATGAAGCGACTCTACGTTCGCCCCGAGTATCGTGGGACGGGACTGGGAAGGCTGCTTGCCAGGAAGGTGCTGGTGGAGGCCGAGAGCATCGGCTACCAGCGCATCCGGCTGGATACGACGCCGGAGATGTCCGGTGCAATCCGCCTCTACGAGTCGCTAGGTTTCATTCGCATTCCCCCGTATCGGCCCAATCCCATCGATGGCGCGATATACATGGAGATCGATGTGAGCAACCAAGCACAGCTAAAACTCGTGAAGGTCTCGGTGGAACAGGTTGATCTGATCGTCCCACTCTTCGACGCTTACCGACAGTTCTACGGCCAGATGGCCGACCTGGACGGCGCTCGACGGTTCCTGTCCGAGCGGCTTGGACGCGGAGAATCGGTCGTCTTCGCGATCCTTGAGAATGAACGGGCGCTTGGATTCACGCAACTATATCCCTCTTTCTCATCCGTGTCGATGAAACCAATCTGGATTCTCAACGATCTGTTCGTCGTTGGGGAAGCACGGCGGCGAGGCGTAGGATTACGGTTGCTGCGTGCCGCTCGTGACCACGCTTCGCGCACGGGCGCTGCCCGACTCGCGCTATCCACCGCGGTCACGAACACCAAGGCTCAGACTCTCTACGAGCGGGACGGTTGGCGGCGTGATTCGGAGTTCCTTCACTACGAGTACGAACTTCCACAGGAGCGTGGATGATGCCGAATGTTGAATTCGAGTGCTCTAGAAATGCAAGATGCCGGGCAGCGCTTCAAGTGTAGCGCTGCCCGGCATGTTCGTTCGATCGTGTGGTTTGCTTACTTCAACTTGACCGTGACGGTCTTCATCTCGGTATAGTGTTCCAGCGCCGCCTCCCCGTTTTCGCGGCCCTGGCCGGACATCTTGAAGCCGCCGAACGGCGTCGTGGTATCGACGACGTGATAGCAGTTCACCCACACCGTACCGGCCTTGACCTCGCGGGCGAACAGGTGCGCCTTATCGATGTCGCGCGTCCACACCGCGGCCGCTAGACCGTAGAAAGTGCGGTTGGCCCGGTCGATCACTTCATCGACTTTCTTGAACGGCAGCACGCTGACGACCGGCCCGAAGATTTCATCCTTGGCGATTGCCATGTCGTCTTTGACGTTATCGAAAATCGTGGGTTCCACGAAGAAGCCCTTGTCGCCAAAGCGATTGCCGCCGGTCATGAGTGTGGCGCCTTCCTTCTGGCCCAAAGAGCAGTAGTGAAGGATTTTGTCCATTTGCTCCTTGGACACCTGCGGCCCTTGCTCGGTCGCGGAATCGAGCGGATCGCCGATCTTGCGTTCCTTGGCCCGTTCGGCCAGGCGCTCGACGAACTCCTGATGGATCTTGTCCTCGACAAAGAGCCGGCTGCCGGCGGTGCAGCACTGTCCGCCGTGGAAATAAATGGCGTGGAAAGCCCCAGCGACGGCCTGCTCCATGTCGGCATCGGCGAAGATGACATTCGGCGACTTGCCGCCCAGCTCGAACGTCACGCGCTTGAGGGTGTCGGCCGCCGCCTTCTGAATGATCTTGGCCGTGTCCACATGCCCGGTGAAAGCGATCTTGTCCACATCGGGATGAACGACGAGTGCGGCGCCCGTGGTTTCGCCCATGCCGTTGAGGATGTTGACAACGCCAGGCGGGAAACCGGCCTCGATCGCCAATTCGCCCATGCGCAGAGCCGTCAACGGGGTCTGCTCGGCCGGCTTGAGGACGACGGTGTTGCCGCAGGCCAGGGCCGGTCCCCATTTCCAGGCCAACATCATGAGCGGGAAATTCCAGGGGATAATTTGCCCGACGACGCCGACCGGCTGGCGTAGCGTGTAGGACAGGAAGTTGCCGCGCACCGGCACGGTCTTGCCTTCGATCTTGTCGGCCCAGCCGGCGTAATAACGCAGGCCGTTCACCACGCCCTGCATGTCGGCCAGCGAATCGTTGATGGTCTTGCCGCAGTTGAGCGATTCCATGCGGGCCAGCTCATCGGCCTCTTTTTCGACGAGATCGGCGAGCTTGTAGAGCAGCCGGCCGCGATCTGCCGCATCCATCGTCTTCCACGGGCCGGATTCGAGTGCCTTCCGTGCCGCCTTGACCGCTTTGTCCACGTCCTTGGCCGAGGCAGCCGCCACCTTGGCGATCACCTGCCCCGTCGCCGGATTGTACGTATCGAAGGACCCGCCTTCGACCGGATCGACCCACTCATTGTTGATGAGCAGCTTGGTCTGGCGAATGGCTGGGGGAGCCGCACGCTTCATCGTCGCTTGCGCCATGGCATCACACCTCACAGGGGAACAAGAGAAAAAGGTTAATCGGACGCGCCTGCCGCCGTCCCGGCATGCTGGGCATCACGCGGAGAGACTCAACCGAAGGCAATCATAGGCAGCCGAACAGCGAGGTCAAGGCTGCAGCTGAGGCGCAGCGCTTCGAGAAAGGGCGAAAATGCGGACTTTGCCGATTCGGCTGTCCCCGCGTCTCGCCGCTGTTCCTTCGAACTGGTGGCGTTAACTGTTGTGGTTGGTGTGGAGTGCCGAAAGTTCGTCAAAGAAACCGGCATCCAACTACGGGTTAAACAGTCTACCCGGTGCGGTGTTGATGGCGTGCATCAAGTCCCCCCCAAACCGACAGCACGTTTCACAAACGGAGAAAGATCCTCCGCTGCTCCAGCAGTCGTACGGGCAAGTAAGTCAACGCAAAGCGAAGGGCGGCTCCCATCAACGCCCAAGGCAAACCTCCGCCCTCCGGCCAGAATCCGGACACCAGGCCGCCCATGCAGGGATCGAGGAAATACGCGATCAGTGGGTTCTGTCCGAACGTCCTCAGCACTCCCGCGCGAACGAACAACGCATCGCAAAGCAGCACGAACACAGCGTAAACAACGAGGCCGAAGCCCGTGGCCGTCAGCATGAAGGTCACTGTGGCAAGGCGCCGCGACATCATCCAGTAGTTGTAGGCTTGTTGCCGATCCGGCGGCGGGGGCACGAAGAGTGGATCGTTCAGACAGAGGTGCATGTCGCCTGCAAGCCAGCTCCGCAGCGGAGGCAGCACCGGCGACTGAACCCGCTGTTTGGTGTCCGGATAGCTCCAGGCGTCCCAGCGCGGTCCCTCCGCCACCGGGTAGAGGGTGGACAGGCAGGAGGCTCCATAGCCAATCCCTACCAGCAAAAGGCCCCAGCCGAGCAGCAACCCGCAGGACCGTTGTAGCCGATGTCTGACGACTAAGTCATGGACGAGGGAGCCGGCGATTTGCGGAATGGCCCACACGAGGAAACCCAACGGACCACCTTCGCGCCCCGACACGCCGATCGTTCCCAGCACCGTATCGACGGGGTTCGGCCATCCATTCATGAAATCCATGTAGAACACCTGCATCGCCATCGCGTGCACGGCAAGCCCGCCGAGCAGGAATCCCACACGGATCCTCGCCGACTTCCCGATTACCGGCACGACCCAGAGCGACGTGATGCCGATGATCGCCAGAATGGTCCAGCCGTCGAACTTCAAGTAGGTAGCCAGCAGAGCGAGAGAGTCGGAGCGCTGTCCCGCTCCCCACCGCGACACATGCAGGCCGCCCTGGAACGCCTGGCCGAGGAGGATCAGCACCACGCACCGCCGCACGACGCGGCGATACGCGGCCCACGCGCCTTGGGTCTTAAGCCTGCGCAACAGGGTCAACCGCAGCGCGAAGCCGACGGCGAGGTGAAACCAGGGAAAGGCGAGATCGCCGACGCTGAGGTAAAAGTGGTTGTGCCGAAATACAGGCGCCGAGTTCACTCCCCACGAGAAGCTACCTGAATAGTGGACGGCGAACATCAGGAGAATTGTCAGACCGCGGAACTGGTCCATTGATGAGACGCGCAACGTCGGCGGGGCGGCCGTGTGGCCGCGCGAGGAATCACACATAACTTACGTCTCTGTAGTTGCAGATTAGGATCGCAGCGCGGCCCTTAATGGGCCGTGCTTACGAATGGAATGTTCTGTTGGCGTGGACTGCCGTCCTGGCCGCTAAGCGACCCAACGATGCAAGAGGGCCAGCGCTTACCCGATTCCCTGATGTATTCAGTTGTCGCGAAGCGGATGAGCGAGCGAATCATTCCCCGACGGTGGCCCCGGGCGTTCCCGCTCCCGCAGCTCCTGAAGCCGCTCGAGACGTTCGGAAATGAGAGCCAGGCTGGTGTTGATCTGGCGCAGCGTGGCGCGGCGGGTATCAAGCACAAGAAGGAACGTGCCGAGAGCTGCCAAGGCGAGAACAGCCACCGAGCACGAGATCACCACGATGCCGATCGAAAACCCGCCAAGGGCACTCTCTGTGATGCTTTGCCGCCTATCCATGGGGGTGGTTCCCACCTTTTCATAGCGAAAGTCCAGGTATAGAGGCACATGAACGGAGAGTTCGTACAGCACGAAGGCGATGCCACAGGACCCGAGCAGCCACAGCAGAAGGGTCGCTCCACACAGAAGCCGAATACGCCGCCGGTCGCGCTGGAGAATCTGGGCGGTCTGGTCGCGGCCATCGAGCGGCCCGGATTGTTCCGCCCTACTCGCTTGCAGAAGACTGTCGCTGAAATCTCGTTCACTCATGGATCATCGTCCTTTCGAGAACACGGCGAAGAGCTCGCTTGGCGTAACACAACCGCGACTTTACGGTCCCGATCTGGCAACCGGTGACGGCCGCGATGTCTTCGTATGCCATGTCCTCCAGAAACCGGAGCACGAGAACCTCTCGATGCTCCAGGGTGAGTTCATCCAGCGCCTCATGGATGCGCTGCCCATCCTCCGGGGAAAAGTCAGGCTCCTCGGCGCTTGGGTCGGTTACCTGCTCGGCCTCCTCAACCGAGCGGAAAGACAGTCGTCGCTTGCGTAGCACGCCGTGGGCTTGGCGCTGAGCGATCCGGTACAGCCAGGTGGTGAACGCCCCAGGGTCAGTCAGATCCTGAATTTTGCGAAACACCGTAAACCAGACTTCCTGCAAGACATCCTCGACGCCATCCCTTCGACCGAACATTTTTTGGAGATAGTAGCGTAGCCTCGGGCCGTAGCGCTCAACCAGTTGTGCGAAGGCGGTTTCATCGCCCGTCTGGCAGCGCAGGACCAGGACCTGCTCATAGAGTCGCTTCTCCAGATCGGCCATCGACAAGCCCACGGGGTTCGAGCATCGCCACCTACATTAAGGATGCAACGATTCCTGGAAATGTTCAAACCCGTGTCGGAATCCGACGCGACCACCGTCGTCGCCTCGCCAAAATGCCGCAGCCTGGTTCGCCGCCTACGCAAGACTGGGTTCTGGCCCGAGGTCATTTCAAATTGAGTAGACACTGAAAGGGGATATCGTCTCGATCAACTGGTAGCCGCGCAAATCCAACTCCGCCGGCGCAGCGACCTGGATTCGGCACAAGGGCGGCGGTGTTCCTTGGTACAAGTTCCGCCCCCTGGCAGGTGGGTTTTAATGAACAAAGCAACCTCTTTTTCTTCGATGGTAGTGTCTTTGCATCGCCCTGTCCCGCACCCCTTGCAAGGCTTTGCGTAAATACTCTCCAACCTGGATATGTTTTGTTGCAATACCTCTAGGTTTCGTTGCAACTCATCCGGGCCGTGCAAACGGCAATATAGCCGGTGGACTCACTTGCTCCCGTCTGGACATC
>Ga0209062_1003551_pt1 | contig 17825 bp, 20 predicted proteins | sample Coa_R2_2_FD_187158 | JGI IMG/M metagenome (GOLD analysis project Ga0209062, IMG submission 187158) | Surface soil microbial communities from Centralia Pennsylvania, which are recovering from an underground coalmine fire - Coalmine... | ecosystem: Environmental > Terrestrial > Soil > Unclassified...
ACACCAGTCCGACCAGCGGCAGGTCGATCCACTGGTCGACCGCCGCGACGGCGTCGTCGGGCGTGACCTCGCAACGCAGGTGCAGGCGATGCTCGGCGCGGGTCATGCGGCGTTGGCTGGTCTCGCAGATCGCCTCGACCATGCGGGTGCGGTTCTTCACGCGGTCGGTGTCGCCGCGCACGTCACCCAGCGACAGCGAATCGAACACCGTGGTGATCCCGCCGGCGGCGATCTGGGTGTCATGCGCCATCACCGCGGGCACCGCCGGCCACTTCACGCCCGGGCGCGGCGAGAAATGCTTCTCCATGTTGTCGGTGTGCAGCTCGATCAGGCCGGGGATCAGCGTCTCGCCCTCGAGATCCACCGCGCCGGCGGCGTGGCTGCGCCCGATGTCGACCTCGACGATATGCCCGTTACGCACCACCACCGTGCCGTCGAAGTCGGCATCGGCGGTGACGATGCGGCCGTTGGTGAAGATCGTCTCGGTCATGCGGTGGCTCCGGGCGACGCAGAGGGCAACGCGACGTTGTGGGTTCGGGTGGCGATCGCGTCGCGCACCGCGGTGTCATGGAAGATGCCGACGATCGCCGTGCCGGAGTCGCGGCGCTGCCGGATCAGGTCGATCACGCCGTCGCGGTTGGCCTGGTCGAGGGAGGCGGTCGGCTCGTCGAGCAGCAGGATCGGATAATCGGCGATCAGCGAGCGCGCGATGTTGACCCGCTGCTGCTCGCCGCCGGAGAAGGTCGCCGGCGGCAGCTGCCAGAGCCGCTCGGGGATGCCGAGCAGGCCGAGCAGGAACTCGGCCTTGCGCCGGGCTTCCTCGAGCGAGGCACCGAGGCGGACCATCGGCTCGGCCACGACGTCGACCGCACCGACGCGGGGGATCACGCGCAGGAACTGGCTGACGAAGCCCATCGTGTGGCGGCGGACGTCGAGGACCACGCGTGGCTCGGCAGCGACCAGCTCCACCCAGTCTTCGCGATGGCGCACCTGGATCGAGCCCGACTGCGGCCGGTAGTTGCCGTAGAGCGAGCGCAGCAGGGTGCTCTTGCCGGCGCCCGAGGGGCCGACCAGCGCCAGGCATTCGCCCGGATGGACGCTCAAGGCGACGTTGGCCAGCACCGGCAGCGCGAGATCACCCTGCGCATGCATCACGAAGGACTTGTGGAGGCCGGAAACGCGGATCATCGGGAGCATCGCAGTCACACTCTTCGCTATACGGGCAGAATCGAAGCGACGAGCATCTGGGTGTAAGCGTGCTGCGGGTCGTCGAGCACCTGGTCGGTCAGGCCCTCCTCGACCACCTCGCCGCCCTGCATGACCATCAGCCGGTGCGTCAGCAGCCGCGCCACGCCGAGATCGTGCGTCACCAGCACCGCCGAGAGATGGAAGCGATCGACCAGCCCGCGCAGCAGGTCGAGCAGGCGCGCCTGGACCGAGACGTCGAGGCCACCGGTCGGCTCGTCCATGAAGACGAGCCGCGGCTCGCTCACGAGGTTGCGGGCGATCTGCAGGCGCTGGCGCATGCCGCCGGAATAGGTGGCCGGCCGGTCGTCGAGCCGGTCTGCTTCGATCTCGACCCGCTCCAGCCAGTCGGACGCGGTCTGCCGGATGTTGCCATAATGGCGTGCGCCGATCGCCATCAGCCGCTCGCCGATATTGGCGCCGGCGCTGACGCCCATGCGCAACCCCTCGCGCGCGTCCTGGTTCACGAAGCCCCATTCGGTCCGGGCGAGGAGGCGGCGGCGCGCCTCGCTCAGGCGGTGCACGTCGACGACGCCGGCCGATGCGGTCTCGTAGGTCACGCTGCCATCGTCGGGGGTCATCCGGCCGGCCAGGCAGTTGAGCAGGGTGGTCTTGCCGGAGCCCGATTCGCCCACTACCCCCAGCACCTCGCCAGGCCACAGGTCGAAGCTCACGCCCCTGCAGGCGACGCGGCTGCCGAAGCGCTTGGTCACGTTGCGCGCGGAGAGGAGCGGACCGCTCACTTGGCGGCCTCCTGGTTTGCCGCCTGGCGCTGCTCTTCCTGTCGTTCCTGGCAGTAGTCGGTGTCGGAGCAGACGAACAGCCGCTGGCCGTCATCGTCGACGATCATCTCGTCGAGGAAGCTGCTTTTGGAGCCGCAGAAGGCGCAGCACTGCTCCCACTTTTCGATTTCGAACGGATGGTCGTCGAAATCGAGGCTCTTCACCGGCGTGTAGGGCGGCACGGCGTAGATGCGCTTCTCGCGGCCGGCGCCGTAGAGCTGCAATGCCGGATTGCGATCGAGCTTGGGGTTGTCGAACTTGGGGATCGGCGAGGGGCTCATCATGTAGCGCCCGTTCACCAGCACAGGGTAGTTGTAAGCCTTCGAGATGCGGCCGTGCCGCGCGATGCTCTCGTAGAGGCTGACCTGCATCACGCCGTACTCGGAGAGGGCATGCAGGGTGCGCGTCTCCGTCTCGCGCGGCTCCAGCATGCGCAAGGGCTCGGGGATCGGCACCTGGAAGACGATGATCTGGCCTTCCTCGAGCGGCGTCTCCGGCACGCGATGGCGCGTCTGGATGATCGTCGCCTCCTCGGTCCGGGTGGTCGTGTCGACGTCGGCGACGCGGGCGAAGAAGCGACGGATCGAGACGGCGTTGGTCGTGTCGTCGGCGCCCTGGTCGATCACCTTCAGCGTATCGTCGCGACCGATGATGGCGGCCGTGACCTGGATGCCGCCGGTGCCCCAGCCATAGGGCAGCGGCATCTCGCGGCCGCCGAAGGGCACCTGGTAACCCGGCACCGCCACCGCCTTCAGGATGGCGCGGCGGATCATCCGCTTGGTCTGCTCGTCGAGATAGGCGTAGTTGTAGGCGCTGGCATTATGAGTGTCGGGCATGGCTCACTCCGCCGCCTGCTGAAGCCGCGCCTCGACCTCGGCGCGCAAGGTCCGCACCACCACCAGCTCGGACTGGAAGTCGACATAATGCGGCAGCTTGAGGTGCTGCACGAAGCCCGACGCCTCGACGCTGTCGCTGTGCATCAGCACGAACTCCTCGTCCTGAGCCGGCGAGCTGGCACGCTCGCCGAGCTCGTCGACGCGCAGCGCGCGGTCGACCAGCGCCATCGACATCGCCTTGCGCTCGGCATGGCCGAAAGCGAGGCCGTAGCCGCGGGTGAATTGCGGCGGCTTGTCGTGCGACCCGGCGAACTGGTTGACCATGTCGCATTCGGTGACGTCGATCTCGGCGATCTCGATTTCGAAGCCCAGTTCCTCGGGCACGAAAGAGACCGGCACGGCGCCGAAGCGGATCTCGCCCACGAACGGATGGTTGTTGCCGTAGCCGCGCTGGGTCGAATAGGCGAGCGCCAGCAGGAAGCCCTCGTCACCGCGCGCCAGGTTCTGCAGCCGCACCGGCCGCGCTGCCGGAAAGGTGAGCGGCGTGCGAGTGATGTCCTGTGACTCGTTGCTGTCGCCGGCCGGCGGCACCTCGAGCATGCCCTCGCGTTCGAGGATATCACCGACGCGCGGCAGGTCGCGGCTCGCATCGACCGGCGCGGTCGGTGCGGCGGGATGGTCGCCGCCATTGGCCATCAGCGCGAAGTCGAGCAGGCGGTGGGTGTAGTCGAAGGTCGGCCCCAGCACCTGGCCACCCGGCACGTCCTTGAAGGTCGAGGAGATGCGCCGCTCGGCGATCATGCGGCTGGTGTCGATCGGCATTGTATCGCCGAAGCGCGGCAGGGTGGTGCGATAGGCGCGCAGCAGGAAGATCGCCTCGACCAGGTCGCCGCGCGCCTGCTTGATCGCGAGGGCGGCGAGCTCGCGGTCGTAGCAGGAGCCTTCGGTCATCACGCGGTCGACCGCGAGCGCGAGCTGCTCGTCGATCTGCTGCAGCGAGAGCTCGGGAACGTCGCGATCGCCGCGCCGGCGGTCGGCCAGCAGCTCGAGGGAATGGGCGATGGCGGTCTCACCGCCTTTGACGGCCACGTACATGATCAGGCCTCCACGACGATGCTGCGCGGGAGCGCGAGAAGTTCCGACTCGGCGGTGAAGACGACGTCGACACCGCAGGGGAACAGGGCGTGATTGGCCATCCACTCGCTCCAGAAGGAGGAGGGGAGGCCGTTGATGCGAGTGGTGGCGCGATCCTGGATGCCAGGCCCGCGCACCAGGCGCTCGGGTCCCGCCGAGAGCGACGGCACCTCGACGATCAGGGTCGCCGAGCGATCGGGATAGGGATCGGTGCCGATGGCAAAGCCTTCGAGCAACGGTGCACGGTCGGACGTCACCAGCGCGAACAGCGCGGCGGCCTCGTCCTTCACGATCGGCGCGCCGGTATGGAAACGCACGAAGTCGCGCACCGCGGGGACGTCGAACCGCGGCGCCAGCCATAGCGGTGTGTCGCGATCGACCAGCGTCAGCACGAACGCTGTTGCCGCCGCGCTCATCGGGCCGACGCCGGCGGGCGGCTGCGGCAGGGCGACGATGCGGCCCGGATGGGAGAAGCCTTCGAGTACCGCGCGGAACAGGCGTTGCGCATCATGCGGCGGATCGGCGAGGCCGGGAGCGATTTCGGTCATGTGCCGGCCTCCCGCGCGACAGTGAAGAAGTCGACCTTTGTCGCTGCGGCCTTCGCGGCGCGCAGGCGGCGGCGCGCCTCGGCCTCCTCGGTGAGCGGCGCGATCACCATGTCCTCGATCTTCTGTTGCCACTCGGCCGTCTGGCCCATCGCATCGAGCGCGGCGACCAGCTCGGCCTGGCGCGGCTTGCGGCCGCCGACATAGCCGATGCCGAGCGCGCCGCTGCCGAGCCGGACGGCCGCGCGGGTGACGGTCATCTCGCCGGCGGCGAACGGCGCGCCGGAGCCGGAGATTCGGCCCTGCAGCATGACCAGCCCGATCTCGGGCCGGCGCAGGACGCTATACGTAGGGGTAGGACCTAGCTTCTGCCACAGCGCCTCGACGCGATCGGCAGGCGCCTTGGAGAGAACAGAGAGCCAGCGCTGGCGCCGTCGTTGCGCCGCGTCGGAGGATGTCATGGACATGGGGTACGCCTTGAGACGAGGGCGTTATGCTGTCAATCGGTGAATCTATTGTGACGGCTGGCTCGGTTTATCCCACTGCTCATCCCCAGTGCGCCGAGCGACAGGCACGTCATGCAGGCGATCTGCAGCAGCGCGCGTGCCCCGTTCTTTGGCGAAGCTTCAGGCCTTGGCCTGGCGCGGGGGCGTCTTCAGCTTCTCGATGTGCTCGGCCAGATGGCGGTGGAAATGACCGATCGCCTGCTCGTAGTGGCCGAAGGTGAAATAGGTGTTCGCGCCCGATGCCAGGCCAGCCTGGATGGCGCATGCGGCCTGGCGGTCTTCGGTCAACCCGGCATCCTGGACGAAGTTGGCATCGCGCCGCGCCTCTTCGATGTCGAGCGGCTTGCCGTCCTTGATCTTCGGCGCGAGCTGATAGACGACCCAATGCGTCTCGGACGCCGTCACCGGCTCCAGGATGATCAGCATCGCGTGGCTCGACAGGAAGCTGACATGGCTGTTGGGGAAGAGCTGGTGCACGTCGGTGACGCGGCCCTGCAGCCGCCACTCTTCGCGCGGCACCTCGCGCAGCTTCTCGATGCGGCGGAACGGGAAGACGATGCGCGAATTGCAGCCGTGCAGCTCGACCACGTTCAAGTTGTCGTAGCCGTAGGGATAGAAGGACTGATGGTGGAGCGGCTTGATGTGATAGCCCTCCATCGAGGTCTCGCCGATCAGCTTCCAGTTCGCCTTGTCGTCGAACTCGATCTTGTTGAACAGGATGTAGTCCGGGGGCAGGAGGTCCGGCACATCCGGCAACGCACCGTCCGAGAGCGGCGCATCCTGCGTCACGAAGACGAGGCCGCCCTTCTCCTGCACGGTCACCGGCACGAGGCCATGCTCGTCCTTGTTCACGCCCGGAAAGCCGTCTTCGCCGGGAATGTGGCGCAGTGTGCCGTCGAGTCCGTAGGTCCAGGCGTGATAGGGGCAGGAGAACGCCCGCTTGCAACCTTCGCCCTCCTCGAGCTTCATGCCGCGATGCCGACAGGCATTGCGGAAGCCGCGCACGATGCCGTCGGTGCCGCGCACGACGAGGAGCGGGGTGCCGACGGTGGTGCGGGCGATGTACGAGCCGGCCTCCGGCAGCGCCGCCGACGGGCAGAACGCCATGGGCACGCGGCGCATCACCTCCAGCTCGGCGGCAAAGCGATCGGCCGAGGTGTAGTGCTCGGTCGGCTCGCGCCATACCGTCGTGCCCTTGTCGGTCGACTTGCCGTCGACATGCGCGAGGATTCGCTCGATCAGCTCGGCGTCGGTGAGCAAAAGGCTCTCCCTAAGGCTTCCAGCGCAGAAAGTTCGCGATCAGGCGCAGGCCGGTCGACTGGCTCTTTTCGGGGTGGAACTGCGTACCCGCCATATTGTCGCGGCCGACGACAGCGGTGACCGTGCCGCCATATTCAGTGGTGGCGAGCAGCATTTCGGGCTGGGCCGTCTTCAGCTGAAAGGAATGGACGAAATAGGCGTGGTCGTTCGGCAAGAGGCCTTCGAGCAGCGCATGCGGCTTCAGATCCTGCAGCTCGTTCCAGCCCATGTGCGGGATCTTGAGGTGGTCCTTGCCGGGCTCGATTCGCACCACGTCGCCGGCGATCCAGTCGAGACCGGCATGCACGCCGTACTCGACGCCGCGCGTGGCCATCAGCTGCATGCCGACGCAGATGCCGAGGAACGGCTTGCCGCACTCGATGACCTCGCGCTGCAGGACATCGACCATGCCCGGCACGCCATAGAGTCCCGCGCGGCAGTCGGCGAAGGCACCGACGCCCGGCAGCACGATGCGGTCGGCCTGCTCGACCTCGCGCGGATCGGCCGTCACCAGCACGCGCTCGTTGGTGCCTGCCTCGCGCGCGGCGCGCTCGAAGGCCTTGGCGGCGGATCGGAGATTGCCCGAGCCGTAATCGACGATCGCTACGGTCATGGAACTACAGAACGCCCTTGGTGCTGGGGACCGCCGTCGTCTGGCGCGGATCGACTTCGCAGGCGACGCGCAAGGCGCGTGCGAGGCCCTTGAAGCAGCTCTCGACGATGTGGTGGTTGTTCTCGCCGTAATGGTTCCACACGTGCAAGGTCAGCCCGCCGAGCTGGGCGAAGGCCTGGAACCATTCCTTGAACAGCTCGGTGTCCATGGTGCCGAGCTTGGGCTTGGAGAAGTTCACCTTCCAGATCAGATACGGCCGGTTGGACGCATCGAGCGCCACCTCGGTCAGCGTCTCGTCCATCGGGATCGTCGCGCTGCCGTAGCGGCGGATGCCGGCGCGGCCGCCGAGCGCCTTGCTCAGGCACTCGCCGAGCACGATGCCCGAATCCTCGGTCGTGTGGTGGTAGTCGATGTGCAGGTCGCCCTCGGCGCGCAGCGTGATGTCGATCAGGCTGTGGCGGCTGAGCTGCTCGAGCATATGGTCGAGGAAGCCGATGCCGGTCTTGATGTCGTACTGGCCGGTGCCGTCGAGATTGATCGCGGCGGCGATGCGGGTCTCCTTGGTCATGCGCGCGACGAAGGCCCGCCGGCCGCCCGTTCCGGGGGTCGTCAGCTCCTGTGTCACGGGCTTGAGCGAGCCCTTTTTCTCTGCGGTTTTCACGGGGTTCTTCTACCGAAGGCGGGCGGCACGGTCGAGCGCCACCCGGGTCAGGACCACACCCAAAAGCACGATCAGGCCGCCCAGGACCCGCGCCGGGGTCAGCGGATCGCCGAAAAACATCGCCGCCAGGGCCACGGCGGCGATCGGGATCAGATACATGTAGACCATCACCCGGCTGATCCCGAGCCGCTCGAAGCCGAAGCTGAGGCCGAGGAAAGCCACACCCACCGGGAAAATGGCGGTGTAGAGCCAGTAACCCCATTGCGGGCCGCTGAGCCGGCCGAACTCGCTGAAGGAATCGATGCAGGCGGCGAGGCCGGTCAGCAGCAGCGAGCCGATCAGGCTGGTCCAGGCGAACACCCGGAGCGTGCCGAGCCGGGCGTTGTAGGGCGCGCAGCGCTCGACATAGAGCGCCCACAGGAAGGCCGAGGTCAGCCAGAACAGCGCGCCGGAGAGGTTGCCGATTGCGAGCGTGATCCGGCTCAGGCTGTTGTTCACCACGATCACCACGCCCCCGAAGGCGACCGCGATGCCGAGCCAGCCCAGGGCCGACAGCCTCCGACCGCTGAGCGAGGCGAGGATGGCCGAGAAGGCGGTGGTGGTGGTCATCACGATCGAGCCGATGCTGGGCGCGGTGCGCGCCATGCCCAATCCCCAAAAGGCCTGGAAGGCGGCGACCCCCACGATCGACAGCAGGACGATCGGCAGCCAGTCGCGCCGCGGCAGCGCGATCGGCCGGCGCAGCACGACGAGCGCTCCGAACAGGAACAGGCCGGCGATGACGTAGCGCGAGCCGCTGTAGAGAAGCGGGCTCATGCTGGCGAGCACCTCCTTTGCGAAGGGATAGCTCGACCCCATCAGCAGGACGGTCACCATCATCACGAGCTCGCCGGTGAGGCGGTCGCGGTTCATGACCCCCTTCCGCCCCTTCGGGGCATCTTCCCCCGCAGACGAGGGAAGGCAAGAAGGTCATGCCTTCCCCCGTCTGCGGGGGAAGGTGGCGCGCAGCGCCGGAAGGGGGTCATTGCTTCGGTGCGGTCGAGGCCTTTTGCGCGCCCCAGAAGCCGAACAGCGCGCCGGCGACGCGGCGGATCTGGATCTCCTCCGAGCCCTCGGTGATGCGGTAGCGGCGGTGATGGCGGTAGATGTGCTCGAACGGCGTGTGGCGCGAATAGCCGATGCCGCCATGCACCTGGATGGCGCGGTCCGCCGCCTCGCACACTAGCCGGTTGGCGCGGTAGTTCGACATCGCCACCCACTCCGAGACATTCATGTGGTGCTCGCGGTCCAGGTGCCAGGCGGTCTTGCGCACCAGCCCGCGCGTCATCTCGGCCTCGGTGTGCAGTTCGGCCAGCGGGAACTGGATCGCCTGGTTGGTGGCGAGCGCCTTGCCGAACACCTTGCGGTTCTTGGCGTAGGCGACCGACATGTCGATGCAGTACTGCGCCGCGCCGAGGCTCGAGGCGGCCTGGCGGATGCGGTTCTCGTGCACGAAGGTCTGCGCCACGTCGAGCCCACGGCCTTCCTCGCCCAGCATCGAGGAATTCGGCACCTTGACGTTGCTGAGCGACACCTCGGCATGGTCGCTGGGCATGTTGAAGGTCCACCACATGTGCTCGATCTTGAAGCCCGGCGAGTTCACCGGCGTCAGGAACGCCGATATGCCGCGCGCATCGCCCGGCTTGCCCGAGGTGCGGGCGAACACCAGGTCGGCGGTCGCGGTATGCATGCCGGTGTTGAACCGCTTCATGCCGTTGATGATCCAGTCGGAGCCCTGCCTGACGGCGGTGGTCTCCATGAAGGTGGCGTCCGAGCCGTGCAGCGGCTCGGTCAGGCCGAAGCCGATGCGCTCGGTGCCCTTGAACATGCCCTCGATGTAGCGGTCCTTCTGCTCCTGGGTGCCGAAGCGGTGCAGCAGCAGCACGACCGGGAAGTTGCCGACGATCGAGCTCTCGTTCTGCAGGTCGTTGTGCAGGCCGAGCCCCTTGTGCGCGAGGTGCTCGCGGATGATCGCCATCGCGAGGTTGGACCCGTCCTTGCCGCCCAGCTCCTTCGGGAGTCCGAAGCGCAGATGGCCCGCTCGGTCGGCGCGCCGCTTCATCTCGGCCAGCAGCTCCTCCCATTCGTGCCGCGGCTGGCCGTCATTGTCCCAGTCGGTGCGGGCGTGCTCGCGGCGATGGTCGAAGAAGCGGATATTGTCGTCCGCGCGCTCGAGCGGCCGGATCTCGCGCTCGATGAACTCGTCCAGCTCGCGCAGATAGGCCGCGATCTCCGCGGGAATCTCGAAATCCATGGCGTTGCCTCCGTTTGCGGCAGACTACGCCGCGGGCAGGTCGACCCGGAAGCGGCTGCCGCCGCCCTCTGCCGCAAGGCAAACGACCGATCCGCCATGGCGGCCGGCGATGTCGCGCACGAGGGCCAGGCCGAGGCCGCTGCCGCGGCCGGTCTCGCGCGTGGCGGCGGGGCGATAGAACGGCTCGAAGATGCGCTCGCGCTCGTCGGGCGCGACGCCGGGCCCGTGGTCGCGCACGTCGAGGATTGCGCGGTCGCCCTCTTGGCCCTTCCCGCGCGCAACCGACAGCTCGATCGGGCCGTCGCCGGCGTAGCGGCGCGCATTCTCCAGAAGGTTGCGCACCAGCCGGCGCAACAGCAGTCGGTCGCCCTCGACAATGATGGGCTCGCCCTCGGCTTCGGTGTCGTAGTGCGCGCCCTCCTCGGCGGCGAGCGCCAGCAGGTCGACGGGCTCGCGGCGGTCGAGGCCCGTCGCGGCTTCGAGGCGGCTCGCCAGCAGGATCTCCTCGATCAGGTGGTCGAGCTCGGCTATGTCGCGCTTCAGCTCCTCGCGCGTCTTGGCATCGGCGCTGTCGCCCAGCAGCGAGGTGGCGACGCCGATGCGGGCGAGCGGTGTGCGCAGCTCATGGCTGCAGTTGGCGAGCAGGAGGCGATGGGCGGCGATCAGCTCCTCGATGCGCTGGGCAGAGCGGTTGAAACTCGCGGCGAGGGCGGCGACCTCGTCACGGCCCTCGACGGCCACGCGCGCGCCGAGATCGCCCGAGCCCAGCTGCTCGACGCCTTCCTTCAGCCGCTCCAGCCGGCGGCCGAGCCGTCGCACCACCGGGTAGGCGCCGAGCGCGATCGCGAGCGCCAGCACCACGAGGCCGCCCACCACGTAGAGGATCGGGCTCGGCCGCTCGCGCACCTGGCGCGCCACCAGCCAGCGGCCGTCGGGCAGGTGCAGGGTGAAGGTCGGCCCGCCGGGCCCGCGCCGCCAGCCGGGGCGGGCGCGGCGCGGATCGAAATGCGGCGGCGGATGGCCGGCCATCGCCAGCATCGCGCCGTCGCGGCGATAGAGTGCGAGGTCGAAGCGCAGCTTGCGGTGCAGCGAGTCGAGCGTCTTCTGGTCCTCGACGGCGGCTGCGTCCGCGTCGGGCAGCAGCGCGCCGGTGAGCTCGGCAGCGATGTCGAGATACTGCGGCGTCTCCTCCTCGGCGAGCTTCCACGTCAGCGCCGCCGCGCCGACGAACACTGCGAGCACGAGCAGCACGGTGGCGTAGATCTGGAGGTAGAGGCGTTGCATATCCCCCTCCGCCGCGGATTACCGCGCCACCTCCCCCCGCAGACGGGGGGAGGCATGACTCAGGCCTCCCCCCGTCTGCGGGGGGAGGTGCCCGAAGGGCGGAGGGGGGCGCCTCATCGGTCCTGGTCCCGCGCGAACACGTAGCCCGTGCCGCGTACGGTCAGGATGCGCTTGGGCTTCTTCGGGTCGTCCTCGATCGCGGCGCGGATGCGGCTGACATGGACGTCGACCGAGCGATCGAACGCCTCGAGCTTCTCGCCCTTCATCAGGTCCATCAGCTGCTCGCGCGTCAGCACACGGCCGGCGCGCTCCGCGAGGGTCAGCAGCAGGGTAAACTGGTAGCCGGTCAGCGGCCGCTCCTCGCCGTCGAGCCGCACGGTGCGTCCGCCCTTGTCGATCTCGAGCCGGCCGAATCGCAGCAGCTCGGCCTTGGGCGCACCGCTGCTGCGCCGCCGCAGGATCGCGCGCAACCGCGCCTGCAGCTCGCGCGGCTCGAACGGCTTCGCCAGATAGTCGTCGGCGCCCACCTCCAGCCCGACCACGCGGTCCATCGGCTCGCCGCGCGCGGTCAGCATCAGGATCGGCACGTCGGTCGAGGCCGCCCGCAGCCGGCGGCAGAGGTCGAGCCCGTCGCCGTCGGGCAGCATCAGGTCGAGGATCACCGCATCGAAGCTCTCGCGCTTCAGCAGGGCCTCGCCCTCGCGCCCGGTGCCGGCCACCGTCAACCGGAAGCCCGCCCCGCCGAGATAGTCCGAGACCATCCCGGCGAGACGGGCATCGTCGTCGATCATCAGGATGCGCTCGGCCATACGCCCAGTATCAGGCGAGCGCTCTCCCGATGTCGACATTACCCACGCTTGTGGTCGTGATGGCGGCCATGCTCATGCCGCTCGTTCCACGCCTTGAAGAAGGCCTGGCGCTGGCTCTGCGTCAGCACCTTGCCGGCGTCGGTCAGCGCCTTGGTGAAGCGCTGCGAGCTCGCGTCGGCGATCTTCATCTGCTCGGCGCGGATCGCCTCGATCTTCGCCGGGTCGACGGTCGGCGCCTGCAGCGCCTCTTCCATCGCCTTGCGGTTCTGGACGCGCTGCTCGTGCAGCGGGCGCATGTCCTTGAAGGTCTGGCCGAGGATGTCGGCGACCTGCTTCTTCTGGTCGGCGGTCGCGTCGGTGCCCGATAGCGCGCGGTCGACCCGCTTCTCCAGCCGCTGCTGGAACTGCGCCGGATCGAGCGCCTTGCCGTCGGTCTTCGCATAGGCCATGCCGCCCGCGGTCGCCGCCAAGCTGCCGGCCACGAGCGCCATCATCATCGTCTTCAGCGTTGCCATCGTCGTCTCCATCGTTAGAGGGGCGGGGTGAAGCTCCCGTCGCAGCGAAGATGGCGGCCTGCGGTTTCCCGCGAACGTCGCGAACGTAAAGTTGTGTAAAGCCGGGAGTCCCAAACCGTCCCACGAGTCGAAACGCTAAGTCTCTGATTCAGCGAGATTTTTCGTCGGAATCCCGAAATTCCATCACACCCCCACCCCGCAAATGAACTCTTTTGCGCCCCCTCCGGAAGAACGGCGGCAGGCGGAAAGCCGCGATCATGCCGCGCAGTCTGCCACACCTGTCGGGCGACCCCTATTACGGGCAATGGCCGGCGGTCCGCGCTGCGCAAACCGGGCCTCGACTCCCGGTCCATTGCCCATGACGAGACCGGCGCGCGGCCGCTTATCCACAGGCCAGTCAGTCGCCGGCGACAGGCTCCGCGGCGCCCCAAGCCGCGCGCTTGCGGCCGGCCTTCGGCGTTTCCTTCGCCGCCGCCTCGACGACGTCCGCCGCCTCGACCAGCGTCCAGGCAAGCGGCGTGCCGGCGCTGCAGGCCAGCGCCACGTCGAGCGCGGCCTCGGGCGCGTTGGCCGACAGCACCTTGACCTTGAAGCGCCCGGGCTCGGGCAGCCACGCCGCCTGGCCGTCCGCGACGTCCCACGTCTCGCCGTCGAGGAAGTAGAGCAGCGCGTGCGGCTCGTCCGCCTGGTCGATCACGCGCAGCACGGGCAGGTCGCGATGCTCGCCGGGCCCCAGGTCGAACGGCCCGCTCACGACCTGCACGTGCGTGGCGTTGACGAAGAAGAGCTGGCAGCGTCGCACGCGCTTGTCGCCGCGATTGGCGACGCGCGCCATGTAGGCCCGCGACGGCGGCAACGGCGCGCCGGTCGTGTCGACGGCGGCGCTCTCGTAGACCTGGTCCTGCAGCCGCAGGTGCAGGGTCGGCGACCGACGCTTCTCCCGCGGCACCCGCTCGCGCGCGGCCACCGGCGGCGATACCTCGTCAAGTAACCCCTCCCCCGTCTTCGGGGGAGGTGGCGGCGTAATCGCCGACGGAGGGGTCAGAGGCACCGGCACCGACGCCTCACGCAGCGGCGCCGGCAGCGCCAGCAGCGGCGTCGCCGCCGGCGCGGCCAGCGCGACCGGGGCGACAGTCTCCTGCGCATGCCCAATCTCGGGGCGCGAGGCCCGCCGCCGCTCCAGCGCGGCCAGTTCCGCCTCGAGCCGCGCCTGCAGCCGCGGCGGCGTCGCCACGAACTGCACGACGAACGCCGCTAGCCACGCCAGGGCGATGAACAGCCCCGTGCCGATCAGCGTGCCGTACTCGCCCGCGCCGGGAATGCTGAAGCTGAGGTCCAGCCCGCCGAGTCGCCCGCCGCCATAGAGCACCAGCAGGCCGAGGACCGGCGGAATGGCGTTCGCGGCATCCCACGACCGGCGCCACGCCTCCCGGGCGCACCGGGCATAGAACCGCAGCCCGTGCGCCATGCCGATCGCTCCGTCTCGCTCTTCGCCCACGCCTGACCTCCGTGATGGGCGGAGTATAGCGGTAGTGGTCTCAGGCGGAACTTGTGGAAGATTTTGTGTGCGACGGAGCTGGCAGCGTCCACGGTCAGCGGGGATTTCGAAGCGGCCGTCGCTGGGCGGGGACCTGACCAAGACACAAGACCCGAAGCGGATCGACGAATTGAAGGCCACTCGGGCGCTGACGGCTTCGGGTTCGGGCGCGCACCGCGTGAGCGGTCCAATTGCGTACCGTAACCGCCCCCGCGCGTCGGCGCTCAATCCACATGACCAACGCATCCGATCCCAACATCTCGCCCGTCACCGAGGCCAATATCTCGCCGACGACGGGCGCCCATCTCCCGCCGTCGGAGCGGCCGTACCGGCGCGCGCGGTCGAGCACCGAGCCGCGCGCCAACGCCCAGCTCCTGAGCCCGGCTTGGGCGGTCGGGATCGCGCTCGGCACCGTGGCGCTGGCCTACGTGACCAAGCGGGCGGTCACGGCGGCGCCCGCCCTGGTCACCAAGGTCGCGACGGCGATGGCGCCCAGCGAGGACAAGCGCAGCGCCGCGCGCTGGAAGGCGCAGCAGCTGACCTCGGCCGGCGACTGGCTGTTCGCCGCCCTCGATCATCATCGCGACATCGAGGGCGCGTTCGGCGCGGTCAGCGCGGCGCGACCCGGGGAGGACCGCGCGGCGGCGCTGAAGTCGCTCGCGACCGTGCTGATGGGCCATTCGATCGCCGAGGAAGCCGTGCTCTATCCGGCGCTGGCGGCGGCCGGCGAGAAGGCGCGCTCGACCGCGGCCTACGGCGAGCAGGCGCTGGTGAAGACGCAGATGGCGGCGCTGCAGGACATCGATCCGGAAAGCGACGTCTTCCTCACCACGCTGCAGGAGATCCGTTCGGCCGTCCTGCTGCATATGTACGAGGAGGAGGGGACGTGGTTTCCGCTCCTCAAGGAGCGGGTGTCCGAGATGGACCAGCGGGTGCTGACCACGCGCTTCCTCGACGAGTACCGCCGCTACACGCAGGCGGCGTGACCGTCGTCCCGACCGGGGCCGCGTAGCGGCCGCTTCGCCAAAGCGCGGGGGTCACCCCGCGCGACTCGGGATGACGGAGGAGGGGAGGGGCGGAGCGTGCTTCGTCAGAACTTCGACAGCAAGGACCCGTACCCCCACACCTTGTCGGCGATGCCGTTCGTCCTGAGCGCGTGCCAGTAGGTCGTGGCGTTGATCTGCAGCACCGGCTTGTCGAGCCAGCGTTCGGCCTCGTCCGCCAGCTTGGCGAACGGTAGGTTGGCGCCGAACGCGACGATCGCCTCGACGTCCGGGCCGTCGATCGACTTGATGGCCCTGATCATGTCCTGCGCCGTCAGGACGGAGTAGGACGCCGGGCTCTTGCCGCGCATATGGCAGTAGCGCACGACCTCGTAGCCGTGCGCGCCCAGCACCGCGTTCAGGCGCGGCTCGATGCACGGATAATACGGTTCCATGATCGCGATCTTCTTCCTGATGCCATGCGCCTTGAGGCCGGCCGCGACCGCGTCGGAGGCGATCGCGATCGGGATGTCGAAGCCGGCGACCTTGCGCACGCGGCGCTTCAGCTCCTCGCCCCATTCGAGCGTGCCGCCCCAGACGGAGAGCGCGGAGATGCCGAGGATGAAGGCGTTGGGCCTGGCGTCCATCACGCGCGCGACCGCATCCTCGAGCGACCTGTCGATCGCCTCGAGCTGGCGCTCGAAGTCGGCGTCGGATGTGACGGGATTGTCGGCGATCACCATGCGCGCCAGGTGATTGGTCACGCCGGCGGGCCGCATGTCGTCGTATTCCGGCTGCACGACGGTGTTGGTCGACGGCGTCGTCACGCCGAACGCCAGTCGCCAGGCCAGGTAATCGCGCATCTCGCTCGTCTTCGCGTTTTCGAGGAAATTCATATCATGCTCAGTGTGCCGGCGGATCGATCCAGTCGATCGTCTCGACCGTGCCCCATACCGTCGCCGCCGTGATCGCCAGCGCAGCCGTCGTACCCGCCAGCGCGAGCAGCAGGACCAGCCCGTCCTCCTCGAGGTACGCCAGCGCCAGGAGCATGATGACGAGCGCGGGAACAATGTGGCTGAACGGCACCGGCGAGATCATCGACAGGCCGAGCAGCAGCATGGCCACGCCGATCGTGCGCCGCAGGGTCGAGAACAGCTCGGGCCAGCGCGGCCGGACCAGGCGCTCGAGCCGCGCCAGCCGCGGCGCGAGCAAGCCGATCACCCGAGCGAGCCGCGCCACCGCGACGGTTCGCCGGCCGATCAGGCGCGGCAGCTCGGCCGCTCCATGTCCCAGCATCAACTGGACCGCCGGCCACGCCAGCAATACGCCTACGAGCGTCGATGCCCCGGGAACCAGAGCCAGCATCCCCATGACGAAGAATGTCAGTCCGAAGGATCGCGGCCCAAGCTGCTGCAGCAGCCAGACGAGCCGCACACGGTTAGCGTGCACAGGGTCGGCGTCGAAACGGACGCCCTCTGCGCGCTCCAGGAGCCTGGACAGCTCGACGGAGGTGGGCGTGTACATTGAACCTGTAGATGGGGACTGGGCGGCGCCGTCACCGTAACGTCCGCGTGGAACTCCTTGCCAAGCGGCGCCATTCCTTCTCCGTCGGCAGCCCTTCGCTGATCTCGACATGGGCCGCATCGCCACCGCGATCCGAGGGCTTGCCGGTGAAGCGCAGCGCGAAGGTGCCGTCCGCGGTGGTTAGGCGCACGGCCGCACCATCATGCGCGCGCGCCAAGGCCGTCGAGGCCATGCGCAACTCGCCGGAGGCGACGATATTGCCGGGTCTCACGACGTATCCGTCGAGCTCGTAGTCCGCCGGACCGATCGCTCCGTCGGCGTTCGCCACTGTGCCGCTGCCGCGCATTTTTCCGAGGAATCTCATGAGGAGGCCTCCGTGCTGTCCGGCGGGAGCGCATGCCTCTCTCAGCCAGGGCCGCCGGGAAACGAGGCCCTGATGGCGTCTGGCTTACACCTCGTGGCAACAACCGTCCACCAAATGGTCCCCTGCCCCAATCCCTTGTCCGGATCGGCCCGCCGCCCCATATAGGATGATGTCGATAGACGGATAGATCCTCTTTGCCCGCGCCGGCGCCTCGCGGACTTCCAGTTTCCGTCCCGAAATCCCGTGCGACTTCGACTCTCGCCACGACAGGCGGGCAGCACACGATCACCACGCCATGGAGTCGCGCAATGGATTTGTTCGTCTCGAAAGATACGCTGCTTCGCAGGGCCGACGCGCTGTTCGCCGATGCCCGCCGCGCGCGCAAGTCGGCGGCCGCCGCCGTCGAGAGCGAGCGCCTCCAGCTGATCGCGCATGCCGAGGATCTCGAGCGCCAGGCAGGGCGTCTCGAGAAGGATGCCGTCGCCGCCAAGAACGGTGTGTTCGCGAGCCACGCTCCGCAGCCCGGCGGAACGAAGACCCGGACGGCCTGAAGACGTCATCGGACCGCGCCACTAGAGTGGCGCGGTCCGATGAGCCTAGACCTTTTGCGGACGATACGGCCCCGCGGCAGCGATCAGCTGGTCGCGGTCGAGGATGCGGACGCGGCGGCGCTCCGAGCGCAGCGCGTGCTTGCCCTCGAGGACGTGCAGCGCGACCGTGACGCCGGCGCGGCGTACGCCCAGCACCTGGGACAGCGTGTCGTGGGTGATGGCCAGCAGGTCGGTGTCGAGCCGCTCCGATGCCGTCAGCAGCCAGCGCGCCAGCCGCTGCTCGATCGTGCCCTGGCCGTTCGCCAGCGCCGTCGACGACAGTCGCGCAATGAAGGCGTTGACCC
>Ga0209062_1003552_pt1 | contig 17824 bp, 9 predicted proteins | sample Coa_R2_2_FD_187158 | JGI IMG/M metagenome (GOLD analysis project Ga0209062, IMG submission 187158) | Surface soil microbial communities from Centralia Pennsylvania, which are recovering from an underground coalmine fire - Coalmine... | ecosystem: Environmental > Terrestrial > Soil > Unclassified ...
TGAAAATACAACTGCAACTGGGAGAGCCGACACAAAGGGTAACGGTCCAGGGCACAGCAGCAGCGGTGAATACCGTTTCGCCGGTCTTGAACCAGGTGATCGGCAATGCGCAGGTTGAGAATCTGCCGCTTAATGGCCGCAATGTGGCCGACCTGACACTCCAAACTCCGGGAGTCGTAGTGGCTAACGGCTTTGCAGTAGGGCAAGGGACTACGAAAAACGTTCCTGACACCGAATCCTTTTCGGTGAACGGCTTGCGTCCTGATCAGGTCTCCTATAATCTCGACGGAGCCAACAACCAGGACCTGCTGAGCAACACAAATGACCCCTTCCCGTTTCCGGATGCCACGCAGGAATTCAGCGTCCAGACATCGAGCTTCAGCGCCCAATACGGGCAGAACTCCGGCGCCATCGTCAATGTGGTATCGAAGCGCGGCACGAATCAATGGCATGGCGACGGCTTCGAATTTGTGCGAAACAAGGTGTTTGATGCGCGTAACTTTTTTGCTTCGCCGCCAAAAGGTTCGACGGATTCACGCAGCCCCCTTAAACGCAATCAGTTTGGCGGCACCATCGGCGGTCCCATTAAGAAAGACAAGAGTTTTATCTTTTTCGGGTATCAGCGCACAACAGTCCGGTCAACGGTTCCAGGCCAGACCGCTGTCATCCCCACGCCTGCAAACCTGAACGGAGACTTTTCAAATTACCTCACCACAGGTCCGGCCAATCCTTTGGGCAAGGTCGTTCAGCTCGTGGATCCCGTGACCGGCGCGCCCATTCCCGGCAATCAGCTGACTTCAGACCCGAACACGCCGCTTAATCCCGTTGCCCTCAACATGAGTAAAGTACTGTGTCCGGGTTGCCCGGAGTCCGCTAACGGCACCGTCACGTTCCTGCCAAACGTCGGACAAAACACGAACGAATATGACGCCCGTTTCGACCAGGTGGTCCGGGGCGTGGACCAACTCACCGCTCGCGCATATATTGTCCGTTTCACGGCTCTGCCGTCCTTCAACGGAAAGGACCTGCTGAGCCTTCAGAACAATTTCAGCGGCGACGGGTCCACCGTGCAGACGCAAAACTACATGTTGAGCTATGCGTGGACCAAGAGCGCCACCTTCGTGAATAACACTTACGTCAGCTATCTGCGCACGGCGTCAAACCGCTATCAGGGGTTGCCCGCAAGCTACCAGTTGAGCCAGTTGGGTACGCAGATTTACCAGTTGCCGACAGCCGAGGGTGGGTATCATGGGTTCGGCGTCAGCGGGTACTTTGGGCTTGGTTCTTTTACGGGCGGAGCGTTCATTCGCAATGGCGTGGACGTTCGTGACAACGCCTCCTGGGTCAACGGACGTCATATCATCGGCTTTGGCGGCGACATCGAACGTGACCAAAGCAACATTCGAAACACCGATCGGCTGAACGGCGACTGGAATTTCAACTCGAGCGACTTTCTCGGCAACGCCCTCGCCAATTTCATCACCGGCAATCTATATAGCTTTACCCAGACCTCTGGAAATTACTCCGACTCACGTCAAACGGTTCTGGGACTGTACGTTCAGGATCAATGGAAGGTCAGCCACCGTCTGACGCTGAACGTCGGCCTTCGATGGGACCCACAGACGCCCATGAAGGAAATTCGCGGCCGCATTGAACAATTCCTTCCCCAGGCGTATCAGGCAGGTGCACATTCGACGGTGATTCCGACCGCGCCGCCGGGACTGTTATTCATCGGCGACTCGTACAATGGAGTGTCGGTTCCGGCAACCGGTGAGACTGCCACCTATCGTAATTTTGCGCCTCGCGTAGGATTTGCGTTTGACCCGAAGGGAAACGGCAAAATGGTGATCCGCGGTGGGTTTGGCGCGTTCTATTACACGCGGCTTCCAGGTCTTTTCCTGAACGACGCTTCCATCGTGACGCCGTTCAGCAACAGTATCACACTGTTTCCGCCACCTCCGGCCTATGAAGGCGGGGGATTGACCAACCCACTTGTTAACGAGCAGTCATTCGTCGCGAATTTTCCGCAGCGATACACTCTCGCAGCCGTCCCCAAAAATACCATCTTTCCGGCTCCGCTCACTGTTTACGGTTTGCAGCCTGGCTCGACCTGGCAGACGCCCACAACTTTTGGATGGAACCTGACAGTCCAGCGCCAACTCAGACCGAGCACATTGCTTACGCTGTCCTATGTGGGGAACGCTGCCAGCCACCTGCGCCAGGACCAGGATTTGAATCCGGCGCAGTACATTCCTGGAAACACCGCATTTGATGCACTTTCGACTGACCAGCGGCGCGTATATTCAGGATGCTCCCCCACAGTCACCACAAACTGCGGCCCAATCTACTCCGACATCCTTATGAACAGCAACAGCGGTAACTCTCACTACAACTCCCTTCAGGCGAGTGTGGAAATCCGTCCCGGGGCCGGACTGCCGGGAGCGCTGCGCAATATGACTCTCGTGGGTAACTACACATACTCGCAGGCCATCCTGGAAGTGGCGCAAACCGGAAGCAGCGGCATCACCGATGTGGGATCGAGCAAGGGATCGGGGATGTCGTATTACAATCCGGCCCAGTTCGCTTTCAACCGCGGTCCCGCCCCTTACAACCGCTCGAACGTCTTCACTTTGTCCTATGTCTTCCCGTTGCCCACGCTCCAGGGAACTTCAAGCCGCCTCCTGCGAAGCACCCTGGGCGGGTGGAACTGGTCCGGCCTGTTTACCGCGGAATCGGGAGACTCCATGACCATCCTCGCAGGAACAGATGTTTCAAAATCGGGTCTCGGAGCCGACAGGGTGAATCTCGTGAATCCAGCAGCCCACGGAACCGGCGCCCAGGCGAACCCAACCCCTTGCAGCCCATCGGTGAAGTTCTGCGTTCCTTTCCTCAATACTTCCATGTTCGCTCTGCCCGCTGTCGGCCAGTTCGGAAACGTCGGCGCGGGGGCGATCACCGGGCCCGGAGGCTGGAATTACGATATGGGACTGATGAAAGACTTCACCCCATTGGCCGCGCATGAGAATTTTCGCATTCAGGTGCGTGGCGATTTCTTTAACGTCCTGAACCATCCATGGTTCGGAGACCCAAACCTGAGCTATGTGGGATCCAACTTTGGCCGGATCACTAGCCAGGCGAACAGCGAGCGTGTGATTCAATTGGCGATGAAATTGTTCTTCTAAAAAAACCGGGATCAGATCGGAAGCACGCCGGGGCAGACATTGGACTTCTTGGCGGGTTGTGTTGTAGCCTTGGCATGTAGGCCACACAGGACGTTGAAGCCCGCGGAATGGGACGCATGAGATTTGCGCCGGCCGGAATGGTAACGTCTATAACAAGTTGAATCTAAATATCTTATTGAGTTTCCGAAGTGCCGGCGGTCAGATTTTTGACGAAAATCGTTGCTTTTGCGAACAGCCCGCAATAATTACGAGAAGGAGTTCTTGCCTACCCACCTCCAGCTCATATTTAAGGAGAGACCTTGATAAGACATCTCGGTACCACAGTTCTGACTATGGGCCTCTTCGTGACACATGCCCTCGGGCAGGTTGTCATTACTCGCCAAACCTCGGTGTTCATCAATGCTCGCGAGTCCGCTCCCATTCAAAAGGCGGCGCAGGACCTGGCCAACGATATGCAAAACGTGTTTGGTGTCCCGGTCCGGATTGTTCATGATCCTGCGCAGGCGCACTCAACGACAATTTGGATTTCAGATCGATTCGATCTTCCGGCGCGTGTCGAGAAACCCTCTGGGTGGGAGAAACTGCACATTCAGGCGGTCGAGCACCCACTTCCCGGCTCGCCCGCAGCACATGCGATTGTCCTGACGGGATCAGACATGCGCGGGACGATTTACGCGATCTATCAATTCTCCCAACAATTCCTGGGAGTGGACCCGCTCTACTGGTGGACTGACCATCCACCGCAGCACCGCGCCGAGATCAGCGTTCCGGACAACTATGCCGAAACTCAGGGGCCGGTTTTCCACTACCGCGGATTTTTCATCAACGACGAAGACCTGCTGACCGGCTGGGCTCCAGGAAAAACAACCGGGATCTCGCTTGATGTCTGGAACAGAATTTATGAAACCATCCTGCGGCTCAAGGGGGACATGGTTGCTCCGGGGACCTGGATTTTTCCCGATGAACCGCAAATCAAGCTGGCGGGCGAGCGCGGGCTGATCATCACTCAGCATCACGCAATTCCTTTGGGACTGAACGTCGCGCGATGGCCGGAAGGCGTGCCTTACAATTACACCGAGCATCCCGAAATTCTTGAGCGCGCGTGGCGGAACGCTGTTCATGAATACCCTCCTGACGTGGACGTGCTGTGGACGGTTGGTCTCAGAGGCCTCTCCGACGTCAGCTATGCCTCGACAGACCCAAGTGTTCGCGGAAACAATAAAGCGCTTGGAAAACTGATCAGCAAAGCCATCGCCAGGCAGATCGAGATCGTGCGCTCAGTGCATCCTGACGCGCAGTTCATCACGAACCTTTGGCAGGAAGGAGCGAAGCTGGTTCAGCTGGGCGACCTCACCATTCCTCCCGAAGTCCACAAAGTGTGGGCAGACAGCGGATACGGGTATCTTCTCGATCAAGGCGAAGTTTCTGCCGGCCAGGGTGCTTATTACCACGTGGCCATGATGAACGGTCGGGCGAACCAATTGACCGAGATGGTTCCCGTGGACAGGATCTATTCTGAACTGGGGCGCTACATTAAAGCCGGAGCTACATACTACCTGCTGGTGAATACCAGCGATATTCGCCCGGTGTTGATGACCGCCAAGACCGTAATGGACGTCGGCTGGAGCGGCGTTCCCGCAGCAGGCGCCGCGGCCGCCAATGACGAATACCGAGGCTGGGCATCGAGCGAGTTCGGGCCTAGGGCGGCCGCACAGGTGGTCGACGTCTATGACGATTATTTCAAAGCGCCAGCACATTTTGGCAATCCTCCGCTCGAATATGGGGACCAGTTCTACCATACCGAAGCGCGCATTATGATGCTTACTTACATGATCGATTCGCCGCTTTACTCGATTCCAAGCCAGGCGCCGAAGTGGGTCCAGCCAAGGATCTTCGGCTTTCGTTTTGCACGAGTGAGCAGGAAAGACTGGCTTCACGAAACGGTGGAAAGAGAAATCAAGCAATGCGGAGATGCGCAGCCGCGCTGGGATGCCGTGTGGAGTAAAGCGCTCGCCGCCGAGCCCCTCGTGGCGCCCGATCGCAGGCTGTTCTACCGCGCGAGCGTGCTGACTATGATCGCCATCAACCGCCAGAGCAATCGGGCGCTGCTTGAATTATCCCGGGCCATCCAACTGGCGCAGGCCGGCCACACCAGCGCAGCGGTTGAATCGACGCACAAAGCTCTGCTGGCCCTCGATTCCATCCAGCAGGCAGAACAGGCCGCAGAGTATGGCAAGTGGAAAAACTGGTACCGCGGCGACTGGCTTACCGGAATCTATCGAACAAAGCAGATCGCTGAGATCTTTTCCAAATTTCTCACCGACCCCATGACCCACCTGCCGCCACCGGTGCTGTGGGACGGATGGGAAGCCTACTACCACATCATGCATTACGAGGGCGACCGCACAGCCGACGTAAACTGATTGGGAACAGGCCGTGCAGTAGAGCAGTCACTAACCACAATTCTCCTTATGCGTTGGCCGTGTCTTATTGCGACCTGTCGAATAGACAGCAGCACGTCGAATACATTTACAACGGAACGATCCGGCTGTTTCCGAACATCAGGAATCTCGGCTTGCACGGTTCAGGATTCTTCGTGCTGTCGGCACATTCCTCGTCGGTGCTGTGTTCGACGGAAAGAATATCTCGAAGATCATCATAGGTAGCGAAAAAGGAAAAAATCGCCATCCTTCCAAGTCCATGGCAGGAAACAACGGCGGAGGTTACGCGAACAAAAGATGCAAAGACATTCGCGTTCGTGCGGAGAACGAGGTGCTGGAATTTTCCACCAAGGCAGGAGAAACCGATCACGTTTCGCCGGGGCAAGTCTCCTCGGCAGCTTGCGCTGCACACGCATTCGATCAACGCGCAATCAGAGCAATCGGCCCCATCAGGCCCGAGGGCAATGGATGGAGGTCATTCATATCCTGAGGTTCAAATCTTCTGCCGTAGCGGTCGTAGAGAAGCCGATAGTTGGGAAGTGATTGGCCCGCCATCGAATTGACCGCGAGATTCCCAACGTCGATGCGAAAAGTGTTTTCCCCTGTCTTCAGCCACGGTGTGACTTCGAGTTCATAGGGTGGACACCACACAGAACCCACGCGTTTGCCATTCACATGAATGACAGCCGCTTCGCGAACCGGACTGTCGATCCAGGCTTGGATTCCGTTTCGCCGTAGATGGGGTTGAAGTGCAACTCCTTTTCCGAAATTCAGATAAACTCTTGCTTCGCCGTCCAGCATGGATGCTGGGACGGCAACGCTCTTTTCATAAATCCCCTGGCCGGAGAAGTAGCGAAGACCTTCGATTTCCGTCCACGAACGGAGTTGATCCATATGGATGCTCTTCCCTGTTCCTGGGAATGTGACGTTCCAATCCCGGCTGATGTCGATTGGAGCGGGTAACACACTCGGGCGAACGTGTGGTGGGGCGGGCGAACTGTGCGAGCCGGAGAATATCAGAATCATCGATTCATATGGTTCAAAATGGAGCGGAACGACGACGCGGCCGTCCACTGCAGTACTCCAGTGGACGGACGACTTGCTGACTGTCAACGGGTCCCAGCGCTCGGGCGAAAGCTGCTTCACCCGGAACGTGGCTTCGACGTCATGTGCCTGGTTCCCGGTGTTCGCCAGGAAGTAAAGCTCGCCTTCATCGAGGCGGCGGCGAATGAATCCGATTTCCGGCACTTTGGGATTCAATTGAACGTCGGGAGTAAGCCTGCTTGCCAGCGCAGCGCCCAGGTCTGATTCGTTTTCAACAAAAATACATAGCGCATTCTGGCCCTCAAAAAGCTCTCGAGTAAGTTCCAGAACGTCTCCGCTGTCACGCTGACCGTCGAGGAGTCCGGGCGCAAGGCTGGGCTTGCGGCGCGTGGCGATCACAATTCCGCCTCGCCGCGTGTAGTCCCGCAGTTTCCGGTAGGCTGTCAGGGGAATTCGCTCGACGCCGGACAGAATCACAGCGGCGTAAGGAATTCCAACGAGGTCGATAGCATCGTCATCGATGAAGTCGAAATTGAAGCCTGCGTCTAAAATGGCAGGAAGAACGTGTGGACCCAACAGCGATTCCAGCACTATGTTGACTGATGGGTTGCTGTGGCCGGTAAATCGCGCCCACGCGTCGCTGTTCGGCAGGTACACGGCGACGTCGTTCGCTGGCTTGCCCTGGCGGAGCAGAAAACTGATCCTTTGCAAATACGCCGCCACGTCCGCCATCACGGGCCACCACGGATTGTGATCGTTCAGCGCGCCCGCAGCATAAAATCGCCAGCCGGGCTCGCCCGCTTCGGGTGCGGAGTACGGCCAGCCGTGGCCGACAATCTGATTGATACCCTGGAGGAAGTGGCGGTCGGCTTCTGCTTTGAGATCGAGCGGTGTCGCGCGAAAAGCCGGAGAGTGGATCCACGTCCACGTTTCGGCCGAGGTCACCGGTTTGCCATAGAGATGGCAGGCCGAAGATGCCCAGCGGGCTGGGCTGAGCCCTCTCCAATCCGGATTTTCACCCTCAGGAAGATCGACCAGCCGGTTGCTTGAAAGCACCACCGGAGGCTCGCCGTAAACCTGGCAGCGAATGCGGGTGCCGTTCTGGTCCGCCCATTCACGCAACGGGACAAGATAATGTTCATTCGCCAACTCGGTTAGCGTACGACCCCAATCACATCGGACGGCGTAAGTATCCTGGCCTGCATCGCCCACAAGCGCCGGCAGATGCGGCTTCAAATCATAGCCACGCCGGCGGCGGAATTCCTCCAACAGTCCGGGTGTCCAATTTGACATGAAAACTTCCAGGCTGTCGCTGAACACTGCATACGGCTTTCGCGTCACAAATGCCTGCATCAACCTGTCGCCGGTCGAGTGCAGATAAGCATTCACCGCTGCATGGTCGTAGTGATCGATCACAAAACCTTCAGCCCCAACCGCTGCACGCTTCACCTGCTGGCCCGTGCGGCTGGAAATAAAGAAGAGGACGGAGTGAAATTGCCCCTGTTGTTCCACTCTCACTCGAGGGCCGTTGAGGTCATCAAGTGCCCGTGCATTTTCGCCGGAAAGTTCTCCATGCTCGTCGTTGACTGCCCATGCTGCGATCAACGCCTCGCCTGCTTCAAGGCTTGGCGCGGGCACTGAATCTTCCCCCACTGGAATTTGCACTCTCGCAACGCGCAGCATGCCGGCGGCCTGCGTGACCCCGACTTTGCTTCCACCATAGGGCCAGCCGCTGCACAGCGTCAGATCGAGCCTCATCCCCAATTCCTGGGCCTTCTGATTGACGAATCTCAACGCATCGAGAAATCCCTCCGAGAGATAGGGCAGATTGCGGATTCCCCGGGAAGGGTCATCCAGTTCCAGCGGGTAAACCGGCTGAATCTCAAAACCGCCGATGCCGCCCTCCTTCATCGCCCGAATTTCACGCTCGAGCTCCTCGTGTGTAACCGCCGGGCCAAACCACCACCAGCGCATCATGATGCGCGCCTCATCCGGCGGCCTGACAAACATCTGCCAGAGCGGGCTGCCGTCGGACGCCGCACTTTCTGAAATGGGCAATCGGGATAACCAGGCTGCCGCAGAAAGCTCCAGTGGCGCGAGCGAGGTCTTCTTGACAAATTCTCTGCGCGAATATCGATGTCTCATACCCGGGTGGATTTTCTTTTGAAGTCTGTTTTTCCGTCAGCAAACCGTGCCAGACTGAAAGGTTCGGGGAAGGCTGAAGCTGTCACCGAAAGGAACTTCCTCCCGGGGCAAGAGAATACGTCAGGCAGGCCGCTCATATCAATGCCTTATTTGAGGAAATCTGTTGGAAAAGCAAGGAAGAAGCTAAAAGGCGGCGGCGCGGACATTGGAGCCCCGTTCCTCCTGCCAGAGGCAGGTTGGACAGGAAGACCGAACTTGGCGTGATCCATGCTCCCGGCAATTTCGCCGAGCGCATCACTTGCCGCCCGCCTGCGCGGGCGTTGGAGTCGCATTTCCCTGGAAAGGAAAAGTTTCCGCCGTATCAGCAAGGGCCCTCGGCCGGTAGCCGGTCCGCGTCCGTATATGGTACTTCTGGAGGTTCTTACCGATCAGCTTCACTGTAATCTTGCGCCAGCCGGTGTTTGGATTTGGCGCAGGATAATAACTGAGCATGTAGAGGTGTTCGAGGTCCGCTCGAATTGATTCAAATGCTTTCTGCTGGTCCTGCCAGTGTCCGGCAAAGTAGGCTTTGCCCCCCGTGCTGGTGGCGATGCGCTTGAAAACGGCGGTCGAGAGCGGGTCGCGCTCCGCCGCCCGCGTGCTGATCATGTAAATCGGGATGCCTTCGGACTGAGCAAGCTCACGAACGTCTTCAGGTGAAACCATACTGGCGTCGTCGGGACCGTTGGAGAAGACCACGACGACCCTTCGGCCGGAGAACTTGTCGGCGTCCTTCAGCGTCCACAGAAGCGCGTTGTAAAGTGCTGCATCATCGCCCGCCACCGTCGAACGAACCGCATTGAGGACCTGCACGTGCTCGTTGCTCAGCGGGCAGGCCCGGAAAAAGTCTCGGCTGTAGGAATAGAAGGCGACGCGGTCCGAACGGTTGAGCGACCGGACAAACTGGGCAATGGCGTCACGCGCAAGAGCAAATTGACGGTACATATAATTGCTGGTGTCAAACAGAACAAACACGCTGGCTCCGGGAGCAGACGGAGAAATCGACCCAGGGGCGCCATCGGCAAGAATATTGCCCAGGCCCGTCACTTTTCCACCGGGACCCGAGTATCGCACGCTGCGAGGGAGGCTGTTCTCCTCGCCGAAGGCGGCAATCTTTTCCCGAATGCCGTCCTCATACACTGCAAAATTTTCAGGACCCAGACCTGTTACATACTGGCCCTTGTCGTTTGTAACCGCCACGTCCAATTGGACCATGTTGACTGTAACGTGGACCACCGTCATGTCAGATTCTTTCTGCTGGGCTCGTACAGCGACGGAGAGGCCCGCAATAATAGCGATAGAGAAGAAGGCGAGCGGAAAATATCTTCGTCCCATAGGTCACCTTTCCTGAACTCTTATCGCCGGACCGGCCGGGTGTCAACCCCGCCGTCTGGCAGAAAAATCTTTAAAAACCGGAATCACTTCCCATTCTCGGCAGCGAAGCGACCTTCCCTTGTTCAAATTCCAAGCCCGTCTCGCGCAATGACCGGAGCAGCGCCGGCCAGTCGTCGAGGTAGGTCGCAGAAATGTTCTCGACCATGCGATACGTCAGCTCAGGAACCAGCAGATTCAGCATCACAGGCGGATAGCCTTTTTCATCCGCGAGCCGCGCCCAATACAAGTTGTTTGAATCCCAGGACTCCGCCAACAGCCGGCTGGAATATCCGAGATATGTGGGGAAGGGTTTCACGCTTATCAGCGAACGGGCGTCCGTTCCTTCAAGCGCGGGATGGGAAACGCCAAAATCCTCCGACAAGCGCTTCCAACTCACATCCTCAGGAGAACGCCGCGCCAATTCATCGAGTTCTTTGCCCGCACGGCCGTTGTCAGGATCGACAGACGGGAATTTTTCCCGGAACAACGCGCCGAGGAAGAAAGTATCTCCCGGCGTCAGTTCAGCGAGAGCTTCGTTCGAGCGCCCCTCGTTCAATGCGCTTTCCACACGGTCATATGTGATTGGCAGCATCCGCCCCGAAAGAATATCCATCACCTGTCCGCGCAACCGGGCGTCCGTCGCGGCGGCCCTGATTAATTCCTCTCCAAAGCGCTGATATAACGCAACAGCATGGAGTTCATTTCGTGTCACGTGCCACCACCGCGACATTACGGCATCCGTCAGCATGGTCGGGACCAGGTCCTCCCACACCAGGGATTGCACCCGCTTCGGCACAATGAAACTTTCTTCGACCTGCGCCAAAACGTAGGGCAGGCTGGACAGAGAGCCGACCAGATGCGCGCCTCCGCTTGCTGGCAGGCCGCGGCCGAATAAATCGGGCGTTTTCCAGGAACGGTCCTCTTCCATGCTTCTTGTGCCGGAGAAATCGTGGGAGCGCACAAAGAGTTCGTTGTTATAGATCATCTGCGCACCCGGCGGCTCGTAGTAGGCATAGTTCAAACCCACCAGCGTGTCCCGGAGAAAAGGAACCAGTTGGCCCCGCGCCGCTTCAAGCCGGGCTGGAGACGGCTTCGACTGGATAAGCTTGGCCAGGTTCGTTCGCATCATAGACTGGATGTGCGCATTCTCATAGAGGCCCATGGACCACTCGGCCCTTTCGCCCCTGGTAAACAGGGGTTTGGGCAACTGGAACTGGCGGAGCCGTGCCGCCAGCGGAGCCAGGGGCATGGAGGGAGTTTTCCCCTCCCCAAGCAGCTTCAGGCCATCACCCAGAGCGAAAAGGGTGTCAAGCGACACCAGCCGTTGAGCAATCATCATCGACCGGATTCTGTCCGCCAGACTGTTCCTCACCTGAATGCCGGCAGGGCTGTCCTGCTTCGGCCCCGCAAGCAAATCGATGAATTCATTCTGCGAAATCTCAGATCTGCCGGTTGAAGCCTGGAACAGTTCCTGCATGGAGGAACGCCCGGCAAGGTAAAGCTGCTCAGATGATCGGATGTCAAAGAAAGGCCTGATCACTCCCTGCCACGAGCGATCCCAGGCCGCCTCAGGGATCTCCCTCTGCCGGGCAAGTATCTTCCAGAGGCCGACGCTGGCCTGGAAAATTCCCAGGCTGTCTTCTCGCAAATTGCGGTCACGGATATTGTCGATCGCGTGTGCTGCTTTGAGAAAGTCAATGATCGAAGAGTCGCTCAAGGCAAACTCAGTAAACGTCTTGTACTGGTCGCCAAACCTGGCAAAATCCTCAGCAAGCTTGCGTACGGTCTCAGGCGCCAGCCGGTTCTTTGAAGAACGTGCGGCATCGATTGCGTTCAATTCCAGATAGGCTTGAAGCGGCCCATCCTCGATGTTGATGCGGGAAAGCGCAAACATAGCTTCAAGCAGTTGCTCTGGAGTGTTCGAGGAGCCGGAGCGCCTGGCCCACATCCGGACGAGCTTGGAATGGTCCTTCCGCTGAAAATCCTCGAGCGCCTGTTTCCACACCGCCACGCCACCTGGAATCAGCGGCTCTCCGTTGGGGCCCAGCCGAGTGCTGGATATCAAAAGCATCAGGCCCGGGTCAGGCCTGAAAACCGGCCGCGCAGGGCCGGGCGACGGATTCTTTCCGACAAGTGCTTTATAAAAGTCCTGAAGATGAGGAGGCCGTGTGAAATACGCCTGCTGGGCTCCGCTGACTCGCGACAGCGAATCAAAATACGCCGCCAGCCAGCCCTCATCCTTCTCAAGCAGTCTGGTTACGAATTTCTCAGGTGCATCCGGGTCGGCCCCGACCAGCTTCGCCCACGCAGATTCGGCCCCACTTCCCCCCGGCACCACTACTCGTCCCGATTGGATTGTAATCTGGCTGCCGTAAAAATCCAGAACGGGGGACAGAGGAAGCAAAGTCTTGAGGCCCGGCCACCGCCTCAGGAAATCCCGTGTGCCTTCGTCGATGCGCGACATCGCCCAGTAGAGGCGGGCCAGTTGAGGATCTCCCAGTAGAGCATCGAGGAGATCATCTTTCTTGTTGGCATCAAGCGCAATCCAGTCGCTTTGACTGAACAACACGGGGACCCTGAAGCTTCCAAACGCGTATTCGAACGGGTCTCCTCCCCGCAGGGTTTGCTCGAGTGCGGTCAGCGGAAATCCCGAATCGTCGGTGAGAAACGCTCTCTCAGAGTCCGCGGTTTCGACAGCGGTTTCAGGTCCACAGGGCGCCGTAAGTTCGTACCCGATGGCCTTCAGCAGAGGGCCTGCCTGATCGCAACTGCTGATGCGGATCACCTGCCGAGAACCGGCGAGCTCCATTAATTCTCTGGCTTGCTTGATGTAATCCTTCAGAAGGATCAGGTACTCGGTGGGTTCGGGTTTTCCGCCCTTTCGGTTGTAAGTGTAGCCTTCAACCGCCACATTGTGTGCCAGGAGCGGAACGATTTCATCTGGCGTAACCTCCTGGCTGATGGCAGCCATGCGCAGGAATGAGCGCAAAGGGCCGGGAATGCTGATAGTGGCCGAAGGTTGGCCCGTATCGCGACCGGCATCGAGTGAACGTCCGGCCTGGTTCCCGCCGCCGCTTCCCATGCCCCAGGCGGGAACGAGAGTGATAACAGCAAACAATATTCCGCGGAGGAACAAAGATTTCATGGCCACGCCCCTCCATTGCTTCCAATGACGTTAAGGCCCTGAAAGATTTCCGCCTGTAAGAAATGTGGGGATGTAATCGCGTGAGTTGCTGCGCCGTCTCAACCAGTGACTAGAGGTTTGCGTCTTCATACCGATTTTCGCAGGAGTCCGCATTTCTCCCAGGTCAGCGGTGCCTTTTGTGACTTCGAATCTGAACTCCCTGGATGCGCCTAGTATATGCCTAAGAGTTTGCTGATTCAATCCCAATTCTTGCCCTTGAGACAGTCTGTCACAGGGCGTAGAGGAGGCCCGCTTCCACAGACACGGCTGTCGGATATCTCACGCCGCTACTGCAAGTTAGACCGCTTGCACCGATTGCCCGCGCACTCAAAATGACATGGGAAATTCCGGAACTGAATTCCCGGAAACTGATCTCGGGCCCCCGTTGAACGCTCGGCTGTCCGCCTTCCGAAGGACTGCCACATCGACGACCATCAATTCCACCGACCTTAGTTTTCGCGCGTCCCCTTCCGGCTCGCTGCTGCCAGGTTCCCCAAGGCTTCTGGGAGGAAATTTGAAGGCTTTGCTTATCAGCATAAAAAATTAAATTTATCCAAAAGTTTTTTATGACATGCAGCATAACTATTAATTGGACAGGAAATACTGTATTTCATAATGTAATGATGCTGGTTGGGGCGGTATTCCAAACTAATAAGGAAGGAAGCTGATATGAAACTCTCGCGGATTAGCGTGGGGATCATCATAGGGTTCCTGGGCGTTGCCACCTGCTGCACCCAACTCGGGGCACAAGAGTCATCGGGAAGCACATCGAATGCGGCTGATTCAAGTAACGCAGCAAAGATTGATGCTCTTCAGAAGGAACTGGAAGCTATTCAGGCCCAGATTGACCAGTTAAAAAAACAGCAGGGACAGAAACAGACCGCTCCGAGTTCGTCTGCCCCGGAAGCTCCTGCGGCTGAGGGAACGTCCCCGGAGCCGAACCAGAAAGAGAACCTTGCGGAGACGCTTTTTAATTCCACTACCATAAGCGGCTCCGTTGACGGCTATTACGGACTCGATTTTAACCACCCGGCGGACCGCCAGGCCGGCCTGAGGGTGTTTGACAATTACACCGACCAGTTCTCCTTAAACCTTGCAGAAGTGGTTATCAAGAGAAGTCCCGACACAGACACACGCCTGGGTTACAACCTGATTTTTGGCTATGGGAACGCCATCAACGTTGTCAACAACTCGGAGCCCGTTGCCGGACCGTTCTTCGACCGAAACGTTGTCCAGGCCTATGCTTCATACCTGGTTCCAATAGGTAAAGGGCTTCAACTGGATTTCGGAAAATTCGTGACGCCCGCGGGCGCCGAAGTCATTGAAACGGCTCCCAATTGGAACTATAGCCGGGGCATCCTGTTCGGCTACGCAATTCCCTTTTACCACTTCGGGCTTCGAGCAGCGTATGCGTTTAACCCCAAAGTCACCCTGACGGGATATCTCGTCAACGGCTGGAACGACATTGTCGCGCCCAATACCGGGAAAACATACGGATTCAGCCTGGCGTGGGCGCCCAGCCCCAAAGTAAGTGTGACGCAGAACTATCTGGCCGGCCCTCAGATGGCCAATACCAACTCGCACTGGCGGCACCTGACAGACACCGTAGTCCAGTTCAATGTGACTCCCAAACTGTCGCTGCTTGAAAACTTCGACTGGGGCGGCGGCGACATGGTTCCCGGCGTCGCGAATTCCGTCCATTGGACCGGGTTCGCTACCTACGCCCGCTATACGTTTAACAACCAGTACGCATTCACGGTCCGCTACGAATACTACGACGATCACGACGGGTTTACGACCGGGACAGTGCAGGACATCAACGAATATACTCTGACGCTCGAGCGGACTTTCGCCCATCACCTGATCAGCAGGCTTGAATTCCGGCGCGACATGTCAAACGCACCGTTCTTCCCGCGAGGTGCAGCCGAGCTTTCAAAAAACCAAAACACACTGGACTTTGGAATGGTTTACGTCTTTGACATTCACGCCGCCCGGTAAGAATCGATCGGGCGCATGAAAAGAAATTTGGCTTTGCAATTCAGATTGAATCAAGGAGGGAAACTCACGTGGCAGCAAATCGACAACAAGGCAGTTACTTAACCATGTTCCTCACGGGCTTCACCGGCTTCGTTGCCGGACTGGTTCTCTGGGCAGGCGGGGAAGCGGCAGCGGGCATCATCGTGACGGTCGCAGGTGCAGCGGTTCTCGCGTACTCGTTGGTGGGTTTCCGAAAAATCAGACCCCTGGAGTTTTTGGATTAAGCAAAGTACCCGCAATATCTGGCCTCCACGATGTTCCGTAGGACTTCAGGTGAGGCCGGAGCGGCAATAGGACCAAAATAGAATTCTGAAAATCTGGAGACTGCAATGAAATTCATTGGATTGTTGTTGGCGGTTATCGGATGGCTCCTTCCCGTGGCCAGTCTTACTTGGACTTCATCACTGGCCGCCCGCTTCATCTTTGCCCTGATCGGAATCGGACTGTGTTTGACAGGGATCCTGGGCTTCCTGAATCGAGCCTACGTTAAGAATGCCATTTGGAAGAAGTAGACGTGTTCCTGAAATCTTTATGTGTGGAAACAACGCTTGGCCAATTGCCAAGAACGGAGGAGATGCATGCGGTACAGGAAATTAAAAACGTTCATGCGCGGGTTTGTTCTAGCAACATACTTCTTATGCGGGGCCATGGCCTGGGCCCAAACACCCAGCCAACCGACGACCAGTTCCCAGGCCATCCCCGCTCCATCGATCACCGCACCCCTGGCGGTGAAGGAGGCAAACCCACCTTCCGCCGAGGAAATGGCGAAGGGTGATCCAAGCGGGACCCTGACGGGAACAGTGAATGATATTCCTGTCTCCAATCCAAAGTCCGGCCTCACCCTCGGGGACGCGCTTAACCAGATTGGCCAGAACAAAGTCGCTATCAACTTCGTCTGGACGCTGATAGCCGGGTTTCTGGTGATGTTTATGCAGGCGGGTTTTGCGGCCGTCGAGACAGGCCTTTGCCGCGCCAAGAACGCCAATCACACCATCATGATGAACTTCATGGTGTACGGTTTCGGTTTGTTTGCGTACTGGGTTTGCGGCTTTGCGCTGCAGATGGGAGGTGCAGCCGGTGTGGCAAGTCTGGGTGGCGCTGCGCCGCTAAGTGGAGAGTTTGCCTTGCACTTCGCGGGCAAGACCTGGGGCCTGTGGGGCACTCACGGCTTCTTTCTTACTCAGGGAGGCACTTATGACGTTGGGGTGATGGTCTTGTTCCTCTTCGAAATGGTGTTTATGGACACTGCCGCCACCATCGTCACGGGCGGTTGTGCGGAGCGCTGGAAATTCGCAGCCTTCGCAGTGTCTTCGGTTTTCCTGGCGGCAATCACTTACCCGCTGTTCGCCAACTGGGCGTGGGGAGGCGGATGGCTTTCCCAGTTGGGTACAAACTTCGGGTTGGGAAATGGGTACGCCGACTTTGCCGGCTCCGGCGTAGTCCATGCGGTTGGAGGGTTGTCGGCCCTGGCCTGTGCCATGATCATCGGGCCAAGAATCGGCAAGTACAACCGTGACGGGTCGTCAAACGCCATTCCAGGCCACGACATCACCATGGTTCTGATCGGTTGTTTCATCCTGGCCTTCGGATGGTTTGGGTTTAATCCCGGCAGCACTCTTGGGGCTTCAGGCGGCGGAAACCTGCGGATCGCCACGATTGCGGTGGACACGATGCTGGCCGGCGCAACCGGTTCATTTGGGGCCATCTTCTATATGTGGATCCGCTACGGCAAGCCGGATGCCTCGATGAGCGGCAACGGTCTTCTGGCCGGATTGGTTGCCATCACAGCCCCCAGCGGGTTCGTCAACACGATTGGAGCGGCAATTATCGGGCTCATCGCCGGTATCCTGGTTTGCCTGAGTGTGGAATTCATCGACCGTGTCGCGCACGTTGATGATCCCGTCGGGGCCATCTCCGTTCACGGCACCTGCGGCTTGTGGGGAGTACTCTCTGTGGGCCTTTTTGCCGACGGCACAGGAATGGGTTCGGTCAAGGGACTGTTTTACGGCAACCCCGGGCAACTCGTCGCGCAAATGATTGGTGTGGCCACGCTGCTCGGTTTTGTCTTTACTTTATCCTTCACATTCAATCTGCTTATCGATTACTTCGTTGGCCAGCGGGTTTCGCCTCAGGCCGAACTTGAGGGTCTGGACATCCCCGAAATGGGTGCTCTCGGGTATCCCGAGTTCGTGCTCAAGATGCAGGGTCCGGGTGTAGCTGCCCGCGCAGTGTAGCAATCTGCAAGGGAGCTTGTAGCGCAACGTTAGATAAGGAGATGGTATGAATGCTTAGCTTCGGAGGCGGTACGCTTCGAAGGCTGACGATAGCCTTCGGAGTAGACAGGTCACAGGCTGGATGTTTTGTTGAGGCAAGGACCT
>Ga0209062_1003558_pt1 | contig 17788 bp, 11 predicted proteins | sample Coa_R2_2_FD_187158 | JGI IMG/M metagenome (GOLD analysis project Ga0209062, IMG submission 187158) | Surface soil microbial communities from Centralia Pennsylvania, which are recovering from an underground coalmine fire - Coalmine... | ecosystem: Environmental > Terrestrial > Soil > Unclassified...
TCGTCATTGGTCTGCCGCGCTTTGCTGTATTCGTTCACGGCGCGCTCGCGCTGCCCGAGCAAATCGAAAATTTTTCCGAGATAGATGTGGCTCCAGACTTCCGTCCACTTCTCGGAAGGCTCCGGCACATTCTGGAGCGCTTCGCGGAACGCATTCGCGGCGGCTTGGTAGTTTTTCTCGTAGAAGAAGGCTTCGCCCATCCGGAAATTCGCGAGCGGCCGGTTCGGCTGGATGGTCAGCGCTTTCTGGTATTGCGCCACGGCGTCGAAGTAGCGGCCTTGTTCGGCAAGGTCCTCGCCCCGCGCAATCGCGGCGCGCGCCCGCAGCGAAGTGCTCCCTTTCAGAATCAAATTGTTGGGATCGATCTTGATTCCGCCCGGCTTCGGCCGTCCGAAGGTTTCGACGGTAAATTCCGTTTCCGTGCCGACCACGTCAATCGTTTTTGTCTCCGGATTGCCTTCCGTTTCGATGCGGATCTCGACCGGCATTTGAAACGTATCGAGCGGCTGCGTGATTTTTCCGTTGATGCGGAAGCCTTTCGTCGTGCGATACACGACGTAGTCGACTTTGAACTCCGGAACGCCGGTCGAGTTGAGCCATTGCGTGAAGAACGCGCGCAGATTCGGCGGCGTATCGCCTGGTTTCACGGAGGCTTGCATGCGCTGTTCGGCGAGCGTCAGGAAGTTGTCGATCGTGGCGGTCCTTTCCGCGTACCGGAAATAAAAGTCGTGCAGGAGCGCCTTGAACGCAGCGTCGCCCATCTGCCCGCGCAGCATGTGAAAGATCATCGCGCCCTTGTTCATCACCACGGAGCGGTAGTCCGCGGAATATGGCGCCAGCCGCGCGGCTTGCGCTATCGGAGCGGCTTCCTCGTCCATCAGCGCGCCGACGGCAAACTCGTCTACGGCCTTCAGACCGGCTTCCTTGCCGGCCACGCTTTCCGCGTAGAGCGATTCGGAATAGCGCGCGAGGCCGTCGCTGATCCACACGTCGCCGGGCGAAGCCGGCAACACCTGGTTGCCCCACCACTGCGCGGCCACAAGCTGTGCGAGCGTGTGATCGGCGGTGCGCGGATTCCAGAGGCGCTGGCTCAAAAGGAGCACTCCGGGCCCCGCGAATTCCCGCAGCGTGCCGTCCGGTATCTCGATCAGGGTCATGGCCGGGTCCGGCAAGGGCCCGAAGAGATCGGAGAAAGTGACGACCGCGCGGCCAACAGAGTTCGCGAAATCCTGCGCATTCGCGGACAGCGCGCGCGGCGCATACACTGCGACGCTCACGCCTTCGGCTTGCTTCGGATTCAGTTGCAGATTGCCGGCCACAAACGTCCCGTTAGGCGCTTCGCGTTTGCAGTCGAAGGTGTAGAGCAGCCGCCCGCCGGCAAGCGGCGTGGGCGCGGCGGATTTTCCGGTGCCCGCGACGGCGAAGGTGTCCGGAACGTTGAGGTGGAACGTGGCGCTATAGCGGTTCGCGGGATAATTCGTCAGCGGGAACCAGCGCGCGGGCAGCAGCAGGTACGCGTAGTCCTTGGTGATGGAGGCCGCGGTCACGCTGGGAATGGGGCTGTTCTCGGCATTCGCGAGAATGCCGGCGTATTCGAAGGTGAGCGTAACGTGTCCGTTGGCGGCGACGGGCGAGGGCAGCGAAACGGTCAGATAAAGCGGATTGCCCGGATCGCGCTGGAAGCTGAGCGAACGCCCGTCGGCGGACTTCACGGATTTGACGTCCAGATTCCGGTGCAGCTCGACGCGCACGTTGCTCGACGCTTCCACCGCGCGGAAATCGATTTTCGCCACGCTGCTGATGGTTTGTCCGCTCGAGTCGAGGGTCGCCGCGATATCGTAATTGGTGGCCAGAAAATTGAATGGCGCCGCGACCTGAGCGCGCGATGGAGCGATCATGCAAAGCGCGAAAAACGCGGCGACGAGCAGGCGGCAGCGAGGAAAAGGTGACTTGCTGAGGGTCATCGGACCCCTTTCAAAAATAGCTTCGGGAAACCCCTCTATAGGATAGCAGAGAGCCTTGAAAGGTTTGCCTGAAGCAAGAGCGGCCAGAGAGATCGCAAGAGGCGGAAGCCAGCCGACAGAGTCGCCGGATCACGGCGTTCTGAGGACCGTTGCAATGGCGTCGGCGGCGCGATCAATGGCGCCGGGAGGGCCGAGGAGGCGGCGGACCTCGGCGAGGCCTGCGCGCTGCTCGGCTGCGGAGGCGGGATCGAGGAGGCGGCCGAGTTCTGCGGCGATTTTCTCCGGGGTGAAATCATCCTGGACGAGTTCCGGAACGACCCGGTGGCCAGCGATGAGATTGACCATGCTGAAGAATTTGGTGCGGACAAGCGGCTTGGCGAGCGCTGCGGTGAGGGCCGTGAGGCGATAAACGACAATCATGGGGGCATCGAGCAGAGCGGCTTCGACCGTCGCTGTGCCGCTGCAGACAACGGAAACATCGGCGGCGCCGAGGGCATCGTACGTTTGGCCTTGAACGAGAACGGGAGCTTGCGGATGGGTGTGGCCGGAAGGACGCGACGCCTGCTCGTCGTCGCCGGATGACGGGCAGGAGTCGAGACCAGAGCGGCTTGGCGAGCGCAGACCGGGCGGAATCAGCGCGCGGAGGCGGGCGAGGTCCAGGCCGGGGGCCACCGCGACGACGATCTGCGGAGTGCGCTGAGCCTCGCGCGCGTGCAAGCGAGCGGCTTCGAGCATCACGGGCAGGTGGCGCGAAATTTCGCCCCAGCGGCTCCCGGGAAGAAGCGCGACGACGGGAAGCCGCGGGTCCAGGCCGTGCTTTTCGGCGAATTGCGCGCGCGTGAGCGCGGGGCAGACTTCGCCGGCGAGCGGATGGCCGATAAATTTTGCGTTGACGCCGCGGCCGCGAAAAAAGTCCTCCTCGAAAGGAAAGATGCAGAGCGCTTCCGCAAAGCGGCGGCGGATGAGATTGGCGCGCCAGGGCCGCCAGGCCCAGAACTGCGGGCAGATGAAATAGACGTTGCGCACGCCGCGCGGCTTGAGCTTGCGCGCGAGGCGCAGATGGAAACCAGGGAAGTCCGTAAGAATCGCAAGAGCGGGCTTCCGGCGCTCCGCTTCACCTATGAGCTTGCGCATGGCGCGGACCAGCGAAGGCAGATGGCTGACGATTTCGGTGATGCCCACCACCGAGACCTCGTGGTAGTCCGCGACGAGCTCGACTCCTGCGGCGCGCATGTGCGGGCCGCCCATGCCGAAGAGTTCGGCGTCGAGGCGCTTGCGCAAAGCGGCCGCGAGGCGCGCGGCGTACATATCGCCGGAAGCCTCGCCGGCGGAGAGAAGGATCGGGATGCGGGTCATGCGCAAGCCATCATAGCGTGAACTTCGGCGGAACGCCGGGCAGGAAAGCCGAAGAACGCTGGCCGGAACGGCGGCTTCAGCGGCGAACCAGGCGCTACGCCAAATGCACATTTCCTCTCGTACTTTTCCCGCAACAGGATCGGAGCAACGGGACCGAGCGGTCACCGGCGCCCTTTCGCTCTTGTCTCTGACGAAGAAGGAAAGCGCGCCTGCCAGCGCGGACGGGCGGAGACGAATCAATCGCTCGCCGGGAGCGGAGAAGAAAGCGGCGTGATGCCGGAGGTGCGGCCGGCCATCGGCAAATGCAGTTCTTGCTCCTTGTACTGGAGCTGATAGAGACGGTAGTAGATGCCGCGCTGGGCGAGGAGCTGCTGATGGTCGCCTTGCTCGCGCAAGCGGCCTTTGTGGAAGACGAGAATGCGGTCGGCGTGCTGAATGGTGCTCAGCCGATGGGCAATGACCAAAGCGGTTCGGCCGGAGAGCAGGCGGTCGAGCGCTTCGCGAATCAGCAATTCGGTTTTGGTGTCCACGCTGGACGTGGCTTCATCGAGGATCAGAAAACGCGGATTGTGCGCGAGGGCGCGCGCGAAATTAATGAGCTGCCGCTGGCCAACGGAAAGAGTGGAGCCACGCTCGTTGATGGAAGTGGCGACGCCTTCGGGCAGCGACTCCAGGAATTCGCCAAGCCCGATTTGTTCGAGCGCGCGCTTCACGTGCTCGCGGTCAATGCCCGGAGTGCCGAGACGGACGTTCGATTCGATGCTCCCGGTGAATAGAAAAGGATCCTGCAGCACGATGCCAAACTGGCGCCGCAAATCCTGCAGGTTGATGAGGCGGATATCCATGCCGTCGAGGAGAATCTGTCCGCGCTGGATGTCGTAGAAACGGAGCAGCAGGGAAATAAGAGTGGTTTTTCCCGCTCCGGTGTGGCCGACGATGGCGAAATTTTCGCCAGGCTCGACCACGAAGGAGACATCGCGCAGGACCCAGTCCTCATCGGAAGGATTTTCGACTGGACGGTAGCTGAACCAGACATTGCGAAATTCGATGCGCCCGCGAGGGTTCTTCAGCGGAGCGGCATTCGGATCAGACTGAATGGTGACCGGCTCATCCAGCAGCTTGAAAATCCGCTCGGAAGCGGCCATGGCGGATTGCAGAATGTTGAATTTTTCGCTGAGGTCCTGAATGGGCCGGAAAAAGCGCTGCGCGTACATAGTGAAGGCGACGAGAACTCCAAGAGTGAGCGTGTTATGGAAAATGCGGTTGCCGCCGGCCCAATAGATAAGCGCGATAGTGGAGAAGCTGAGAAACTCGACGGCGGGATAGAAAAGCGCGTACGCGAGAATGGCGTCGCGCCAGGCCAGCATGTTTTCGCGATTGCGTTTGCTGAATTCGGCGCGCGCCTTCATTTCGCGATTGAAAAGCTGCACGACCGCCATGCCGGAGATGTACTCCTGAAGGAATGCGTTGATGCGGGCGATGGCCGTGCGAATGCGGCGATTGGCGTCGCGCACGAATTTGCGGAAGATCATGGTGACAACGAGGATGCCCGGAAGAACGGCCAAAGCATCCACGGCGAGGCGCGGGTCAATCCAGAAGAGCACGCCCGCCATGACCGCGAGCAGAAAAAAGTCGTTGATCATGGTCACGACGCCGGCGGCGAAGAGATCGTTGAGCGCGTCAACGTCGGTGGTAACGCGCGTCACGAGGCGTCCCACGGGATTGCGGTCGAAGTAGCTCATCGGCAGACGCTGCATGTGGCCGAAAATTTCGCCGCGCATGTCGTACATGGTCTGCTGGCCGACGCGCTGCATGATGCGAATCTGGATGTATTGCGCGAGAAAGTCGAAAATCAGAACGAAAAGATAAATCACGCTGATGATGGAGATGCCGCGCCATGCGGCCGGCTCAGGCATGGCGTGCCGCATGGCGGGAACGAAGAAGTGGTCAATGGCGCGCTGGAAGAGATACGGCGGAGCGAGTTCGAGCGGAGTGACAACCGCGACCAGCGCGAGCGCAAACGCTACTTTCCAGCGGTACGGGCGCATGTACCGGAGCAACCGCCGCATCAGGCGCGAATCGTACGCTTTGCCGAGTGCCTCTTCTTCGTGCTGGGTGCTCATGCGTTTTCCAGCTCTTCCTCGAGCAACTGCTTGCGGTAAAGGTCCGCGTAATAGCCGTCCCGCGCCAGCAAATCATCGTGCGTGCCGCGTTCGATGATGCGGCCATCCACAAGCACGACGATTTGGTCGGCGTTCCGCACGGTGGAAGTGCGGTGCGAGATCAGAATCGTGGTGCGCCCGCGCATCACGCCGCGCAGGCCGCTCAGGATTTTTTCCTCGGTTTGCGTATCCACGCTCGAGAGAGAGTCGTCCAGAATCAGGATCCGCGGATCGCGAACGACGGCGCGGGCGATGGCGGTGCGCTGCTTCTGCCCGCCGGAAAGGGTTATGCCGCGCTCGCCGACCATGGTGTCGTACTTGGCGGCAAAGTCCTCAATATCGCCATGAAGGCTGGCGATTTCCGCAGCCTCGCGGGCGCGCTCGGCGTCGTAATCGGGCAGGCCGAAAGTGATATTGCCCCCGACGGTTTCGCCGAACAGATACGTATCCTGCGGCACGAAACCGATATTCCGTCGCAGGGATTCGAGCGGCCAATCACGAATCGAGCGGCCGTCGATCAAGACCTGATTCTCGGGCGCTTCCCAAAGGCGTGCGACGAGCGCGGCGAGGGTGGTCTTGCCGCTGCCCGTAGGGCCGATGACGGCAAGCGTTGAGCCTGCCGGAATTTTCAAGTTGATATCGCGAAGGACGGGATGCCCGCCGCTCGCGCCGTTATTCTTTCCGTTGGGATTGTGCTCGGCGCCGTTGCCGGAGAGCATGGTTGGATAGCTGAAGGTGAGATTGCGAAATTCGATTTCGCCGCGCGGGACCTCGCCGGGGGGAATCGTCGCGAAGCGGTCGTCAATCTGCGGCTTCGCATTGAGGATGTAGTCGAGACGGCCCATGGAGGCGGCGCCGCGCTGAAAGATATTGGTGACCCAGCCGAGGGCGATCATGGGCCAGACGAGCTGCGTGAGGTAAGCATTGAACGCGATGAGCGCGCCGAGCGAAAGGCGCCCGCGCAGGAGCAAATAGCCGCCAGCCCAAAGCACGATCAGGAACGTGACCCCGATCAGCGCCTGAAGCGAGGGCATGAAGAGGCTCCAGGTTCGAATCAGCTTGACGTTGCGCGCGACGTACTCGCGATTGGGTTCATCGAAGCCGCGGATTTCCGCTTCCTCCTGCGCATACGCCCGGACAATGCGAATTCCGGCGAGATTTTCTTGAACGCGGGCGGTCAGCGTGGCCAGCGCCGCCTGAATTTTTTCGTAGAGCTCGTGAATGACTTTGCCGAAATGGCGTACCACCAGCGCTACGACGGGAACCGGCAGCAGCACCCACAGGGTCAGCGAGCCGGAGAGCATGACCATTACGGTGATCGCCAGGAGCATCGTGGCGATGGTCGTGGCCGTGTACATGATGCCCGGGCCCAGCACCATCCGCACGGCGTTCAGGTCATTCGTGGCGCGGGACATCAGCTCGCCCGTGCGGTTGCGAACATAAAATTCCGGTTCGAGTACGAGCAAGCGGTCCAGCAAATCGTTGCGAATATCGTACTCAATATCGCGCGAGACGCCGATCAGCACCCAGCGCGCGCCAAATGAAAGCACGCCCTTGAGGGCGATTAGCGCGACGATCAGAACGCAATAGATCAGCAGCGATTGCCGGCTATGCGGGGCGTAATAAGGAATATGCCGCGCGAGGGCGCTCGTGGAAAGCGGCGATTCGCTGCCGGGCACGCCTTCCCTGGTGGAATGCTGAAACGGATGCGGGTCTCCGGCAAGAACGTCCGTCATGATGCCGGTGGCCAGCGGAATAACATTGCCAACCAAGGCCATGAAGACAACCATGAGCAGGCCAAAGATGATCGCGCCGGTGTAGCGGCGCAAATAGGGAAACAGGCCCTTCAAGTTGCCCCCGGCGCGCGCGGCCTTCTTGGCTTGCGCTGGCGCGGCTGGAATCGTGGAAGCCGCGGCGCTCATCGCAGAGAGGACCTCGCGTGTTCGAGTTCGGGGCTCTCCTCGAGGAAGTGCTCGTAGGTTCGGTCGAGCGACTGGTAGCGCGCCCCCTTCGGGTTCCATTCGACGCCGATGGGAAGCACGTGAGAATCCGTGATGCCCTTGATGGGAGTGAAGTAAAGTTGCAGGCCTTTTTCGGGATTTTGTTCGTATTGCAAGCGCCATCCGGAAACGGATGAGAGCGGTGTGAGCGCGAGGAAGCCCTTGGAATTTTTCAAATGCTCATCGCACCGGAAGATTTCGTTCCATTTGTTGCCGTCTTTTTCAGCGATCACGGCGCGCGTGACAACCGTGCCCGGAATGGTGTTTTGCGGCGTCTTGGGAACAATGTTGGCGATCAGGGCCTGCTGTTTGCCCGTTTTAGCAAGATCGCCGTAGACCAGGACTTGTGCTTCGCGGCCGAGCAGGGACGCAGCGAGATCCTGAAGCTCCTGCGGAACCGCGGGTTCAGCCGGCTTGGTGTCCGCCGGCGTTCGCGCAGGTTCGTCCGAACAACCGGCGAGCAGTACAGACGTCCCGAGCGCCAGAACGGCCAGGATGGCGGCCCGCAGGAAGCAAACGGCAGCACGGCAGACTGCCGCGCAAACCGGCGATGCCACGGGGGGCGAGAGCGAATCGCGCATGGATGAAGGCGTTTGGCGTTCCATAGAGCAAGACGGCGAAGCAGCGGTCTTGTGAGCAGCGAGGGATAAATTTGACATGAATCTCATTTGGAGGCTGGATGCCGCCTGCGCGATTTCCACGGCTCGTCGGGACTTTCCGTACCGCTGCGGCGTATAGGCGACCTCCACTGCCCGCGGCCTCTGGGACCGGCCCAATCGAACGCGTACTATAGCAATTCTATCGGCTGGCTGCCTCTGGTGGAAGGACCGCGGGCACCAAGGTTGCTGTCGAGGCAGAACGCCGGCTGCCGCGCCGCCAGCTAGTGCTGCGCCAGGATGGCGTCCACGCGAGCCTCAAAATTTTCCTCTCCCTCGGACCAAAGTTCGCTGCGCTTCACCGGCAGGGCCCTCGCAATCGCGTCGAGCCAAGCCATCAGCAGTTGGATGTTTTCACGCGTCCTTGCGTGATATTCGGCTCGGTTCCCCGGCGTGGACATCCAGCGCCGGAACGTGCGCTCGATGGGATGATCCGAGGAATCAAACGGGTTCGCAGCCGAGCCCGGGGCAAGCAATCCGCCATGGCCGGTGAAAGAATGTTCAAAGCCGAGATCGGCGGAAAAATGGCCGGCGCTCTCGGCCACGCCCCCGTCGTATTGCGGGCCATGGCAGAGCAGTTCGAGCGGGGCGGGCTTCCGCTGCCATTTAAGCGATTCGATGTCGAAGCTCCACAGGTCCCATTGCGCCGTTGCAATGTACGCCGTGTCGGCGTTGAGGTGTTGCGCCGCCAGCGCGGCAATTTCCGCCGCGCCGTAGCCCTGACCGCGCACATCCCATTCCGCCACCGGGGTCTCCGCCGGATCCACGGCCTGCACTACCAGTTCGTCGAAATGAGGATGCGACTTCGAAAGCGGTGCCGTCGTGAGGAAGCGCGCGAACTCCGCGATCATCGTGGATTCGGAGAAGTCGCGCGTCCAGAGCCGCAGATACGCGTGATTGGCCATCCAGAGGACAGTTTACCTCAGACACCGGAAACCTCCGCGGCCCCGCCTACCTCGAGCCCCTTAGGAACCGGATGAGGTTTGCGCCTTCGAACGCATCTCCGGCGAGGGCGGCGCATCCAACCCCGCGGCAAGCTGCTTCAGCCGCTCGCGGAGGGTCTCGCCCATTTCCGCGAAGACGTGCGTGCAGGTCTCGCGCAGTTTTTCTTGCGCGCTGGCCGCCACGTTTGCCACGACTTCGCGCGACTGCTTGTCGAGTCCGGCGACAGTCGCCAGCAGCCACTGGTTGGAAACACCTTCGAGACGCTGCCGGTGCTCCTCCGCCGCGCGGTCGGCCATTTGCGCGAACATCTGACGCATTTCCGCCTGGTGCGCCGCGGTCATCTGCTTCCAGGAGTCGAGCAGCGGAGCAAAGCCGCTTGCAACGCGCTGCTGCGCTTCGGCGACACCCGCCTCGAGCGCGCTGCCCATCGCCGCCTGGAACCGCCGCAAAAACGCTTCCTGCTCCGCGCTGGTCTTGTGCGCGATTTCCTGGCGGGCGCTTTCGAGGGCATGGCGCGTCTCTCCGGCGGCGCGCACGGCTTCCTGGGAAAAGCCGTCGAGCTCTTGCCGGGCGGTGCGCTGAATCTCGTCGGTGAACGCCGCGGCAGTGGTCTCCGCCGCTTCCGTGAACAGCGAGCGCGCGCGATCGAAAGCTTCGCTCACCACTTCCTCGAGCTGCCTCTGCGTGTGACCCACGAAGTTGCGGCTCGCGTGGTCCAGCTCGCTCGCGAAGACGCGCGAGACTTCGCCGGCGCGCTCCCGGAGCGATTGCTCCGCCTGGTCCAGGGTCTTCTCCGCCGTGTTCTGCATCTGCGTCTGGGCTTTCTTTTCGTACCACTCCGCGGATTTGAAGAGGTCGCCGATGGTCTGCTGGCGCAGGTCGGCCAAGCGGGATTCCAGTTCAGCCAGATTTCGTGCTGTAACCGATTGCGTGGTTTCCTCGAGCAATTGCTCGACGCCGCCCAGATTTTCGCGGAACCGCCCGAGCGATTCCGCGAACGCTTCATCCGCGGCCGCCCGGATGCGGTCCTGCTGCAAGGTAAGCGCCGCGTCCAGCAGCGAACGTCCGCCAGCGAGCCGGTGGATGGCTTCCTCGGTTCGGGACACGTGCGGCTGCACGATCGCCTCGAGTTGCGCGCCGAATTTCGCCAGCGCGCTGCGGCTCGCTTCGTCGAAGGTTGCCTGAATCCGCGTATTGATCTCTCCGAGCAGCGACTCGGAGCGGCTCTGCAACTCGCCACGATGCAGGCCTATCACGCTCTCGGCCTGCGCCCGGAAATCCTCGAGCGCCTGCCGCTGCGCGCTCTCCATCCGCGCGGAGATGTGCTCCATGCCCGTTACCGATTCCTGCGCCCGGGCCAGCGCCGATTCCAGCCGCTGCGCCTGTTCCTGCACGCCGGCGCGCAGCTCTGTGAGCCGCTGCTCGATTTGCGCGCCCCGCGTTTCCGCGACCTCCCTGAGCAATTGCGATTGCCTCGCGCCCTCTTCCTCGACTTGGGCCTTCGCCGCTGCCGCTTGCTGCGCCAGCGAAGCCGCGGCCTGCTGGTCCGCGAACGCCAGGTTCGCGGCAAGCCTCTCGATCGTGCCCGTGTGCCGTTCCGCCTCCTGCCGCAACTCGGTTTTTGCCGATTCCGTCTGCGACGCCACCGCGGAGGATGCGCGCTCGCTCGCCGAGCGAACGTCATGCTCCAGGCTCGCCTGCCAGCGCGCCTGCGCAGCTTCCAGTTCGCTGACGAGATGCCCCTGCCACCAGCGCTTCGCAGTCTCGAGCGCGCCATCGATTTCGCCGCGGATCTTCTCCGCAGCTTCGCGCAACGAATCGCCGCGCGAAGCCGCCAGCAATTCGTGTTCACGAGCCGTTTCGTGCAGACTGCGCGCCGCGGCTTCCGTTTGTTCCGCAATCCGCGACGCCGCTTCCTCGGTTCGCGCACGCAGGTTCGCTGTGGTTTCCTCCGCCTGTGCCTTCAGTTTCTCAGCAGAGCGCTCCGCCTCCTCGCGAAGCGTTCGCAGCGTTTTCTCGGATTCGGCGAGTTGCTCCGCGTGCTCCTGCCGTTTGGCGCTGACTTCGCGCGAAAGCTGCGCGGTCAGCTCGCGCGTCAGCTGTTCGAGCTGCGGAGCGAGCCAGCGCGGCAATTCGTCGCGAAGCGCGCCGGCCGCAGCGGCATTGGCGCGCTTGGCGTGGCGCTCCGTTTCCTGCTGGATGCGCTCGATCGCGCGCGAAGTTTCGTTGGCCACTTCCGTGCGGCCGGCGGCAAATTTTTGTTCCCATTGCTCGAAGGAGAGCCTTCGCTCAGCGGACACCGCCTGCGAAGCCGCCTCCCGGGCCGCCGCCTGAATTTGTTGCTTGGCGTCCGCCAGCAAGCGCGAGACCTGCCGCGCCAATTGCAGCGAAGCGTCCGTGGTGCTCGCGGGCGCGGGCATCACGCGCAGGTTGTCGGCCGGCGTTCCGTGAGCTTCCGCCGCTGGACTCGTCTGCGCCTCCTCGAGCGGCAGCTCAATCTCATTCCCAGCAGTATGCGAACTCGCTATCGGCTGGCTCGGAGCCTCGGCCGGTTCTCCGGCGTGCGGCGCCGCGACAAGGCCGCCGGCGCTTTCCGGAAACGGGAACCAATCCTCAGGGGGAAACGCGATGCTCCACGCATTCCCTGCCGTCTCGAGCTCCAGAGCCACCTGAAACAACTGGCGTACGGTTCTCGGCCGCTGAATCCACGCCACGCGCCCTCGTACCGTTCGCGGCGGATGCCCCGCTTCCGCGCTCGGCACCTCGAGCGTCACCCACATATTCTTCAGAACGTAGTGCTTCGATTGGTAGCGACAGCCGTGGCAATTGATGATCAGCGTTGAAGTCCGCTCGGTGAAGGGACGCCCCAGCGCATCCACACCGGTCACCACCAGCGGAACCGCCTGCACAATTCGCGTGCTGCGCCGTTTACGCAACTCCGTGCTGGTATTCACCGCGCCATCCGACACCATCTCGCCCGTACCCTCGGCAAAATCGCCCATCTCGTTCATGGAAACTCGTGGTGTTCCTCAGCTCTCGTCAAATTGAGACGTTCTCCTGAACGCCTTGCGCGTGCCAACGCGTTTCGCGTCCTTTGCCGAACGCGCGCGTTCAATGCAGCTTGGTGCTGCTCTCTGAGGCTGAGCTCGGCGTCGAGTGTGTTCCGGTCAGAAACCTCCACGCTTCCTTCGCGACCCAGATCGGCCCGACCAGCAAATAAACCGGACCCTGAAAAAACGCCGGATGATTGCCTTCAATCCGATGTCCCAGGAACAACAGCGCCCAGCCGCCGAAAAAGATGGCTACGCCCCAGATCCAACTGATCCCCGCCCACTTCATCGAGATCAGCAGGATGGCGCCGGCAAAGATCATGGGGATCCCGATGGCGTGGCAGAGCTTGTTCCAACCGGAGGAGTGCTCGTGGTCGTACTGCTGCATGTACTGGGCGAAGCCGGGCAAGGGGCGCCTCCTGTCAGCCGGTTGAGCAGCGATACCAGCATTCGCGCTCAGCAGCCGCCAGTCAACCAGCGGGGACAATGACAATGAGAGTAGACTCTATACCTTCCTAAACTGAATAGCTAGATTGGTTTAGCAGTACCAGAACGCTGTTTCGTTAGACATGTTTCGCGGCGGCTGGTCGCCAGCCAGGGCCAAGCGGAAATGACCCGGGATCGATCTAAATCTCGAACTTTCATCTGGTTACGCCCTTCGCAGAATGGACTCGCGGCTCGCAGCCTTCGTCTGCTCGTCAGAGTGAATTGCAGAGTTTGGTTTAGGTGTTCCAGGGTTGCGCCGAACCGCCAAGGGGTTCCGCGATATTCCGCAGGTCACGTGGAGAAACGGACTGCCGCGCTGGTGGTGGATGCGGGGATTCGTCTTCCTCGGCCTGACTGCGTTCTGGGCGCAGGCTTGTATCCACGCTCACCCGAACCTCAAGAAAGACGCTTGACGATCATAGCCGCGCATCAGCTTCGTTTCGGGCGGCGCGCGGGCGCGATTCGGGGACGGAAACGGCAAAAGGGGCACGCTTTGCGGGAGCGGCTAGAGGTCGCGCCGGCCTTCGAGCGCCTTGAGCATGGTGACTTCGTCGGCGTATTCGAGATCGGCGCCGACGGGAATACCCACACCGATTCGCGTTACGCGCACGCCGAGCGGCTTGAGCAATTTCGAGAGATAGACGGCCGTGGCTTCGCCTTCGGCGGTGGGGTTCGTGGCGATGATGATTTCCTCAACTGTGCCGCCCTTGAGGCGCTCGATGAGCGATTTGATCTTGAGCTGTTCGGGACCGCGTCCGGAAAGCGGAGAGAGCGAGCCGCCGAGAACGTGGTACATGCCGCTGTAGGTGCGCGTTTTTTCGATAGCGAGAATGTTGTGCGCTTCCTCGACGACGCAGATGCTGCGCTTATCGCGATTCGCGCCGATGCAGTACAGACAGGGGTCGGCATCGGTGATGTTGTGGCAGACGGAGCACTCGCGGATTTTTTCCTTGGCGTCGCGAATGGCGTCGGCGAGAGCCAGCGCGTCCTCGGGTGCGGCGCGGAGCAAATGAAAGGCGAGGCGCTGGGCGGTTTTCTGGCCAATGCCGGGGAGATGCTTGAGTTCGTCGATGAGACGTTCGACTGGAGCGGCGAAATCGGGCATGAAAGATGTGTAGCACAGGGAAGGAGTGGGCGCAAACCAGTGGGAAGCGGCCAGGCGAGCGAACCGAAGCGCGAGAAGCGAAGCGGGCGGCCGGCAAAGCGTTGCGGCGTGCGGCTGCTTCCGATCGTGAGCAGCCATATCGAAATGGGCTCAGGCAGCGAACTTCTGAATATCGGAGCGGCGGAGTTCGAGGCCGAGGCCGTGGCGCGAGAGACTGGGGCGGAGAAAGCCGTTGTGGGGCTCGACGAAACCGTCGAAGAAGATGCGCTCGATGCGCTGATGATCGTGGAAATATTCAAGATTGCGCGCGGCGCGTGCGACGCAGCAGAGGTGCATGTGAATGGAAGGCGCGGTATGCGCCGAGAGCGGGATGGGGCGCGCGAGGCACTGGGCATCGACATCGATGAACCCGGTGACGCCGCCGCAGCGTGTGGCATCCGCCTGGAGAATGTCGACGGCTTCCGCATCGAGCATGCGGCGAAAGTAGAAGGGATCGTATCCGTATTCGCCGGCGGCGATATCCATTCCGGGGGGGCCGTCATTGCGAATCAGCCGCAGGCCTTCCAGATCATCCGAACTGACGGGCTCTTCGAACCAGCGGACATCGAACTCCTGCTGGAAACGGCGGGCAAAAGCCAGCGCCTGCTTGCGGCTGTAGGCGCCGTTGGCGTCAACGAAGAGGGCGGCATGGTCTCCGACGGCCTTGCGAGCGACACGGACGCGGTGGAGATCGCGGCCGGGCTCCCGCCCGATTTTCATTTTCATCATGGAGAAGCCTTTGTCTGCCCAGCCGCCGAGCTGGTCGCGCAACTGCTCGTCGGAGTATGAGGTAAACCCGCCGCTGGCGTAAATGGCGATGCTGTCGCGCACGGCGCCGAGCAGGCGAGTTAAGGGGAGATCGAGAATTTTCGCTTTCAAGTCCCAGAGAGCGATATCGACAGCGGAAATAGCCATGGATACGATGCCCGGGCGCCCGAGGTTGCGGAGGGAACGGAGCATCCGCAGGAACGTCTCGGGGACGTTCATGGCGTCGCATCCGATTACAACGTCGCGGAGTTTGCTATGAATGAGCGCGGCGACACTAGTATCCGCATAGGTGTAGCCCAGCCCGCGCCTTCCGGCGGCGCTCGGCTCTACGATAACAATCGTGGTCTTGTCCCACTGCAAGGTGCCGTCCGATTCGGGAAAATCGGTTGGCACCGTGTACGCGGAGACGTGAAGCTGATCAATTCTGGTGTCGAGTGTTCGCTTCGGACCATGCATATTTCGCCTTCTTCGCGAGAGGGAAAAGGAACCACTGAGGAATGTGCTCGGGCTAGGCCGGTCTTTTGCGCTCTCGTGGTGCCCGCATGGGCAGGATGCATGAGTGGAGTGGCTCTAAGGAATACCAGGGAATAGGGGGAATCAAGTGGGGCGGAGTACCCTGACGAGAGACGGCAAACGGAAAACGCAAATCGACCCAGCCAAACGAACCCCAGCCGCGGCTTTCCTGGCGGTTCCTAGAAGAGAACCGAGAGGAAATGAGCAGGGGAATTTCCGGGTGGATGAAGCGTGCGCGAGGGAAGATGAAAGCGTACGGCGTTACCTAATCGATCCAAAGACCGGGCGGCACATAGGATCTGGAGAGATCGGAGAAGTCAGAAGAGGCCGGGGATTTTGAGGCCGCCTGGGATGCCGGGGATGTTGCCGGCGAGGGATTTCATCTGATTGGCGAGCTCTTCGTCGACGCGGCGGGAAGCTTCGTTGACGGCGGCGCGAATCAAATCCTGCAGCATCTCCTGGTCTTTGCTCGCGAAGACGTCCGGCTCGATGCGCACATCCACAATTTGCTTCTGGCCGTTCATCTTGACGGTGACCATGCCGCCGCCGGCCGAAGCTTCGACCGCAACGGAATTCACCTGGCGCTGCAAGTCTTCCTGCACCTGGCGCAGGCGCGAAAGCATTTGTTGGAGAGCGTTGACTTCCATCACGATTCCCCTTGCCGCCGGACTTCGGTGATTTTACCTCCGAAGCGCTGCAACATGGAACGAATCATCGGATCCCGCTCGAACCGCGCGCGCAACTCCTGCGAGCCTGACCCTCCGCGTGACGCCGATGCAGCGGCCGTTGCAACCGAATCGATTTTAGCACAGACACGGACGGAGCGTCCGAGCACCTTGCTGGAAGCGGCGCGAATTTTTTCGAGCGTCTCGCGGCCTTCGACGAGTTCGGCGAAAGAGCGCCTGTCGGCAGGGAAGTGGAGCCGCAACTCCGCGCCGGCGAGTTCCCAGCGATGCGCGTGTTCGACGAGTTCGCCAAGGAATTTCTTTTCGGATTGGATGGCGCATTTAATTTCGGCGATTTGGGCGGGAGCGATCCCAAGGGCTTCGGCGGCGACCGCCGCCGGCTGATCGGGAGCCGACGAGCTGACTTCGGCTCCGTGCGCCGCGCCACTGGTGTTTTGAGGAGCCGGGTCTGGATGTTGAGATGCCGGTTCAGCAACACCGGAGGATGCGGAGTGCAGGATCGAAGCGCCTGCGTTATCCGAGTGCGTGGCGTCCGCCGAAAATCGCGGCGGCTGAGCGGCAATGGATGACGATGCGGAGGGGTGCGGGACCGAAGCGGACGGCGCGGGCGCGGCAGGACGCGGCGCCGCAAAGGGTGCCGCCGAAGGCGCGGAACTCAGACTCGCACCGGCGCTGCGCGGCACAGGAGAAGAGAACGAGCCTGTCCTGCCTCCGGTCAGAGGAGCCGAGGAGCCGCCAGTTCCGCCACCTTTCATTTCCGAAAGCAATTCTTCCAGCGGAGCAAGCCGCGCGGCGTTAACGAGGCGCAGCAAACCCATTTCGAGGTGCACACGCGGATCGGGTTTGCGGCGGAGGTCGTCGTCGGTCTGCAAGAGAATCTGGAAAAAGCGCGTAAGGTCTTCCTCGGAGAACTGACGCGCAGCTTCGGCGAGGGCGGGGCGCTGATCCGCGGTGGCGGCAATCAAATCAGAGTCCGCGCCGCAAACGCGGGCCATCAGGAGATTGCGGATATGACGAATGGCTTCGCGGCAGAAATGCTGGAGATTGCGGCCTTCCTTCTGAAAAGCATGGACGAGCGCGAGTGCGCGGTCGGCGGAGCCAGCGGCGATAGCGGAGACGAGTTCGTTTAGCGCGTCTTCCGGAACAACGCCAAGGAGTTCGCGGACGGCGCAATCGGTGATGTTGTCGCCGCAGTAGGCGCGGGCTTGTTCGAGCAAGGAGAGAGCGTCGCGCAAGCTGCCGTCGGCCATGCGCGCAATCACGGTGATGGCGCCGGAATCGATTTGGAGACTTTCCTTGCGGGCGATTTGCTCGATGCGTCCGGCAATTTCGTTAAACGTGAGCGCCCGAAAATGGAAATGTTGCGAGCGCGAGCGAATGGTGTCGGCGAGCTCTTCCGGCTCGGTGGTGGCCATGACGAAAATGACGCGGTCCGGAGGCTCCTCGAGGGTTTTCAGCAAAGCGTTCGAGGCGTCATCGGTGAGCATGTGCGCTTCGTCAAGGATGACGACCTTGGTTCGCGCGGCGGCGGGAGCGTAGCGCACCATCTCGCGCAGCTCGCGAATCTGGTCAATGCCGCGGTTCGAGGCGGCGTCGATTTCGATGACGTCGAGCGAACTGCCTCCGGCAATGGCTCTGCAGGAATCGCAGACGCCGCAAGGCTCCGGGGTGGGGCCATTCACGCAATTGAGGGCTTTCGCGAGGATGCGAGCCGCCGTGGTTTTGCCGACACCGCGAGCGCCGGAAAAAATGTAGGCGTGAGCGACGCGATTGTTGCGGATGGCATTGGCGAGCGTGCCGGTGACGTGCTGCTGGCCGACAAGGTCCGCGAAAGTCTGCGGCCGCCACTTGCGTGCGATGACTTGGTAGGTCATTGGCTGGTCGAGAGCGCTCTCATGGACAGTTCACGGGAGCGTTGAACGTCTCTTCGATACGAGGAACTTCGGGACATCCGCGGCGCACGAGGCGTTCCCGGTACCGTTGCTCCCTTCCGGGCCTGGCGGGGTTCGCGGGACCTCGTCGCACAGAGCCCGAAGTTCCACGCTCCGGCAGCGGCGA
>Ga0209062_1003563_pt1 | contig 17774 bp, 15 predicted proteins | sample Coa_R2_2_FD_187158 | JGI IMG/M metagenome (GOLD analysis project Ga0209062, IMG submission 187158) | Surface soil microbial communities from Centralia Pennsylvania, which are recovering from an underground coalmine fire - Coalmine... | ecosystem: Environmental > Terrestrial > Soil > Unclassified...
ATTGCTGGGCGGCGGCTTGCGCCTGCAGAATGGCTTGTGAAAGAAGGGGAACGAGCCGGTCGCGTCGGCCTTCAGCCGACCGTTTGAGTTCTACGATGAATTTGTTGTCACCGGAGTCTGCAATAAGATCCGCCTTGCCGACGGAAGGTTGTTTGCGCACACGCCAACCTGCGCGCCGAAAGACGTTCCCAAGGAGGGCTTCGAATTCTGTTTGAGGGAATGCTGCTCGCTCATGAAATTTGGATGGCATGGTTCTGTGCCATGGCCAATATGCGTAACATGGCCATGCTATATAACATGGCCATGTTACACCTATTGGGATTAGCCCGTCAAAGCCCATTCAATTGCTTTCGCAGAGATTTAGCTGTATTTAACTGCAGATGGACGGACCCCGGGAGACCGGGGATTCAGTTTGCGGCGGAGAACGGGGAGTTCACGGAACGCTTCCTTTCAAGCTTTCCTTCCTGCTTGCGGCAGTCCGGTGGCGAAAAGCACGCTTCGATGGCAGGTGCTCACTCCGCGGTTAAGGGCTAGGGGTTGTCGATGGGGAGCCCCGCGAGCCAGCGATTGAGCACGCCGCGAGAGGCACCGTCGGGGTCAACGAATTGCACGCCCGCTCCGAAACCTCAAGTAACGGTTATGACGTGCCTGGCATGTGAAGGAGAAGGCCTATTTCGTCGGCACCATCAAGGGCGTGGGCAAAATCCATCAGCAGACGGTGATCGACGCGCACGCTTCGCTCGCTTTCGCCAAACTGTATCTGTCGAAAGTGCCGATGACGGCGGTGGATGTGCTCAACGACCGTGTGCTGCCGTTCTACGAAGAGCACGGCGTGGAGATCGAACACCTGCTCACCGACAATGGCAGAGAATACTGTGGTCGTCCGGTGGGGCATCCCTTCGAGCTGTATCTGGCGATCCAACAAATCCAGCACCGGCGCACCGACATCGGCTCGCCGGAAACCAACGGCTTCTGCGAACGTTTTCATCGCACGGTGAAAGAGGAGTTCTACGCCGTGGCCTTCCGCAAAACGTTCTATGAGTCACTGGAGCAGTTGCAGCGCGACCTCGACGCGTATCTCCTGTTCTACAATCGCGAGCGCGCCCATCAGGGCTACCGCACGCAGGGCCGCACGCCGTTTCAAACCTGGTCAGCAGGGGTTGCACAAATGCGCCGAGAGGAGGTGAAACCCGAAGCCGCTTAGGCTAAGATTGGCTACCACCGGAGTCCCGGTGTCCGCCCATCTCCAGCTAAATACAGTTCAGAAACGAACATTCCGCGTCGACTTGTTCTTCCCACGGATGCTTGCACATCGTAGTCTAGAAACCGAACAGATGTCCATTTATGTATAGATATACGGAATCGGTCGGACAACGATGAGCATGACATCCCGACTCAGCAAGTTAACCCTCACCGCCCACATCGCTTGTTCGGTGGGCTGGTTGGGTGCGGTTGCTGGTTTTTCGTACTGAGCATCGCCGGTCTGACCAGCCGCGACGCGGAGGTGGTTCGCGGCTCTTATCTGTCGATGAATTTGATGGGCCTATACATTCTCGTTCCGTTGAGTCTCGCGGCGCTCGTGACGGGCTTGATGCAGTCGCTCGGTACTCAATGGGGCTTATTCCGACATTGGTGGGTCCTGATGAAATTCCTGCTGACCCTCTCCTAATGCTGCATCAATTCCCCTCCGTGCCAACATTTCTTAGACAGGTTTAGTACCCTTAATTAATGAGCAGGGCGAGAAGGAAAAGGAAGGATATGAACGGGAATTTTCTTGGTGTTGTTCTGTCTCCTGGGGGTTCGGCTGTCGCGGAACGGAGCGAAGGCGAGCGAAGCGAGCCGAAGCGCCGTGGAGCGACAGCCGAAGCAGGCGCCGCTCCGAAATCGGTGTCGCGCCTGGATGCCGAGGTGGTGGCCAAAGCCAAGCGGCGCACCTTCACAGCCGAATATAAGCAACGCATTCTGCGAGAGGCCGACAGCGCGGTGGCCACCCCAGGCGGTGTGGGAGCGCTTCTCCGTCGCGAGGGTTTGTATTCCTCGCACTTGGTGACCTGGCGGCGGGAACGCCAAGCCGGCATCCTGGAGGCCCTGAAGCCGCGCAAACGCGGTCCCCGGTCCGAGTGTAATCCCCTGGCGGAAGAAAACCAGAAGCTGCGCCGACAGGTTGGCCAATTGACGGAAAAACTCCGGAAAGCGGAGATCATCATCGACGTGCAAAAAAAAGTGGCTGCGCTGTTGGGTCACCCGCTTCCCGACGTGGACCCAGAGGGACAATCCTGATGTCCTCCGTCACCGGACTAGCCATCGACGTGGGCACCCGCGCTGCTTGTCAGGCTCTATGGATGCCGCGCGCCTCTTACTACTGGAAGCGCCGTAAGGCTTCTGCTCCAACGGCGGCAGTGTCCCAGCGGCCTGCCCCGGCGCGGGCTCTCGGTCCGGCAGAACGCGAAACGGTCCTGGCTCGTCTGCACGAAGAACGTTTCCAGGATCGCTCCCCAGCCGCTGTTTATGCGACGTTGCTCGATGAAGGCGAGTATCACTGCTCGATTCGCACGATGTATCGCTTGCTCGCCGAGCACGGTGAGGTGTGCGAGCGCCGCGATCAGTTGACCCATCCGCCCTGCCAGAAGCCGGAGCTCCTGGCCACGGCTCCGAATCAGCTCTGGAGTTGGGATATCACCAAACTGCTCGGTCCGGTGAAGTGGACCTACTTCTACCTCTACGTCCTCTTGGATGTCTTCAGCCGCTACGTCACCGGCTGGATGGTGGCGATGCGCGAAAGCGCCGAACTGGCCAAGCGGCTGATCGAGGAAAGTTGCCGGAAACAGTGCATCCAGCCGGGCCAGCTCACGCTCCACGCCGATCGTGGCACTTCGATGAGATCGAAACCGGTGGCCTTGTTACTGGCCGATCTGGGCGTCACGAAAACACGAAAACACATAGCCGGCCCCACGTCTCGAATGACAACCCGTACTCAGAGAGCCAATTCCGCACGCTGAAGTATCGGCCGGAGTTCCCGGACCGTTTCGGATGCCTGCAAGACAGCCGTGCTTTCTGTCAGGGATTTTTTCGTTGGTACAACGAAGAGCATCGCCATTCCGGCCTGGGCTTGCTCACGCCAGCGATGGTGCACTACGGGGAGGCAGAAGGCATCTTGCAGCAACGTCAAGCGGTGCTCGACGTCGCGTATCAACTCCACCCGGAGCGCTTCGTACGAAGCGCTCCGAAGCCACCCCAGCTTCCGAGAGAAGTCTGGATCAATAAGCCGGTTCCGGCATCGGAACCACCTTCACACACATGAAAAACTCACTAAATTTCGTGAGCGCCTGTCTAAAAGTCGTTGACACGCGCCGAGTTGGCGCTGAAGTGCTGCGATGCGGCCCTTAAAATCAACCAACGTGACGCAGACGTGTGGCACCACAAAGCTGTAATTCTCTTCAAAAACCGTCAATACGAAGGGACCCTGCTCTGTTGCAAAGAAGGTTTTGCCATCGAACCTCGGAACCCTGACCTTTGGAATGTTCAAGCAGCGACGCTCATTGGATTAGGACGCTTTGAGGAAGCGTTGCAAGCTTGCAATCGAGGGCTTGAGATTGAAAAGGATTACATCCAGCTCTGGCAAAACAAAGCGACTGCGCTCCGCTCGCTCGGCAGGCCTACCGAGGCGGAGGAGTGTTCCCGTCAAGCGGATGAATTAGAGACTATTGAGTGGCTCTTGCGCCCAACGGACGCAAACGATGGTCAGGGCAAGATGTGATGCTCGCTATCAACCGACGCCATCTCCTTCGCTTCTCGAGCCTTTGATTAGAAATTCAGTCTTATGAACGGAGGGTGGTGATCGCAGTTCCCCATCGCTTGCTGCACGGCTCTGTCATATTGTCGCTTCTGTTCCGCAGTTGAAGTCTTTGGGAAGGCAAGAACGTAGACAACCGCGCACCTGCCGCAAGGAATCTCTTCGGAATCGTGATCTGCGAAATCGACGGAATCTCGCAGTGCTTGCGTTTCAGCGTCAAAAGGCCTTTTGAAAGCAATTGCCATTGACATACCAACCACATGAACCGTAGCACTTAGCGAATTCACGCGTCAAATCTGGTGAATTCGGTCCCTGTTCTAGGAACGAACTGTAGAGGAAAAGGAAGCGTAGGGGCCGCCCCAAAGCACGGCCCCGTGGATTTTCGACGCCAAAATCGAGCAGCGCTTGCAGCAACTCCCCTTCACTCAGCCGGTCCGCCCGCGGCCCGTAGGTCCACTTGCGGTAACGCGCCAGCTCCATCTGCAAACGCAGCTTCTCGATGTACAGCTCGTCGGCGCGCTGCGCGAGTTCTGCAATGCGTCGGCTCTGCTGCGCCGCCAGCGCGGACTTTTCTTGCGCGAAGGCTTCCTGTTCTTCCGCGCGCCGCCGCTCGCGGTCGCGCTCGGCGATTACCGCGCACAGCAGCGCTTTCAGCGACGCGCTATCTTCGGGCAGATTGTTCAAGGAATTTTCCGCGGCGGGCACATCCTCTTAGACGCAGACACCGGCACGAGGTTTCACGACAGCAAATCGTTTTTGGTTTTGTCCTTCGCTTTCTTTTTTTTTGCCGCGCTGTGGCGCGCCAGAGCTCTTCTTCACACCGCGCGTTCGTAACGCGCCACGCGCTGCAGCTTCGAAACATCGATCCCGTCCAGCACCATGGCCAACTCGCTGGCCCGCAACTCCATGCTGCGCATTCCTTCTTGGGGTCGCGGCAACTTGAACACGCCTTTCTCCAGCCGCTTGTACCACAGCACAAAGCCGTCGCCGTCCCAGTGCAAGATTTTCAATCGGTCTCCCCGCCGCGAGCGAAACACAAACAGATGCCCGCTCAGCGGATTCTCCCCAATCACCACCTGCACCCGCTCCGCCAGCCGGTCAAACCCGCAGCGCATGTCCGTCGCTTCCACCGCCAGCCAGATGCGCGCGGCTTGCGCCCCATCCAGCGCCCGCAAACTCGGCAGCCCCATCACGCCGCTTCCACCACCCCCACCAGCACCCGCACTTGCTCGGCGTCACAGCCTCGCCCCACCACCAGGCTTCGCCCGTTCCGCAGCCGTATCTCCACCCGCGAGTCATCGGTCACGCGCGGCTCTGACACGCTGCCCACCAACCCGTTCGCGGCCAGCTTCACTTCCACGAATTTCGCCGGCGCACTCTCGCGCAGCCGCTTCTTCCACCAGTAAAAATGCGGCTCGCTCAATCCATGCTCCCGGCAAAACGCTGCCACGCTCTGCCCACTGCGGACCTGTTCGGAAACCAGCCGCTGCCACTTCTGCCGTGCTTTTCTGCTTCGTTCTTGCTGCGTCATTGCGGCCTGCCTCCCACCAGCAGGCCACAGTGCTACACTTCACCGCGCTCGGACAAGATGCGCTTCACGTATCGCTCACGAAAATTGTACTCAGCTGGAGTGACGCTTTGTCGGAGAAATGAGTTCACAGAATTGGCTCAGGTCAATGTTTCCGCCACTAACGACCGCGACGACCCTTTTCGATCCGCATTTCCCGGTCAATGCTGCAGCGACGGCACACGCCCCCGCACCTTCCGCAATGATGTGATTGCGTTCGGCTATGAGCTGCATTGCTCGGCGAGTTTCTTCGAGCGAAACAACCACTGAACCCCTAAGTGCGCCACGCGCAAGGGCCCACATCCGCGGAAAAACACTCTTGCCTCCACAGCCATCTACCCAGGTTGCTTTCCACCCAGGAAAGCTCTGTTCCGAGCCGAGCGCAAATGAGAGCGCAAGCGGGGACGCGGTTTCTGGTTCCGCCGCAAAAACCTTTGTGTTCGGGTTCTGCGCCTGCATGACGCAGGCGATGCCGCAGGAAAGACCACCCCCGCCAAACGCGGCAACAACCGCGTCCACATCGGGCAAGTCCTCTAGAATTTCCAAGCCGCACGTCGCGTTACCCGCGATAAAAGCATCGTCGTCGAAAGGATGAACGAAGATACCGGCCATCGCTGGATGGCGGCGCTCCTCAAGTGCCTTCCAGCACTGATCAAACGAAGCTTTCACGATTTCGGCACCAAGGCGTCGAATCGCCTCGATCTTGGTAGCTGGAGCCGTGTCCGTCACCAGCACCCTGCACGGCACGCCGGCTTTCCGCGCGGCGAGGGCCACTCCTTGCGCAGCGTTGCCGGCACTGATGGTCCAAACACCCTGGTCGCGTTGGTTGACGGGAAGAAGAAGGCGGACGGCATTGTACGCACCTCGAATTTTGAATGAGCCAATGGGCTGAAGATTTTCTAACTTCAGATACACCTCCGCCGCCGAGTCGTCGCAGTTCAAACGCACAAGAGGGGTGCGCACAGCGGCTTCGTAGACATGTCGGCGCGCGTCTTCTATCAGCTCGAAAGGAATGCTCCTGCGAGCTGAGAGTGCAGCGCCAAGGGATTTCGCGTCCGGTAACGTCATTGTGCTATTCGCTGCTCCGCCGCCTGATTGACCTGAGTCGTGCGTGACGCCATCATCGCTTGCCTACCGGTAATCGGATAATCGGACCTGTCGCGGGAATCTCCTTTCGCATTTTATTTTTCGGGAACTGGCGCAGAACTCGCATTGGGCCGGACGCTGGATTGGACCCCGTCGCCTGTCCAGGATCGGGACGTCCGGGCGGAAATCAATGGAATAGAGCTACCCGAACCGGCCAGCGATGAAGATTGCGTCACATACAATCCGCCGTGGGCCCGATAGAGGGCCGCGTATTGTTCAATCTTGTTTTTATCCAAATCAACGCCGAGGCCTGGCTTCGATGGCGGACTCATGCGCCAACGATCAAACTTAAGCAGTCCGCCAAGGATGACATCGTCGGAATTGTAGTCATATAGAGTTTGATGATCGAGCGTGGCATTTGGGGTAGCGGCTCCAAGATGCACCGTTTTCATGTAGTTGAGACCGAGCTCCCCGAGCGAATGAAACACTACTGGCAATCCGGCCGCTTCAGCCATACCGGACACCTTGCGGGCTCCCCAGATTCCGTCCGAAGTGTAGTGATCGACCTGAATGATGTCGGCAGCCTGAGCGCGAATCGCGTTGAAAGCATGGTAGAACGTCTTCGCGCTCTCATCGGCGATAACCGGAATACTGATGGACTCTCGAATGTGCCGCATCCCATCTAAATCTTCTTCTCCGCAGGGCTGTTCGACTGCCTCAAGGTCGAATCGTTCCAGCTCCTTTGAAATGAATTTAACCGCGAACCCTGGCGACAACGCTTGATTGAAGTCCACGCGAATACGTGCTCTGGGTCCCACGGCGCCCCGGATGGCTTCGAGGCGCGCGATCAAGTCGTCTTCGTCGTCGCAGTACTTCAGATAGAGCGTCCGGCAACCTTCCGAAACAGCCTTCCTCGCGCTCTCTGCCATTGCTTCCGGCTCCTCAGCCGGCACAATGCACACAAATGGCACGAGCGCGTAAAACCCCCCACCTATCAGCTTGTACAAGGGCTGGCCAACCGCCTTCCCCATCAAGTCCCAGATAGCGAGATCCAAGCCAGAAAGGGCGAGCCCCGCGAAGACCCTGTCATAGTAAAGTCCGTGGTGGCCAAGAAGTTTCTTGTATATGCGCTCGTGATCAAACGGGTCCTCGCCCGCTATTGCCGAGGCGCTCGCGTCGATCAGCGCCTTGAACGCTTCTGCTGGCGGAAAGTCGCAGGGGGACTCTCCAATTCCCACCAATCCGTTGTCCGCGCGAAGTTCAACTATGACCGCGGTAATGCCGCCAGAATCGGCGACTCGCCAGCGATACCTCTTGGAGAACGGGACGGTAACGATTGTGGAGACACACTCGGTTATCTTCATGTGGCGAACAGTCCCCCTCCTCGTAGCAGGCGCAGCGAGCCTGACCTAGAAGTTCAATTTGAGGCCAAATTGTATGATTCTCGGATTCACTGAAGCCGAGGAGATCACACCGAAGGTCGGCGACGTAAAGTTCGTGTTGGGGTTTGAGAACTGCGGCGTGTTGAAGGCGTTGAAGAATTCCGAGCGAAACTCGATGTTCGCATTTTCACCATGCTTCGAGATCGCGGTTCTCTTGATCAAGGCGAGGTCAAAGTTGTTCTGTGCTGGCCCCCTGGCGATGCCGACGCCGCTGTTCCCGAATCCCGTAGCAATGCCGTCATCGCCGACGATGGGCGCGGTTGTAAAGCAAGAAGTATTGAAATAGTTCCTCAGTTTGGTTTGTACCGATCCGCCGTTGACCAGACCTCCCCTGGTGCAGGAGCCGGTCAGCTGCGCTCGGTCCTCGGAAATGCCATACACGTTCCGAGGATTCGTCGCTGTGATCGTAAGCGCCTGGCCCGATTGAATGGTGGTCACTCCTGAAAGCGACCATCCATTGAGGAGGCCGCGGACAGCACCCTTGGCGCTCTTCAGAGTCGGAAAATCATATATGTAGCTGACCACCAGACGGTGTGTGCGGTCGAAAGAGCTCGGACCGTAACGCGCAGCCGGGTCGTTCTGGTCACCCAACGTCAGGCTGCCATTTGCGGCAGTGCCCACGACGTTGGCTGCGTCGGTGTCAAGACTCTTCGAAAACGTATACGAGACCAGGAACTGAAGACCATTACTGAATCGTTTTGTGAGAGTGCTTTCCAGCCCGTTGTACCAGGAGTTGCCTTCCGATTCGATCAAGGCGATTCCATCAGGCGCCCACCCCTCGATGGGAACCCGCGCCGAGATGTTCGAAAGGGTGTTGGTCGTCTCGCCACGAATCGGGTTCGAGACCGTTGCTAGGATTGCCTGATTGACTGACCGGGTCCGAATCTGGTGTGTGCCTCGCAGGCCGAAGTAGCCCACCTCTAGCATTAGGCTCGGTACCAGCGCAGTCTGAACATTTAGGCCGAACTGTTGTGCGATCGGCGGGCGGTAGTTGACCGCTGGGGCGGAGAGACTCAGTTCGGTGTCGGGCGAATAGGCGGGGTACATCGGGAAATCGCTGAGAGATGGAAAACCGCTTGGAAACGGATTTGCAAAGGTCGCGCCCGACGTGCCGAAGAGGATACTGGGGTTGGCAAACGGAGGCGTTCCCTGGTTTTGCAAAAACGGCTGGCCCACCGCGCGCGCATAGTAGATTCCGTATCCACCGCGCAGAACGAGCCGCGAGGAGTTCGGCAACAGTTGCCATGCGAAGCCAAAACGAGGCGCAAGATTGTTTTGGCCCTCTCCATAATTACCAAATTCGTTACCGACGCGGATTACGCCATCGGGGATCGCTCCCGGTGTATTCGAAGAGACAACGTATCCGGCAGTGCTTCCGCTTGGTGGAGGATTGGGATCCGCCTTGGACGGATCGAAGCTCGAGTTGCGCCCATGAATATCTCCGAGATGCCCGATGCGGTCGTAGCGGACACCCACGTTCACTGTCAGCCTTCGCGACACCTTGAAGTCATCCTGAAAATAAGAGAAGCCGTCCCAGACACGTTCCGCCCGGTCCGCGAGCCCTGCGAAATAGAACGATCCAAATACGTTGCTGAAGTTGGAGCCGTTTTGAGGCCCGCTCAGGCCTAGCAAGAAGTCAGGGAAGCTGAGGAAAAACAGCCAGGAATTGAAACGAAAGTTGCTGATGTTGTCCTGGTAGCGCGTTATCCCTGCCCCCATTCGAAACGAGTGGCGGTCGCGCAAGTAAGACACTGAATCCTGGAAGCCAAGCGTGTTTTGCCCAAAAGTAATCGGAAATTTTCCGCCAAAGTCATACGATCCGTCGATTGTGATGTTTGGCAGGTCGTCGTTGGTCGGGGGAACGGTTACGCCGATTTGGGAAAAGGTGAAAGGGCTTTGCTGCGCGTTGACGGCCGCCGCACGATTGAACCCAAGGCGGGCTTCGTTAATCAGGCTTGTGCTAAAAATGTAGAAGTGGGAGAGCGAGAAAGTTCTAAAATGATTATCCGTGAGCCTTGGGAATCCCGGAACATTTCCTTCTCCGAAGCTGCTGCCCGGAATGGTTACGTTCTGCGTGCTGTTCGCGAAAAAAAAGCGGCCTGAAAGCTTGCTCTTTGCTGACTGGAGATAGTCCATGTTGAGGGTAAACTGGTTTTCGTCGAAGGTGCACGGCTGGCTAAAGACGGAAAAACCCTGCAAGTCGAAAGGTTGACTGGGATCGACTTTTTGAGGCGTGGGCAGTAAGTAACTGCCGTCTGGCAGTTTGAGTTGCAGAAGCTTGAGAGCAATAGGGTTGATATTCGAGCCGTCGGCGAGCACAGCGACACCCCCGTTGACGCCGCTCTGTCCCGCAAAAAGCGCACCAAGGGCTGCGGCTGATCGGTCGTCAGTCAGGGGTGGTGAAAAAACGCTGTCATTACATTTAGCGACGCCGCTGCCGAGCCCGTTAATCTGCCGGGTTCCTTGGAATGACGTGAAGAAAAACAGCTTCTGCTTGAGGAGTGGACTGGGCCCTCCAAGGGTTCCGCCAAATTGGTTCTGCCGTAGCTCCGGCCGGGGGCGCCCAGCCTGATTGAAGAAAAAGTCGTTAGCGTTCAGGGCGTCGTTGCGGAAGAATTCGAAGACGTCCCCATGAAACTGGTCACCGCCGCTTTTGGTGATCAAGTTCACGTTGGCTCCCGCGTTGCGGCCAAAAGAGGCATCGTACTGCCCGGTTTGAACCTTGAACTCCTGGATTGTGTCGGGATTGGGGATGGGCAAGCCTGCGGTGGAACGGCTGCTGCTCGTATTGAAATCGTTGACATCCGTTCCGTCGATTTGGAAGTTGTTGTCGTACGAGCGCAAACCATGGACAAAGATCCCCCCGTTGGTGGAAGCCAGCCCGCCGATCCCGCGTCCTAATTCCGCGGCGTTGGTAACGCTTTGCATGATGCCGGGGGAGAGAGCGATGATTTGGGTGTAGTTCCGTGTCACGAGCGGCAGATTCTCGACGGCTCGCGCCCCCACGACGCGGCCGAGCGCGCTGGACTCGGTTTGGGCAAGTTCAGGTTGCCCCTCGACCGTTACGCGCTCGGTCACAACGCCGACGCTTAGCTGAATATTCAGGGTCGTAACCTCGGCAACAGCGACTTGAACGTCGTCACGAACCGCGATCTTGAAACCGTCTTTCCGCACGGCGACTCGATACGAGCCCGGCAGAAGCAGGACTGCACGATAGGAGCCCGCAGAAGATGAATAGACGGTCAGCGCCGCGCCGTTCCTCTGATCCGTTACGGTAATTTCGGCTCCCGATACCGCGCCCCCAGCGGAGTCCAGGATGACGCCTGCAATGGCGCCTGTTGTTGCCGTTTGCGCGGCTGCGCGAACCGAAGACCCAGCACAGATGCAGAAAGCGAAGACCAGCAAAGCCACCCGGCATCCAAATCGCATACCCACCTCGCAAGGGGATATTTCTTGGGCAACCTGTTAGCACCATAGGGAAACCATGTCAAGCGAATTTTACCTGATGAGGGATACAGAACAGGCCAGGAAGGTACTTGTGGGAAACCCTATTTCTTGTGGACGAATGAAATGTCCAGCACTTCGGCTTGCTTGCCACCTGCACTGCGGCCCCAGTGCGGGATACTCGAATCGAAGTACAAGGAATCCCCGGGACGCAGAGAATATTCCTTGCCGTTAATGGTGAATATCACATTCCCTCTTAGCACCATCAGAAACTCCTCGCCGGGGTGCTGAAGTCCTTTGCCGCGACGCTTCGGGTTCGGTGGATATGAGATCGTGAAGGGTTCCATGTGCTTCCAATCAACGTTCCGCGCCAAAGCGCAGTACTTGTATCCAAAGGCGTTGGCGTAGTGTAGCGCAGGAGGTCGTTCTTCCTTTCTCACCAAAGAGACCTGCTGGTCCCGATGCTTCGGTTCCAACAATGCGGATATCCGGATATTGAGAGCCGTCGCAATGCGAATCAACGTGGAAATCGCGGGGGCTTTGGCCCCGCGTTCAATTTTGGAAAGAAACCCCTTCGAAATACCCGCGCGCTTCGCGAGCATTCCTATACCGACTCGATTCGCAAGCCTGTGCCGCCGAATTTCCTGACCGATCAGCTTTTCGAGGGCCTCTTGCGCAGGTTGTTCATGGCGGTCTTTCATCGACACAAAATCCTTTCCACTGCAAGCTGAGCGCCGGGGAGACAAGGCAATTCCCTGTGCGGGAGAGAGTATACCCCGGCCTGCTTCTTGGGCGCCCGCATGGAAGTGCAAGCAAAGCCAGAAACCTGCAGTCCAGAATGCCGAATCGGAGAGTCGGAAAAGCTCGTCAGTTCGGAACGACTGGCAGAACAACCTTGGAAGCCGCTGCTTTCTGGTGGTAAATGGTCTGGTGAGCGACACGTCTTCCAGTGTCCACGGCAACCGTATCTCCGGTATTCGAGTTGGGGTCGTATTCCGGGAAATAGCTGCTCGATATCTCGATTCGAATACGGTGGTGGGGCAGAAAAGTGTGCCCTATATCGAAAAGCTCGATTTGATACTCCGCAATCTTGTTGGGCGCAACAGGCTCAGGATGATCGTAACCGGACCGATAGCGTGCACGGATGATGCCGATGCCCGGACCAAGCGGCAAGGACGAACCGTTTTCATCCACATCGAGCAACCTAGCGGTAAAATCCGTATCGGCCGCATCCGTCGCGGCAAACAGGCACAGGACGACTTTTCCCAAAATAGTGATCGGCTGCGAAAGATTATCTGTCGTATAAATTAACACATCTTGCCGATCCTCGATGTAACGCTGATCGGCGCCCGGTCCTTCATCGGCTTTGGACCGGACCGGATTCGACGGGTCATAAACGTAGCTGTCGACCGATTCTGCATCCGGAGCATTCCAACTCAAACGGCCGTCTCCACGGAGACTGTTGGCGCTGCCTCCGCTATGCATATAGAGGGCACGATGCTCCATTGCCTCTCCCGGATAGTCGCTAAGTTCCAGCCAGCGGTTCGAACCGGTCACGTAGACCCTTGCCCGTGGAAACGCAAATCGGTCTGCGGTCTGCTTCAGGAACCGATCGAAGAACGCGAGATGGAGCATTTGAGGGTCATACGTCGCGTCGCTTGAAAAGGTAAAGTGGCCAAGCTTTGTGACTCCACCCGATCCGGTTTGCGAGTGGGTCCATGGACCGATCAACAAATAGTGAGCGTCCGGGCGGGGTGACTGGGCTCGAATATTTCGCCAATAGAACAGAGCACCCGCTTGGTCGCCGTCGAACCAGCCTGTGATGGTCAAAGTCGGGATCGCGATCTTCTGGAAGTCGCTGGCGGTGAACTGGATTCGCTTCCAGTAGTCGTCCAAGGTGTCGTGCTGCAGAAACTCGCGATACAGCCGCATTCTCCTTCCCATAGCGATGTCGGCTGAAATCAACGGGCGATGCCGAAAGATGGAATCAAGATCCATCCCGACGAGGTTGGCGCGCTGCTCCGTGTGGCCAGAGGTATCATTCAACCAAGTCAGCGCCCAGTCCAGGGCAAATGCTCCGCCGTGATAGGGTATTTCATCAAAGTAGCGGCCTGCGGAAGCCCGTGGAACAATGCAAACCAAGTGCGGAGGCCTCTCCCGTGCTGCCAGCCATTGGACCGTGCCAAGATACGAGCCGCCCATCATGCCGACCCGTCCATTGGACCACGGCTGGCGAGCGATCCACTCCACGGTGTCGTACCCATCTGCAGCTTCCTGGAAAAAGAAGTCAAACTCCCCTTCGGAATCACCGCGTCCGCGAACATCTTGAACCACAAACGCGTAACCGTGAGCCGTATAGAAGGCTCCCATTCTGCCGAAGTTTTGGTTGGGATTGTCCCAGTTTCTCATGTACGGCGTGCGTACGAGGATTGCCGGAAACGGTCCAGCGGCGGTCGGAATCCAGACATCCGCAGCGAGATGCACGCCGTCCCGCATCGGGATCCGCACTCCAAACTGCGTATTGAACTGGGCGAATGCAGTCGATGCAGGCCAGCATGTAGCTAGCGCAACGAGCGCAGGAGCAATTGACCGCCGCAAGCGTGACCTAGTCAGCATGAACATTTCCGGCTTCGGCTCGCTTTTCGGCCGCAGTCAGCACGCGAAGGATATTCCCCCCAAGAATCTTGCCGATGTCGCCTGTGCTATAGCCTTTTTGCATCAACGATTCTGTAATCCTGGGCAGTTGTGAGACGCTCTCCATCCCTCGCGGCATACAACCGCCGTCAAAATCCGAACCTAGGCCAACGTGGTCCGCACCAGCCACTTCGACGACGTGGTCGATGTGGTCGACGATCCTAGTCCAGGAGATTTGCGGCAACGTCGCTCCGTGATGCCTGGCGATTTCCCGGCAGGCTTTAGCCTGGCGCCGCACGTCATTCGGAAAGACCTTCTCCACGTCGCTCATCTTGCGGAAGAGCTCGGGCGTGTTTTCGCTTTTGGCTACCTTTTCATCGAGGAATCCTGTGTGAAAGTTTATCTGCACTACCCCACCTCGCGCGGCCAGAGCTTTGATCATCTCGTCGCTCAGGTTTCTCGGAACATCGCACAGGCTTCTGCAAGAAGAGTGTGATGCAATTACCGGAGTGTCGCTAATCTCCAACGCATCATAAAAGGTCTTGTCCGATGCGTGAGAGACATCCACCAACATGCCTAGGCGATTGAGCTCCCTTATAACCTCCTTCCCGAAGGTGGTTAGTCCGTTATGCAAGGGCGCATCGGTGGAAGAATCTGCCCAGTCCGTGTTGCTCCCATGCGTTAAGGTCAGGTAGCGTGCTCCCAACGCAGCGAAGCTGCGCAGAACGCCTAGGTCCGAAGCAATCAGATGTCCTCCTTCCAAGCCAACGAATACAGCACACTTGCCTCGGGAATGAGCCACGTAAACGTCGGACGCCTTCAGTCCGGGAAGCAAAAAGTCCGGATGTAAACGAACCTGCTCTTGAATGGCATCGATCTGACCCATGGCCCGGTGGACGACGGCGGCGCCTTTCACCGTGCTGGGCACCCACACCGCAAAGAAAATGGCCGACAAGCCTCCGGCTTTGAGGCTAGGAATGTCGACAGCGCCGTTCGAATCGTGAATACCTAGGTCCGTCGGTTCGGCAATCAATCGCTGAACCGTGTCCACATGCGTGTCAATCACGAGCGATGAAAGATGGACGGCCCTGGCATCAGGAGAAATCATGGTGGTTCACCGGCAAGCGCATCAGTCACCCGGTTTTCCCTGTAGCACCAATGGTACCACACCGTTTCCCAATGGTGCCACAACAACGTAACCACCTCTCAAGGGCTGCCTCGCTGCCAGGTGACTGCCCTTCGCCATTGATTCGTCTTGCCAAAAGCAAACATCGCGACGCCACTCAGAAGGCCGACGGCCGCGAGGATCATCCACATTTCCTGGGGACGATGCTCCGCTTCGCAGTACCGGTGGACCAAGACTCCTCCCAGTCGGCCGGCAAGTAGATAGCCCAGCCCCACGGGAAAGAACGCGCAGCCCATGAACAATCCTTGCTGGTTCTCCGGCGCGAGGCCCGCGATGTGCTCAAAGTATCGCGGCGCCTGAATCATCTCTCCTACGGCCAAAACGCTCAGGGCGAGCACGGCAATCCAGACGGAACGATGCAAAGCAAAGACGAGCATGGACAAACCGCTTGCGCCCAAACCCAAGGCCATGGCTGAAACGGCGGAAAGACGGCGCGTAAGGGTACTTACCGCGACCTGAAAGAACATGATTAAGAACGGATCGACCGCAAGAATTAGGTCGACCTTCGCGTGGGGATCAACGAATCCACGCAAATACAGCGGCATAGCCACGAATACTTGCCAGAACACCATCCAGTAGACCGAATAGATCGCCAACAGCGTGACGAATGGGCCGTCCGTCACTGCCTTGGCCAAGTTTCGCAGCGCTTCGCCAATACTCGTCACGGCCGTTGGAGCCGACGTGCGCGGCTCGCGAAAGAACAGAAAGATGAACAGCAACATAGAGAGTGTAGTGAGCGCCGAAGCGCGAAATACACTTCTGACTCCATAGCACGTGCGAACGAGATAGGCTGCTACGGGGCCAAAACAGGACCCCACGCTCATAATTGTGTAATAAATGGAATAGCCCAGGGAGCGCACGTTCTCTTTGGACGTGTGGGGTATCGTACCCAGGACGCATGGCTTGACAAACGACGGTCCGAATGCCGTAACGATGAGTATGCTCAGCACCAGCCAGTATAGCGGCAGGACACGAACAACGGGCGCGAACCAAGGCGCGGAGAGAGACGCCGTCAGAAAATATCCGCCGGTAAGGATCGAATAGGCAAACAGAAGTGAATTGCGAAAACCGAATCGGTCGGCGAGAGTGCCGCTGATGATGGGAAGGGAGAACGCTGCAAACCCAAAGGAACCCATGAGCTTGCCGGTGTCTTGAACGGACATCCGCAGATATTCATGAAGAAAGATGGCCAGCACAGCCTGAGGGCCGTAGAAAGCAAGCCGCTCGAATAGCTCGCTGATGTTGGCGACCCAGAACGAAAATTCAAATCCGTCGCGAATTTGGCGCAGACTCCTGCGGAAGCTCACAAAAGGGTCCTCGTAACCGACCTGCTTTCTACGAAAAAAAAAACGGAGCGGATTCTAGCAAAAAACCGTCGCGTTTCGCACGAGGGCCCTTCGCGCCGCCAGATCCTCTGCACCCGATCCTTGCCCACCTGCCAGCCCGCTTCTCGCAGTTTCACCGTGATCCGCCGGTAGCCGTAGCGGCCATACTCGCTGGCCAACTCAACGATCGCTCGCGTCAGCGCGTCCTCGTCGGTCCGGTAGAGAACCTCGTAGCATTGGGTTCCTCTGGACTGCCCCAGCAGCCGGCAGGCATGCCGCTCGGAAATTCGGTACGCCTCACGAACATGCCTGACCGCCCCACGCCGCTCAGGGCTTAGAAGTTTCCCGCCGCGACGTCTTTCAGAATTTGCTTCTCCAGCGACAGCTCCGCCACTAATCGTTTCAGCTTGCTGTTCTCCTTCTCTAGTTCCTTCAGACGTTTCGCCTGATCCAGCTTCAACCCGCCAAACTCCTTCCTCCAGCGGTAGTAGGTCTGCGCGGTGATCTGGGCTTCCTTGCAGGCCTGCGGGGTGGTCTTTCCGTTGGCAACAGCGACTTCAATTTGCCGCAGCAGCGTGACGATCTGCTCTGGCTTGTACCTCGTCATAGGCATGACCGGCTTCCTCCAGGTGAATTCTCTCTCTCTCACTTCACCTGGTACAAAAATCCCCGGTCAGGTCATCTAATGCGCGGGAGCGAGAGAAGCAGCCGGCGATTGCGTTTGGGCCTCGGAAGCAGAGGGACCCGCCCGAAGCAGGGATGGTCCCAACAGCTGGAATTCTACGTGCGCTCTTGCTTGGAAATCGATGGGCTGGCCCCCTACAGATGCCGGGAGAAACGTGATGTGCTCGACGGCGTCAATCGCAGCTTGATCCAAACCCCAGCCAAGCGGCTGAACCACGCGAAGGACCTCAGCATGCCCATCCGCATGAAAGACGACCTCCACAACTACCTCGCCTTGTATCTTGTGTGAGCGCGCCTCATCGGTGTATGTGGGTACCGGCTTCGACACAATTCGCACGGGCCGGATAACTGGCCCGCCGCCATTGCCAAAGCCGTCGCCGAATTCCGCGGCGCGTGCACCGCGGTGCCGCGCGGTTGCCAGGCCGGTGCCGTCTTGATTCGTCTGAAGCAGCGCGTCGCTGAAGCTGCCGAGTCGGACCTCGCGCGCCGTGGACCGCTGATCGTTTGTGAATACCGTGGTCAGGCGTGGACCTGTTGGCATAGGGGGCTGCGGAACGGAGATCGGCAAGGTTTGGGAAGAAACGGCGGAGGCCGTCGAATTGAGTAATCCCGC